>VFQS010000809.1_pt1 | contig 31691 bp, 27 predicted proteins | sample 3512361 | NCBI WGS metagenome assembly VFQS01 (sample SAMN10412375, study PRJNA504923) | tailings metagenome | isolation source: Relicate 1 Philex TSF3 active mining | place: Philippines
TACCTTTATCGTTTAATTCTTTTTCAGAAGATATAGCATAACAATCTGATGCAACTTCAAATTCATCGTCATCGTTCAAGGTGTCTAAAAATTGTTTCTTTTTATTATTACCTTTAGCACGAGATTGTTCGGCATTAACTTTATCCTGTCCTCCAATATACTTTTCTTGTTCTCTTTGCATAGCCATTGCTTTATCTAAAATTGACATTTTAATATAAAGACAAGGTATTTTTAAATTTAATTTAAAATTATATTTTTCTTCTTGAAGTCTTTCTCCTTGAAGTCTTTCTTCTTGAACCTCTTTGCTTTGAAGTCTTTCTTCTTGAAGCCTTTCTTGAACCTCTTCGCTTTGATATTGATATTTTAAAAGAAGGAATGAGAGTGGACGCCTCCGTGGAAACTTTGTTAATAATATTAAGGTTAATATCAGGCATTTTTAAACATCGTTGAGATGTATCTCTATTACCTGTATAATCACCTATAACTTGTTCTTTTATTTTATAAATCTTTAGATACTCTGTTAAAAATACAGTAATATTTTCAGCGTGTTCGTTTCCTAAAATACCTATTGTTAATTCACCGTAATCGCTTTTAAGCATTCTAAAAGTAAAATACAAGTCTAATATTATACTTGTAAGTTTCATTAATGTCATAAATCCATCAACTATTAAATTATGTATCGTCCAACCATCTTCTATTTGTTCCTTATTGTCAAGCATCTTTTGCAAGTTTTCAATATATATATTATCTTCGGTTTCCAAGTATAAAATTATCTCTGATATAAAATTATTTAAATATTCAGGTTTATATAACTCATATTTTTCAAGAAATTGTTTTTTATAAAAGGTAGAAAAAAGGGTTTTTGTAGGGTTTAAATTTATTTTTTGTAATTGTTTATTAATTATACTATTATTATCTTCAAGTAAAGCATTAAAAATATTTTTAGGATTATCAATATCTATGAAACGTTGTAACATAGAAAACCCTTCTATATATCTCTTGAAGCTTAAATCTTGAAATACATCATTTTCAAAAAATGCTTTATTCAGGGGTTTTTCTTCATAGTATCTTTTTATTATCTTTTCAAGCTCGTTAAAAGCACTAAATGTTTTAAATTCGGTATAAACCTTCTTTGAGGTATACTTTCCTTTCTTATATTCCAAGTTTTCTGAAAATCTTGCATCTATATTATGCCATTTTATGTTCTTTGTAGGACAGTATTTAGAGTATAGTTCAGTTCCTCTTAAGTCTTTTATGTAACAAGCAATACGAGGGAATGTTAAAGCTGGTATTAATTGTTTTGTTGATGAAAAAACATCTGACCTAAAGTGTTTAAATGTTGCTTCATTTGGGGAATAATCTTTTCTTCTTAACCAGGTCTCAACAAATAGGTTAACTCCATATGGTAAATCGTCTAATAATTTTAAAAATTCATCAGAGTATAATTTATACTCATTTTCATCACATTGATTTTTATCTGAACCATGAACATCTCCAAATAAAATTAAAGAAGGATAATCCATGTTTGAAACTAAATAATACATCCTATTAGGACCTGATAAAAACTTAATATTTTTATCATTGATTATAAGAGGCATTTTAATAAAATAAAATTATTTTAATTTTTATTTTATTAAACTTTAATTAGAAATTATATTTCTACAGTAAGGGCATATTTTCTTTTCCTTAAACCAAGTATCTATACACTCTTTATGATATATATGCCCGCAACTTAACATTTTACCCTCAACTATCCCTTCATAACATATACAACATTCTACGCCTTCATCAACCTTTATAATAACTTCTTCCTCATTTTGAGGTATTTGGGTAAATTTTCTTAAATAACTTCTCACCTCTTGTGCTACCCATATAAATCCCATCATATAAAATAATGCAAACACAGCAATAAGAGGGTCACTTGACATAACAGAAAATACAAGATAAATAGTGGTTATAATAAAGTCTAAAAATAATACAAAATAAGTTAACCTGTGATTTCCTACAGGGAGTCCTGCGACCTCATCTTTACATAAAAAAGAAATGGTAATAATAGCCCTTAATAAAGACAAGGAAAACACAAGACTAAAAAATAAAACATATATTTTATAGGTCTTAGTCCCTAGTAAAATACAAGGTATAATTATATGTAATAACGTAGGGACAACTATAGGGTTTTTAGCCATCTGCTCCTTTTTCCACGAAGCTCCTGTTCACACGAATCTCCTTTTCCCGCCTTCGGCTCCTTTTACACAATAGAATATGGAATGAATTCGTGTTCTTCTTTATATTGAGAATATAAGACTTTAAGTTTAATAATACACATGAACCCTGTACTGAAAAGATATTCGATATAAGAATTAAATTTTAAGATGCTCAAATAAGACTGAGATGTTAAAAATATATATTGTGGGATAGCGAAAGATGCAATTAATGTATAAAGTGTAAATAAAATTTGATAGATGAAGTAAAGGTTATAATTTATTTTTAGTTTTTTAGGTTGAGAAAATAATGATAAAGTTGGGGAGAAAATTTGAATAAGATAGAATAAGAGGGAAACTAAGAGTAAAAAGTATTGAATGAAAAAACCAATATGCTCTGATATTGAATTATATTCCTTAGAGATATAACATATATAAAATATAGTACAATAATTCAAGAAAAAAGAAACTGGAATCATATACTTAATATTCATTTTCGTTGTAGTTCTTTAAAAAAATAAAATAAAAATTTCATTTAAAATTTGAGCTAATAATAATATAAATGGAAGGGTATATTGATAAAGACCACGTAGAATTAATAAATAAGTTTTCTGTGGAAGACTCAACTTATTCTGTGCCTGTGAAGGACCCTGGGTCATTCGTTCTCAGCACGGAGCTCTTTCAGAGAGATTGGGTCCGGTATCACATATTTTTTCACGGAAGAATATATAACTTGATAAGCCTTTCAATAACTTATGTGGATGATTTAAGGCAAGATATCCGTAAGACAATTTTTGAGATATTTGAGAAGTATGATTACGATTTTAAGAAACTCAACGCAGCATTAAACGGAGATTATGCGTTAGTTATTATAAAAGAGGTCTCTGAGAAGATCACAGAAGTGTGGATGAGCACAGACCATATTTCTAATATAAAGTTATGGTGGGTTACCGGACCAGAGGCACCGGATACCAAAGGGTCAAAAATTCAATTTTCCCTTAAAGAATTTGAAGGGTCAAATTTAATGCCAGCAGGTTTTATGTCAAATATCAGGTTAAATGAAGAAGGAGATATTAAGGAAGAAATATTTATGGAATATGAGGAGGATTATACCTCCGGAGAGAGGATTTCAGATTTAAGCTCAGCGTATGTGTTGGTAGGATTTGCCCTTGATTGCATTATAGAAAAGAGACTGAAATACACAAACAAGATATTTGTGAGTGAAAGTGTATATGATAAATATATTATGAAAGTCGCTAAGATGTACGCTCAACCTAGGGGTGAGGACGTCAAAAACATCGAAGAGTGTACTGAACCTGGACCGAAGGTTATTAGGGGGTTAATCGAAAATGAGGTGTCAGAAGAAGGTATCTATCCGTTTCTCGACAAGACATTTATGAGATTAATGTCAAGGGTCGATGACAGCATACGAGAAGAACTACTCCGTAGGTTGTTTTATGGAAGTTAAAAAAATATTTTTTTTAATATTAAATATAATATTAAAAAGAGATGAGTAATAAGCGTAGCATTAATAGTGATGATAACACTTCCATAAGAAACACTTCCATAAGAAATGAGTTTGAAGAGTATCTTGAAACAATAAAAACAATAAATCCTGATATATTAGAACAAGAGAAAATAAGGGATCGTATTTTAAGGGTTAAGTTTATGGAAATGAAAACAGATACATTAAATAGTCTTATTAATCAAATTAAAGATAACATTAGTAAATTACAGGGTGATAAAAAGTCAAAGAAAATACCACCTTCAATACCACCTTCAATACCACCTTCAATACCACCTTCAATACCACCTTCAATAGAAGATAAAGCACAAAATGAAGCAGAAGAATATATTAAAAAACATTGGGAAGAACAAGGAGGAAATTTATATGATTTAGAAAAATACGGTATAGGAAAGTATAATAAAGATGATTTAGATTTGGGTAAAGATAATCTTATTGAGTTTGAAAAAGAAAGACATAAAAAATTAAAAGAAAGATATACTGATAAACAACTCAAAAAAACAATAGACAAAATAAAAAAATCTTTTATTATTAAAGGAGGAACCAACTGTAAAAGTAAAGTTGTCATTGACTATTTATGTTTTATAGAACATAATCCAAGCTTTGCTTTACCTACATTGTTATGGCTTGATACATTTCATGACTTTAAGCATGAAAGAATTTCTAAAGATAAAAAAGAGGATGGAGAAACTATAAAAATTGATAGGAATAATATACTTGATTATTTATGTTATAGAATATACAAAAAACATTGGGCTCATTTAACTACATATACTTATCAAAAAATTAAAAAAGATAAAAGTACTACTGATGTTACTGATTTTCAGGTTGTTGATGACTGTATTTATATAGGTCATCATTATAACTTTGATAAGATGTATCAAAATTCATTTTTCACTTTTGAGACTATAAGTAGTAATATAATTGGTACTCAAAATACTCAATCATTTGGAAATAAACCTGTAGTAATTGGTTTTCACGAAGATGTAGAACATACTGTATTAAGACCATTGGTTCATGGAATTCAAAATAATGATAAAAAAAAAGAAGTAGCCCAGCTTCTTTATAACGTATCAAATGTATTTATTGCTAATTCTGGTGGATGGGAGGAAGAATTTCTTAATGCTTATATTATGCATAATTTTGACTTTAAAAAAGATATGGGAGATTCTCAACTTAATATAATTGAACAATTAAGAGATATAAGCTGGAGTGAAATATCATCAGAACGTGTTCCATATTATGCTAAAGATGTGGATGAAGGAAGTGGTAATTTCTTAAAAGGAGATTTAGTTATTATTCCAGCCTCATTATTTGATGCCAATAAATCAAACAGTAGTAAAAATCCAGAAGATTTTGTTCCTATAGAAAAGACTATAATTCCTCTTTGTAATGGATATAATTTTATTTATAGTTTTGAAGATAATACAAATGGATTTAAAACTTGCAATTTAACCTTAGAATATAGTAATCAAAATAATAATAATTATAGTTTATGCAAACAGACAAGAAATATACCTGTGATAAGTTGTAGTACAACTTCACGTTCAAGTTCAACTATAGACAACGTTAAAAATATTTCTAAGACTATAAAACAATACGAACTTTATACTCGTGATATAGATGAGAATGTTAAAAACGAGTTTAAAGGTCTCATCAACACTGTAAAAAGAAACTATTTTGGGATAGATAATTGTGTTAAAATACCAGAAAATACACAGGGAATGTCTCCTGGAGATATAGTAGATATAGTTATAGGGTTATTATACCAAGACTTTTTTAATAATGGTATAAGAAATACAAAAGAACCCCATAATATGTTATCACCTATCAGTTGTAAGATATTAGATTTTTGGGTTGCATTGAAGAGGATAGGAGACTTCGGACAAATTCTACAGTGTAAGCAGCTTGGAATTCCGTTATTTACAGATGATAGTATGCAAATCTTAATATCTATAGCAGCTTGTTCTAACGTTGTTTTTACCATTGATAATTCTAAAGTATTATATTATAAAGGTGATATTGATAGCTTTGTATGTAGTGATATTAGCACAGAAAAAGCACAACTTGATTCGTATAATTTAAAAAGAAGTTGTAATGTAAAACGAATTAACCCTAATTATAAGGATATAATAAACGAAAATTTTAAAGATAATAAAATAATAAAAAATAAGTTTATAGCTCTTAAAAATAGCTCTAAAAATATTATTTCTTCAAAATTTGATATATCAGGTCTAATTACCAACATAAGACAAAACTGCAAGTTAGATATAGTAGAACAACCTATTATTACAACTAATCCTATAGGTAATGTTAATCAATTTTCAAGCTCATCTTTAAGCTCATCTTCAAGTTCATCTTCAAGTTCATCTTTAAGCTCATCTTCAAACCCATTTTTAAGCTCATACCAACCTCAATATTCATTATCTTTAAGCTCATCTTCAGACCCAAATCCATTTTCAATGTATGTTCCTCAATTTGCACAAGCTAAACAAGAAGAACAAAAATATCCAGAATAAAACTCATAATCTTCACGATAATGTTAAATTAATAAAAAAAAAAATATTTTTCTTTATTAATATTTAAAATAAAATGGCTAAACGTTCACATATGTCAAAACGCTCATTAAGAAGCGCAAAGAAAAGAGTTACCAAGCTTAAGAGATCCCTCAAAAAGTCCATGAGAAAACATGGTCGTAAATCAAAGAGAACTATGTCTTTGAGAAGATCATTAAAGAAGGCTAGACGTACCCTCAAATCTATCAAGAAGGCACGTAGATCCCACAAAAAATCTAAACGTTCTAAGAGACGTTCTTCATCCCGTAAATCCTCCCGTAAATCTAGAGGTAAGAAGAGATCTAAGAGATCTAAGAAATCTAAGAAATCCAAGAGATCTAAGAAATCTAAGAAATCCAAGAGATCAAAGAGATCTAAGAAATCTAAGAAATCCAAGAGATCAAAGAGAGGTAAGAAATCAAAGAGATCAAAGAGAGGTAAGAAATCAAAGAGATCAAAGAGACATTAAATAATTAATTAAAAAAATATTTTTTTTACTTTATAATATTTAAAGTAAAAATGGCTAAACGTTCATATCGTAAAAAATCATCTAGAGGTAAGAAAGGCTCTAGAAAGGGTTCTAAAAGAACTTATCGTAAGAAGGGTTCAAGAAAAGGTTCAAAGAAGTCTAGAAGATTATCAAGATTCAAGGCTGACCCATCAAACAGATGTTCAATGAATAAGAAGGCACAATGTCTTACTGATCCAAACTGTCAATATGTTAAGAAACGTGGTTGTAGATCAAGACAAGGTACTGTTACCGGAGGATTAGTTTTTGAAGGTCCAATGGGTCCACCAGCAGGTTATCCTATGAGAATTAAAAAGAGAAAAGGTTCTAAGAGACACTCTAAGAGAAAATCACACCGTAAATCTCACGGTAGAAAGGGTTCTAAAAAATCAAAGAGACACTCTAAAAGAAAGTCATCTAAGAAGTCTAAAAGAAAGTCATCTAAAAGATACTCTAAAAGACGTTAAATTAAGAATAAATTTAATTTGACAAAAAAAATATTTTTTTCTTTATAATAATTTAAAGTAAAAAATGCCAAAACGTTCATATCGTAAAAAATCATCTAGAGGTAAAGGTTCTAGAAAAGGCTCTCGTAAGGGTTCAAAGAAATCTTATCGTAAGAAGGGTTCTCGTAAAGGCTCAAAGAAGTCAAAAAAAGCATCAAAGAAATCCAAGAGAAGAAGAACCATCAGAAAGTCTCGTAAAGTTTCACCTTGTAAAGATTTAGATGAAGCAGAATGTGGTTATAATCCAAACTGTGAATATAAGACAAACAAATACGGTACTAAATACTGTAAAGCAAGATCAGGTACCTTATATAAGAGAAAGTTATCTAATAAATTAACCAAGGTTCAAGGTCCAATGGGTCCACCAGCTGGTTATAAAGCTGAAGTCAAAGCTGCGGTTAAGGAAGAAAAGAAGGAATTAGATAAAGCAGAAGTTATCCTTGATAAGAAAGAAGAAAAATTAGAAGATGCAATTATTGCAGGTGCTCCAGCTGCAGTTATTGCTGAATTAAAAGAAGAAGTTAAAGACGCTAAAGAAAAGGTTGAAGAAAAATTAGAAAAATTAGAAGAAGCAGCTAAAGATGTTTTTGATTATGGAGGAGACCTTGAATTCAACTTACCAGCATTGGGTTTCAGAATTAGAAAACGTGTTAAGGGTTCAAAGAGAGGTAGAAAATCCCGTGGTAAATCTCGTAAAATCTCAAGAGGTAAGCGTTCTAAGAGACATTCCAAGAGAAAACACTCAAAGAGACACTCTAAGAGAAAAGGTTCTAAGAGACACTAAATACTATTTTTATAATTTATTCTAATTATAAAAATTATCGTCTTCTTCTACCTGCAGATTTTCTAACTGGTGTTCGTCTTCTACCTCCTCTAGAAGCTCTTCTAACTGGTGTTCGTTTTCTACCTCCTCTAGAAGCTCTTCTAACTGGTGTTCGTTTTCTACCTCCTCTAGAAGCTCTTCTAACTGGTGTTCGTTTTCTACCTCCTCTAGAAGCTTTTCTAACTGGTGTTCGTCTTCTACCTCCTCCAGAATATCTTCTAACAGGCGATCTTCTTCTACCTCCTCTAGAAGCTCTTCTTACCGGTGAACGTCTTCCTCCCGCTTTAGCTCCTCCTGAACCTCTTATTACTGGAGGTGCAACATAAGGTGCAACATAAGGATTTAGAGATTTAATATCAATGCCGTATTGGAGGGCTAAATCGTTAAAGTCTATATTAGGCATAAGAGTGCATCTCATTTGAGGGTCATCTTTAAATATAACATCTCCTTTAATATTAACCTCTTTAACAATATCATAATATTTAATAATATTAGCTAAGAAGAAGGTTATATTTTCTCTATGTCTATCTCCAATATGAATAAGGGATAAATAAGGGTTTCTGTCACCTTTAGGTATTTTGAAGGTTCTAAATATATAATACATATCCATAAATATAGTATTTTCTCTTATACTAAAACTTGAACCTTGTTTTAATAAGTTTCTATTTTTTATGTCTCTAAGAAGCTCTGAAAGTTCATCAATATCATCCCTTATTATTAATCCGTAAAATTTTGATTTTACAATATTAGCGTCTTTATTCAAAGGTCTAGAAATGTGTAAAAAATAATCAGACATACTTTTTTTCCAAAACTCTAAATCTTTGAGGCTTTTAGAAAGCTTACTAAATTGTTTTATAATTAAACTATTTTGAGGGGTAGCTATAGTGAAAAAATAGTCAATAGCTTTTTCAGGGGAAGTTGAAATATAATATTTTAACATAATTAATTTATAAAACATAGTTTTGTCTTTAAATTTAGACTTTTGTCTATCTATAATATGTTTAATTTTTGACTTTGATAATTCCGTCTCAAATAATTCGTTTAAATTATTATCGGTATCAGGTAAGTCTAGTTCTATTAATAAATTTTCTAAGTCATATTTTGACCCTCCTGCACTTCTAGCATCCATAAAATGCCATCTTATGTTCTTTGTAGGACAATATTTACTATATAAGCTTGTCCCTCTTAGTTCTTTAATGTAGCAAGCAATATTATTGTCCCTAAGCATTTTCATAGGTTGCATTTCAGATCTCCTTGCAACCTCTTTAAAAGCTAATATATTATATTCTGTTGCTACATATTTTCTTTCTTCACCTGCATAAAATCCCTCTATACCAAAGTCTATAGGATGTTTCTTTGTAGCCATACTATCAATCAACCTTAAAAATTCATTTGAATATATAGGCATACAACAACCAGCGGAAGAGGAGCCAAAGGCGGAAGAGGAGCCTTCGCAAGTACACTTTTCGCATTGATATTTACCTGAGAAATGAACGTCTCCAAACAACATAAATATAGGGAGATGTACACCTTCTTTTTTGAGTTCGTCAAAGATAAACTTTTTAGGTTTAAGTAACGCGAAAGAAACTGGTCCAGATATACGGTCTATTTTTTTATCTTTTATAAGCATATTTTATAGTTATAAAAGATTTTTTTTATTTTAATCTGAATCTTCGGATACAGGTTTCTTTTTAGATTTCATTGTTACTCTTCTTCTTATAATAGGTTTTTCTTCTTCTGATGATTCATCTTCAGATACCTGCTTCTGTGATCTAATTATCCTTCTGCCTTTAGGTTGTAGTTGTTCTTCTTCGGAAGAAGATGATTCTTCATCATCGGATACCGGCTTCTGTGATTTCATTGTCATTCTTTGTTTTCTGACTGGTTTATTGTGAGGGTCAAATGGTGTTATAACTTCAATATTACCTAAGGCTCTTTCTAAGCATTTTTTTCTTAATTCTACTTCTTCTTTATACGATATATTAAATGTTTTTTTCCCAGGTTCAGCTCTAGGTCCATACTTATATCTAAAGTCATCCTCTGATAATGCTGCTACCAATCTAAAGCTTGGGTCATCCGCAGTTGCTCTTGCTTCAATAGCAAAGGCACATTCTATCCCAAATTCTGACGATAATGAATTTACCATAACAATTTCATACGGTAATGCATATCCTACTTTTTCAAGCTTAGATGCATCTGTAAATACAATTTCCTGGTGTCCAGTTCTAGAACCAGCTGCTGCGGCTATAGATGTTTGTGGTAAGGATAAAATATAGTTATAAACAACATTATCACCTTTTGTAGTAGAATCTCTCCCTATAAAACCACGATCAGAATTTGGCTTATAATGGAAGTTTTCTTCAGCCTCTCTAAGAACATCTTCAGGAACATTGTCTTCTTTTGGCATAAGTATTTTCCAGTTATCTAAAGAGGTAATATTAAGGACTAAAATATCTTCTTTTAATCTAAATGGGACAACCTTCCCTTGTTCTGCTGTTCTACTATTTTTTCGGCTAACAAACCCATAAGGATATGCTACGTGTAGAGTTGCAAAATACTTTGGCATTATAGTTGTATTGAATGGGTATTTTATATCCATACCGTGGTAAAGTATAGCTCCTTTAGGAACTTTAAAATATTGAAGACCTGTAGAAGGGTCTATATATTCAGTTGCATTAGCTCTCCAATCATATGTAAAAAGGTCTGTTACATCCACAACATCTCTTGTTAACCCACAAACTTCTGCAAAATGTTTAATCTCATTTTCAGTCGCAGGAGTATCAAATGGGATATTCAGGTTGATAGGTGCTAACAATTTGTTCAAGTAATTTTTGTCCCTTTTTTCGTGTTTGAAATCTTCATCACTATCAATATAACCTTGGTTCCATTTGCGTAGATGTGTTAATCTTTCTTTAATATCATCAGAGGTTGCTTGAGATGTTTTACATTTATCGAATAGTTTCTTCCCTAATAATGCATATTTGGTTGACGTTTCCATTTTATTATTACTACAAGAAATAATAAAATTATTGTAAAATACAACATCCTTTAGGGCTAATAGGAACACGTTCTTCTGAAAGTATATCATTAACTGCATTTGCAACTAAACTTAAAGCTTCCTTATCTATCTCATCTTTTACTTCATCAGTCTTATGTTCTTCAACCGAAGACTTTAGGTCTTCAACCGAAGATGAAAGAACACTTTCCATTTTTTCAAGACCTTTTACGTGTTGTTCCACCGCATCTTCTATAATCTGTTCCACTAAAGGCTCTTTTACTAATGTTTCTATAGGCTCATTTACATCTTGTTCTTTCGCAGTTAAAGGTCTTTCTTCACCAGAAGATGATTTTATACTTACTTCTTCTTCGCTTGAGGATTCTTCTTCAATAGTTTCTTGTTGTGGTTCTTGTACCTTTGTCTCGAAGGACTCTTTGTGAACTCTTGATGTCATAGGAGGTTCTAATATCTCAACGGAACCATCGTCGTCAACAAATTTTATTTTGCCAGCATCCATCTTTATAATATAAAAAGATTATTTTTTAAGCTTTCAAAAGTTAAAACCAACATATCTTCCATCTTTATCATATGGCTCTTTTCTTTCCGGTTTATATCCATTTTCATCGTCTATTTCCACTTTCTTCTTAGATTTAGGTTCATTTTCAACAGAGATTATCAATTTTGAAACTTCAGGGTATAATTTATCCATAACTTTATCATTTTTAACCTTTTGGTCTTTTTTGAATACCCACATAGGATGTCTTCTTTTACCTGGAGCTTGTGTGAAAATACAACCAATATAACTTCCATCTAAATGTTCTTCAATGTACAGTTTAATTAGTTCACATACATTTCTCATGTTACCTGTATCTGTAATATGTATAACAAAGTAACCGTCTTTGACAATGACTGAAAAAGCATTTTTGATACTTCTAAATAAAAATCTAACAAGCCAATCATTGTATGTTTTATAGTTATTGATAGACTGAGTTTCTTCATTAGTATAAATTTCAAAATCAAAGTATGGAGGGCTTGAGAAGAATAAATCCACATCTTTAATATCCTTCAAGTTTGCAGTTTCAAATGGTTCAGTTCTAACCTTAAAATTGTTATATTTATTTCTTGGGGCTAATGTATTAATAATATCCATATATTTATATTTAAGGGAAGAGTTAGGGTCAAAACCTGAGTATTTAACATCAATGCCAGAACTTTCCCCATAAGCTATTGCTGCTATTAATCTATCACCCCATCCCGAGCTCATATCAAGGATATGAGTAGGTTTAAATATATCATAGATGGATTTAGCCACAGTTGTCTTAAAAAGAGTAGCTTCCGGTGCAAGTTTAAATAAGGCTTCTCTAAGGGTATATGAATTGAGAGGTTGTTTTTCAGAGTAAATAAGGTCAATAATTTTAGACTTTTGTGTCATCCAAAATTCAAATGGAGAAATGGCTTCTGATTTACCTTTATAAACTTTAGCTTTCATTCTTTGTTCTTCCGTGAATAAGTTAGTTATTACATCAATAGTATTATAGTCTTCTTTCATAGTTACAAGAGTAGGTGTCAAAGGTCCTTTAATCAAAGACCTTGGGTCTTTATTACCGAAAAGTTCAGGCTCTTTAAAAATATAAGAAATTCTTGATTTAAAATAAATTCCTTGAATTTTATCAACAATTTCAGGGTTAAGAGTATATTTAAAGTTTTTCAAATTATTAAAATAAAATTCAGGCTTATTTATATAGTATTTATGATAAGGAAAATCTACATTCTTCATTTCAGAAACAATATTATCTTTATCATATGTTGATAGTTGTTTAAAGGTTAAGTTTGGTTGGTTATTTTTATCAAGATTTAAATCTACTTCATCTTCATCACTGCTATAATCAGCCCAGTTTTTAGGAGGGGGTTTTTTAACAATAGGAGCACTAGCAGGTTTCCATACTGAATAATAGTATCTTGTAATACCTTTTTCAGGGAAATTATTAACTAATTCAAACCCACCTTCTGTCATAAGAGTTGCAAGCTCACTCTTAGACATATAATTGTCGTGATAATTTTGAAAGTAGTCAATACCTTGTTCATCTACAGCATAAGCGTGAAGAGAATGTTCTATATCAATCATAGTTCGGTCTTGACTGTCTCTGCAATCGTGTTCTCTTATAATTAAAATACCATTATTCTTTATGACTTTGCGAAGCTGAGAAATAGTATATTTTTTATCAGGGATGTGGTGAAGAACTTGAAGACATGTTATAAGGTCAAATGTTTCATTTTCAAAAGGGAGAAGATTGGTCTTAAGATATCTGTAAGTAATATGTTTTACATATTCATCAGTATGTTCTTTTCCAAGCCAGTTTTGAATATCAGTTACGAATGAATTTTCCTTTTTTAATTTTAAGTTTTTAGCTATAGAAGAAGACACGTCACCAATACCACCTCCAAAATCAAGATATTTTGTATAATCATTGATTATAAGGTCATTAAAAAGTCCTAATTTATTTATTTCATCAAATCTAAATTGACCTCTATCAAACCCTGTTTCTTTTGGTTTATTATTCTTATACATCTGATTTATTGTGTTATAGAATTGAAGGTCATTTATGGACTGATTGTTTATTAGGGTTTTAAGGTCTTTATCAAGTTTGGTTGCCATAAATTTATTATTATACCATACAGTCTTAATAATAAGCTTTAAAAGGTCTTCTTTGTTTTTAATGGATTTAATTTGACCGAGGGTCCAAGTAGGATAATATTGAGGAATTTCTTGAAGTTTTGGAGGGGAAGGGAAAGGACTTATAGGATAAAGGTGACTGTATATAGAGTGTTGCATATGATATGCAAAATAATAACCTTTAAGATAACCGGCAACTGATTTTTTAAACTTATAAATTCTTTCAAGAATAGTATTATCCCATTCTTTTACCCTACTAAGTATTTTTATATATAATTCATAATTTAAGGCGGAATTACCGTAGTAAACAACTTTTTTATCTAATGGGGAATATAAAGGGTAAGAATAAACCGGGGTTTTAAAGGGTAAAAGCGAATTGAGATTTTCTTCATATTTTTTCATCAATTTTTCATCATATTCACTAAAGACATAATTTTCAGTCGAAGACCTTGGATCTTCAGTATTAATTGCAGGAACATTTACATTTAATAACACACTACTTTTACTTTCAGGGTATGAGAAGTCATTTCTTTTAATAGGAAATATAGATGTATATTCCTGTCTTATATTAGCATACTTTATAATAAATGGTAAAATAGCTTCAAAATAGTCATTAAATGAAGGAAACTGAGATAAGATAAGTTTTGAAACAACATCTTTAAAAGGAAGGTTCTTCAACCTGCATTCTCTAAAAAACTCAATTATACCTTCACCGAAAGGCATAAGATTTTTATCAAAAGAAGGATGGGTAAATATCTCATATAAACCATAAAGATAGAGTGTTTTAGTATCATATGTTTCAGGATGAACTATATTATTAATCATAAAAAATGGGGTCTTTATAAAGTGGAAATCATAGTAGTTTGAATTTCTAACAATATAGTCATTTCCATCACCTCCAGGGATAGAATATTCTACAACATCATCTAGATGGTCTCGTGAAAGTATAAAACAGCTATAGTCAAACTCAAGTCCTTCAACGTTCAAAAGACAGCTACATTCTAACATATATAAAGCAACGCCATCCAAGTGTATAATTCTATACGGGTTAATACGCTTGTCAGAAGGGGGAGGAGTAAAGTTATATTTAAAAGATAAATAGTTCTGTATGAAAGAAGGGAGGGTTCCCTCAACTTTCATATTGACGCTATTAAGCAACTTTGAAGTTATTTCTTCACGCACAAAACTCATTTTAATAATAAAAAAGATTATAAATTTAAGTAAGAAATCATTTTAAAAAAATCTTTAAAACTTTTTTCAAAGTCCTTAACTTCAGGTATTATAACCCTATATATAAATCTAATACTTATATATAGCTTGACCTCATTGTCTTTTTAATTTGTTAAGTATTAAAAGGTCACCTTTATCATATTTTAATACAAAATAATTATACTTTAAAATAGCGTTGTTTATATTGTCATATAATTTAGAATAAAAAGCCTTTCCTTCTAGTGTGAATTTAGCTTGATATTTAAAACCTATTTTATATATACCTCTATAACCTGTTTTACTATTAGTATCTCTATTCTTATTATTATCACTATAAGTTAATACTCTCAAATTTTCAAGTCTATTGTCAAGTGAATTTCTATTTATATGATCTATAACCTTATCTCTTAAGTCATCTTTGGTATAACCTCCATATTTTAGCATTAAATATTTATGTAATGTTATTTTTTTATTGTCTATTGTTAGCCTTAAATATCTTCCACGTGATATAATGCATCTATTTATAGGTTTTATTTCATACCAAATATTATCATCTATAATAACCTCATATTTTTGATTATTATTAAAGACTGTTATTATAGCTTGATTATTATCATTCCTTTCAATTTCTAAATCATATAATTCTTTCCTTTTCATACCTTCTATTTTAGACATAATTTCATTTCTTAAGTTTAAAGCTTCTTCATAGCTCTTAAAGTTTTTACTTATTTTACCAACATATTTATTGTCAAAGTTAACACGATAATACTTATATTGTTCTAATGAAATATTTGATACCATCAATCTATCTTCTTTATCAAAACTACCATAATATTCTTTTATTATAGCATCTTTTTCTTTTTCTGTATAATTGAAGTTTAATCTACCTTCTTTATTAATATGACAAATAACATATATATCATACATTCTTGCAGCTTCTTCCTTAGTTTCATAAACTCCAATATATTTTTGGGAACAATTAGCCTGATATTTTCCCCTTAAAAAAGATATACCTATAAAGTCATTATTAAGCTTTATATTTTGTGAATTTTGAGAAATTGTTAAATGCCTTATATTATCCCTTTTATTATTTAATTTATTACCATCTCTATGGTCTATAACATATCCTTCTTTTTTACCTAGTATAACTATATGCATATATAATACCTTTCCTTTATACTTAGAACACGCATAACCACGAGAATCTAAATACCAGTTATATCCACCCACAATTTCATAATCTTTGATGTCAATCGTAGCATATGCATTTCCCCTTTTTTTATTGGTTACTAATATATTCATATCTTATTAAATAAATACTTATAAATTTAAGTAAGAAATCATTTTATGAAAATCTTTAAAACTTTTTTCAAAGTCTTTAACTTCGGCTCCAATCTCCTTACATACTTTTAATCTTTCTAAAGAATGCTTCTTAATAGTTGACATTTCGTCTATTAAATCTATATAAATTGCACTTACATCATCCCTTCTAAATATACGTCCAATATATTGAGTAAAATTCTCTAACACATCTGCTGCGCCTATAAGTAAGTCTAATTTAACCATATCAAATCCACAGCCAGCTATAGAATATGTGGCTACAAGTACCCTGCAATTATAATTACACTCTTTACTATCTCCAGTAAACATATCAACATCTTCGCCATATTGAGCCAGCATATTCTTCAGAATTTCAGCGTGTTCTTTACGCTTAACAAGAACCAGGATATTTCTATTTATAAAATATCTACACAGGTTAGTTATAAGGATGTTTCTATCTTTATTGACAGCTTGGTCTTCTAATACAGAATTCCAGTCAAGAGTTCCGGAGACATTAAGTTCAGTTTTAGGTTTAAATCCTGTTTTAATTTTATAGGCATTAAATGGCCTGTAAAGTTTTCTATAGATAATTTCGGGTCCACAAAAGAGTTCAATTAATCTGTCCATACCATCTGTTCTAAATGGAGTGGCAGATAATCCAATCATATAATCTGGGAAAAGATAAAGTAAGCCTCTTGAGAAGGATTCCGTACAGATAGTATGAATTTCATCTATAATAACAAGACCAAAATTCTTAAAATAAGTTCTGTCTTTTTTAGGGATGTTTATGACGTTACAAATAAGAAAATCGACATCTTGTTCTTCTGGTCCTTTATATCCGCGTTTCATTTTTTCCCCAAGTACTCTTACTGTCGCGGTGGGAATATATTTATTGATACTTTGAACCCATTGGTCCATAATAATTTTTCTATGACATATGATGATGGTTTGGACCTTGATTTTAGATGCAAGATAAATAGCCATCACAGTTTTTCCAAAGCCTGTATGAAGGGAAAGAACAACACTACCAGTTCTGTTTAAGATTTCAATACATTCATCTTTTACTTCTTTTTGACGCGGTAAAAGGTTTCCTTCAAATTTAAGAGAAAGAGGTTTAAAATCAGCGTTTGGAATTCTTTCTATATGTTCAAGGTGATGATAGTAATAATTAAAAGGGATTGCTGCAACATCTTTTATTTCACCGTCCAATTTATTGGACCCTGGGTCCAATTTAAAAGTGTCAAAAGCTTCTACGAGCTTTGAGTTAACCTGATGTTTAAGTGGTTGAACTATAGGTTTAACATGTAGGTCTTTATCAAGTTTTTTAATGATAGCAGGAGTAAGGCTTGAGACAGGAACGATAACACTCATCTTATTTTATAAAGATAATATATAAGATGAGATAAAAATCATTTAATAAAAAATATTTTTTTTCTTTATCAATAATAAAATGTCATTCTACAACGTTACCAATCCATCAACTTTTGATATTAACGTGCAAAGAGCTTCCCTCTTATTTCAAGGTGGTAAATTAAGAAGAATTCCACAAACACAAATGTTTACTGGTGCTTCTTATACCTTTACTGCAGAACAAACTGTTGCTGGTACTATCTTAGCTACTCCTGGTGCAACCGGTACTTCAGGTAATCCAGCTACTTATACTTTACCATCTGCTACTGACTTTATTACCTTATTATTAGGTCCAGGTGGTTTTGATGTTTCATCATCTGATATCTTTAACTTGAGAGTTCAAAATCTTGATTCTGTTTATGCATTAAAGATTAGCGCTGGTACTGGTGGTTCTGGTACTAAACTTATTGCAGCTGGTGCAGAAAGACTTATCCCAGTTCAAGTCTCAGTCACTGTCTCAGGTGGTTCTACTACTTATGCTTATACCTTATTGTAATCCCATCTACGGTGAACCGTTTCTATAAGACCCTCAATTAAAGGTTATATTAAAGATATTTTTTTATGAACTTGAATTTAAATTCATAAAAAAAATAATTATTTTTTTTCTTTCTCCATTAATAAATAAACCGAAATGTCATTCTATAACGTTACTAATCCAACTTCTTTCTCTATCGTTAGCGATGCTAGAAAGCTTTTAGTTCAACCTGGTAAATTGGTTAGATTCCCACAAACCCAATACTTCACTGGTGCTGCTACCTTAACTGCAGAACAATTAGTTGCAGGTAACATCATGGGTGATACTACTGCTGCTGGTTTCACTTTAACTTTACCATCTGCTACTGATTTAATTACCTTATTAATGGGTCCAGGTGGTTTTGATGTCTCATCTTCTGATATCTTCTCATTTACCGTCTTCAACACTGCTTCATCTAATACCCTCACTATTGCAGCTGGTACTGGTGGTTCTGGTTCATCAAAGACTGTTGCTGGTGCTTCTGGAGGTGCACAAAAGACTGTCAACGTCCAAATCGTTATCACTGTCTCAGGTGGTTCTACTTCTTACTCTTATATCTTATTGTAAGCTTATATTCAACTATATATTTTTTACATACATTTATATGTAAAAAATTAACTTCTCGAGACACTGGACCCAAGGCACCAGTTTCATTCTTCCTCCGTCCGAGAAGCCTAGCTTCTCGGACAATAATTATAGTTGAGGGGTTTTTTAGGATCATAAAGTCCAAGTTCTTCTCCACGTTTTAATAAGGTTCTAAAATTATCTTTAAATTCTTGGCTTGTATGGGAGGTATCAACCCCAACACTAAAAGCGTGGGCTAATTCGTGTAAGCAAACATACATAAGCATATTATAGTCATAATATTCCCCATTTTCATCCTTAAGACACAGGTAAACAAATTTCTTATCTTCAGTAAACGATTCGTTAGATGCATAAAACTTAAGATTTGCAACTCTTGGGTCAACCTTTAATAAATCAATTCTTATTCTCTCTATCATAGGGTCATTATAAGAATAAATCTTATTTAATTGAACTGTGATTAAAACAAGGAATAAAAATGTAAATAAAAGTATGAGGTGATCGTAATCAACCATTTTATATTAAATAAATAAATTTTTTCTTTTTTCTGTTTCTTTTCTTAAAATGAATACTAGTTTATTACTTTTAGGAACTGCATTAGGCGCGTATGTTTTAATGAATAAAGATAGAGAACAATTTAGATTTGCAGAAGAACTTCCAGCTGGAAATGCTTTCACTGCTCCTCCTTCTTTCCCTCAACCTGCAGCTATGAGAGCTGTTCCACAATATGAAGCTTTAAGTCAAATGTCAGGTGATAATATGTTATTAAATAAACAAACCTTGACTTCATCTCAAGTTGATGAAATGTTGGCTAAAGTAGGTAAAGGTACCCCACAATTACAAGATGTTAAAGATATTATGCCAACTCCTGATATGAGATACTCTGCTAACTTAGACCCAACTGATCCTAACAATTTTATTTACGAAAGAACACTTTTTGCACCTTTAAAGAGACGTAATTATGGTGATGTTGATTACTTTAGAGGAGACCTTGAAATTATGCCTGAACGTAGGGGATGGTTTGACATTAGAAGTGTCGGAGACAAGGATGTTGTCCAAGGTTACTTCTCCAACTATAGCGATATTCAACAATCAGCTACCGTCAAAGACTCCATCTTTGAAAGAACCCTCACACCAGAACAACGTCAAGTTGAAAGAAGCTCTCCTTATGGTATCAACTCTGCAAGAGGAAACTTCGCTTAAATCAAACGTTAAATTTAAAATTAATATATTAAGGTTAAACTTGATATATTAAACATCATAAAATAATTTTATCTCTTCTACTTCTTTTTTTGGTATTTCTTCCTTTATCTTTCCTCTTATAACTTCTTCAAGTATATCCAATCTTCTTTCCCACTCTTTTTCGTTTATATCATAAAATTTTTTCTTGTGTATATCTTCAATCTTAATTAAAGATTTAAAACACCCTTCTACTTTCTTATCATTTTCCATATAACTATCAGGGTTAAATCTTATTAAAATTAATGGTCTTTCTCCTAGATCTTCAAACAGTTGCATTGTCCTCTTATTTTCACACTCATAATTCTTATGTTGTCCCTCATCACACTCTATAATTATAGAATATAAAAGAAGGTCAATAAGAACATCAGGTCTCTTCTTACTACATCCTCCGTCTACAGCTTTATCAAATATCATATTTATATCTTTATCGGGAAACCTTAGTCGTAATTCATCCCTTAAATAACGTTCTTTTATTTTATAAAGGGTAGATTTCTCGTGATCTGGGTATTTATTACAAAAGCAAGCTTGACATAGAGGATAAAAATTACTTCTTTTATCTACAAACACAGTTTTACAGTCTACACAAGAACAATTAGGATTGCATATAATACAAATAGTTATCCTTTTATTATGCTCACATACACCAGGACCTTTACATTCTATACAAAAATATTTATCTACTTTATGGATACATATTTGGCTTCCATCACACTGTATACATCTATTTTTTATTTTTTTATGTTCACATATTTGGCTTCCTTCACACTCTATACATTTATTTTTTATTTTCTTATGTTCGCATATTTGACTTCCTTCACAGTCTATACATTCCCACTTTCTTTTATTATGTTCACATATACTTCCACCTTCACATATAGTACAAGTATTTCTTCTTCTATTATGACTGCAAATAGAACCTCCATCACACTCTTTACATCTTGTTCTTATGTTATTATGTTCACATATACTTCCACCTTTACACTTATCACAGTTTGACCTTCTTTTATTATGTTCACAATATGTTCCTCCTCCACACTGTCTACACCGTGTTTTTGGTTTATTATGAATACATAATGTTTTAATTCTTTCACAAGATTTACATTGATTATGACCTTTCCTAAAACTTTCTAATGGAAGGCTCAAATTACACTGATTACAACTTTTACTCATTCTTTTATTTTATACTTAAAATAAAAGAATAAAAAATCAATTAAACTTATTTTTTCATTTCTGATAATACTATATTGATTGTGTTTGTAAGTCTATCTATATCTTTAGTTTTACAACTTTCATCTTGAATTTTATCGGATAAACCAAAGTCTGCAAATACAAACAAAAAATCATCTTTACATTCTTTATACAATATATTATCAGGCTTAATATCATTTATACATATTTTGCATTTTTTATGTATATAATCTAACGATAAATTAAGACGATCTAACGTTGAAGAAACTATAGTATTTATAAGCTTTCTTATAGTATCATTTTTATTTTTATATTTATTCATAAAATCATATAGATTTCCATCAAATTTTTCCATAACTATAAAAAAATAAGAATCTTCATTATCTTCTATACAATACCAAGCATCATATATATGAGGAGCAAAAGTATATTTAAAACCCTTTTGACATTCTTCTATTACCCTATGTATTTCAACTTCTTTTTCCCATCTATTATAATAAGATTTGTAAGATAATTTATCCTGACCTGTATTTAAGTAAACGGTATTATCATATTTAATAACTTTAAGAATATATTTACAATCTTCTTTTAAGCATAATTCATATACTTTTCCATAAGCACCTTTTCCTATAAATTTACCTTGATTATACTCTTTATTTATTTTCTCACATTTTGACCTTGTCTTAAAGTCAATAGAAAAGTATTTAGGTTCTTCCATTTGTTATATATACAATAAAATAATTTTTATTTAAACTAAAAATAATTCTTCATCATCTTCTTTAGCATCTTCTAATTTCATCGCCTCTAATTCCCTCTTGATTTTATTTTCGTCAATAATAAGGTCAACACTACCTGTACCTATTCTTGAAAGTTTACCAAGTGTAATTGCTGCAGTGACACCAGTAATTTCATCAATTTCACCTTTAGATGCACTGATAAGAAAATTTTCAACAGGTTGTTCAAAACAAGCTTTGGCAAGAGGTCCAACGTGCTTACGGTCAATACCGTATCTACTGACACTCATAATTTTACCTTGAAAAGTCATACTATCAAGGAGAATGTTAAGGTGTCTTTTATTGACGGTAATAACTTTACTAAATTCTTCAATTAAGAAGTGATGGGCACCTTCTATTCCTAATACTTCAAGCATATCCCACATATTATTACTTTTTGTTTTTTTAAAGTCAACATAAGGTTGAGTTATAATTTCTTTATAATTACTACCTTTAGTATCAATCATCCATTCATCGGTTTTCTTTATTTGGGAATAATAACAGTCTTCTATACCAAAGATACCACTCACAGGAACACTACTCAGGGTAGGAACAAGAATGTTTTTTATAAATTTTTGAAATTTATTATCAGAGTTTACAATGGTATCAATAACCTCTTTATGATGTTCTAGAACTTCAAGCTTTTTCTTCTTTGAAGTTCTAACATAAGTTTCAGGGTCTTCTATATTGTTCTTTACCCATATATCTAATCTTCCAGTTATATCAGGGAAGAAAACAATACCTAAATACTCTCTGTCTTCATCAATACAAGAATAAATATTACAAGCTATTTCAAGTAGAGTTTTTTTAGATTTATATAAGGTGTCAAGTTTAAGGTCAATTTTTATTCTCCATTCACAACCTTTATGGTCTTCGTCAAATACTGTAGAAAAGAAATTATAGTATTTTACGTCCTCATCAGTTAATTCAGGTTTATTTTCAATGGTTATGTTTTCAATCATATCTTGAAGCTCATAATACTTTATATTACTATTGACAAATTCTTTTACTTTAAAAAGGTTTGTCACGTCTATCATATCCTTATTTAGATGAATACTACAAGAGGGTGTTTTGACCTTCTTTGAGGCATTTAATAATTCATTTTGTCTAACCAATCCACCGGTTAAATTAGCCTTGCCAATTCCGGCTGAGTGGAACGAATCTCGCAGGTTCAAATTACCCTGAATTATGAAGTTTTTAGTTTCTTCAACTGTAAAATCATAAACATATGTATTAGTCTCAACGTTCTCTATAGATACAATTTCATCCATAATAACATCATTAAAAATATTTTCAAGGTTAATTATATTTCTTACTTTATTCTTTATATTCTTAAGTTGTTCATATTTACTTTTTATAGTTAAATTACCCATAAAATCCATAAAAGTAAGAAGATTAGTAGAGTATATTCTTAAAGTAATATTTTTAACTTTATTATCAGTACGTATTATTATAGATTTATTTGCATATACATTTATTCTTGCAAGAAAGTACAATATTCCATCTATAAGTTTTTCAGATGTAGATGTAAGTTCAAGATGATAACTTAATACTAAACCGTTTCCTGAGAATAAGCCGTCCAATAAACCCTTTATAAAGCTATCGGGTGCATTATAGGAAATATCTGGTATATATTTTTTACCTCTTCCCTTACCGCATAACTTAATAAGTAAATCAGAAATAATAGAGCTATTTATTTTAATGCGCCCTTCATCGTGTTTATCTTTTGTTATATTTATACCCCAATTAGATGCTATAAATTCAATTCTTTTTAAATAATCGATATTATTTTTATATATACATATATTTGGCTTATCTATTGTTCCATGTGAAATATAAGCTCCGATAAAAAACCCAAAGTCTTCATTCAAAGGCATATACTCAGGTATTAAATTCTGAAATATATTTCTCCTATTATTATATACATATCCTTTCAAGAAAGAATCTTCGTTTATATTTTCATCTTCTAGTTTAATTTTTACACTTATAGAATTGTTTGCTACTTGTGAATCCTTAAAAGGAAGGGAAAAATCAAGACCATTATGATTTTTCCACCATCCCCTCTTATTAATATCTCTATAATGGTCTCTTATTTCTTTAGCCTTCCACAAGTCACTTCCATAAATATATTCTTTTGGGCTTAAGTAATCCTTAAGATGTAAAGTAGTTTTAATAGTATCAGGTTTAGGTACAGACCAAGATATAGGGAGTTTATCACCAATAGTTAATTCGCTCCCGTTTATAGGGACAATTTTTCCCTCTCTTTTAACTAAGAAAGATAAACCTGTTGTAGCAACTACACTTCTTCCTGTTTTAGTAGAAACCTTAATCAAGCCTGTATATAAGGGGTGTCTAATTAATTGGGTTATTTTTTTCCAACTAGAATTACCATCTTCATCAATAGATGTAATAAGCCAGTTTTTATCATCTGTATTTAATACTTGGGCATAAGGGTTATTTCCATTTTTAATATTATCATCAATTTGACCTGAATAAACAACAGTTGTAAAACCTTTATTTTTAAATTCGTCATCAATAATTCTACCAATACAGTCTTCTTTCATAGTACCATTCTTATCAATAAGAACTCTTGTGTTCCATTCTACACTGTTCAAACTAGCCTGAGTTGTGTCGGCACCGATTGAAGACGCGGCGATACAACCAACTGATTCTGATGCGTCAAGTTGACTTCTAATATAATATTTATGAATTTCATCTTTAAGTTTAGGTATATTTTCAGGATAGGTTTCTATCATAGAAAGTTGTTTTCTGATGTTTTGTTTAAGGTTGTCAACAATACACATAGAAACATCTTTACTTATATATGGATTAGGGACAATAGCATCAGCTATAAATTCAATCTCTTCTGAGGTTAATTTTCTCTTCATTGTATGTTATACCTAAAAGTATAAAAATAAAATAAAAAAATCAATTTAATCGGTGATTAAAGAATTATTTTATTTTTTACAAAAAATGATGTTAAACCCTAATGATTTTAAGCAGTTATCACATAAGGTTAGTAGAAGTTGTAAATTAGCCCGTGATAATAATCATCCTAATAGAAAGCTTGAAATTATGAGAAATGAGTTCAGGTTTATTAAAACCTTTGAGACAAATGGTGTTCAAGGTATTGTTGGATTACTAGAACACCGTAAAACAGGTAAACAAGTCATCTTTAAATTATCTGTGGAAATTGACAGAAGTATAGAACACGAAAATCAGATTACATTAGACTTGAATAAATTAAAAGATTTTTGTCCTAATTTTGTGGGTAATTTAGGGTGCGTTGAATTGCCTATTTCAAGAACTTTTATTTATATAAATACCCCTGAAGATAGTGATTTTGAAGATAGTGATGAGAGTGATAATAGTAGCGAAGATGAAGAAATTGATGAAGAGTTTAAGAAAGACTGTAAAGTATTTATGGATGATAAAGAATATCTTCCTACTAGTGTCTTATTTTTAGAGTATATCTCACCTCACTCATTTTATGATTTTACAAAACACGCAGACAAGTCTCTGATTAACTCATTAATTTTAGGAGTATTGTGTGGGTTAAGTATAGCACAAAAACACTGTAATTTCACACACTATGATTTACATATTGATAATATACTGATAAAAGAGTGTGAACCAGAGGCAATATTTGTGTATAAGATTGACGATGAAGTTTTTAGTATTCCAACATATGGTTTTTACCCTGTTATTATTGATATGGGTATGAGTTATTCAAGTGCAATATTAGGGGGAACTATGAAGACATCTGTGGAACATTATACAAAAGGGTTACAACCAACCGTATATGATAAGTTGAATGATATGCATCATTTCTTATTGAGTGCTATGAATACAATTGAGTATGAAGATGACGAGTTTTATTATTTATCAACAAAGATGATGTACTTCTTTAGATATTTACCCGTTTTGAGAAAGAAGGGTTGGAAGACCCTTCCAAATAACATTTTAAAGATGGCTATGTCTTATATTGTAAAATGTTGTAGAGGATTAACAACTGGATATAAGCCTAAAGAAGAACCTAAGAGTAAATTAGATGAATTAAGACGTCAGAAGATTGAAAAGAGAAATAAGGAGTTAGGTATTGAAGAAGAGCAAAAGGTGTCTCAAAAAGGTTTAAACGAATTACCAATATGGGTTGACCTTGATAAAGATATTTTATTAGTTCTTTCATTAGGTATTTCATTACCTTGGAAAGAGGAATTAGAAGATGAATTAAAATCATCTTTTGATACAGAAGAGGAAGCAATTTCAAGTTCATTTATAAAGTTATTTGTCCAGTTACAGAAACTATATGATATGACTATGTTTGAAGATATAAATGACTTATTTTTCGTTATAAGAGAGTTGTCAACCTTGGTATTTGAAAATTGGAATATTATATCAAAGAATACAAGTAAAGACACCCTTAAAAAACTATTTAACGATTTTAAACGTAAAATCGTCCCTGAATTTAGGGATTCTGTTTATACCCTTAATTGGGGTGAAACAATAGTGAATTGTAAATATTGTTTAAATATTTTAGCTATGTTATATTCAAGATATGTTAAGGATAATATTAGTCTGATAGATGAGTTATATAATCAGGTTCCAATAAAAACTGTAAACGATATGATACATTTTTATATTCGTAATTGTTCAATAAGACCAGAATATAATGAGAATACAATCTTATATTTCTGGGATGCTGATAGTAAGAAAAATAAAAGAGTATTATTAAGGGATATAATGAGTGTAGAAGATATAAAAGATAAAAAACCATTAGATGTCGCTAAAAAATTGGGTATGTTATTTTAAGTATGATAAAAATAAAAAGAAAATCTTTTTTTTATAACAGTCTATTAATAAATGAGCGAACAACATAATTGTCCTGCGGGAGATAAATGCTGTCAAGGAGAAGGTGAAACTTTTTGGCTTAAAAATCCTTCAAGTTTATTCTGTAGCGTATCTCCTATTCCTCATGGAAGTTTAGCCTCAGGTGAACGTTTAAATTCATTAACTCGTTTTGTCATCTATATTTCAATTGTTATGATGATTTCAAATTATAAATATACCAAGGCGTTTTTAGTCTTGGGTATACTCTTTATTATTTTAATTTATTTAACCTCTACTAAAAATGAAAGAGAAGGTTTTGCATCTGTTTTTGATACTACAAATTTTCAGGTAAATGTTCAAGGTCAATATACTCCTAAACCTGTATATCAAGGTTCTGTTCCTACAACTTACTCTAAAAACTTATCTTTACCAAATGCAGATAGACTTAAAGCTGCAGTTGATGAAGCATTAGTTCCAGTATATTCCCCTAATAATTCAACCACATTTGGTTCTTCTGATGAATATCTTAAAGCAACCTCATTTAACTTTGAAAATGGTCAAAGAGATATTTCAGCTGATATTCAATACTTTTCCGCTAAAAATGGTGTTAACAGACGTACTATGATTGCACCTGTTATTGCGCCTCGTATTTATGATAGAGAAGCTTTCGGTAAGGAAAGCACAAAGATATCCCGTATAAATGATAGTAATATTACAGACTTGACAGATGACTTGGATGCAGGTCAAGCTCACGGTTTAACAAATGATTTACCTTTTGAGCTTGCAGACCCTATTAGATTTAAAACAAGAGCTGACAATGCTGTTTATAATATGAATAGAATAGGTGATACTAACAGTCTTGAAGGATATACTGCGGGTCAATTTATGGATAGATATCCAACTACTGTTGATTTTGAAGCAAATATAAAACACCCTGTTTCAACATATTCTGATAATCCACAGGAAATGAATACTGTAAATAATATGTATCAAAATTCTCAAATGAAACCAAATGAAAGTGTCCCTGATAATGTCGTCCAAGTAAACAAGGCAGATCAAGTTCCAAGAAAGGTGATTGAAAAATTTGATTTTATAACCTTGGATGAGTTAGAAGGTGTTAAAGATTTATCTGGAGGAAGACATTCTCAAGGTGAAAGTATTAATGCAACTTACTCTAAATTTAACAGGGCACAACCACCTACAAATAACGTAGCAAACGACCAATTGTTACAACAAAGCCCAACATATGTTTATAACGATGAATACTTTAGACAACCTGAAAGAAGAGTTTATTTACAAGATATTCAACCAAAGTTATATAGTTTCTCAATGGACCAAACTCCAATTAACAGTAATATTGGTATTACATACAACCCACAAAATGCTCCAGTATTTTTAGACCAAGTTCAAAATAATAATATGAACATGCCTTTATATACCCGTATAGACCCTCAACTCGTTAGAAGTGATGGTACTAAGGGACAAATTAATGCACAACCTCTTAGAACTGATTTATCCGCAAATTATTCTAATTATATTCCACCAGCAGGAAGTATTGATTTTGAAAACATTTATGACCCTCGTTTTAACTCTTATGGTGACGCATATAGAAGTTATTCAGATGTCAACCTCGGTCAAGTTCAATATTATTACTCTGATATTGATGCTTATAGACAGCCTAATTTCATTCAAAGAAGTAATGTAGAATTTGTAGAATTCCGTACTCCACAAAATGATGTTTGGCCTGAATATAACCGTACAGCATCCCTTGATGATATGAGACCAAAAGCAACCTCTCAATATGATGCAGATGCACTTTTCCATAGACAAGACCAAATGGAACATTTAATGGCTAAGATGAACCGCGAAAGCTGGCAACAAAAATATATGCCTTTACGTAAAACTAATAATTCATCTATTGGTCCAATGTGATTTATTCTTAAAAATACCCTTAATTTTATTTCTATTATTTTTGAAATAAAATTAAAAATCCAAGGTCTTTTTTAAACTTTAATTAAAAAGAGCAGTTTTCATATTCTTCTACAAGGTTATGTTTACAGTCAAAAATCCATAATAATGTATTATAACCAAGGTCTTTTGCAGCTAGTAATTTTTGTTGTGTTATTCTTTTTTCTATTTCATAAGTCCAGGTGCTCTTTACCTCAATTATAAGATTTTCAAAAGGTATATAAATGTCTGTATAATACCTTCTCTTTTTATGACTATCATCAATCCACCATATTTCAGGAACTTTAGTTCTTTCTACTATTATATCTTTAGGTGATAAATTCCATTCATTAAAAAGTATATCAAAAGCAAGGTTCTCATATCCTTGATATTTTATAATATTTCCATCTGGTAAAGTATAATTCTTAGGGTTAAGACAAGACTTTAAATTTCTCTCTGCTACTTCTGGATTTTGCATTACATTTTCAAACCCATATTTTTTTAAACAAGTAGACTTTATTTTATACCATACTTCTTTACTTTGTAAAGAATATTCTACTCCTCTTTTTTGAAGGTTAGTAATCTTTGATTTTTCTTTAACTTTTTCTGAGGCTAAGCTACAAGTTACCCCGAAGTTTTCTAAAGTTGTTAACTTAACCTTTTCAACCCTATTTTTATCCGAACAAACTTTACAATAAGCTCCTCCGTGTGTATTTATCCTTCTAAATGTCTTTTTACAATTTATTTTTCCACAAGAGCAAGTATATGTTATAACAACCTCAGCATTTAATTTATCATATTCACCTTCTAATAAGGCATTGTCTCTTTCTATACATTCTAATAGTAATTTTTTATCATAAATAAATATAATTTTATTATGTTCTTTACTTGTCTTTTGAATACTACATTTTCTGCAAAGAGCACTTTTATATATACATTCAAAGGTCTTTTTACAATCCTCTTTTCCGCATTTTCCGCATTTAAATTCAATATTTGTTCTTAAGTTTAAAGGAAAATAATCAGTTTTAATTAATTCTGACCCATCTCTCTCCATACAAAAATCCAGAAGTTCTTTATTATATTTTACCATTCTTATATATACCTATATAAATTAAAAACTAAATTTCATTTTAAAATTACCCTTACTTTGGTGTAATAGTATAATTTTTGATAATCTCTTTATAGAGATAGTCATCAAGGTGATATCTATAAAAATTAAAATTAAAGTATATAAAGAAGGTTCCAATTATCACACCTGACATAAATTTTACGCCATCAAACTCAACTTTAACAATAAGGTGATATATTAAAACTATAATTACTGATAAAATAATGCTTTTTCTCCATATTACTATTCTATTAAAAACCTCAAAAGGATTTTGAGGTTTATCTTCTCTTATAATACGAGAGTATTGATTATTAGCGTTATTGCAAGGAGGATTTAAAAAATTAAAAGGATTAATATAGTCACAACCAAGAGATTGACGCTCCTTATATATTGCAACATAAATAAAGTAAAATATCACAGCTACTATGATTTTATCTTTTGTATCCATATTTTTTAATATAAGTTTAAGAAATAAATTTATAATTTAAAAATGGGTTCTCAATTCACTAAGGAAAAAGATGTTGTTATTTTTAGAGGAGCTTTAGAAGCTTCACAAGAGGACTTTGATAATATTGTACTTAAAACATTTAATAAATGTTATCCTAATGAAGATGAGCTTAAAGTTATGCTTGATAAATTTAATGAGAAAAAAGTAGAGGTAAGAACCCGACTAATTAACTTTTTTAAATTAATAGACGATAAGCCTGATAAGTACGGAGACCATTATAGAGAGTATCTCAATATAAAGAAAGAGTATGATTTACATAAATTCTTTGATATGCTTGATAAGATGAGGAAAAAAGGTTCTTGGGACCTTTAAAAAGGTTCTTGGGAATTATAAGGTGACTTAAAGGTATATAAATTAATTATTAAAATGGACGAGCTGTTCGTATTAGTATATTTTTTAATTTCTTTAAATATGTTTGTTATTCTTTTTATGGGATATAAAGAGTGTAATAATAAACAACCAACTTTTAATATTGGATTTCCCCTTGATAATTCTTCTTTAAATAAACAAGAATCTTGGGGAGAACTTAACTTAGAAAATGATAACATTTTTACACGTAGATAAATTAATTTCAAGTTTAGACTTAAAATTAATTATTTTTTTACAGGGAATGATGCAGGGTGATATACGGAAGTATCAACATTCATACTAGGAGTGTTTATCATATAGACTAAAACAAAGGCCAGAAAAATATATAATAATATAAGGTTCATACACATTTTATTATTCATCAGAAGAAAAAAAGAAAACATCTTTATCACTTTTATCTTCCTTCCCATACATTATATGTTCGTATAAGCTTGAAAGATACGGGTCTTCTTCTTTTATAACAAGAGTCTGTAAACACTCGACAAAATCATCTTCTAAAGAAATTTTATCATCCAATTTCTCGTTTTCTTTCCAGGTTGTTTTGAATGATATTTTTTTCACATTATTTATCTCTAAAGCATCCTTATATTTTGATGAATTTTTAAGAGCCTTGAGTTCTGCGTCACTTCCTTTTACGACTATCTTATAGTCTATATTTTCATTCTTTTCAAGCTTAGCCTGAATGGTATCTATTTCATCTACAGTTGTATAAATAATCTTTTTACGCTTAATATTAAGGTCAATCTCATCTATATTAGGTATCTTATTTTCATCCAAAGTAATTAAGGCTACAATCTTGTCTGTCATATCACCATAACCTTCTTGCATTGCTGAACCTGGAATATAAAGGTTTTCTTGAGGTCTTTGATTTTCGTGAATATGACCGTTAATACAGAATGGA
>VFQS010000812.1_pt1 | contig 31625 bp, 15 predicted proteins | sample 3512361 | NCBI WGS metagenome assembly VFQS01 (sample SAMN10412375, study PRJNA504923) | tailings metagenome | isolation source: Relicate 1 Philex TSF3 active mining | place: Philippines
ATAGAGCAGCGGTTTCCTAAACCGTGTGCGGAAGTTCGATTCTTCTCGGGGCCACAAGGGAAACCCTTGGTTTTATAAGGCAAGAGCCTACCTTCTACCGTAAGATTCAAGGTGATTCACTCCCAATCCCGCTGGAATCCCGCGCAACTAGACAACATGAGCTTTCCCTTAGAGAAATATACCAGCGGGAGTCAAAAACTAAGCTGCTTTAGCCCGGCGCTTTCTAGCCTCTTCTAGAGCTTCTTTATCGCCCGTGACTGGGTCGAATAATCCGTTAAGTGCCTGAACGGACCTTATGTGGTCATCCTCGTAAATTTCAAGGTAAAACTTGTATGTAGTGGACTTGTCTTTGTGGCCCAGGACTGCCGAGATGTTCTCGATTTTTACTCCACGCTCCAACAACAAGCAAGCACAAGTTTTTCTCAGAAGGTGAAATCCTCCTTCGAGCCCCAGTGTCTTTAGTGCAGGCTTAAGTCGATACCTACGGAAACTTCCGCTGTTTAGGTGTTTGTCTTTGTGACGGAATCCGGTGAATAAAGGCTCTGCGGAGTCTCTCTTGTGCACGAGCTTTTGGACTATAGGCATAAGGTCGTCAACAATCGCAATCTCTCTAACCTGGTGGGTCTTGGTACCTTCAGTGACTTCTAAACCGTTACTTGTGAGAGCAAAGTGCTTGCTTACATTTATCGTTCGGGCTTTCAAATCCACATCTCCGACTGAGAGTGCAAAGGCTTCAGAAACTCTTAAAGCTGTGTAGACCATGAAATAGATAATCTCTGGGGCTCCGGTTAGCTTTGCCAGGTCGTTTACCTCACTAATTGTCAATGGCTTCCATTGGGCTCGAGTTACCGAGGGGGCCTCAATTGAATTCGCTGGGTTGAAGGAAATCTTTCGCTTCTTTGTTGCTACCTCAAGAAACTGGCGCAACTTCTTGATGGCAATTGCTTGAGAGTTATACGAAAGACCCTTGTCCACAAGAGCCTCAGTCCAAGTTTCCAAGTCATCAATGGTGAGCGTGCTGAGGACTTTCGTGCCTAAATATGGCAATACGTGGTTTCTAATCAAGCCTTCATCTTTAGCGTAGGTAGAGAACTTCACTCGCTTTTTGTGCCTAGCCAGCTGTTCTATCAGGAACTCGCCCAGGGTCAGACTGGCTTGGTCAGGACCTAACCAAAAGCCGTGTTTACGAAGAGCGCTAACTTCGGAGTAGTGAAGCTGGGCACTTTCAAGCGAGGTGAACGGCGAGCTCTCATAAGACGCCATTGGTCGCCCTGCGATAAAGTCTGTTGCTATCTTTACGACCCAAGCTGACTTTTTGGGTACATAGATAATGTTTTGATTCTTGCTGTTTCCTAGCTTCTCTAAATCTGCTTCGAGCTTCAGTTTCCAAGTAAGAGCCTCAGCTTTGGTGTCAAAAGTCTTTTCCTGACAGCCGGATTTAAGAATGGTGCTATATGCCCTGACTCGCCACTTACCGTTGCTTAGCTTGTAAAGCCCCTTATCGGTCGGACTCAACTTTCCTTTGGATGCCATTAGTTGCGGCCCCTCCGGTTTCGCTCTTCCACAGCCGGTCTTTGGGATAAGAAGCCAGATTTCTGAAGCATAGCTAGCAAGTGCTTCACTTGATTGTCCGAAAGTTGGAGCCACTCTGCGATTAGAGCTCGAGGGTTAGATTTCAAGCCCATCGCGTTTAGCATGTAGAAGGCTTCCAAGGTTCTGTAAGCGTTCTGTGCAATGGCAGGTCTCAAAGGTACTGGAGTGTTGGAGTAATTCACGCGCATCATTTCATCAGCACACTGGGACATTGATTCCTTATGTGCCTTCAACGCCGCCCTTGCTAGAAGTTGAATGTGGTCTTGGGGAGCCTGAATCACAGAGCCCCACTTATCTTGTGACATTCGAGCAATTGTCAAAGCTTGCTCTGCTATCTCCTGCATCCAAATCGAGTCCGCGTGGAACTCCTCTGTCCTGCTGATGTCTTGGTCCTCCATCCTGGCTACAACAACACAAGCAAGAACACCGTGACTTGGGGTGGAGCGAGTCGGCGTAATTTCTCGGACATAGACACCATCCGCTGCCAATGGCCCGGTGACATAGAAGTAAAGTGTCTCCCTGGCTGGGGGCTGGAGGGAGGAGTCGGCCGCGGCATGCCTCTCCATAAAAACGTGCACGTGTAGCAACCCCGTTGGCCAGTCCTTTATCAACTCGAGTCCTGGTTTAGGCATTTGCATTCTTGTCATACTTCCATTATCATCTGTATTGGAAGAATTGTCAACCCTGTTTCTCGATTGACTGGAGGTGAAATTTGGCGAGAAGGCAGTTTCTGAACACGGCCGAGGCAGCCCAATACATCGGCTACAGCCCGTCCTGGTTGCAAAAGAACCGAGGGCCAAAAGGAGTGGGGCCAACCCCAACGCAGACTCAGAAAGGTAAAAAAGTTCGCTATACACCCGAAGTTCTGGACCAATGGCTGGACAGCTGCGACTAAATTTGGGCTCACAGCGACCCCAAGCTTGAGGGTCTTTTTTTCTGTCCGAATCATATCTTCCATAATAGCTTATAATGGAAGTATTCGGAAGAACAGGAGGTAACTAGCTGGATGAAACTTGGCATCGCTACAGCGAAGTCGCGGATTTGATTCGGATTCCTTTGAAAAGTCTTTACGACCTCAGGAAGAAGGGGCTGGGCCCAAGAACCCGCAAGTTTGGTCGACATCTTCGAGTGGCTGACTCGGACTTGCGAGATTGGCTCAGGAGCGACGCAACAAAACAGCTGCGCGAATAAAGAAGGCCCTGGCAGTAACCAGAGCCCTCGACAACAACTAAATAGTGTCCCCCTTTGAGAAGGTAACTCCAGAAGCTGTTCCTCTAATTATATCATGAGGTTCTTTCTTCTGGAGGCGTTCCCTCTGGTCCCTTCTGGCCATTCTGGCCGTCTGGCCGTGGCCAGGGGGAGCGCAAAACAACCCTAAAGACTAAGAAAAATTTTCTTTTTTTATGTCTTTTTGGGCAGCAAATCGTGCAATTGCGCGTCCGCGTGGCCAAACGGCCAAGTGGCCAGAAATTACTGAAGAAAGAATAAGAGATTGACTAGCTACACAGAGGCATCGCGCCTATACAGAAGTCTTGGATGGGATGTAGTTGCTCCCGCCAGATTGGCACCGGAATCCAAGAAACCAGACTCGTCGATTCACGACGTGTTTGGACGAAACAAGAGAACCGGAGACTACAACACAGCCACTGCAGAACAAATGGATTCTTGGGAGATTCAATTTCCTGAACGAAACTGCCTGCTCAAGATGAACAAAGGCTTCATCGGAATAGACGTTGACCAGTACTTGAAGCGGTCAAAGAAAACTGGCCAGTGGATTAGCAAAAAGGGTTACGACAACATGATGGAGGACATTGTCAGGTATGGAGACCTTCCACCGACCTACACATCCACCTCCCGAGGTCCAAATCAGCCATCTCGTATCTACCTATTCGGAGTCGATGAAGCTGCCGAATTCAACAGTGCCCCCTATGACGATGTTGAAATAATCCAGCTCCACCACAGGTATGGGCTGGTCTGGCCCTCTATACATCCCGAGACTGGTGAGCAATACCGATGGTATGGACCGGATGGGTCAGAATGTCCCCCTCCCCGGCCCTCTGATATATCTGAGCTGCCACGGGAGTGGTATGCCCCACTGATGACTACCAAAAGAACATCAAAAGCTTCCATGGGCCGCACAGGGCCGAATAGATATAGAGCTCCTTATTCGGGTTCCGCCGCTGATTGGTTGAATGCCCTAGACGAGGGTCCGATGGACTTCGCAATGAGCTCATTCTTGGTTGATTTTTCCAACAGGCCCACGCCCCACATTGGACACGATGAGCTCTTGACACTCATTGGACGTCTACACCACCTTCAGTTCGTGCGCGGCTGTACCGGCGCTCGCGAAGTATTCGAGTGCATTCTGCAGACTTACATGTACTTCACAAATGAATCGGACCCCGAAACCGAACTCTTCAATATCATTCGCTACGTGGCTGGAGAGGAGTTCCTGGCATGAACCCCCAAGTAAGGTCCGACAAAAAATATAGTGAATCAGAATTCTGGGCATCTCGTCCTCTGCTTAGAAACATCAAGTGGTGGGCGAGCGATAGGGTTACCAGCCCTTATGCCATCTTGGTTTGGGCCATGGTCCAGATGCTCTCCAGAATTCCGTATGACACTTACTACGTAACCAAAACAGGTAAAACCGCCCTAAATATGACTATCGTTGTGTCAGGTGACACTGGTACAGGGAAGACTGCTGCCAGACACCTCGCCTACGACGGTGCGATTTTCTCCTTCGAGGGTCATTATTGGTTTGAAGCTCCCTTAGTCCAATTACGGTCGGGTGAATCCGCCGGGGACGCTTACTTTACGCGCATAAAAAAATCCGTAGAAGGTCAGAAAGATGAATGGGTCGACGAGTGGATAAACGTCAACCGGGCAATAATCTTTTTCTTCGACGAAGTTCTCTACTTTGTTGGCAAGCAGCGGCAAAACTCCAGCACTCTTGTCGCAGTTCTGCTAAGCATGTGGTCTGGCGAAATGCTTGGAGGCGCGTTAGCTGGAGGCAGAGGTAAGACGGTCCCAGCAAAGCAATACAGAGCATGTGTTGTATTCAATTCCCAGAAAGAAACAGATGCATTCAGGGAGGAATCGTCAGCCTATTCAGGCGAGTCGAGTCGTATTCTGACGGTAAGTGCAGTGAATCCCAATGCCGAGGCGGACTATGCAAAAGTGCAAGGAACCGAACCCCCTCCACCTATAGTTATCCCAAAGTTTGGGGGTAATGGTGACTGGGCGTCTCCGCAATTCTTTGCTCTTCCCGAAATGGAAGCCGCTCAGACGCAGCAGAATTTTCTTGCTCACAAAGGCTTGCACGATAAAACCCGTTCGCACGAGACACTCCAACGGGCGAAGATTGCCTGTGTCCTAGCCGCACTCGATGGTCGAACCTCACTCAACTTAGAAGACTGGGACCTTGCATTACATCTAATTGAACACAGCAGAGCCGTTGACGCGGAAATCCGTTCGGCTCAAACCAAAGCAGTTCGCGCTGAGGCTGGCAAATCAGGTGCAATCCTTGGGTTCAAGATGGACGCCGCTGAAGAGTCAAAAGAGAATGCTCAAGTCGAGCGTGTCACAAAGAATTTAAAAAGATGGGCTCCAGAAGTCGGATACGACCTATCGCTTTTACCCCACGAAGGCGAAAACCGGCTTGCCAAACCAAAGTTGATGGCAAAAATTTCGGGGCGAGATAGAAGAGATGAGTTTGTCGATTCAGTTCTCGCTCTGATTTACAACGAGCTGAACCCAGCTCTTGATAAGACGATTGGGGGTGAAAAATAAATGGAAAATAAAACTCCTAAAGCTTGGCTACCGGCCTACAACTTTGTCAGAGAAACGGAAATGCGTTACATTTCTCTCTTTTCTGACTTGGTAGCAACTCAAGAATCTTTCAAAATAAGGTTCTTTAGGTGGAGCGAGAGCGACACCTACGAAGGGTCAGTTGATGCAAAAATACTGCAACACTTTGGCCACTCACCAGAAGTTGAAATTGAGTTGCAATCGCACAAGCGCTTTCAGAGCAAAGCAAACGCCGCAGCTCTAGAGAGTGTGGGATACAAGAAGCGCGGGATACAACCCGGCGCTTGGACGAGGACCATGCCTGGAAAGCCAAGCGCACAGATGGTGGCCAACCACCTAATGACTGGAGTCATGTATCTGGTTGATTTCAAACCAAACATGGGGTTCATCGTGACCGCGGAGTCCAACCAGGCTCAACGCGTATTAGATGAGTTGATGTCTAAACACCACGCTTGGAGCATGAATCCTTATGGAAACATACTCTTCTTGAACACCTAGCCCGACTGGGGCCGGACTGCAGCCGGCCTCTTACTAGTCCGGCTAATCGATGATTTTCGAATAGTTGTTAGTTCTTGTCAGCACCCGTGTACTCTTCAAGCTGGTCTGCGTGAATAGCTACCTTAAGATAATGATGCTTGAGCCGCTCTTCTGTCACGTCATCAAAATACATGTAATGCTTCACGTGATACTCACCATCCATAGTTGAAATACCGTAGGGGATTTGTTCTGAAAGCTTCAAAGCTGTACTTGGTGAAAGCTCATCGCTGGATGCGAATACGCTCCCAATCCAGAATCCTTCGCCCGAGTCATCCCAAATAACAAGTACCTTTTGGGTTCTTTTCATTTCTGGTGGAATCGGAACTACACCAACCAATCCCACGCCCTGCACGTCCTTGGCTCCAAACGTACCTAGAATTCTTTCAACTAGATTTTTGCTGCTCATACAACCACCCCTCTGGCAAATCTAACTTTAGTCTGCTACTCCACCGTGGTGTGAACACGCGCCCTGTTTCCCTCCCGAATGAGAAATCCAACCGTCCTTGCAAACCACGACATAGCCTGAGCCCGGATTAGGGGCAAAAGTGTGTAGAGGGATAACCTCACTCTCTTGAAATGTTTGCACCTCAAAATCTCCGCTGACAGGGTTTGTAGGGTGGTCCGGTGCGGCGGCGCCTATTGCAGAGAGTGCAACGAGCACTAAGCCCAAAAACAGAGCGCCCACCACTCCAACTAAGTTGGGAAACTTTGGTGCGAATGTTCCTAATCGTATGAGTGACTCATGCTCTTGGTGCAGCCCTTTAGCAACAAGTGTGAGCTCGTCACTCCGGACTACTATCGAAAAGCTATCGGCAAACTCGGAAATAATCTGTGCAACTTCAGCGTCACTTTTTGAGGTCAGCTCTTCAACAAAATGCACATTAGAGCGCTCGACCCCCGCCTCGCTCAAGCCCCAGTTCATGCAAGTCAGTTGCTGGCCTACCGTCGAAAAATCGATGTATTCGCCCTCATCGATTGCCAATCGAATTACTTGACCGAACATGGGGTGCCTAGCTTCCTGAATCTCCCAGGACAGTTCTGGCCGTAGCCGACCAAGTGCTATGACAACTTGGTCGAGACTTCTTACAGAGGAATTCATTTCAAAGCCGACTTCTGAGAAAAGCATTCATGCTCGAAAACTCGCCTTTGATTTCCCTAAGCCCCCTAATTCCGTCCTCAGAAAAAGTCGAAATCAGGTCGGGCATCAGCGCAAGATATAACTCATTTGGCAGCGGTGAATCAGAAGTTATCCCCTCTGACTCCAGGACTGAAATCGCCGCAAATGAAGGACAGACTTCGTTCACGACCGACCCTGAAGTTCTGGATGCCTCTTCCATGCTTTCCCAGGTATTGGTTGACATGTTGACCAAAAAAACTAAGAAGCGGAAGGCGTTTTGTTCCAGCCAAATTAAGGCCTTTGCCTCCGCAGAAAGGTCCCAGTACTCAACTATGTGCTCAGGGCGCACACCTTGCGATGCCAATAGCCCCTGTTTTTCAGCAAGGTGCTTGAGCGCTGAGGAAGCAAATTGTGATTTGGGGGCAAACCCATTGACCCACGCCGTGCCAATATGCTCATCGAAACCGCGGCCGCCATTCTGCGAAATGACCTGCCCAAAGTCACCGCGTTGCCTTTCCAGTAGTCCTTTAGTTACATTGCCGGACAGACCCAGATTCAATTCGATGGTTTCCCATTTATCAATCAGAAACGTTAGCTTTTCTTCATCCCCTGTCATTTGCTTTCCCTTCCCATGAATTGGACGTTGGTGCTTCTTACTCGTCATTAGCAGGAGTTAGCGGTTTGAGCACAGGCTCTAAAACAACCTTGTTCTGGACATAGCCGTCAACACATTGGTATAAGACTTCGCAATGTAAAGCGATTCCCTGCACAAAGCCCATGTTATCGAAGCTGGCATTGCCCTCAGACGCAAATACGGTGCCAACAACCTCCCCTTTGCTATTCACTAGAGGTCCGCCCGAATTTCCCCCGTTAATGGCAGCGTCAGTGATAAGAATTCCAGAGTCTTCTAAGCCGGTGATTCGACCAACAGTAAGGGAAAAGAAGTTTTCGCCGTCGCTTTGAGAGGGGTACCCCGACGCCGCAACCCACTGACCGATTTTTGGCGCATCAAATTGAACTTTGAGGGTTTTTATCTTTGAATTGGTTGAGAAAACCGCAAGGTCGCGAAAGTTGTATTCGCTGGGGTCCCAATACCGACCATCTGATGCAAAAAGGGTTAGTGATTCTCCTTTTGCAGACCCATTCCAAATTGAGAACTGACGCGCGTCACCACAATCTTCCAAGACGTGGTGGTTTGTCACGACGAAGAGCTGACCGGCTACCTCGACACCCCACGCGGAGCCGTACGATGTACCATCGCAGTAAATCCGATAGGTCGCATCCCGAAGTAGTTGTGCAAAGGAGTTGAAATCCCTTGGTGACTGGTATTTTGCCTGCTCCTCGATCTCCCAAAACAAGTAGCTCGCTGTCCAAGCGAGAAGTCCCGCAAGGGGTAATAGGAGCAATCTCCAACGACGATTTCTCATACGAGTGGTCTAGTCAAATAGTTGGTCACTCCGGGATGCCGAAATAAAACCTACTCCAGCTGCCAGATTAAGGACCAGCCAGGAACTCTTTGCCATTGTTGCGCCAAAGAATGGGTTCCACAAGGCAACTGCTGGGATTGCTAAGAAGAGCCAGCCGCGAGAATTGCCGTTATAGCTTTGAATGGCTAGCGCAATCCCCGCTACCGTGATTAGCCATCTCAGCAGCTCGTAGTAACCGAATGGAAGGTCAGCTATGGCCACAAGGGATGCTGTGCCGGTAATCAGGTATAAGACTTTCAAAAAAACTACCCCCTTGATTACTTTACAACGGTCTGTGCGATGAATTTCGGTGACGCCGAGGATTCTCTGAGTCACCCTCCCAATCCTTCAAATATATGGCGTTCATTTCCGCTTACGACCAGTAGCCGCCGATACTATCCCAGCAACAAACCACACCAGAATTCCCAACAAGGCCCCGACTATGGAGATGCCCTTTTTAGCTTTCTCATCCATGTTTCCTCCTGGGATGAATCTAAGACTGGGGTAGGACATTAAATCCACTTGCCGTATCTGGCGATTGACTCAACCACTTCCTTATCAGAAACCCAGCTCTTCGACTCACCAAGGGCCACAGCCGTTTCCATCCTCATAGACCACGTGTTAGCAAACTTGCTGCCTACCTGGATTTCCTCAGGTAAAGAGTGGATATCATCATTGACTTGGCACTCCCAAGCTTTTATGACCGCAAGAGCAAGTGCGAGGCGATGCTCGAGCTCTTCCCTAGGGACATCCGGAAATTTGAGTAGTTTGAAGCTCTGCCCACCAATTGAAATAGTCTCTAGCTTGCTCTCGTCCACGTTTCACCTTCCACTGCAGGCTATCTATCCATTATTTATTCAAATGCAGTCATGAATAAATCAATTTTGATACTTACCTGAAACCAACAAGTTTGCGCCTAAATCGTTCAACGCGAATAATGCAGACCCTGCGGCGTCGTAATGAATAGCTGCAATCTCGTTGGCTTCAGCAAAATCGTGGGCTGCAGCAGTCAGAGTAGAAGAAGTGAAAATCAGAGGTGCTTTCCTCATCGACACTGCAACTCCTAAGAGCTCCCTTACTTCTTGAACCGAAACTCCTTGGGATGTGTAGTTCTTAACTTGGCAGACGTGAGTGTCAGTGTCAACGTCTATGCCACCATCGCCGGACGCCACCGTAACTGTTGCGTTTTTGAGGCCTAGGTATGTCAGCCAATCAGCTACAAGGGACTCAGCGCCATAATTTGAGACACCGTAAGGTTGTGGGTTCGGGCGCTGGCGGTTCAGCTGCCATTGATAATTAGCAGAATTGACTTCCTCTGCAATTTCCGCGACTTCTTCTGCGGAGACTAGCCTGTTGTCGAAGACGGGTTGGTTTCCTTTTTCAAGTTGATGCCTGATTTCTTCGAGGTGACGAGCTTTCAACTCGATGGTGACTTCTTGCAAAGTTTGTTTAAGGGTTTCAGGTGTCATCGACAGCTCTTCAAACTTCACTTCTTTCCCCGACAGAAGTTTTTCTTTCACCTGGTCAACTTCTAATTTGATTAAGTCATCATAAATTTTTAGTTTTATTGTGGCCATGTCCCTTGAACTCAGTAGCGACCGGTCAGGCTTAGGGTCCCTGCCAGCCAAAAGTTCGGCAGTAACTCGTTGCCTCTCAGCTACTCTTTCCCTGACATTTCCCACACTATATTTCTCAGAAACCTTGGAACTAATGAATTCATTGACCGATTTTTCATCGGACCCACCAGTATGTCTAATCAAGAACTCCGACCATGGCTCTCCGTCTCTTGGGTCTTCATTGAGGAAATTCGCAAGTCTATTTGTGAGCTCGTAGGACACATCATCAATTTGTGTCTTTAGGGGCAAGACCGAAATAGCATCCTCTGTCTTCGAGCGTCTAGTACCTAACCACTTCGAAAACCAACCCATGTAACCCCCAGTGTTCGGCTCGACTAAGACTGATTGTACAAAGCCATAGGGTCATTCTTAATGTATAGAGCCCTGTTCCTAAGAGCCAACAAAGGTACTAGGCAAAATGTACATAAGTGACTAATTGTTGTTTATGAGAAGTGACATAGGAATCTTGGTACCTTATCGAGCCTGGCTCGAAACTTTGGATAGCTCGGGAGGAGAAGTGGCACATCGCAGGCAGAAATAGGAGACAACACCATCCTCCAGAAATGGCTCTACTAGCCAGAGTTCACATAACATGCAGATACTTTTCATGCTCAAATTGTGAACCAAAGTTCAATTTTTTGTCGCGTCTTATCCACAGAGGCTAGCCAACATCTTGTATGGGCTTCTCACTTGCCATCAACCGGGCAAATTCCTCAAAACTTTGGGCAGAGTGACCGTATTTTTCAAAATTATCTTGGGTGACATACAGCGGGAAAAATTGGCGTTGATAAGAATCAATCTCCGTTGCATCCTCGCACCACTTCACTAGTCTCTTCCATTTTCTCGCAGTTTCTATGTCTTCAAGTCCTTTGGTTTCGATAATGTAAATTTGCTGTTTTTTCGGCATGACTATAAAGTCTGGAAAGTAATTTGATATTTCCCCGCGTGAGTTCACGTATTCAATCTTGAAGTTGCTATTAATCATGTTCTTAGCAAAGGCATCAACATCTGTGCATGAATCCAAGAATCTTGCAAAAGACAACTCAAATTCGCTGTCACCAATAATTCTGTTGAATAAAGTCTTTGAAGATAACAAATACTTTTGATTTTTCACAACAAGAGGCTTGGCCTCTGAGAGCTTAATACTGCCAATTGAACGGGTAGTGCCCTTATCTGAAATAGTCAACCGATTAATCTCATCGGTAAACACGTCAAGCAGTAATTTACGAGCACTAGTCTCTGAGAGGCTTCTAAGCACTCGAGGCTCGCTTATTTCGACTTGCTTGCCATATATTTGAGAACTTAGGAATTCTTTCACCTTCTTGTAGAGAATTTCCTTTCCACCTACAAGTCGAAGGTGTTTTGCAATCATCTGAACAAGAAACGATACAACCGCTTGAGTTGTTGGGACTACTTGCGTATCTAAGTTAGTCCTCCAAACCACCTCACCTGAATCTATGTCGGTAAATGATATTTCACGCAACTCATCTAGTGAATAGTCCTTCAATTCCAAGGGTTCAAATTTGAATTGCGTAACATCTAACTCATCTAGATTTTTTGCTTCACGAGTGAGCCTTCTTGCAAGAAGAGGAAGCTCGATGTCCAACTTGGGAATTGACTTGTCTCGATTTTCGCGGTCTACCTCCACCACCAAAGGGCCTTTGTAGTCTGTGTCAACACCCATAGGTGCAAACTCAAGGTCTACACCTTCCAGCTGTATCTCCTCAACAAACTCGAGAAAAGCTGGGGTACCTACAACCGAAACATGTTCCCTTAGGTCGTCTTGGCCACGGAACATTCGTCTCAGGCCGCGCCCAAGGGTTTGCTCGGGCAAAATTTTACTCTCAGCGGAATATGGTCGGAGTCCAACCATGGAGACCACATTTTGCACATCCCATCCTTCGCGCAGCATCAAGACCGAAACTATGGCGAAGTACTGTGAGTCCGTAGAGTCCACATTCCGACTGGCTTGTCGAAGGTAGTTCAACTCCGCAGCTTTTAGGGTTTTTTCCGCAATCTCTCCATTTGCCTTGGTGTGAATGACTAAAGTCCTACCTGAAAACTCTGGATAGGTTTCTTCCAGGTATCTGCCCACTTCATCTGCTTCTTCAGTTGTGGATGTCATCACAAATAACAACGGTTTACGACCAGAGTTGCTTAACCTTTCGCGATATTTTATCCACTCTAAAACACCAAGTTTTATGTGGTCTGCGAATCTCTCAGAGACCTTATCTGAGGGCGATTCGACGAGACGGGCTCTCGAAGCAGCGTCGGGTAGAACTGGAGACTTAACGATTCCTTGCCTTATGGCCTCAACTAGAGGATACGAGCAAATGGTCTGCGGAAATATCGAACCATTCGATCGTTTCGGAGTGGCAGTGACATCTAATTGAATAGAGATGCCTCGACCTCTAGTCTTCCTTCTCAACGATGAGTCAAGTTCTTCGATGGCTTGAAACCAAGCCAAGGAGTTGTCATGGATGTGGTGAGCTTCATCATTTAGGACGACTAGGTCCTCAACATTTTCAAGCACATCGGTAAGGTCGAGTTTGTTATCTGTGGTCTTGGCGAGTGGCTTTCTTCCCAAGAAATAGTCCCTAAGGTCTGCGTCATCCACAGAAGGTTCACTTTGACTTTTGAATACTCTATGAATATTTGTGAGAAAGATGTTCCCTCGGGTTGAAACGGGTCCGACTTCATCCTGAATGTGCAGACGTGGCGAGAAGTCAGTAGTCCAGTTTCTTCCTTCGTAGCCGTTTTCAGGGATTACAGGGTCATTAAAGAAAATCGATAGCCCATCAAAGTCCTCTCTGAGACGGTCCAAGACAATTATGTTTGGTGCTATAAGTAGAAAATTTCGACTTAAGTCTGAATTCTCTTCATAGAGTTTGTGGAAATAGGACCAAGCAATTAACAGAGATAGGACTTTGGTTTTTCCCACGCCTGTCGCCAATTTGAGAACATAACGAGTCCAATTTTCCTCAAACATCGCAGGAATCAAACTCTCGATTGATGAAAATCTAATTAGGTCAACGGCAGAACGAGCTTGTTTGTTTTCAAAGAGCCAAATGACGGATTCGACAGCCTCTCTTTGAGCGAAGTAGTAGGTGAACTCACGTAATCCGCCATCAGTCTGAATTACGTGCGGAGTGTTGAACCAGTGCTGCAAAAGAAGACGAGACGTTTCAGAAATTCCTTCATAACCCCCCTGTCTCCAGACATGCACTTGCTCACGAATCTTATGCACTAATGGCGGAATAAGCTTTGCTATCTCTTCATTACTTGTCTCTGCTCCCGGATACCAACGGATTGAAGGATGAAGAATTGCTGTAGGGTCTCTTGGAAAATCAGGTGAAATTGCCAACTTAGCCGACCTTTATCGAGTAAACCTTTGTCGTGTCATTACCAAAGATGTCAATTGCCTTTACAGCAAACTTCTTCACACCAGGTTCTGCATAGGTGTGCCATGAAGTCTCAAGCTCCAGCGTGCGGTCCTTGTTGGTTCTAAAAGCTTGCCACTCGTTTTCAAAAATAAATCGGCCAGTTGTGAGTTCGGTTTCCTTGCCGTCAATAATATGTCTCACAACTTCTGGTTTAGATTCAAAATTGAAGTCAACTGACCAATAATCAATCCAATCTTGCCAACTCTTGGTGACCGGCACACGAGTTATGGTTCCATTTTTCTCTTTTGAGATGCGTAACACTTGGCCACCGTCTACAACAACTCTTGAAGCCCCTGCCTTAAGCTGTGAAGCAGCCTCGTCAGCATCCGTTTGTCTATAGAAGACTCCAAAATCACTCAGCTTTACCCTCAGATTTAGACCTTTGACTTCTGGTAATACTTCCAAGTAGCCGACTTCGAAAAACTTTACTGCTCCCGATTTGACGGCACGAGCATCGAATACATCGGCTGGTATGAATCTCAAAGTAAGTGTTAGGCCTTTTTCTCTTGCCCTATCGGCAATCAAGGGTGAAATGCCCATTTCGAACTCGAATCCGAGAATGTCAACTCGATTCAGCCCTGCGTCCAGAGCTGCATCGATGCAGGTTTCGATATCTATCTCGCTTACGGCCCTATCAACTTCACCGACAAAAATTGCGGTCTGAAGTTTCGAACCAGAAAAAGGCGCTAGGGACGAAACTCGCTTAGCCCCATAAGCAGATAGCACTAAATCTACAAATGCCTCTCTCCTGCGACCGGCATCCTTGTCACTTGAACCATCATTCGAAAGGCGGTCTAAAAAGTGCTCTCTCTCATAGCCCCCTAGATTTAGGATTTCAAATGAGCGATACGGAAGACCTTGGCCTTTTCTTTCTCTTTGAATGGAGATGAGACGCTTTCGGGATGTGTGGATAGCAAATCTCCCAAGGTCAACCCCAATCCACTTTCTTCCCATCTCTTCCGCGACAGCCATTGTTGTTCCCGAACCGCAGAAAAAGTCAGCAACCAAGTCTCCCGGGTTCGTAAAGACGGCGATGGGAATTTCAAGTAGCGCTTTTGGTTTTTGAGTCGGATACCCGACCCACTCATTGGAATGGTTCGGTGGCCTACTTACATCCCAAACATCGGGGCGAATTTTACCTCTGGGGTCGAATGAGTCTGCCCACTTCTTAGGAATGACAGCGTCATGTGGGACTCTAGCTTGGGGTACGTCTTCATTAAATGTGAAACGGTCAGACTTGCTATAAATGAAGAGTGTGTCATGTTTGTTTCCAAAGTGGCGTTTGCTGCCGCCCCCTGACCTGTAGTGCCAAATAACCTCATTCACGAGGTGCTCGCTTCCGAATACTTCATCGAGTAGAACGCGAGTAATTCCGCTGACCCTATAGTCAACGTGCACGATGAGAACTCCATCATCGGCGAGGGCATTACGGATAGCCAAAACTCTGGAATGCAACATGCTTAGATAAGAATCTGTTCCACGTCCCCACGTGTCACGGTAGGCAAATTGCTCTATAACCGATGGTTCTTTGCTGACCGAATCCTCTCCCACGTTCACTTCGAGTGAGAAATCATATCCAACGTCAAATGGAGGGTCTATGTAAACAAGCTTCAGGCCACCTGCCGCTTCAATCGCAGCCCGCATAGGCCCACCACTCAGGGCTGAAAGGACGAGCTTGTTGTCGCCCCAGATGAGCTTGTTTGCCCAGCCCCCTCCTTGACGACCGGACGCAGGATTTACAGAAAATAGGGAATCAATTTGGTCTATCTCGGTACGAGGCTCATCAATCTGCTCAACGGACTGAAAGGGCAAGATTATGTGTTCTACGGCGTCTGTCTTACCTTCCCAAATAAGTTCGACATCCGACGCTCCCTCTAGGACTGAAGCTTGATATCGGGCAGGAATCCTGCGACCCTCCAAGATTGCCTTCGCAAGCATTTCCCTATCTTGCTGACTTAGTCCCTCTGCCATTTCTCCCCTAGCGCTCGTTAGTAAGAATACTGGCAGGCTATGACATTTTGGCCGGAGTGAAATTCCCGCCCCAGCCCCGTCAGTGTAGTGAAATCCCGTGCTGTCTCTAGAAAATTACTGCAACGATTTGCTATTGGAAGTAGAGGGTTTCTCAAGCAAGAAACCGCCAAATATCTGGGCTTGCAAGTGGTTTAGCGGGCTTGGAGTGTGGAAGTCGATTTTTATGATGTGCAAGGAATAAAGGTTTCCTAAACCGTGTGCGGAAGTTCGATTCTTCTCGGGGCCACAAGGGAAACCCTTGGTTTTATAAGGCAAGAGCCTACCTTCTACCGTAAGATTCAAGGTGATTCACTCCCAATCCCGCTGGAATCCCGCGCAACTAGACAACATGAGCTTTCCCTTAGAGAAATATACCAGCGGGAGTCAAAAACTAAGCTGCTTTAGCCCGGCGCTTTCTAGCCTCTTCTAGAGCTTCTTTATCGCCCGTGACTGGGTCGAATAATCCGTTAAGTGCCTGAACGGACCTTATGTGGTCATCCTCGTAAATTTCAAGGTAAAACTTGTATGTAGTGGACTTGTCTTTGTGGCCCAGGACTGCCGAGATGTTCTCGATTTTTACTCCACGCTCCAACAACAAGCAAGCACAAGTTTTTCTCAGAAGGTGAAATCCTCCTTCGAGCCCCAGTGTCTTTAGTGCAGGCTTAAGTCGATACCTACGGAAACTTCCGCTGTTTAGGTGTTTGTCTTTGTGACGGAATCCGGTGAATAAAGGCTCTGCGGAGTCTCTCTTGTGCACGAGCTTTTGGACTATAGGCATAAGGTCGTCAACAATCGCAATCTCTCTAACCTGGTGGGTCTTGGTACCTTCAGTGACTTCTAAACCGTTACTTGTGAGAGCAAAGTGCTTGCTTACATTTATCGTTCGGGCTTTCAAATCCACATCTCCGACTGAGAGTGCAAAGGCTTCAGAAACTCTTAAAGCTGTGTAGACCATGAAATAGATAATCTCTGGGGCTCCGGTTAGCTTTGCCAGGTCGTTTACCTCACTAATTGTCAATGGCTTCCATTGGGCTCGAGTTACCGAGGGGGCCTCAATTGAATTCGCTGGGTTGAAGGAAATCTTTCGCTTCTTTGTTGCTACCTCAAGAAACTGGCGCAACTTCTTGATGGCAATTGCTTGAGAGTTATACGAAAGACCCTTGTCCACAAGAGCCTCAGTCCAAGTTTCCAAGTCATCAATGGTGAGCGTGCTGAGGACTTTCGTGCCTAAATATGGCAATACGTGGTTTCTAATCAAGCCTTCATCTTTAGCGTAGGTAGAGAACTTCACTCGCTTTTTGTGCCTAGCCAGCTGTTCTATCAGGAACTCGCCCAGGGTCAGACTGGCTTGGTCAGGACCTAACCAAAAGCCGTGTTTACGAAGAGCGCTAACTTCGGAGTAGTGAAGCTGGGCACTTTCAAGCGAGGTGAACGGCGAGCTCTCATAAGACGCCATTGGTCGCCCTGCGATAAAGTCTGTTGCTATCTTTACGACCCAAGCTGACTTTTTGGGTACATAGATAATGTTTTGATTCTTGCTGTTTCCTAGCTTCTCTAAATCTGCTTCGAGCTTCAGTTTCCAAGTAAGAGCCTCAGCTTTGGTGTCAAAAGTCTTTTCCTGACAGCCGGATTTAAGAATGGTGCTATATGCCCTGACTCGCCACTTACCGTTGCTTAGCTTGTAAAGCCCCTTATCGGTCGGACTCAACTTTCCTTTGGATGCCATTAGTTGCGGCCCCTCCGGTTTCGCTCTTCCACAGCCGGTCTTTGGGATAAGAAGCCAGATTTCTGAAGCATAGCTAGCAAGTGCTTCACTTGATTGTCCGAAAGTTGGAGCCACTCTGCGATTAGAGCTCGAGGGTTAGATTTCAAGCCCATCGCGTTTAGCATGTAGAAGGCTTCCAAGGTTCTGTAAGCGTTCTGTGCAATGGCAGGTCTCAAAGGTACTGGAGTGTTGGAGTAATTCACGCGCATCATTTCATCAGCACACTGGGACATTGATTCCTTATGTGCCTTCAACGCCGCCCTTGCTAGAAGTTGAATGTGGTCTTGGGGAGCCTGAATCACAGAGCCCCACTTATCTTGTGACATTCGAGCAATTGTCAAAGCTTGCTCTGCTATCTCCTGCATCCAAATCGAGTCCGCGTGGAACTCCTCTGTCCTGCTGATGTCTTGGTCCTCCATCCTGGCTACAACAACACAAGCAAGAACACCGTGACTTGGGGTGGAGCGAGTCGGCGTAATTTCTCGGACATAGACACCATCCGCTGCCAATGGCCCGGTGACATAGAAGTAAAGTGTCTCCCTGGCTGGGGGCTGGAGGGAGGAGTCGGCCGCGGCATGCCTCTCCATAAAAACGTGCACGTGTAGCAACCCCGTTGGCCAGTCCTTTATCAACTCGAGTCCTGGTTTAGGCATTTGCATTCTTGTCATACTTCCATTATCATCTGTATTGGAAGAATTGTCAACCCTGTTTCTCGATTGACTGGAGGTGAAATTTGGCGAGAAGGCAGTTTCTGAACACGGCCGAGGCAGCCCAATACATCGGCTACAGCCCGTCCTGGTTGCAAAAGAACCGAGGGCCAAAAGGAGTGGGGCCAACCCCAACGCAGACTCAGAAAGGTAAAAAAGTTCGCTATACACCCGAAGTTCTGGACCAATGGCTGGACAGCTGCGACTAAATTTGGGCTCACAGCGACCCCAAGCTTGAGGGTCTTTTTTTCTGTCCGAATCATATCTTCCATAATAGCTTATAATGGAAGTATTCGGAAGAACAGGAGGTAACTAGCTGGATGAAACTTGGCATCGCTACAGCGAAGTCGCGGATTTGATTCGGATTCCTTTGAAAAGTCTTTACGACCTCAGGAAGAAGGGGCTGGGCCCAAGAACCCGCAAGTTTGGTCGACATCTTCGAGTGGCTGACTCGGACTTGCGAGATTGGCTCAGGAGCGACGCAACAAAACAGCTGCGCGAATAAAGAAGGCCCTGGCAGTAACCAGAGCCCTCGACAACAACTAAATAGTGTCCCCCTTTGAGAAGGTAACTCCAGAAGCTGTTCCTCTAATTATATCATGAGGTTCTTTCTTCTGGAGGCGTTCCCTCTGGTCCCTTCTGGCCATTCTGGCCGTCTGGCCGTGGCCAGGGGGAGCGCAAAACAACCCTAAAGACTAAGAAAAATTTTCTTTTTTTATGTCTTTTTGGGCAGCAAATCGTGCAATTGCGCGTCCGCGTGGCCAAACGGCCAAGTGGCCAGAAATTACTGAAGAAAGAATAAGAGATTGACTAGCTACACAGAGGCATCGCGCCTATACAGAAGTCTTGGATGGGATGTAGTTGCTCCCGCCAGATTGGCACCGGAATCCAAGAAACCAGACTCGTCGATTCACGACGTGTTTGGACGAAACAAGAGAACCGGAGACTACAACACAGCCACTGCAGAACAAATGGATTCTTGGGAGATTCAATTTCCTGAACGAAACTGCCTGCTCAAGATGAACAAAGGCTTCATCGGAATAGACGTTGACCAGTACTTGAAGCGGTCAAAGAAAACTGGCCAGTGGATTAGCAAAAAGGGTTACGACAACATGATGGAGGACATTGTCAGGTATGGAGACCTTCCACCGACCTACACATCCACCTCCCGAGGTCCAAATCAGCCATCTCGTATCTACCTATTCGGAGTCGATGAAGCTGCCGAATTCAACAGTGCCCCCTATGACGATGTTGAAATAATCCAGCTCCACCACAGGTATGGGCTGGTCTGGCCCTCTATACATCCCGAGACTGGTGAGCAATACCGATGGTATGGACCGGATGGGTCAGAATGTCCCCCTCCCCGGCCCTCTGATATATCTGAGCTGCCACGGGAGTGGTATGCCCCACTGATGACTACCAAAAGAACATCAAAAGCTTCCATGGGCCGCACAGGGCCGAATAGATATAGAGCTCCTTATTCGGGTTCCGCCGCTGATTGGTTGAATGCCCTAGACGAGGGTCCGATGGACTTCGCAATGAGCTCATTCTTGGTTGATTTTTCCAACAGGCCCACGCCCCACATTGGACACGATGAGCTCTTGACACTCATTGGACGTCTACACCACCTTCAGTTCGTGCGCGGCTGTACCGGCGCTCGCGAAGTATTCGAGTGCATTCTGCAGACTTACATGTACTTCACAAATGAATCGGACCCCGAAACCGAACTCTTCAATATCATTCGCTACGTGGCTGGAGAGGAGTTCCTGGCATGAACCCCCAAGTAAGGTCCGACAAAAAATATAGTGAATCAGAATTCTGGGCATCTCGTCCTCTGCTTAGAAACATCAAGTGGTGGGCGAGCGATAGGGTTACCAGCCCTTATGCCATCTTGGTTTGGGCCATGGTCCAGATGCTCTCCAGAATTCCGTATGACACTTACTACGTAACCAAAACAGGTAAAACCGCCCTAAATATGACTATCGTTGTGTCAGGTGACACTGGTACAGGGAAGACTGCTGCCAGACACCTCGCCTACGACGGTGCGATTTTCTCCTTCGAGGGTCATTATTGGTTTGAAGCTCCCTTAGTCCAATTACGGTCGGGTGAATCCGCCGGGGACGCTTACTTTACGCGCATAAAAAAATCCGTAGAAGGTCAGAAAGATGAATGGGTCGACGAGTGGATAAACGTCAACCGGGCAATAATCTTTTTCTTCGACGAAGTTCTCTACTTTGTTGGCAAGCAGCGGCAAAACTCCAGCACTCTTGTCGCAGTTCTGCTAAGCATGTGGTCTGGCGAAATGCTTGGAGGCGCGTTAGCTGGAGGCAGAGGTAAGACGGTCCCAGCAAAGCAATACAGAGCATGTGTTGTATTCAATTCCCAGAAAGAAACAGATGCATTCAGGGAGGAATCGTCAGCCTATTCAGGCGAGTCGAGTCGTATTCTGACGGTAAGTGCAGTGAATCCCAATGCCGAGGCGGACTATGCAAAAGTGCAAGGAACCGAACCCCCTCCACCTATAGTTATCCCAAAGTTTGGGGGTAATGGTGACTGGGCGTCTCCGCAATTCTTTGCTCTTCCCGAAATGGAAGCCGCTCAGACGCAGCAGAATTTTCTTGCTCACAAAGGCTTGCACGATAAAACCCGTTCGCACGAGACACTCCAACGGGCGAAGATTGCCTGTGTCCTAGCCGCACTCGATGGTCGAACCTCACTCAACTTAGAAGACTGGGACCTTGCATTACATCTAATTGAACACAGCAGAGCCGTTGACGCGGAAATCCGTTCGGCTCAAACCAAAGCAGTTCGCGCTGAGGCTGGCAAATCAGGTGCAATCCTTGGGTTCAAGATGGACGCCGCTGAAGAGTCAAAAGAGAATGCTCAAGTCGAGCGTGTCACAAAGAATTTAAAAAGATGGGCTCCAGAAGTCGGATACGACCTATCGCTTTTACCCCACGAAGGCGAAAACCGGCTTGCCAAACCAAAGTTGATGGCAAAAATTTCGGGGCGAGATAGAAGAGATGAGTTTGTCGATTCAGTTCTCGCTCTGATTTACAACGAGCTGAACCCAGCTCTTGATAAGACGATTGGGGGTGAAAAATAAATGGAAAATAAAACTCCTAAAGCTTGGCTACCGGCCTACAACTTTGTCAGAGAAACGGAAATGCGTTACATTTCTCTCTTTTCTGACTTGGTAGCAACTCAAGAATCTTTCAAAATAAGGTTCTTTAGGTGGAGCGAGAGCGACACCTACGAAGGGTCAGTTGATGCAAAAATACTGCAACACTTTGGCCACTCACCAGAAGTTGAAATTGAGTTGCAATCGCACAAGCGCTTTCAGAGCAAAGCAAACGCCGCAGCTCTAGAGAGTGTGGGATACAAGAAGCGCGGGATACAACCCGGCGCTTGGACGAGGACCATGCCTGGAAAGCCAAGCGCACAGATGGTGGCCAACCACCTAATGACTGGAGTCATGTATCTGGTTGATTTCAAACCAAACATGGGGTTCATCGTGACCGCGGAGTCCAACCAGGCTCAACGCGTATTAGATGAGTTGATGTCTAAACACCACGCTTGGAGCATGAATCCTTATGGAAACATACTCTTCTTGAACACCTAGCCCGACTGGGGCCGGACTGCAGCCGGCCTCTTACTAGTCCGGCTAATCGATGATTTTCGAATAGTTGTTAGTTCTTGTCAGCACCCGTGTACTCTTCAAGCTGGTCTGCGTGAATAGCTACCTTAAGATAATGATGCTTGAGCCGCTCTTCTGTCACGTCATCAAAATACATGTAATGCTTCACGTGATACTCACCATCCATAGTTGAAATACCGTAGGGGATTTGTTCTGAAAGCTTCAAAGCTGTACTTGGTGAAAGCTCATCGCTGGATGCGAATACGCTCCCAATCCAGAATCCTTCGCCCGAGTCATCCCAAATAACAAGTACCTTTTGGGTTCTTTTCATTTCTGGTGGAATCGGAACTACACCAACCAATCCCACGCCCTGCACGTCCTTGGCTCCAAACGTACCTAGAATTCTTTCAACTAGATTTTTGCTGCTCATACAACCACCCCTCTGGCAAATCTAACTTTAGTCTGCTACTCCACCGTGGTGTGAACACGCGCCCTGTTTCCCTCCCGAATGAGAAATCCAACCGTCCTTGCAAACCACGACATAGCCTGAGCCCGGATTAGGGGCAAAAGTGTGTAGAGGGATAACCTCACTCTCTTGAAATGTTTGCACCTCAAAATCTCCGCTGACAGGGTTTGTAGGGTGGTCCGGTGCGGCGGCGCCTATTGCAGAGAGTGCAACGAGCACTAAGCCCAAAAACAGAGCGCCCACCACTCCAACTAAGTTGGGAAACTTTGGTGCGAATGTTCCTAATCGTATGAGTGACTCATGCTCTTGGTGCAGCCCTTTAGCAACAAGTGTGAGCTCGTCACTCCGGACTACTATCGAAAAGCTATCGGCAAACTCGGAAATAATCTGTGCAACTTCAGCGTCACTTTTTGAGGTCAGCTCTTCAACAAAATGCACATTAGAGCGCTCGACCCCCGCCTCGCTCAAGCCCCAGTTCATGCAAGTCAGTTGCTGGCCTACCGTCGAAAAATCGATGTATTCGCCCTCATCGATTGCCAATCGAATTACTTGACCGAACATGGGGTGCCTAGCTTCCTGAATCTCCCAGGACAGTTCTGGCCGTAGCCGACCAAGTGCTATGACAACTTGGTCGAGACTTCTTACAGAGGAATTCATTTCAAAGCCGACTTCTGAGAAAAGCATTCATGCTCGAAAACTCGCCTTTGATTTCCCTAAGCCCCCTAATTCCGTCCTCAGAAAAAGTCGAAATCAGGTCGGGCATCAGCGCAAGATATAACTCATTTGGCAGCGGTGAATCAGAAGTTATCCCCTCTGACTCCAGGACTGAAATCGCCGCAAATGAAGGACAGACTTCGTTCACGACCGACCCTGAAGTTCTGGATGCCTCTTCCATGCTTTCCCAGGTATTGGTTGACATGTTGACCAAAAAAACTAAGAAGCGGAAGGCGTTTTGTTCCAGCCAAATTAAGGCCTTTGCCTCCGCAGAAAGGTCCCAGTACTCAACTATGTGCTCAGGGCGCACACCTTGCGATGCCAATAGCCCCTGTTTTTCAGCAAGGTGCTTGAGCGCTGAGGAAGCAAATTGTGATTTGGGGGCAAACCCATTGACCCACGCCGTGCCAATATGCTCATCGAAACCGCGGCCGCCATTCTGCGAAATGACCTGCCCAAAGTCACCGCGTTGCCTTTCCAGTAGTCCTTTAGTTACATTGCCGGACAGACCCAGATTCAATTCGATGGTTTCCCATTTATCAATCAGAAACGTTAGCTTTTCTTCATCCCCTGTCATTTGCTTTCCCTTCCCATGAATTGGACGTTGGTGCTTCTTACTCGTCATTAGCAGGAGTTAGCGGTTTGAGCACAGGCTCTAAAACAACCTTGTTCTGGACATAGCCGTCAACACATTGGTATAAGACTTCGCAATGTAAAGCGATTCCCTGCACAAAGCCCATGTTATCGAAGCTGGCATTGCCCTCAGACGCAAATACGGTGCCAACAACCTCCCCTTTGCTATTCACTAGAGGTCCGCCCGAATTTCCCCCGTTAATGGCAGCGTCAGTGATAAGAATTCCAGAGTCTTCTAAGCCGGTGATTCGACCAACAGTAAGGGAAAAGAAGTTTTCGCCGTCGCTTTGAGAGGGGTACCCCGACGCCGCAACCCACTGACCGATTTTTGGCGCATCAAATTGAACTTTGAGGGTTTTTATCTTTGAATTGGTTGAGAAAACCGCAAGGTCGCGAAAGTTGTATTCGCTGGGGTCCCAATACCGACCATCTGATGCAAAAAGGGTTAGTGATTCTCCTTTTGCAGACCCATTCCAAATTGAGAACTGACGCGCGTCACCACAATCTTCCAAGACGTGGTGGTTTGTCACGACGAAGAGCTGACCGGCTACCTCGACACCCCACGCGGAGCCGTACGATGTACCATCGCAGTAAATCCGATAGGTCGCATCCCGAAGTAGTTGTGCAAAGGAGTTGAAATCCCTTGGTGACTGGTATTTTGCCTGCTCCTCGATCTCCCAAAACAAGTAGCTCGCTGTCCAAGCGAGAAGTCCCGCAAGGGGTAATAGGAGCAATCTCCAACGACGATTTCTCATACGAGTGGTCTAGTCAAATAGTTGGTCACTCCGGGATGCCGAAATAAAACCTACTCCAGCTGCCAGATTAAGGACCAGCCAGGAACTCTTTGCCATTGTTGCGCCAAAGAATGGGTTCCACAAGGCAACTGCTGGGATTGCTAAGAAGAGCCAGCCGCGAGAATTGCCGTTATAGCTTTGAATGGCTAGCGCAATCCCCGCTACCGTGATTAGCCATCTCAGCAGCTCGTAGTAACCGAATGGAAGGTCAGCTATGGCCACAAGGGATGCTGTGCCGGTAATCAGGTATAAGACTTTCAAAAAAACTACCCCCTTGATTACTTTACAACGGTCTGTGCGATGAATTTCGGTGACGCCGAGGATTCTCTGAGTCACCCTCCCAATCCTTCAAATATATGGCGTTCATTTCCGCTTACGACCAGTAGCCGCCGATACTATCCCAGCAACAAACCACACCAGAATTCCCAACAAGGCCCCGACTATGGAGATGCCCTTTTTAGCTTTCTCATCCATGTTTCCTCCTGGGATGAATCTAAGACTGGGGTAGGACATTAAATCCACTTGCCGTATCTGGCGATTGACTCAACCACTTCCTTATCAGAAACCCAGCTCTTCGACTCACCAAGGGCCACAGCCGTTTCCATCCTCATAGACCACGTGTTAGCAAACTTGCTGCCTACCTGGATTTCCTCAGGTAAAGAGTGGATATCATCATTGACTTGGCACTCCCAAGCTTTTATGACCGCAAGAGCAAGTGCGAGGCGATGCTCGAGCTCTTCCCTAGGGACATCCGGAAATTTGAGTAGTTTGAAGCTCTGCCCACCAATTGAAATAGTCTCTAGCTTGCTCTCGTCCACGTTTCACCTTCCACTGCAGGCTATCTATCCATTATTTATTCAAATGCAGTCATGAATAAATCAATTTTGATACTTACCTGAAACCAACAAGTTTGCGCCTAAATCGTTCAACGCGAATAATGCAGACCCTGCGGCGTCGTAATGAATAGCTGCAATCTCGTTGGCTTCAGCAAAATCGTGGGCTGCAGCAGTCAGAGTAGAAGAAGTGAAAATCAGAGGTGCTTTCCTCATCGACACTGCAACTCCTAAGAGCTCCCTTACTTCTTGAACCGAAACTCCTTGGGATGTGTAGTTCTTAACTTGGCAGACGTGAGTGTCAGTGTCAACGTCTATGCCACCATCGCCGGACGCCACCGTAACTGTTGCGTTTTTGAGGCCTAGGTATGTCAGCCAATCAGCTACAAGGGACTCAGCGCCATAATTTGAGACACCGTAAGGTTGTGGGTTCGGGCGCTGGCGGTTCAGCTGCCATTGATAATTAGCAGAATTGACTTCCTCTGCAATTTCCGCGACTTCTTCTGCGGAGACTAGCCTGTTGTCGAAGACGGGTTGGTTTCCTTTTTCAAGTTGATGCCTGATTTCTTCGAGGTGACGAGCTTTCAACTCGATGGTGACTTCTTGCAAAGTTTGTTTAAGGGTTTCAGGTGTCATCGACAGCTCTTCAAACTTCACTTCTTTCCCCGACAGAAGTTTTTCTTTCACCTGGTCAACTTCTAATTTGATTAAGTCATCATAAATTTTTAGTTTTATTGTGGCCATGTCCCTTGAACTCAGTAGCGACCGGTCAGGCTTAGGGTCCCTGCCAGCCAAAAGTTCGGCAGTAACTCGTTGCCTCTCAGCTACTCTTTCCCTGACATTTCCCACACTATATTTCTCAGAAACCTTGGAACTAATGAATTCATTGACCGATTTTTCATCGGACCCACCAGTATGTCTAATCAAGAACTCCGACCATGGCTCTCCGTCTCTTGGGTCTTCATTGAGGAAATTCGCAAGTCTATTTGTGAGCTCGTAGGACACATCATCAATTTGTGTCTTTAGGGGCAAGACCGAAATAGCATCCTCTGTCTTCGAGCGTCTAGTACCTAACCACTTCGAAAACCAACCCATGTAACCCCCAGTGTTCGGCTCGACTAAGACTGATTGTACAAAGCCATAGGGTCATTCTTAATGTATAGAGCCCTGTTCCTAAGAGCCAACAAAGGTACTAGGCAAAATGTACATAAGTGACTAATTGTTGTTTATGAGAAGTGACATAGGAATCTTGGTACCTTATCGAGCCTGGCTCGAAACTTTGGATAGCTCGGGAGGAGAAGTGGCACATCGCAGGCAGAAATAGGAGACAACACCATCCTCCAGAAATGGCTCTACTAGCCAGAGTTCACATAACATGCAGATACTTTTCATGCTCAAATTGTGAACCAAAGTTCAATTTTTTGTCGCGTCTTATCCACAGAGGCTAGCCAACATCTTGTATGGGCTTCTCACTTGCCATCAACCGGGCAAATTCCTCAAAACTTTGGGCAGAGTGACCGTATTTTTCAAAATTATCTTGGGTGACATACAGCGGGAAAAATTGGCGTTGATAAGAATCAATCTCCGTTGCATCCTCGCACCACTTCACTAGTCTCTTCCATTTTCTCGCAGTTTCTATGTCTTCAAGTCCTTTGGTTTCGATAATGTAAATTTGCTGTTTTTTCGGCATGACTATAAAGTCTGGAAAGTAATTTGATATTTCCCCGCGTGAGTTCACGTATTCAATCTTGAAGTTGCTATTAATCATGTTCTTAGCAAAGGCATCAACATCTGTGCATGAATCCAAGAATCTTGCAAAAGACAACTCAAATTCGCTGTCACCAATAATTCTGTTGAATAAAGTCTTTGAAGATAACAAATACTTTTGATTTTTCACAACAAGAGGCTTGGCCTCTGAGAGCTTAATACTGCCAATTGAACGGGTAGTGCCCTTATCTGAAATAGTCAACCGATTAATCTCATCGGTAAACACGTCAAGCAGTAATTTACGAGCACTAGTCTCTGAGAGGCTTCTAAGCACTCGAGGCTCGCTTATTTCGACTTGCTTGCCATATATTTGAGAACTTAGGAATTCTTTCACCTTCTTGTAGAGAATTTCCTTTCCACCTACAAGTCGAAGGTGTTTTGCAATCATCTGAACAAGAAACGATACAACCGCTTGAGTTGTTGGGACTACTTGCGTATCTAAGTTAGTCCTCCAAACCACCTCACCTGAATCTATGTCGGTAAATGATATTTCACGCAACTCATCTAGTGAATAGTCCTTCAATTCCAAGGGTTCAAATTTGAATTGCGTAACATCTAACTCATCTAGATTTTTTGCTTCACGAGTGAGCCTTCTTGCAAGAAGAGGAAGCTCGATGTCCAACTTGGGAATTGACTTGTCTCGATTTTCGCGGTCTACCTCCACCACCAAAGGGCCTTTGTAGTCTGTGTCAACACCCATAGGTGCAAACTCAAGGTCTACACCTTCCAGCTGTATCTCCTCAACAAACTCGAGAAAAGCTGGGGTACCTACAACCGAAACATGTTCCCTTAGGTCGTCTTGGCCACGGAACATTCGTCTCAGGCCGCGCCCAAGGGTTTGCTCGGGCAAAATTTTACTCTCAGCGGAATATGGTCGGAGTCCAACCATGGAGACCACATTTTGCACATCCCATCCTTCGCGCAGCATCAAGACCGAAACTATGGCGAAGTACTGTGAGTCCGTAGAGTCCACATTCCGACTGGCTTGTCGAAGGTAGTTCAACTCCGCAGCTTTTAGGGTTTTTTCCGCAATCTCTCCATTTGCCTTGGTGTGAATGACTAAAGTCCTACCTGAAAACTCTGGATAGGTTTCTTCCAGGTATCTGCCCACTTCATCTGCTTCTTCAGTTGTGGATGTCATCACAAATAACAACGGTTTACGACCAGAGTTGCTTAACCTTTCGCGATATTTTATCCACTCTAAAACACCAAGTTTTATGTGGTCTGCGAATCTCTCAGAGACCTTATCTGAGGGCGATTCGACGAGACGGGCTCTCGAAGCAGCGTCGGGTAGAACTGGAGACTTAACGATTCCTTGCCTTATGGCCTCAACTAGAGGATACGAGCAAATGGTCTGCGGAAATATCGAACCATTCGATCGTTTCGGAGTGGCAGTGACATCTAATTGAATAGAGATGCCTCGACCTCTAGTCTTCCTTCTCAACGATGAGTCAAGTTCTTCGATGGCTTGAAACCAAGCCAAGGAGTTGTCATGGATGTGGTGAGCTTCATCATTTAGGACGACTAGGTCCTCAACATTTTCAAGCACATCGGTAAGGTCGAGTTTGTTATCTGTGGTCTTGGCGAGTGGCTTTCTTCCCAAGAAATAGTCCCTAAGGTCTGCGTCATCCACAGAAGGTTCACTTTGACTTTTGAATACTCTATGAATATTTGTGAGAAAGATGTTCCCTCGGGTTGAAACGGGTCCGACTTCATCCTGAATGTGCAGACGTGGCGAGAAGTCAGTAGTCCAGTTTCTTCCTTCGTAGCCGTTTTCAGGGATTACAGGGTCATTAAAGAAAATCGATAGCCCATCAAAGTCCTCTCTGAGACGGTCCAAGACAATTATGTTTGGTGCTATAAGTAGAAAATTTCGACTTAAGTCTGAATTCTCTTCATAGAGTTTGTGGAAATAGGACCAAGCAATTAACAGAGATAGGACTTTGGTTTTTCCCACGCCTGTCGCCAATTTGAGAACATAACGAGTCCAATTTTCCTCAAACATCGCAGGAATCAAACTCTCGATTGATGAAAATCTAATTAGGTCAACGGCAGAACGAGCTTGTTTGTTTTCAAAGAGCCAAATGACGGATTCGACAGCCTCTCTTTGAGCGAAGTAGTAGGTGAACTCACGTAATCCGCCATCAGTCTGAATTACGTGCGGAGTGTTGAACCAGTGCTGCAAAAGAAGACGAGACGTTTCAGAAATTCCTTCATAACCCCCCTGTCTCCAGACATGCACTTGCTCACGAATCTTATGCACTAATGGCGGAATAAGCTTTGCTATCTCTTCATTACTTGTCTCTGCTCCCGGATACCAACGGATTGAAGGATGAAGAATTGCTGTAGGGTCTCTTGGAAAATCAGGTGAAATTGCCAACTTAGCCGACCTTTATCGAGTAAACCTTTGTCGTGTCATTACCAAAGATGTCAATTGCCTTTACAGCAAACTTCTTCACACCAGGTTCTGCATAGGTGTGCCATGAAGTCTCAAGCTCCAGCGTGCGGTCCTTGTTGGTTCTAAAAGCTTGCCACTCGTTTTCAAAAATAAATCGGCCAGTTGTGAGTTCGGTTTCCTTGCCGTCAATAATATGTCTCACAACTTCTGGTTTAGATTCAAAATTGAAGTCAACTGACCAATAATCAATCCAATCTTGCCAACTCTTGGTGACCGGCACACGAGTTATGGTTCCATTTTTCTCTTTTGAGATGCGTAACACTTGGCCACCGTCTACAACAACTCTTGAAGCCCCTGCCTTAAGCTGTGAAGCAGCCTCGTCAGCATCCGTTTGTCTATAGAAGACTCCAAAATCACTCAGCTTTACCCTCAGATTTAGACCTTTGACTTCTGGTAATACTTCCAAGTAGCCGACTTCGAAAAACTTTACTGCTCCCGATTTGACGGCACGAGCATCGAATACATCGGCTGGTATGAATCTCAAAGTAAGTGTTAGGCCTTTTTCTCTTGCCCTATCGGCAATCAAGGGTGAAATGCCCATTTCGAACTCGAATCCGAGAATGTCAACTCGATTCAGCCCTGCGTCCAGAGCTGCATCGATGCAGGTTTCGATATCTATCTCGCTTACGGCCCTATCAACTTCACCGACAAAAATTGCGGTCTGAAGTTTCGAACCAGAAAAAGGCGCTAGGGACGAAACTCGCTTAGCCCCATAAGCAGATAGCACTAAATCTACAAATGCCTCTCTCCTGCGACCGGCATCCTTGTCACTTGAACCATCATTCGAAAGGCGGTCTAAAAAGTGCTCTCTCTCATAGCCCCCTAGATTTAGGATTTCAAATGAGCGATACGGAAGACCTTGGCCTTTTCTTTCTCTTTGAATGGAGATGAGACGCTTTCGGGATGTGTGGATAGCAAATCTCCCAAGGTCAACCCCAATCCACTTTCTTCCCATCTCTTCCGCGACAGCCATTGTTGTTCCCGAACCGCAGAAAAAGTCAGCAACCAAGTCTCCCGGGTTCGTAAAGACGGCGATGGGAATTTCAAGTAGCGCTTTTGGTTTTTGAGTCGGATACCCGACCCACTCATTGGAATGGTTCGGTGGCCTACTTACATCCCAAACATCGGGGCGAATTTTACCTCTGGGGTCGAATGAGTCTGCCCACTTCTTAGGAATGACAGCGTCATGTGGGACTCTAGCTTGGGGTACGTCTTCATTAAATGTGAAACGGTCAGACTTGCTATAAATGAAGAGTGTGTCATGTTTGTTTCCAAAGTGGCGTTTGCTGCCGCCCCCTGACCTGTAGTGCCAAATAACCTCATTCACGAGGTGCTCGCTTCCGAATACTTCATCGAGTAGAACGCGAGTAATTCCGCTGACCCTATAGTCAACGTGCACGATGAGAACTCCATCATCGGCGAGGGCATTACGGATAGCCAAAACTCTGGAATGCAACATGCTTAGATAAGAATCTGTTCCACGTCCCCACGTGTCACGGTAGGCAAATTGCTCTATAACCGATGGTTCTTTGCTGACCGAATCCTCTCCCACGTTCACTTCGAGTGAGAAATCATATCCAACGTCAAATGGAGGGTCTATGTAAACAAGCTTCAGGCCACCTGCCGCTTCAATCGCAGCCCGCATAGGCCCACCACTCAGGGCTGAAAGGACGAGCTTGTTGTCGCCCCAGATGAGCTTGTTTGCCCAGCCCCCTCCTTGACGACCGGACGCAGGATTTACAGAAAATAGGGAATCAATTTGGTCTATCTCGGTACGAGGCTCATCAATCTGCTCAACGGACTGAAAGGGCAAGATTATGTGTTCTACGGCGTCTGTCTTACCTTCCCAAATAAGTTCGACATCCGACGCTCCCTCTAGGACTGAAGCTTGATATCGGGCAGGAATCCTGCGACCCTCCAAGATTGCCTTCGCAAGCATTTCCCTATCTTGCTGACTTAGTCCCTCTGCCATTTCTCCCCTAGCGCTCGTTAGTAAGAATACTGGCAGGCTATGACATTTTGGCCGGAGTGAAATTCCCGCCCCAGCCCCGTCAGTGTAGTGAAATCCCGTGCTGTCTCTAGAAAATTACTGCAACGATTTGCTATTGGAAGTAGAGGGTTTCTCAAGCAAGAAACCGCCAAATATCTGGGCTTGCAAGTGGTTTAGCGGGCTTGGAGTGTGGAAGTCGATTTTTATGATGTGCAAGGAATAAAGGTTTCCTAAACCGTGTGCGGAAGTTCGATTCTTCTCGGGGCCAC
>VFQS010000813.1_pt1 | contig 31606 bp, 31 predicted proteins | sample 3512361 | NCBI WGS metagenome assembly VFQS01 (sample SAMN10412375, study PRJNA504923) | tailings metagenome | isolation source: Relicate 1 Philex TSF3 active mining | place: Philippines
AAACACCACATCGCCCAGCGCGTCTTGTGCGTGGTGGGTGATGCCGACGACGGCGGTGTCACCGTCAATTTGCAACCATTCGTGGTCTTCGGTGTACTTGATCATGTGGGAGCTCCTTGTGTGTTGGGGTATTCAATCGGGGTCAGATCCCCATTGTTTGGCTTGTCAGGATGTGTGGATTTAATTGGGATCTGACCCCGATTAAGTTCAACCGCGGTGATAGCGGTTGGGCACGAAGGGCAGGGCGCTGACGGTCATGGGCACGGCTTTGCCGCGCACCATGGCGTTCAGGCGTGTGCCTGCTGGCGCATATTCTGCCTGCACATAGGCCAGCGCCACAGGCTGATCGGCCGTCGGGGCGAGCAGGCCGCTGGTGACTTCGCCCACTTTTTCGCCTGGGTCGTTGTGCAGTTCCACATGCTCGCGCACCGGTACGCGCTCCAGGGCCACCAGGCCCACGCGCAAGCGCTGCGCCGGGCTTGTGCCGTCGAGCTGGCCCAGGATTTTGGCGGCACCGGGGAAGCCGCCTGCACGCGCGCCACCTGTGCGGCGCACCTTTTGCATGGCCCAGTTCAGGCCCGCCTCGACCGGGGTGGTGGTGGTGTCGATGTCGTTGCCGTACAGGCACAGCCCGGCTTCCAGGCGCAGCGAGTTGCGGGCCCCCAGGCCAATGGGCTTGACTTCGGGCTGGGCCAGCAGGGCACGGGCAAAGGCGTCGGCCGCATGGGCGGGCAGGGAGATTTCAAAACCGTCTTCACCGGTATAGCCGCTGCGGGTCACATACAGATCGGCGCTGTTCCATGTGGCAGGCATGCCGGTCATGAACACCAATTTTTCAATGCCTGGCAACAGGCGCTGCAAGGCGGTCACGGCCTGCGGGCCTTGCAGGGCCAGCAAGGCGCGGTCAAATTGCGGCGTGATGGTGCAGCGGTCGCCGATGCGCTCTTGGATGTGGGCCAGATCGCCGTGTTTGCAAGCCCCGTTGACGATCACAAAAATATCGCCGCCGTTGGCCACATCGCGGTTCACGAACATCAGGTCGTCGATGATGCCGCCCTCGTCATTGAGCAGCAGGCCGTAGCGCTGTTTGTGCACGCCCAGACCCATCACGTCCACCGGCATCAGGCTTTCGAAGGCGGCGGCGGCATCGGGCCCGCTCAGGCACAACTGGCCCATGTGCGAGACGTCGAACAAGCCTGCGGCGTTGCGGGTGTGGTGGTGCTCGGCGACCAGGCCAGCGGGGTATTGCACCGGCATGCTGTAGCCTGCAAAAGGCACCATGCGGGCGCCCAGCTCGATGTGCAGGGCGTTCAAAGGGGTGGTGAGCAAGTCGGCAGCAGCGGTCACAGGAACTCCAAGGGCAATGAACAACCACAGCACATGCTGTGGCTTGCCCTCGCTGTCCGCTTTACCTGAGAGATTCGCCGGGAACATTCGGCCTGAAAGCCCGACGCTCTGCGGTTTGCTCCTTCGGTGGATGCCGTGGCCCGATGGCCCGACACCTCTCTCCAGTGAGGTAACGCTTCGAAAAAAGCGTTTTGTCAGTCCTTTTGCCTGAGCGTTCAGCAGTTTTTCAAACCGCCTGCGCCTTCGGCGGCCTGACTTGTTTCACGAGGGAAGCCAAGTCAGGCGCTCTCCTGACAGTGATGGATTCTAGCTTTATTTGGCGTACACCAGATCCCGCAAGGTCAGCGACAAGGCAGGTACATAGCTCACCACCATCAGGCAAACCAGGATCACCAGCACGAAGGGGATCAAATCTTTGATCATTCGATCGAGCGAAATGCGCGCTACCGTACAGGCCGCGAACAGGTTCACACCGAATGGCGGTGTGATCATGCCCAGCGCCAGATTGACCACCATGATCAAGCCAAAGTGAACCGGGTCGATGCCAAAGTGCATGGCCACAGGGGCGAGAATGGGCGCCAACACGATGATGGCGGCGCTGGTTTCAATGAACATGCCGATCAGGAACAAAGCCGCATTCACACCCAACAGGAAATAAGCGGGCGACTTGAGAACGTCTTGCAGCCAGTGACCAATCGCTTCAGGCACCCCTGCGCGGGTGATCAGGAAGGCGAACAAACCCGCGTTGGCGATGATGAACATGATCACCGCGCTGGACAGCACCGATTTGCGCATGATCACAGCCAAGTCTTTCAGCTTGATTTCGCGGTAAATGACCGTGCCGACGATCAGCGCGTAGAACACCGCCACGGCCGAGGCTTCCGTCGGCGTGAACACACCGCCGTAAATGCCGCCCAAAATGATGACGGGCATCATGAGCGCCCAACCGGCTTGCCACGATGCTTTGCCAAAACTCAAGCGTCCATCGCCATCGTTTTTGCCCCAGCCTTTGTATTTGCAATACACCCAGACCCAGAACATCAAGGCTGCGCCAATGAACAAACCCGGACCAAAACCGGCAATGAACAGTTCGCCAATGGACACTTCGGCACTCACGCCGTAAAGGATCATGGGGATCGAGGGCGGGATGATCACGCCCAGTTCGGCCGATGTGGCTTGCAAGGAGGCCGCATAGGTGGTGGGGTAGCCGTGCTTGATCAGCGCCGGAATCAGGATCGTGCCGATGGCGAAGGTGGTGGCAACCGAGGAGCCTGACACCGCCGCAAAGATCATGCAGGTCAGCACGCAGGTCATGGGCAAGCCGCCTTGCACGCCGCCCACAATGCTCTTGGCGAACTCCACCAGGCGACGGGAGATGCCGCCTGTTTCCATGATGTTGCCCGCCAGAATGAAGAAGGGGATGGCGGCCAGCGGGAATTTGTTGATCGAATTGAACATCTCCTTGACGGAGATGAGCATGTTGGCGTTGCCGATCTGGATGCCGACGATGGCCGACAAACCAATGGACACGGCCACCGAGATGGTGAGTGCAAAGCACAGCACCATGGTGCAAAGCATGACGACGCTCATTGTGCGGTCTCCAGTTCCAGACGCTGGGGATCCAGCCAATTGCCAATGATGCTGATGACGCTGAAAGCCGCGCCGACGGGCAGCGCCATGTACGCCCAGAACATGGACACGTCTTCAAGCCCGATCATGGACTGGACCTTGCCCCGGTTGGCGTAGTCCCAGCCCCACCAGATGATGACGCACACCAAGGTCAGTGCAGCCAGTGCCACCACAGTGTCGAGAAATTTCTTCATGCGCGGGCCGCTCCAGCGGTAGAGCACGTCCACACTGACCATGGCGCCTTGCCGAAAGGCCATGGGAATGCCCATGAACACCATCCAGATGAGGCTGAAGCGGATGATGACCTCGGTCCATTCAATGGGGGTTTCCAGCACGAAACGGGTGAAAATTTGCAGCATGCCTAGGCAAGCTGCGACAGCCAGCATCAAACAGGCCACGAGCATGGAAAAAGCGGTGGTCCACTTTTCCACACTCAGATAGAGCGAACGCATAAAACTTCCTTCTCGACAAAATCAAAAAACGCCCGCCAATTCTGCATTGGCGGGCGTTTTGAACAAGCGTTAAATCACTTGAAGTTGCGGATACGGTCCAGATTGGCTTTGCCGAACTGTTTTTCAAATTCGGCCATGGCAGGACCCATGGTGGCCACGAACTTGGACTTGTCCACGTTTTCAATGATGGTCATGCCCTTCTTGCGCAACTCGGCCACGCCATTGGCATCGTCCTTGTCGACTCGGGCGCGGTTGACCTTGACGGCCTCTTTGGCCGCATCGAGGAAGATTTGCTTGTCAGCGGCGCTGAGCTTGTCAAAACTGCCCTTGTTCATCAGGATAACCACAGGCGAGTAGACGTGGCCAGTCAATGTCAGGTGTTTTTGCACCTGGTCAAAGTTGGCCGCCATGATCACGGACAGGGGGTTTTCCTGGCCGTCCACGGTGCCTTGCTGCAAGGCGGTGAACACTTCGGGGAAGGCCATGGGCGTGGTCACAATGCCCAGGCTCTTGTATGCCGCGACGTGGACAGGGTTTTCCATGGTGCGCATTTTCAGACCCTTCAGGTCACCGGGCTCGTTGACGGCGCGCTTGCTGTTGGTCATGTGACGCACGCCGTTTTCACCCCAGGCCAAAGCCTTGAAGCCTTTGGACTCGAATTTGGTCAGCAGTTCCTGGCCAATGGGGCCGTCGAGCACGGCGCGTGCATGCGCTTTGTCACGGAACAAGAAAGGCACGTCCAAAATGCGGGCCTCAGGCACGAAGTTGGGGACGGGACCGGTGGAGGTGGTGGCCAATTCCTGGGTACCCAGCTGGACCGATTCGATCGACTCGCGCTCACCGCCTAAAGAACCCGAGTAGAAGTTCTGGATCTTGATGCGACCGTTGGTCCGCTTTTCCACTTCTCTGGCCAGCGTGTCGATGGCTTCGCCTTGGTGGGAGTTCTGGGCGACCGAAATGCTGTTGCGCATGGTGATTTGCGCAGAGGCCGTGGATACGATGCCGATGGCCAAGCTCAGGCCCAACATCAGTTTGCTCAATTTCATTCGTAGCTCCTCGTGGATCAATGGACGATGACGAATTGGGGATCAATTTGTCATACAAGTTTGATTATGGGGTGCCTGCAGAGCGGTTCGACTACGGGTTTTCGCGGGGGTGCTGATGCCTTGGCGACGCTGGGCGCTGCACTTCAAAAAAAGAGGCCCCAAAGGGCCTCTCAAAGTGAATGCACAGGACTTACATGCCCGTGTAGTTCGGTCCACCACCGCCTTCGGGCGTGACCCAGACGATGTTTTGCGTCGGGTCCTTGATGTCGCAGGTCTTGCAGTGCACGCAGTTTTGCGCGTTGATCTGCAGGCGGTCGCTGTTGTCTTCGTTCTTGACGAACTCGTACACCCCGGCCGGGCAGTAGCGTGACTCGGGGCCTGCGTACTTGGCCAGGTTGATGCCGACGGGCACAGACGCGTCTTTCAGCGTCAGGTGCGCAGGCTGGTTTTCCTCGTGGTTGGTGTTGCTGATGAAGACGCTGCTCAAACGGTCAAAGGTCAGCTTGCCATCGGGCTTTGGGTAGACGATTGGTTCGCACTCGGCGGCAGGCTTGAGGTACGTGTGGTCGGCCTTGTCGCGGCGCAGCGTCCAGGGAATGTGGCCACGCAGCACAAACTGCTCAAAGCCGTTCATGAGCGTGGCGACCGTCAGGCCCTTCTTGAACCAGCTCTTGAAGTTGCGCGACTTGTTGAGTTCGGTGTAGAGCCAGCTGGCCTCGAAAGCCTCGGGGTAGGCGCCGAGCTCGTCGTGCTCGCGGCCTGCCACGATGGCGTCATAAGCCGCTTCGGCGGCCAGCATGCCGGTCTTGATGGCGGCGTGGCTGCCCTTGATGCGGCTGACGTTCAGATAACCGGCGTCGCAACCCACCAGTGCGCCGCCCGGGAACACGGTCTTGGGCAGGCTCATCAGGCCGCCTGCGGTGATGGCGCGGGCACCGTAGCCGATGCGCTTGGCGTTGACTTCGCCTTGGTCGTTGGTGAAGTACCACTTGATGTTGTTGTGGGTTTTCCAGCGCTGGAACTCTTCAAAGGGGCTGAGCCATGGGTTGGCGTAGTCCAGGCCCACCACGTAGCCGATGGCGATCTTGTTGTCTTCCATGTGGTACATGAACGCGCCGCCGTAGGTGTTGTTGTCCATCGGCCAGCCGGCGGTGTGCATCACAAAACCGGGGGTGTGGCGTGAGGGATCAATCTCCCAAACTTCCTTGATACCGATGCCGTAAGTTTGCGGATCGCGGCCTTCATCCAATTTGTATTTCGCGATCAGTTGTTTGCCCAGATGGCCGCGTGCGCCTTCGGCGAACACGGTGTACTTGCCGTGCAGCTCCATGCCGAGTTGGAAGTTCTCGGTCGGCTCGCCGTCTTTGCCAATGCCCAGATTGCCGGTGGCCACGCCTTTGACCGAGCCGTCATCGTTGTAGAGCACTTCGGCGGCGGTGAAGCCGGGGAAAATTTCCACGCCCAAATTCTCGGCCTGCTGGGCCAGCCAGCGGGTGAAGTTGGAGAGGCTGATGATGTAGTTGCCGTGGTTTTGTGCGCACTCGGGCAGGAAGATGCCGGGGGTGCGGGTGGCGCCGGTCTCGCTCAGGAAGCTCCAGGCGTCGTCGGTCACGGGCTGGTTGAGGGGGGCGCCGCGTTCTTTCCAGTCAGGAAAGAGTTCGGTCAGGGCCTTGGGGTCCATGATGGCGCCGCTCAGGATGTGGGCGCCGGGCTCGCCGCCCTTTTCCAGCACCACCACCGACACGTCGGTGCCTTTTTCAGCGGCCAGTTGTTTCAGGCGGATGGCCGTGGACAGGCCAGCGGGGCCGCCACCGACCACGACCACGTCGTAGGGCATGGATTCGCGGGGGCCGTAGGTGCTGAGGATTTCTTCGGGGCTCATGAAAGTCTCTTTGAGGATAGTTGCGGATGCGTGACCCGGGCGCAGGGCTTGTCGGGCGTGTGACTCATTTTATGCATCTTGAGCGCCGTTCCCCCGCACAATGGCGTCAGCCGTTGCAAGCAACGGACGCGAAACTCCTGGAAGGATTTGTCATGGCTTATGAAATCGATTTGTCGGGCCGCGTGGCCCTGGTGACCGGCGCTTCGGGCGGCCTGGGTGCGCAATTTGCCAAAACCCTGGCCGCAGCCGGGGCTGGCGTGGTGCTGGCCAGCCGCCGCATGGAAAAGCTCAAGGACCTGCGGGCCGAAATCGAGGCGGCGGGCGGCGACGCGCATGTGGTCGAGATGGACGTGACCGACCGCCACAGCATCGCGGCGGCTGTGGCGCACGCCGAAACCGAGATGGGCAGCATCGACATTTTGGTGAACAACTCGGGTGTGAGCACCACCCAGCGCATCCAGGACGTGACCGAAGAAGACTACGACTTCATCATGAACACCAACGTGCGCGGTGCTTTTTTTGTAGCGCAGGAGGTGGGCAAGCGCATGCTGGCCCGGGCCAAAGGCGCGGCGCCGGGCAGCTTCACGGGCGGGCGCATCATCAACATCGCGTCGATGGCGGGCCTCAAGGTCTTGCCGCAAATCGGGGTGTATTGCATGAGCAAGGCGGCCGTGGTGCAGATGACCAAGGCTTTTGCGGTGGAGTGGGGGCGTTTTGGCATCAACGTGAACGCGATTTGCCCCGGTTACATCGACACCGAGATCAACCACCACCACTGGCAGACCGAGCAGGGCCAAAAACTCATCAGCATGCTGCCACGCAAGCGCGTGGGCCAGCCGCAAGACCTGGACGCCTTGCTGATGCTGCTGGCCAGCGACCAGAGCCATTTCATCAACGGTGCGGTGGTCTCGGCCGACGACGGCTTTGCGGTATGAGGGGCAAACCATGAAGCTGGAGCTGCCCGAGCGCAAGAAACTGGTGCACGAGTTGGTCATCCCCATCCGCTGGGGCGACATGGACGCCATGGGCCATGTCAACAACACGGTGTACTTCCGCTATCTGGAGACCACCCGCATCAACTGGTTCGACAAGATCGGCTTTGTGCTGAATCCGCAAGGCGAGGGGCCGGTGATCGTCAATGCCTTTTGCAACTTCTACAAACAGTTTGAATACCCGGGCAACATCCTGGCCAAAATGTTTGTGAGCGATCCGGGCCGCACGACCTTTGAGAGCTGGTGCACGCTGGAGCGCACCGACCAGCCGGGCGTGGTGTTTGCCGCAGGGGGGGCGACCACGATCTGGGTGGACTTTCCCCAGCAAAAAGCCGTGACCATGCCCGACTGGGTGCGGGCTTTGGTCAGCGACTGAGCGCCGTTTTTCGTGGGAGCGCACCCCTGTGCGCGAATGCCTTAAGCGGCCGATGCGGCGGGTACGCCCACCGCACGCCACTGGTCGGCGTGGTTTTGCAGCCAGTCTTGCGACAGGGTGGGGCTGCCCACCTGCATGGGATGAAAGTCTTTGCGTGTATAGGCCCAAATGGGCTTGGCCACGCGCCAGACCATGCCGTAGCGACCGAATAAAAACTTGCCCGCTGACCACCATGTCGAAGGCTTGAACAGCGTCTTGTCATGCCACAGGTTGTTGACGGTCTGGCGAAACACGTCGGTGCTGAACTGCACGGTGACGTACCAGAACCAGCGCATGCGCCACTGGTGGTTGCCGCTCAAGCGCTGGTAAAGGTCAAAGGCCACGCATTTGTGCTCGGACTCTTCGGCTGCGTGCCAGCGCCACAGGGTTTTGAGGGGTTCTTCGGCCCCGGCAAACCAGTCGCCCGGCTGGTCGATGCGCTCGAGCGTCAGGTCACCAAAGATGGAGGTGTAGTGCTCAAAAGCGGCGGTGATGGCCAGCTCGTGCAGATAACCCTTGTCGCTTTTGCTGAAAAATTCTTCGCGGCCTTTTTTCAGGCGCTGCTCGGCGCGTGGTCCCCAGTGGTTGACCAGGCCTTGTTTTTCCAGGTGGGCGTTGTACAGGGCATGCAGGTGGCGGTGGGTGGCCTCTTGCCCAACAAAGCCCTTGGCGATTTGCTTGAGCTCGGCGTTTTCGGGGGTGTCGGGCAGCTGCTTGGCCCCCGCCTTGACCGCATCGATGAAGGACTGCTCGCCCACCGGAAAACTCATGGACAAGGCGTTGGCATAAGCCGTCAAAAACGCATCGCCGCCGTTCCAGTGGCGCGAGAAACCCTGGCTCAGGTCCACGCTCAAGCGGCGCACGGTCAACTCGGTCGGGGCGGCGGGGTGGGTGCTCATGGCATGTCTCACGGTCATATGGGTCAGAATGTGAGCATTGTTCAGGTTTTGCAAAGACCTTGCAACTCGCTATCTGCTCACATTTTGTCAAAGGCCTTTTCATGCCCGCCCCCAAACCCGCTGCAAAACCCGCCACCAAGCCACAGGCCAAGCCCCAGGCCGAACTCAGCCTGCGTCGCCAGCCTTCGCAGGCCCGGGCGCAGCAGACCATGCAGACCCTGTTCAAGGCTGCTGCTCAGATTCTGGACAAGGAAGGCGAGGGTGGTTTGACCACCAACAAGGTCGCGGCGGCTGCCGGGTTTTCGATTGGCACGCTCTACCAGTACTTTCCGAGCAAAGAGGTGCTGGTGCGGGCCATGGCCGCACGCGGGCAAGAGATGGTGCTGCAAGAGCTGGGCCGCTACCTGAGTGAGCTGGAAACCTTGCCCAACGTGCGCGAGCTCGACGGACGCGAGCTGCTGGGCCAGGCCATTCGTATCCTGGTGCGCGGTTTTGCCACCGGCAAAGGCCTGAGCCAAAGCCTGATCCGCCTGTGCTGGACACTGGAAAAACCCGATGAAACCGCCAGCGCTGTGCGCCAGGTCGCCGATCGCCTGGCCATTTTCTTTGAACGCATCGGCCACCCCGCGCTGCAAACACCCAGCCCGGCGCAGCTGTTCGTGCTGACCCGTTCGGTCATCGGCACGCTGCGCAGCGCCAGCCTGGAAAAGTCACCCCTGCTGGGCAGCCCGGCTTTTGAGGAGGCCTTGGTGCAAATGGCCTGGGCCCTGCTGGCCCGCCAGTCTCCCACCAACCCGGCCTGACCTGGCACCCATTCGTCATAGAAGGCATGGACACCCGATCGGGTCGGGTGTGACAAATTGGCGTGTCTGTCATGCCCGCGCATGCGGGTATCCACGGCAGTTGAGGGCACGGCCCCCGATCAAGTCAGGTGTTCAGGCCCGCACTCAGGCCGTCGGCTTGGCCTTGGGCGCGCGGCCCATCAGGTAGAACTCCGGGTTGGGCATCATGCCGCTGAAGCTGGCCATGCGGTTACTCAGGCCAAAGAAAGCGGTGATGGCTGCGATGTCCCAGATGTCCTCGTCGTTGAAACCGTGGGCGTGCAGAGCGGCAAAATCGGCTTCTTCGACCTCGTCGGAGTGCTGGCAAACCTTCATGGCGAAGTCCAGCATGGCGCGTTGGCGTGGGCTGATGTCGGCCTTGCGGTAGTTGATGGCCACCTGGTCGGCCACCAAAGGCTTTTTCTCGTAAATCCGCAAGATCGCGCCATGCGCCACCACACAATACAGGCAGTTGTTGGCGGCGCTGGTGGTGGTCACGATCATCTCGCGCTCGCCTTTGGTCAGGCCACTCTCGCGCCCCACCGATTCGGGCACCATCAGCGCATCGTGGTACGCAAAAAACGCCCGCCACTCGGCCGGACGGCGGGCAAAGGCCAAAAACACATTCGGCACAAAACCGGCTTTTTCCTGCACCTCCAGCACCTTGGCGCGGATGTCGTCGGGCAGGTCCTTGATTTCGGGAGCAGGGTAGCGGGTGCTCATAGGGGGTCCTTTTTGTTGTCATGCCCGCGAATGCGGGTATCCATGTCTTATCGGCTTTGGCTGTCTTGGACTCAGCCACATGACCGATTATGCTGACGAACTTTTCAGGAGCCTGTCATGTCCAAAACACCCATTGAGCAAGCCCGCGACGCCCACGCCGATGACGCAGCCTTCCAGGCTGGCCTCATCACCCGCACCCAAGTCATGGGCGCTGAATTTGTGGACCGCGCCTTTGGCAACGCCACCGATTACACCCAGCCCATGCAGGAGTTCATCACGCGCAACGCTTGGGGCAACGTCTGGCAGCGTCCCGGTCTGGATTTGAAAACCCGCAGCCTGGTCACAGTGGCCATGCTGACCGCTTTGGGCAAGCAGCATGAACTCAAGGGCCATGTTCGCGGCGCACTCAACAACGGGGCCACCCCGGAGGAGTTGCGCGAAGTGATGTTGCACGCCAGCGTGTATTGCGGTTTCCCCACGGCCATCGATGCGTTTCGAACGGTGGCGGAGGTGGTCGAGGGAGCAAAGTGAGAGTGATGCAGAGCCACTCTTGATCTCGTCAAATAACCTGTGAATGTTGTGCATGCCGTGTTGCTTTCACAGTGTCTGCTTGACTTGTACGGGTGACTAAGTACGGATGGACTTTGTTTCAGGTGATTGTATATACTGGATGTATCTACAAAATCAAGGAGCTGCCATGACCTACGCCCGAATTTTCCAATCTGGCAACAGCCAGGCCGTGCGTTTGCCCAAAGAGTTTCGGTTTGACACCGACCAAGTCGAGATTTTTCGGCAGGGCAACGACATCGTGTTGCGCCAAGTGCCGATCAATGCCGCAGCCGTGTTTGACTTGTTGAGCAGCTTGCCCGATGACTTCATGGCCGAGGGCCGCCAAGACACGCCACCCCAAGAGCGCGAGGCCTTTTGACCATGGCCACATCCGCCAAGATGGGGAAATCCACACGCTACTTGCTGGACACCAATATCTGCATTTACATCGCCAAAGGGCATCCATTGGCCGTGCGACATCGGTTTGAAACACACACATTGCAAGAGTTGGCCATGTCCACCATCACCGTGGGCGAGCTGCGTTTTGGGGCCGAAAAAAGTCAGGCCCGGGAGCGTGCCTTGGCCACCATCGATCGATTGGTCCAGATGATTCAACCTTGTGCCTTGCCCATGATTGCTGCCGACCACTACGGCCATGTGCGCGCCAATTTGCAGCAGCAAGGTTTGCCGATAGGCAATAACGATCTGTGGTTAGCTGCTCACGCACTGGCCGAAGGCTGGACGCTGGTCACCAACAACACACGAGAATTCAGCCGTGTCCCGGGTCTGCGACTTGAAAACTGGGTCGATTGAAAAGGCAATTCAACATGTACCGGAGCGATGTGCGATAGGGGCGGCAGCTGCTGTGAATGGGTTGCGCCTGGTGCATCGGGGGTCGGTATGGACCACTTGCAGCTCACCCCCGCATCAACTTCTGAATCAAATCTGCCGTCCCGGACGCCTGGTATTTGCGCATGAGCTTGACGCGGTAGATTTCCACCGTGCGGTGGCTGATGCCCAGGGCGCGGCCGATTTCCTTGCTGGTCAGGCCGTCCATCAGGTGGGCGGCAACTTCGCGTTCGCGGGCGGTGAGTTCGGCCTTGACGGGTTTGCGGGCTGACAGGTCTTCAAAGGTCCAGATGCCCGCCTCGTGTGGCGCGTCGCGGTTGAGCGCCCGGCCGGTCACATGGCACCAGAAGGTTTCGCCTTTGAAGCGCCCGTCCACCCGTTTCATCACCCTGTCGTCGGCATACACGCCTTTGGCGTTCAGGATGGGCGCGATGCGCTGGCCGGTGCGCTCGTACTCGTCGGCGCTGGGGTAGAGCAGCTGAAAGCTTTGGCCGATCAATTGCGCCTTGCTCACACCAAACATCTCGCACACCCGCTGGTTGCAGTCCACGATGGCGCGGTTACGCGAGAGCACCAGGCCGATGGGGGCCAAATCGAAGGCGAGGCGGTAGTCGATGTCGGTGTTCATGGTTTTATCAGGGCCAGCCTCTACGAAAAACTACGTAATCCAATACGTAGTATCGTAGCGTTTTCATCCTTTCCTGGAGACCGGTGTGAACAAGATTTATCCCTCCGCAGCCGAGGCCCTCAAGGGCATCGTGGCTGACGGGCAACTCATTGGCGTGGGCGGCTTTGGCCTGTGCGGCATTCCCGAGGCGCTGATCGATGCGCTCAAGGACAGCGGCGTGCAGAACCTGACCGCGATTTCCAACAACGCGGGCGTGGACGATTTCGGTCTGGGCAAGCTGCTGCAGACCCGCCAGATCAAGAAAATGATCGCGTCCTATGTGGGCGAGAACAAGGAGTTCGAGCGCCAGTACCTGGCGGGCGAGCTGGCCCTGGAGTTCACGCCCCAGGGCACGCTGGCCGAGAAGCTGCGCGCCGGTGGTGCGGGCATCCCGGCTTTCTTCACCAAGACCGGTGTGGGCACCCTGGTGGCCGAAGGCAAGGAGCTGCGCGAGTTTGATGGCGAGACCTATGTGATGGAGCGTTCGCTGGTGCCCGATGTGTCACTGGTCAAGGCGCACCGCGCCGACAAGTCCGGCAACCTGCAGTTCCGTTACACCTCGCGCAACTTCAACCCGGCGGTGGCCATGGCCGGCAAGATCTGCGTGGTCGAGGTCGAAGAGATCGTGGAAACCGGCGAGATGCACCCCGACAGTGTGCACCTGCCTGGCATTTATGTGCACCGCATCGTGCTGAACGCGAAACCGGAAAAGCGCATCGAAAAACGCACCATCACTGAAAAGGCGGGAGTCTGATATGAGCTGGAGTCAAGACCAAATGGCCGCCCGTGCGGCCCACGAACTGGAAGACGGTTTTTATGTGAACCTGGGCATCGGCATCCCCACGCTGGTGGCCAACTTTGTGCCCGCCGACAAGGAAGTCTGGCTGCAAAGCGAAAACGGCATGCTGGGCATTGGCCCCTTCCCGACCGAAGACGAGGTCGATGCCGACCTGATCAACGCAGGCAAACAGACGGTGACCACCATCAAAGGCTCGTCGATTTTTGGCAGCGAGCAGTCGTTTGCCATGATCCGCGGCGGCAAGATCAACCTTTCGATCCTGGGCGCGATGCAGGTCAGCGAAAAGGGCGATCTGGCCAACTGGATGATCCCCGGCAAGATGGTCAAGGGCATGGGCGGCGCGATGGACCTGGTGGCGGGCGTCAAGCGCGTGATCATCTTGATGGAACATGTGGCCAAAAAGAAAGACGGCACCGAGGACATGAAGATTTTGCCCGCCTGCACCTTGCCCCTGACGGGCGTGGGCGTGGTCGATCGCATCATCACCGACCTGGCCGTGATGGACGTGACCGACGCGGGCCTGAAAGTGGTGGAGCTGGCCCCGGGTGTGACGCCCGAGTTGCTGCAAAGCAAGACGGGTGTGAAACTGATCTTCTGATCGGCGTTCTCCCTAATCTTCAAAAAACCGCAATTTATTGCGGTTTTTTTGTTTTCATTGAATTGATTGACTTAATGGTCGCAAAAAACGACTGAATGCAACACTTTTGGGTTTTTCCTTATTCCATTGACCGACAGTTCCTCACAAAATGGGGTTTTTAATGGCTTGCTGAATGTCGAACTTCCCCACAGATCGCGTGCGCGGTGAATTGCTCCGTGAATGGCGCGTCTCCCAGCGGTGCGATGTCACCGCTTTGGCCAGCAGCGCCAATTTGTCTGTCGCCCAAATTTTGCAATTGGAGTCGGGCGGTAACTCGCTTTTTTACACCCCGGCCATCAAGGAAAACGCGGCCCGCAAGGTCGCCAACTTGCTGGGGGGCGATCCCGCCGCCGTGATCCGACCTATGGACGATGCGGCAGTGGTTCCAGGGCCTTCTGTTGTAGAGGAGTTGGTGGAGTTGTCGCGCCAAAGGGCTCAAGCCACTCCTGCCCCCTCGGTGTTCTCTCAACCGCCCCGTTGGCTGCTGGGTTTGCTGCTGACCGTTGGTTTGTGCGTGGTGGGTTTGGTTTTGCTTCGTCACCCAGGCCCGAGTGGTGGGGTGAGATCGCTGTGGCAAGCGTCAACCGCTCAACCGGTTTCGGCTCCCCAGCCCAAGACTGCGCCGGCCGTTGCTGCGCGGCCTGCACCCGCATCCGCTGCCACGCCTGCGCCCACACCGGCACCTGCGTTCACACCTGAATCTGCACCCGCACCCGCACCCGTTGCAGTTGAAAAAGTCGCTCCTGACGACAAGCTGTGCCAACCCCATCAAACCGCCGCCGTGCTCACACCTGCCAGTCCCAGCAAAGCTGGCGACATGGTGTACCTCGTGGCGCAGAAATCGGGGGCCATTTGCGTGGTCGATGGCGCAGGCCGCAGCACGGTGCTGTCCTTGGCGGCGAACGAAGCCCGCAGTGTCTATGGCGCAGCCCCGTGGCGGGTGCATTTTGAACAGCCAGAACAAGCCCAGTTGTATTTCCAGGGCGTGCGCCTGCGCCTGCCGGATGCGGGCGTCACGCACGTGGCTTTGCAAGAAGCCGCCAGAAACCGCTGAGTTCAGGCCTTCAGTTGAGCCTGCAGTTCGGCCACTTGGGCACGCAAGGCCTGATTTTCTGCGGTCAGTGAGGCCACACGCGCTTGCAAGGCTTGCACGTCCTCGGGCAGGGCCACAGATGAGGCCGCGGCGTCTGGGGATGTCTTGCGGTGCACCTCGCGCACACGCTTGGCGGCTTGTTTGAGTTCATCCTTGCCGCCCAGCGCGGCAGATTTTTGTTCTTCAGCGGGCAAGCTGGCCACGGCCGCTGCGGCATTGATGGAAATGGCGCCGGCCTTGACGGCCGCTACCAGTTCGGGCGCGGCTTGTTTCTGGATTTTTTCAATCTGCACCACCTGGCTGCTGCTCAGGCGGGCGGCTTTGGCGATGTCCGCGCGGCTCTTGAGCGGGTTGGGCTCGGGGACTTCAGCGTCTTGGGGTACGACATGCGTCGCATCGCCCAGTGATGGCGTGCCAGGTTCGGCGCTGGCGATGGCTTGGGCACGCCGCGCAGCCAGAATTTCACGCTTGCGCAAAGCCAGCACGCCAGGCTGAAAGTCCGACACGCTGCGCCGCCCCAGGTGCTGATCGATCATCCACAGGTGGACATCCTCCATCGATTGGAAGCGCGTGTTCTGCACCGTCTGAAAAGGCAAGCCATGCTTTTGGCAAATGCCGTAGCGGTTGTGCCCGTCCACCAACACATCGCCCCACAGCACCAGCGCATCGCGGCAACCTTCGGCCAGGATGCTGCGCTCCAGCGCCGCGTGTTCGTCCGGGGTGAGCGGGTCGATGTAGGCTTTGAGTTCTTCGTTGACGGTGATGTTCATGGGCAAGGGGTCAAAATGCCGAAGGCCCCTTGCGGGGCCTTCTTGGTCTGGGCGAAAGTGCTGGAGCGGGTGATGGGAATCGAACCCACGTTATTTGCTTGGGAAGCAAGAGTCCTACCATTGAACGACACCCGCGATGCATCAGATTGTACTGGTGCTTGGACCTTGTCCAGACAAGAGGGACTTGAGCCACGGCAGAGGCGGTGCATTTGTCGCAGGCGTGACGCGATCGCGTGTTCACTGCGGATTTACCCGGTGGACGGGAGTGGGCCGTCTGCATAAATTAGGGTGTCTACCCATTTGCAGGAACCCCGATGAAGACAGACATTTCACCCATTGAGCAGACCCCCGACCCACAGCGCCGCCAAACCCTGCAAGGCATGGCGGGCATCCTGGCGGGCATGGCTGCGCCTGCGCTGATGAGCAGCAGCGTTTGGGCGCAAAGCGCATTTCCCAACAAACCCATCACCCTGATTGCGCCTTGGCCACCGGGCGGCAGCAGCGATGCGGTCATGCGTGCTTTTGCCGAGAGCGCCTCGCGCGCGTTGGGGGTGTCGGTGGTCGTGGACAACCGGCCGGGGGCTGGGGGCACTTTGGGTGCCACCGCCATGGTCAATGCCCGTCCCGATGGCTACATGCTCACCCAGTTGCCTTTGGGCGTGTACCGCTTGCCGCACATGCAAAAAATGGCCTTTGATCCGGTCAAGGACCTGACTCACATTGCATGCCTCACGGGCTATACCTTTGGCTTGGTGGCGACCATGGATGCGCCTTTCAAGACCCTCAAGGAAATGGTGGCTTATGCCAAGGCCAATCCGGGCAAGGTCGAGTACGGCAGCACCGGCACGGGCACCACGCCGCACCTGGCGATTGAGGAGTTCTCGCAAAAAGCGGGCATTGAGCTCAACCACATTCCCTACAAAGGCTCGGCTGAGCTGATGCAGGCGATTTTGGGCGGACACATCCGCGTGATGAGCGGCACCACCGAATTTGCACCGCTGGTCAAGGAGGGCAAGCTGCGTCTGTTGGCCACGCTGGGGCGCAACCGCACCAAGGCGTTTCCGGACATTCCCACCGTCAAGGAAAGCGGCTGGGACACGATCACCGAGTCGCCTTTTGGCATTGGCGGCCCCAAGGGCATGGACCCGGCCGTGGTGCGGGTATTGCACGATGCCTTCAAGAAAACGCTGGAAGACCCCAAAGTGCTGGAAACGCTGGACCGCTTCTTCCAGCCCGTGATCTACATGGGCACCGAGGAGTACACCCGCTACGGCGCCCGCACTTTTGAGGCCGAACGCGCCACCATCGAGCGTTTGGGTCTGGCGAAAAAGTCGTGAAAAAAGGCACACTCGGGTGCCTTGAGCGCAATGCTTCCAAAGCCGTCCGCTTGTCGGGCGGCTTTGGTCTTTTCAGACGTTCATTTCAGGATGTCGCCCATGCAGAGGTATTTGATCTCCACATAGTCGTCCATGCCGTGGTGTGAGCCCTCGCGGCCCAGGCCCGACTGCTTGACGCCACCAAACGGCACATGCTCGGTGGCCAAAATGCCCACGTTGATGCCGACCATGCCGTATTCCAGCGCCTCGCTCACGCGGAAGATGCGGCCCACGTCGCGGCTGTAGAAGTAGCTGGCCAGGCCAAACTCGGTGTTGTTGGCCGCAAAGATGGCATCTTGTTCGGTCTTGAACTTGAAGATGGGCGCAAAGGGGCCAAAGGTTTCTTCCTTGGCGCAGACCATGTCGGCGCTGGCGTCCGCGATCACGGTGGGCTCAAAAAACTGTCCGTCCAGGCGCTTGCCGCCCGCGAGCACACGCCCGCCCTTGGCGATGGCGTCTTTCACATGGCGCTCGACCTTGTCGAGGGCCGAGGGTTCGATCAGCGGGCCCTGGTTCACGCCGTCGGCAAAGCCGTTGCCCACTTTGGCGGTTTTGACCTTGGCCGCGAACTTGGTGGCGAACTCTTCGTAGACCGACTCCTGCACATAAAAACGGTTGGTGCACACGCAAGTCTGGCCCGCATTGCGGTATTTGCTGGCAAAAGCGCCTTCCACGGCGCTGTCGATGTCGGCGTCGTCGAACACGATGAAGGGCGCGTTGCCCCCCAGCTCCAGCGACATCTTCTTGACGGTGGGGGCCGACTGCGCCATCAGGATACGACCCACCTCGGTGGAGCCTGTGAAGCTGATGTGGCGCACCACGTCGCTGGCGCACAGCACCTTGCCGATGGCGATGCTTTGCGGGCCGTCTGCCGTGATGATGTTGAGCACCCCGGCCGGGATGCCTGCACGGATCGCCAGCTCGGCTGCAGCCAAGGCGGTGAGCGGGGTTTGCTCGGCGGGTTTGATGACCACGGGGCAACCGGCTGCCAGGGCTGGGGCCACCTTGCGGGTGATCATGGCCAGCGGGAAGTTCCAGGGCGTGATGGCCGCGCACACGCCGATGGGCTGCTTGAGCACCAAGAGGCGGCGGTTGTTGTCGAACTGGGGCAGGGTTTCGCCGTTCACGCGCTTGGCCTCTTCGGCGAACCACTCCACAAAACTTGCGCCATAGGCCACTTCGCCACGCGACTCGGCAATCGGCTTGCCGTTTTCTGCGGTCATGAGGCGTGCCAGGTCTTCGGTGTTGGCGATCAAGAGGTCAAACCACTTGCGCAGGATGATGCTGCGCTCTTTGGCGGTCTTGGTTTTCCAGGCGCCCCAGGCGGCGTTGGCGGCGGCAATGGCGGCTTCAGCCTCGGCCGCACCCAGGTTGGCCACGCTGGCCAAATGCCCGCCTGTGGCCGGGTCGGTCACGTCAAAACGCTGGCTGCCCGCGACCCACTGGCCGTTGATCAGGGCGTCGGTCTTGAGCAAAGTGGGGTCGTTCAGCAAGGCGAGGGGGGATGTCTTCATGTCCATGGGGTCTCCAAAAGCCCGTGGGACGGGCGCGGGGAAAAGTCAAATGCGCAGCTTAGCCTGTGTGAGTGGCCCTGTCTGTCACAAAAGTCGCAAAAACCACGGCGTCTGCGGGGCCGCCGATCTGACCGGTGAGCAAGTAGGGCCTGGCCTCAAATCTATAATGCCCGGTTGCATTGAAAGCCTGAACCACCATGAGCCAAGCCCCCATTTCCGTCGCCGACATCCGCAAGACCTTTTTGGACTTTTTCGAGTCCAAGGGGCACACCGTGGTGGCCTCCAGCCCCTTGGTTCCGGGCAACGACCCGACCTTGATGTTCACCAACTCGGGCATGGTCCAGTTCAAGGACGTGTTTTTGGGCTCGGACAAGCGCTCTTATGTGCGTGCTGCCTCCGTGCAGGCCTGCCTGCGGGCCGGTGGCAAACACAACGACCTGGAAAACGTGGGCTACACCGCCCGCCACCACACCTTCTTCGAGATGCTGGGCAACTGGTCGTTTGGTGACTATTTCAAGCGCGAATCGCTGGAGTGGGCTTGGGAACTGCTGACCCAGGTCTACAAACTGCCCGCCGACAAGCTCTACGCCACCGTCTACATGGAAGACGACGAGGCCCATGGCATTTGGGAAGGCATTTTTGTCAAAGCCGGCTGGACGCCCGAGCGCATCCAGGCCGAGAACCGCATCATCCGCATCGGCGACAACAAGGGCGGCCGCTATAAGAGCGACAACTTCTGGATGATGGCCGACACCGGCCCTTGCGGCCCTTGCTCTGAAATCTTCTACGACCACGGCCCGCACATTCCCGGCGGCCCACCGGGCAGCCCCGACGAAGACGGCGACCGCTTCATCGAGATCTGGAACAACGTGTTCATGCAGTTCAACATGCACGAAGACGGCTCGGTCACACCGCTGCCCGCCCCTTGCGTGGACACGGGCATGGGCCTGGAGCGCCTGGCCGCCATCCTGCAGCACGTTCACAGCAACTACGAAATCGACATTTTTGATGCGCTGATCAAGGCCGCTGCCCGTGAAACCGGCTGCACCGACCTGAACAACAAATCGCTGCGCGTGATCGCTGACCACATCCGCGCCACCGCGTTTTTGGTGAGCGACGGCGTGGTGCCGAGCAACGAAGGCCGCGGATACGTGCAGCGCCGCATCATCCGCCGCGCCATCCGCCACGGGTATTTGCTGGGCCAGAAAACCCCGTTCTTCCACAAGCTGGTGCCCGATTTGGTGAAGCTCATGGGCGCGGCTTACCCCCATCTGGCCAACCAGGCCGAGCGCATTGCCGACGTCTTGCGTGTGGAAGAAGAGCGCTTTTTCGAGACGCTGCAAAGCGGCATGCAGATTCTGGACGCGGCCCTTGAAGGCGGCGTCAAGGTCTTGCCGGGCGAAGTGGCGTTCAAGCTGCACGACACCTATGGCTTCCCGCTCGACCTGTCGGCTGATGTCTGCCGAGAGCGTGGCCTGAGCGTGGACGAGGCCGGTTTTGCCACGGCCATGGAAAAGCAAAAAGCCCAGGCTCGTGCGGCGGGCAAGTTCAAGATGGACAAGGCCCTGGAGTATTCGGGTGAGGGCAACGACTTTGTGGGTTACGACGAGCTGACGGCCAATGCCAAAGTGCTGGCGCTGTATGCCGACGGCCAGGCCGTGACCGAACTGAAAGCCGGTCAGGCGGGTGTGGTCGTGCTGGACACGACCCCGTTCTATGCCGAGTCGGGCGGTCAGGTGGGCGACCAGGGCATGATCCACAACGCGGGCGGCCAGTTCAACGTGGCAGACACGCTCAAGATCAAGGCCGATGTGTTTGGCCACCACGGCGAATTGAAATCCGGCAGCCTGAAAGTGGGCGACGCGGTGCAGGCCCATGTGGACATGGCCCTGCGTGCCGCCACCGTGCGCAACCACAGCGCCACCCACCTGATGCACAAGGCCTTGCGCGAAGTGCTGGGCAGCCATGTGCAGCAAAAGGGCAGCTTGGTGAATGCCGAGCGCACCCGCTTTGACTTCGCGCACAATGCCCCGGTGACCGACGCCGAGATCCGCGAGATCGAAGCGCGAGTCAACGCCGAAATTTTGGCCAACGCCGCCGCGCAAGCGCGTGTGATGGACATCGAAAGCGCCCAGAAGACTGGCGCGATGATGCTGTTCGGCGAGAAGTACGGCGAGACCGTGCGTGTTTTGGACATTGGCACGAGCCGCGAGTTGTGCGGCGGCACCCACGTCAAGGCCACAGGCGACATTGGCCTGTTCAAGATCGTGGGCGAGGGCGGTGTGGCCGCTGGCGTGCGCCGCATCGAAGCGGTGACCGGTGAAAACGCCTTGGCTTACCTGCAGTCGCTCGAAGACACCGTGACGCAAGCGGCTGGCACGCTCAAGGCCCAGCCGGCCGAGCTGAACAACCGCATCGCGCAGGTGCTCGATCAGGTCAAGGCGCTGGAAAAAGAACTGGCTGCTGCCAAAGGCAAGCTGGCTTCGGCCCAGGGCGATGAGCTGATGACCCAAGCCATTGACATCCAAGGCATCAAGCTCCTGGTGGCCCAGCTCGAAGGTGCGGACGCGAAGACCCTGCGCGACACCATGGACAAGCTCAAGGACAAGATGAAAACCGCGGTGATCGTCTTGACCGCTGTGGACGGTGAGAAGGTGCAGATCGCCGCAGGCGTGACGGCCGACACCACGGGCAAAGTCAAAGCGGGCGAGTTGGCCAGCTTTGTGGCGGGCCAAGTGGGCGGCAAAGGCGGCGGCAAGCCCGACATGGCCATGGCCGGTGGCACCAACGCCGCGGCTTTGCCCGCTGCGATGGCCAGCGTGCAGGCCTGGGTGACCGAGCGGGTTTGAGCCTGCGTGGCCCAGCCCCCCTCACAGGCGCAGTTGCTGGCGACTTTCGAACACACGGGCCTGGCCCGTGTGCGGGTCGGTGAACTGCACCGAGTGGGCCAACAACTGTAAGGGTTGCGCCAGGTTTTCAGGCTCATCTGGCCCCCGCAGCACCGTGGGGTAAAACTGGTCGCCTTCAATCGCAAGCCCCATGGCCATCATGTGCACGCGCAACTGATGGCGTTTGCCTGAAACCGGCTCCAGCTGGTACAGCGCTCGGCCCCCCTCGCTGCGCAGCAGCGCGATGCGGGTTTCGCTGTTGGGCTCGCCCTGGACTTCGCACATTTTGAAAAAATGCACCGGGTCTTCGGCCAGGCGGCTGGTGTGCACGCGCGGCAGTGTCAGCTCGGGGCGGTGCAAGGCCACGGCGTGGTAGGTCTTGTGAATGGCGTGTTCCCGAAACAGGGCGTGGTAGGCATCGCGCTCGTGCAGCCGTTTGCCAAACAACACCAGTCCGGCCGTTTCACGGTCAATCCGGTGCAGGGGCACCAGATTGGCCTGGCCGGTCAGGCGCTTGAGCTGCACCAGCAGGCATTGCTGCACATAAGGACCTGACGGCGTCACAGGCATGAAATGCGGCTTGTCGGCCACCAACAGGTGATCGTCCTCGAACACCAACGCCGCTTGTCCGGGCAATGGCGGCTCGTCAGCCACATGGCGGTAATAAAAATAGCGCTGCCCGGCCAGGCAGGGCTGATGGGCCTGGGCACTTTGCCCACTTTCTTGCAGCACCAGACCCTGGTCCAGGCGACGCGCCCATTCGCTGCGCGAGATGCCGGGCATGCGCTGCGCCAGAAAATCGAGCAAATGGGGCCAGTGACCTGCCGGGACGGCCACCACGCTGGCGCTCACGCCATCGCGCATGGGCATTTGGGCCACGCGTCCCGAGCGGGTCATGTCAGATCCGCCGGAACACCAGGTCCCAGACGCCGTGGCCGAGCTTAAGGCCCCGGTTTTCAAACTTGGTGAGCGGCCGGTAGTCGGGTTTGGTGGCAAAGCCGTCCGCTGCGGCGCTGGTGTTGGCCAGCAAGGGTTCGGCGCGGAGAACGGCCATCATTTGCTCGGAATAAGGTTGCCAGTCGGTGGCCAGGTGCAGGTAGCCACCGGGCTTGATGTGCTGGGCCAGGCGCTGCACAAAGGGCGCCTGGATCAGGCGGCGTTTGTGGTGGCGGCTTTTGTGCCAAGGGTCGGGAAAGAAGATGTGCACGCCGTCCAGGCTGTCCGGGCCGAGCATGTTGTCCATGACCTCGATCGCGTCGTGCTGGACGATGCGTATGTTACCGATGTGCTCTTCGCCGCAGCGCTTGAGCAAGGCGCCCACACCGGGCTCGTGCACTTCACAGCACAAAAAGTTGTCATCCGGGCGCACCTGGGCGATTTTGGCGGTGGCATCGCCCATGCCAAAACCGATTTCCAGAATCAAGGGGGCACTGCGCCCAAAGGCCGCCTGCACGTCCAGGCGTTCAGCACGGTAGGGCATCAAAAACTGCGGGCCGAATTGCTCAAACGCCCGCACCTGGCCCGAGCCCATGCGCCCGGCCCTCAGCACATAGGTCTTGATGGTGCGCATGAAGGGGGCTTCTTGGGCGTCGGCTGCCGGGGCGGTTGTGGTGTCTTCGGGCGTCGTCATGGGGGGCGGGATGTGGGGCAAAGCCTGTGATTATCGCGGGTCCAGGTTGGGCTTGGGCGTGCTCAGGCCGCATTGAACGGGTTGACCAGTTTCACCCCTGCCAGCACCTCACCTGTGCCCATGTCCTCGGTGATCAGCACCGAGCATCCTGCAATGTGGGCGCTGGCCACGATCAAGGCGTCCCAATAGCTCAGGGCGTGTTGCTGGTGCAGCTGCAGCGCCATGTCGATGGTGTCCGGGGTCACGGCGGCCACGTCCAGCTGCCGGTAGCAGTGCAGCTGCTCGCGGATGTGCGTGTGGGACAGGCCCAGCTTGCGCAGGCCGACCTGGATGTACTCGTTCAGGACTTGGGTGGACAGCACGCCCAGCCGTTCAAAACGCAGGTGGCGCAGCACATCAATGGCGATGCGCTGTTTGCGGGGCTCGTCGGTGCTGTCGGCATAAACCAGCAGGTTGGTGTCGATGAAGCAGCGGGCTTTGGGCAGGGCCAGCAGTTGGCCCCAGGGCGGCGTGGGTTCAGCCGCGATCATGCAGGGCGTCCCGGTCAAACTTCCAGCCTTTCAGGCGACCGCCGCCGCTCAGGCAGCGTTGCTCCCAAAGTTGCCACTCGGTGGCCTGGCGCTCTTGTCCGGCCAGTTGTTCCAGGTAGTCGCGCACCGCCTGGTTCAGACTTTTGCCCATTTTGCGGGCCGCTTCGCGTGCGGATTCGGCGACGCGCTCGTCGACCGACAAAGTGATGTTCATGGTGGGCCTCCCTCAAAGGTGCATGGTGGCTGTGCAGCAGCAGACCACACACTCGCACATATTATGTGTGAGTCGGGGCTCTGGCGCAAATGAATGCCCTCATGGGGGCGCCTTGCCCCTCAGCTGCCCGGTCCAAAGCGCCAAGGCTTGCGTGGGGGCGAGGTGCGCGGGTGCCCCAGACAGCCCGAGCACTTGCGCCGCAGCGTTCAGCGCGGCCAAGACGGCCTGTGAGGTTTGCAAATTGAGCGCTTGGGCCCCGTTTTGTTTGCTGAGCTTTTCGCCGTTGGCACCCATCACCAGAGGGGTGTGCAGGTACTGGGGCGTGGGCAGGCCCAAGGCGCGTTGCAGCACGATTTGCCGCGCTGTGTTGTCGGCCAGGTCCTGGCCGCGCACCACATGGGTGATGCCTTGCGCGGCGTCGTCCACCACCACTGCCAGCTGGTAAGCCCACAGGTCATCAGCCCGGCGCAGCACAAAGTCGCCGACTTCCTGGCTCACGTTTTGCTGTTGCGGCCCCAGGCGGCGGTCGCGCCAATGCGTGACGGCGGGCAAGCCCAGTGCGGCTTGCACGGCCTGCACATTCAGCCGCCAGGCGCGGGCGGGTTTGCCCCTCAGGCCTTGTCGGCAGGTGCCGGGGTAGACAGCGGCGCTGTGCCGGGCCACGGCTTGGGCCGATTCGATCTCTTTGCGCGAGCAGCCGCAGGGGTAGGCCCAGCCTTGGTCCACCAGGGTTTGCAAGGCGGCAGCGTAGTACTCGCCGCGCTGGCTTTGCCACAGCACCGGGCCATCGGGCAGCAGGCCGCAGGCTGCCAGTTGCTGCAAGATGGCCTGGTCGGCCCCGGGCACGCAGCGCGGTGTGTCCACGTCTTCGATGCGCACGAGCCATCGGCCTGCGTGGGCGCGGGCGTCTAACCAACTGGCCAGCGCCGCGACAAGCGAGCCGGCATGCAAAAGGCCGGTTGGCGAGGGCGCGAACCGGCCTGTGTAGGGGCTCCCCATGGGTGATCAGCGTTTCTTGAGCACCGCCAAAGCCAGCTCCAGGCCCGAGACAAACGCGTCTTCAACCCGGTGGCCCAAGCACCAGTCGCCGCACAGGCCAATCCCCTGGTCCTTGAACCACAGGTGGCTTTCGCCCAAGGGCTGTGAGGTTTTGGCATACAGCCAGCGGTGCACTTCGGCATGGGCCGGGGTGGCGCGGATGCCGGTGATCTCGGCAAAGGCTTTGATCAGCTTGCCGGTGATGCGTTCGGCCGAGTCGTTGACGTGCTCGGCAGACCAGGGGGCGCTGGCCTGCACGGTCCAGCGCTCGATGCGCTCGCGCCCGGGTTTGGACGATTCGCGGGCCATCCAGGCGATGCGGTGGTGCGTGCTGCGGGCCGCGTTCCACTGCGGGCCGAGGGTGATGAGGCCTGGCTGCACAGCCTGCGGATAGGCCAGCATCAGCGTCCAGCAGGGATCCACGCGGACCTCTTTCAGGGGATCGGCCAAGGCGCTCAGACCGGACGTCTTGAGCAAGGTGGTCGCCTGGGCGGGGGGGATGGCCAAGATCACTTTGTCGAAACCGGCATAAATGTGCTGTCCGCCGTCATCGCTTTCGGTGTGCAGTTGCCAACCGTTCTTCTTCATCGGGTCGGCCGTGATTTGCGTGACCCGGGTTTGCAGCTGCACATTGCCGTCTTCCACCAAGGGTGTGGCCCAGGCTTTGACCAGACCGTTCATCCCGGGCGTGGCCACCCAGTGGCGCTCGCCGCCGGGCAGACCGGCTTCGATCACACGGCCGTTCGGGTCGAGCACGCGCACGGCGTTGGCGCTCCAGGGTTTGCACACCCCCGGCGCGGTGCCGATGGCCAGCTCAAAACGCGGGTCGCGCACGGTGAAGTACTGCGCTCCATGGTCAAAGCTGCCAAAGGCGCTGGCGCGGGTGGACATGCGGCCTCCGAGGCCTCGGCTTTTCTCGAACAAGGTGACGTTGTGTCCGGCTTGGCGCAGTGTACGTGCGCAAGTGACGCCGGCCATGCCGACGCCGATGATGGCGATGTGTTGTGTGGTCATGGGTTCACTTTAGCCGAGAAAAGCCGTGGGATGTTGACTGGGTGGGTTACTACCAATGCACTTTAGAGGGTGTGCATTTCCTGCAGCAAGGCCTGGCGTGTGGTGGCTTTCTCCAGTTGGGCCGTCCACCACAGCAGGGCGTGGCCCGCAGGGCTCAGGCGGCTGTCGCGCCAGGCTGCGTGCACCGCGCTCAGGCGTGACTGGTCGGTGCGCTTGATCACCAGCAAGCCTCGCTGCGCATAGGGCGCGGCCAGGCTTTGGGGCAAAAAGCCTGCGCCCAGACCGCGCAGTTGCGCTTGCAGTTTGCTGGGCATGTCGGGCACGGTGAACACGTCCTGACCGCCTTGCAGACCCACCGTGAGGCCGCTGCCGCGTTGCACCGAGTCGGCCACGGCGACCATGCGGTGCTGCACCAGCAGGGCATCGCTCAAAGGTTCGGCCGCTTGGGCCAGGGGGTGCTGGGGTGCCACGGCAAACACAAAAGGCACTTCACCCAGCGCCATGTGCTGAATGTCTGCGGCCATGTGCTGGCCCAGCGCCACGCCCAAGGCCAGATCGGCTTGCCCGGACGTCAAGGCGGCCATGGTGCCCGACAAGGTTTCGTGTCGGATGCGCAAGCGGGTCGGGCTGTTCAGCGCCAGAAAGGCCTCACACAAATCCATCACCACGCTGCGCGAAATGATGCTGTCCACCGCCACCGTCAACACCGCTTCCCAACCCGTGGCCACCCGCTTGACCCGGTTGGCCACGGCGTCGATGTCCTGCAGCAGTCGACCGGCTTCACGCAGCAGCTCTTGCCCGGCTGCGGTGGGCCTGGCCTGGCGCGAGCTGCGGTCAAACAGCAGCACGTCCAGCGCATCTTCCAGTTGCCGCACCCGGTAGGTCAGGGCGCTGGGCACCAGGTTCAGCTTGCGGGCGGCGGCGGCAAAACTGCCTTGTTCGTCGATGGTTTGCAGCATGAACAGGGCGTCGGGCGTGAGCCAATCTTTGGGGCTTTGCATGGTGGGCTTATCTTAATTCAAATTATTCGAATGATGGCGGCAAACGAATTGCACTTATCTGGGCCATGCCGTCATTAAAGTTAGCCCATCGCATCCAGGAGAACCTCATGCTGACCCTTCGCAAATCCCATGAACGCGGCTACGCCGACCACGGCTGGCTGAAATCGTTCCACAGCTTTTCTTTTGCCAACTACTTCGACCCGGCCCACATGGGTTTTGGCAACCTGCGCGTCATCAACGAAGACCGCATCGCGCCTGAAACCGGCTTTGGCACCCATGGCCACCGCGACATGGAAATCATCAGCTACGTGTTGTCGGGCAACCTGGCGCACCAGGACAGCATGGGCAATGTAAAGGGCATTCCGCCCGGCGATGTGCAGCGCATGAGTGCCGGCAGCGGTGTGCGCCACAGCGAGTTCAACCACGCCAAGGGCGAGCAAACCCACTTTTTGCAGATCTGGATCGAACCCAATGTGACGGGCATCGACCCGGGCTACGAGCAAAAAACCGTGCCCGAATCGGCCAAACGCGGGCAACTCGCCTTGGTCGCCGCGCCCGAAGCGGCTGAACACACCGTCAAAATCCATGCCGACGCCCGCATGTATGCGGGGCTGTTCGACGGTGCAGAAACCGCCCATTTGCCTTTGAGCCCCGAGCGCAAGGCTTATGTTTTCCTGGTGCGCGGTAGCTTGCAGGTCAATGGCCAGCAGCTCAACGCGGGTGATGCGGCCATGTTGCAGTCTGAATCGTCTCTGGCCTTGACCCGAGGTCAGGATGCCGAAGTCCTCGTGTTCGACCTCGCCCCTTGACCGTTTCAACCTGTGAATTTGTCATTCCAGTGCACTCATTAGTCATTCCCGCGCATGCGGGAATCCATCCCCCATCTCACCTCACTTAACCCTTTTTTCAACCTCTCCAAGGAGCATTTCTCATGGCTAAAACTGTTGTTGTTTTCCATTCCGGCTACGGCCACACCCAGCGCGTGGCCCAGTTCGTGGCGCAAGGCGCGAACGCCCAAACCGTCACCATCGATGCCGATGGCAACATCACCGACGCCGATTGGGCGGCCCTGGACGCGGCCGACGCCATCATCTTCGGCTCCCCCACCTACATGGGCATGGCTTCGTGGCAGTTCAAGAAATTTGCCGACGCCTCTTCCAAGCGTTGGTTCACCAGCGCCTGGAAAGACAAAGTCGCAGGCGGCTTCACCATCTCGGCCAGCCCCAGCGGCGACAAGCTCTCGACCATCCAGTACTTCATCACCTTGGCCATGCAGCAAGGCATGGTGTGGGTGGGCCAGCCTGCCATGAACGATGGCACCATCAACCGCATCGGTTCCAACTCCGGCGTGATGGCCCAAGTCGGCCCGACCAGCCCAGCAGAAGACATCCCCCAGGGTGACTTGGACACGGCCAAAGCCTACGGCGAGCGAGTGGCCGCTGTTGCTGCCAAGCTGCGCGGCTGATCAGCCCCTTTGTGGGAGGCCGCCCCTGCGGCCGAATGGTGGTGTGGCAAAAGCGTCTGAGCCAGACCAGCCATTCGCGAGCATGGGCTCGCTCCCACTCGATAGCCGAGGGCTTGTCCCTGTAGGAGGTCGCCCCTGCGGCCGACAGTTGCGCCGCTCGGTTAGCATGAGGTGATGAAAATCATCTCCATGCTGCCATGGGCCGATTGGCTGGCACTGTTTTCTTTTTTTGCTTTGTGGGTGGGCTACGCTTGGTTTGCCCGCATTCGCGGCAAGCGCGACCAAAGCCTGATCGCCACCACCAACAAGTACCGTCAAAAGTGGATGCTCCAAACCACGGCGCGTGATCCGCGCATGCTCGATGGTTTGATTACCCAGAACCTGTCTCAAACGCCGGCGTTTTTTTCATCGACCAGCATCATCATCATCGGTGGTCTGTTCGCTTTGTTGGGCACCACCAACAAAGCGGCGGAGCTGGTGGGCGAAATCCCCTTTGCCCAGCCCACGCCCTTGCTGGTGTTTGAGCTGAAAATTTTGGTGCTGGTGGGCATTTTTGTGTACGCCTTTTTCCGGTTTTCTTGGTCCATGCGGCAGTACACCTTTGTCGCCCTGATCATCGGCAGCATGCCGCCGCCAGAATCTTTTGCCAGCGGTGAGTCAGATCGCGAACACTACGCGCAGCGGGCGGGCAATATGGTCAGCGCCGCCGCCGAGACTTTCAACGATGGTTTGCGGGCCTATTACTTTTCTTTTGCGGCGATGGCCTGGTTTTTCTCGCCGCTGGCCCTGGTCTTGGGGACAGCTTTGGTGGTGCTGATTTTGTATGGGCGCGAGTTCCGTTCAGACGTGTTGCAGGTCTTGCGCGACTGAATACGAAAACCTTCGGCTGCAGGGGCAGCCTCCCACAAGAGCCAGCCTCCCACAGATAGGCATACCTTCTGCCGCAGGGTGACCTTCTACAATGACAGGCTATGTTCGTCCACCTGCGCCTTCACACCGAATTCTCCGTCGTTGACTCCACTTGCCGCATCGACGATGTGGTCAAGATCGCGGCCAAGGACGCCCAGCCTGCGCTGGCCATCACCGACCTGAACAACCTGTTCGGCACGGTCAAGTTTTACAAGGAAGGGCGGGGCAAGGGGGTCAAGCCCATCGTCGGCGCAGAGATCAACCTCGAAGGCCTGGGGGGCGACGCCGGGGCCACCAGCCGGGTGGTGCTCTTGGTACAAAACCACCAAGGCTACCTGAACCTGTGCGAGCTGCTGGCCCGTGCCTGGACGCAAAACATCGTCAAAGGCGTGGCGGTGGTCAAACTGGTCTGGCTCAAGGAATTGTCCGACGGCTTGATTTTGCTCTCGGGTGCGCAAGCCGGTCCGGTGGGCCAGGCCATCGTGCAGGGCGACACCCACAAGGCGGCCGACGTGGCGCTGCAGCTGGGCTCGATCTTTCCGCACCGTTTCTACCTGGAGCTGCAACGCGCAGGCCGACCCGAAGACGAGCCGCAGGTGGCGGGCGCGGTGGCATTGGCTGCGCGTTTGGGTTTGCCCGTGGTGGCCACGCATCCGGTGCAGTTCCACACGGCCGATGATTACGAGGCGCACGAAGCGCGGGTCTGTATCTCCGAAGGCGAAATCCTGGCCAACCCCCGCCGGGTGCGCCGTTTCACGCGCGAGCAGTATTTCAAGTCGGCGGCGCAAATGCGCGAACTGTTTGCCGATGTGCCCAGCGCCATTGCCAACACCCTGGAAATTGCCAAGCGCTGCAACCTGACTTTGGTGCTGGGCAAGCCGCAGCTGCCCAATTTCCCGATCCCGCCTGTGAACGGCGTGGTCATGTCGGTGGACGAGTATTTCCGTCACGTCTCGCACGAGGGCCTGAAAGAGCGCCTGGTCCACCTGTACCCCGACGAGGCCAAGCGCGAAGCCGAGCGCCAGCGGTATGTCGATCGCCTGGAGTTCGAGCTGAACACCATCCTGAAGATGGGCTTTCCGGGCTACTTCCTCATCGTGGGCGACTTCATCCAGTGGGCCAAGAACAACGGCTGCCCGGTCGGCCCGGGCCGGGGTTCGGGCGCAGGTTCGCTGGTGGCCTATGCGCTCAAGATCACCGACCTGGACCCGCTGCAGTACAACCTGCTGTTCGAGCGCTTTTTGAACCCCGAGCGGGTGTCGATGCCCGACTTTGACATCGACTTTTGCCAGACCAACCGGGACCGGGTGATTGATTATGTGAAGGATAAGTATGGGCGCGACGCGGTCAGTCAGATCGCCACCTTTGGCACCATGGCCGCGCGTGCGGCCATCCGCGATGTGGGCCGCGTGCTGGACATGAGTTACACCTTTTGCGATGGCATCAGCAAGCTCATCCCCAATAAGCCGGGCATGTCGGTCACGCTGCAGTACCCACCCGCCACGCCCAAGGAGGGGGACAAAAACAACTACGCGATTGCCATGGAGCCCATCCTGGCCGAGCGCATCGAGCGCGAAGAGGACGTGAAGACCCTGATCGAGCTGGCCCAAAAGCTCGAAGGCATGACCCGCAACGTGGGCATGCACGCCGGGGGCGTGCTGATCGCGCCGGGCAAGCTGACCGACTTTTGCCCGCTCTACCAGCAGCCCGGCAGCGAATCGGCCGTGAGCCAGTACGACAAGGACGATGTGGAAGCGGCAGGCTTGGTGAAGTTCGACTTCCTGGGTCTGGCCACGCTGACCATTTTGGAGATCGCCCGCGAATTCATCATGAAGCGGCACAAAGGCCAGGAGAATTTCGCCTTTGAAAACATCCCGCTCGATGATGCGGCGACCTACAAACTTTTTGCAGACGGCAAGACCGAGGCCGTGTTCCAGTTTGAAAGCCGTGGCATGCAAGGCATGCTGCGCGACGCCCGCCCCAGCCGCCTGGAGGACCTGATTGCGCTGAACGCGCTCTACCGCCCAGGCCCCATGGACCTGATCCCCAGCTTTGTGGCCCGCAAGCATGGGCGCGAAGTGGTGGAGTACCCGCACCCGGCGGTGGCCGAGATGCTGAGCGAGACCTACGGCATCATGGTCTACCAGGAGCAGGTGATGCAGACCGCGCAGATCCTGGGTGGCTATTCGCTCGGTGGCGCGGACTTGCTGCGCCGCGCCATGGGCAAGAAAAAGGCCGAAGAAATGGCCGAGCACCGCGAGAAGTTCCGCGCAGGCGCTTTGGCCACCCACGGCATCCCGCAGGACAAGGCCGACGAAGTCTTTGACCTGATGGAAAAGTTTGCGGGCTACGGCTTCAACAAGTCGCACGCCGCCGCTTATTCCTTGCTGGCGTACCACACAGGCTGGCTCAAGGTGCACTACACCGCCGAGTTCTTCTGCGCCAACATGACGGTGG
>VFQS010000814.1_pt1 | contig 31553 bp, 32 predicted proteins | sample 3512361 | NCBI WGS metagenome assembly VFQS01 (sample SAMN10412375, study PRJNA504923) | tailings metagenome | isolation source: Relicate 1 Philex TSF3 active mining | place: Philippines
AAGCAAGTGTTTTATTTCGACGGGATTCATCATATAAACTTGCCCAATATTCTTTTCCCCAATCTGCCTGATAACCAATCATTTCATTAGAAGGATTAGTAGCCCTAACACTTCTAAATTGAAGTCCGGCATTTATAAACCCCTCGTATCCAACTAATTTTATTTTAAATTTCAAAATAAAATTACTGTAGGAACGACGAGTACACAAGAAATTATTTTCTGGAACATTTTTAATCAAAGAGCCACCGACAATCATATTATCTTCAATACGCCAGGTATTTAATGTATCACCTTCCCACCCATTAAAAGTATAACCATCAAAAAGACTTACCTCCTTAGAATATTGACCTATACTCAGGAGCAACAATATAAACAAGTAAAATAATGAAACAAATGGTTTCATATAAAATGAATTTATTTCATTCTCAATTTAATAAAAAAATCTGTTAAAAATTACTTTCCAGTTCTAAAAATAACCCAACCAATATATATAGAGGTAAAAAGGCTGATACCCGTGGAATGTAAATTTGAAAAATTTAATGGTGAATCAAATACTTTAAGGTAGGCTTGGGTAACGTTGTACAATCCAATCCAACAAGTAATAACAACAACCAATATAAATAAAGCATTATTCCATTTGTTGTTTATCCAACGGGTTCCCATTAAAGAAGAATCATTCAATAAAAAATATAAAAGGGTGGTCATCAGAGGTAAAAGTAAACCATTCAAAGCTTGAGCAAAAATAATAAGAGGAATTGGTTTTATATCGGGTAAACCGAAGACCAGACCGATCAAAAGCACACTTAACCAAATATATTTAGCGGAAATTTTGTTATCCAACAGTTTAGTACCTGCTAATCCAGCGGCCATAGGAGCGGTAATTGCACTGGAAAAACCTGCGGCGAACAGACCGATAGCAAATAAATAAGTACCCAATTTACCCATATATTTATTTAGCGCCAAAGCAATAGCTTCAAATGAAAAAGTACCTAATATTTGAGTACCAACAAGTAAAATGGCCATGGATATAATGCCACCAAATAAAATAGCTATGGTTATTCCCCATCTCATTTCAGAAACTTCCTGATCCTTTGTCACTCCGGAAGCAAGAAAAAGGTTATAAGGTACGATGGTGGTACCAATTAATCCAATAACCAGTAAAGCGCTGGAAGTAGGTAAAGAGGGTAAAAATGTGTGCTTTAATACTAAGGAAAAATCGAGCGGAATCTTAAAGGCAATCCAGCAAAATACCATTCCCATAATAGCTACAATTAAGCCTAGAATTCTGGCTAGAATGCCTGGATTATTTATCCATAAAAGTGAAAAAACAGCGCTTCCAATAAAAAAGACAATGGTCCACTGTGGTAAATCTGAAAAAAGTTTTACGCCAGCAGCGGCGCCAACGATATTACCTGCCTCATAAGCGGAACAACCCAACCATAGCGCAAAAAAGACGAGGACAGGAATCCATTTTCCTTTACCGTTCCCAAATTTTAATCGAATAACCTCACCAAAACTTTTACCAGAAACCAGGGTTAATCTAACCACACCCTCTTGCAAAAGAATGGTTGCCAGGGTGGAAAAAAGTAAAGCCCAAAGCAATTGCGTGCCAAAAATAGCCCCCGCGTTGGCTGCGGTGGTAACCGTTCCAGGACCAATAAAAGCAGCTGAAATAACCGACCAAAGTAGCACACTACCAAGTCCCCCCTTCCAGGTAATCCTTTTTGACATTAAATAAGTTTTTAGGCATACAAGAATTTGAAAAAACAAAAGTAATTTAGCTTTTATATTCCATATTATGCAGAACTTCTACCCAGGAAAAATATTACTTTATGGTGAATTTTCCATTATTTTAAAAAATAAAGCACTCGCTATTCCCTTAACTTCACAAGGTGGGAAATGGAAAAATACTTTGAATGCGGAGAATACATCACTCTTCGGATGGCTTGAATATCTAAAGAAATTGCCCCATGCTGCCGACTATGATTTGGTATATTTTGAAGAGGAATTAAACCGTGGCTTATTTTTTGAATCTTCCATTCCTCAAGGATATGGTGCTGGTAGTTCTGGCGCTTTAGTCGCTGCCTTTTATGCTCACTTTTCAATATCACCCGTTACAGACCCATCTATAACCCAATTACAAGATTTAAAAAAAGAGTTGGGTGTGTTGGAATCTTATTTTCATGGAAATAGTTCAGGAACTGATCCTCTTGTTTCATATTTAAAACATTCTCTCTTATTGGCCAATGATAGAATAGATAAAATCAATCTTCCTTCCCCACCCGAGAACCTGTTTTTCTTTTTATTGGACTGTGGCATGGCAAGAAAAACAGAGCCGCTTGTTTCCTCTTTTCTACATGAAATACATAACAATAAAAACTATACAACTGATTTTGAAAACCATTATGTTCCGGTGGTTGAACAAACTATTCAGGAACATTTAGACGGCAGATTTACAGAATTAAAAAAACAGTGGTTGGAATTAAGTCAATTACAAACACATTTTTTTAAAACCATGATTCCCAAAAACCTTATTGAATATTGGTATAAAGGAAATAATGAGGGACACACACATCTAAAGCTTTGTGGTGCAGGTGGTGGCGGATATTTATTGGGACTATCAACCCTAAAAGAAAAACAGATTTCTTTGCATTATCCAGGTTTTAAGATAATTGCTCTTCCTTTTTCGTAAGCAGAATAAAGGAAGTACTCAAGAACAATATAAAACTAGATACATAAAGAAAACAAACGAACCAAATTCCCCCATTGAAAATAGGTAACCATTTCGCTTCTTCTGCCGTTAAAAATAAGGTGGAAGGAATTCTTTTTGCTAGAAAATCCAATCCAAATAAAGAAATAAAGGAGGCGAAAAAGTGAAAATATCCTATGGGTTCAGGAAAAGGAATATTTTTTTTAACCCTTAAAAACCAAATAAATATACCCTGAAGAAAAGCTAATCCAGCGCTAATAATGAAAAGGGGGTGAGTTTCACTACTAATTTTTAATGAACCTGCTGAAAAAGTAAATTTTTGAGATTCAAATAAAAAAGTAACTGATATAAATAGAAAAGATAATAAAAACAACTGTCTGTGAAAGGGTAAGAAAGTCATAGATAAAAGTTTAATGATTAATTTCGGGTATCAATACCCCAGGATAACTTGTCCCGAAGCGTATCTAAGAACCCAATGTCAGGTAAATGTGCCAGATAAGCGGGAAATTTGTTTCTTCTTACTGCTAATTGATGATTTGAAGTAACCATTTCATGCCTTGAATCCAAGGTACACAAAAAATTATCTGTTCTACCTTCAATTTCAAATGAAATAATGGAATCATCTGAAATAACTACCGGACGAACATTGAGATTATGTGGAGCAACGGGGGTTATAACGAAGTTTCCAGATTGTGGAAATATAACAGGACCACCACAGCTTAAAGAATATCCCGAAGAACCTGTAGGCGTAGAAACGATGATACCGTCTGCCCAATATGAATTAAGATAAGCTCCATTGATATAGGTATGAATGGTGATCATAGAGGAGGTATCCCTTTTCAGAATGGTAAAATCATTCAATGCAAAACGTACATTATCGAAAATGGGCTGATTACTTTCCAGAAACAACATTTGCCTTTCTTCGCGTAATAATCGACCCAAAGCCATTAAATGAATAGCTTCCCTGATTCTTTTTTTCTCAATCGTTGCTAAAAAACCCATTCTACCTAAATTTATACCAACCAATGGCACCCCACTTTCTCTGGTATATAATAGGGCATTTAACATGGTTCCGTCACCACCCAATGCAATAAGAAAGTCAAACTTTTTTAACACAAAATCTAAGTGACTTTCAAATAATCCTACATCTCTGGGGAAAGTAAATTCATTTTTTATGTCCTCAAAAAATGGCTTATACCAATAGGATGTTATGTCTTCAGCATGTAATGCCTGAATCAACATCTCTATAGCAGCATGATCTTTAGGTTTATAAACTTTTGAAAAAATAGCCACTTGCATATTAAAAAGAAGCGTTAAAATTAAAAAAAATACCATCCCCCTTTTCAATATTCCTACTGTACTCTATTCTGGCCACCATGTCAAAATACAATTTAATATTGATTCCAACCCCATAACTCCACAACAGTTTATTATCCAATGGATTAATATTTTCCACCGAAAAAGGATTATTAACAATCCCCCAATCACTATGCAAGGTTAAATAAACTTTATAAGGTTGCACTCGAAAAGCATCAATAAAAACTAATTTACCATAGGTATTAACACCCTGAAAAAGTAATAATCTGGCGGTAGTTTGCAACATAGCTAAATCGAGACCATCCACCAGATAATATTCATAACCACGCATGGTGGTAAATTCTGAAAATCCAAGCGCTCTGTTATCGTAATATGGCTGCTTATTTCTTATAAATGAATATTTTCCTCTGGCTCCTACTGATAGACTCAGACCTGGATTTATAGCTTTATAAATATCTGTAAGTCCCATGATCGTTAAAGCATTTCTGTCATCCTTTGTGATTAAACCTGCTTTTTCAGCCTCAAACTGAAAAAAGTAACCATCCAGAGGATAAAAACGATTGTCTCTGTTATCAAATTGATAGGAATACCTTAAAAAAGAGAAATTTTGCTTTTCATTGCCATTAAGTAAATAATCGGGATTAAGATTTTTAGAAATGACAGCATCTACCATTCTTCTTTGAAAACCATATATAAAGGAATGAACACTTTGAAAAGCGGGTCTAAAAGTTACACCTGCCTGGGTAAGAAAATAATTTGACAAGAAAGAGTTATCAGGTTTTCTATAAAAAAGTTGTTTATTTTCTCTGGTATCATAATTAATTTCTCTCCATTGCTGAAAAGAAAGTTTTCCAAAAACGCCCCATTTCATAGCCTTATCTAAAAATGGAAATCTATATTCCAATTTATAGGTTCTGTTGTAACCATCTGATAACGTTATTTTTAATGCATCAGCATAACCCAGAACATTTCTGTGATATAATTTTACACCGAGATTTACTCTGTTAAACACTCTTTTTTGTTCAACCCACCAGACATTAAAATTACGATCTGCTAAATTGAAATATGGGATAGGATAAAAATTCCAGGATTCTTTTACTTCAAGATATACTACAAAAACATTTTTTTGTAATTCTATAAGTTCAAATTCCAATTCTCTTATGAGACCTGTATTTATCAATATTTGCTCTGAAAAACGCAATGCGTCATCTAGCGCTTTTTTATTGACAAAAACATCACCGTCGTGAACACTTAATTGCCTGTTTATAATTGGAACTTTTATGTGTTTGTAACCTGTTATAGATACTAATTTTACTAAAACAGAGCTATCGGACTGACCAGATAAAGAGGCGAAAATCAGGGTAAAAAAAAGAAAAAGCAGTGACGATTTTAACATAAAAGATTAGACATTTAGGTAGGTCATCAAGGATTCGTACCTATTTTTTAAGGTATCCTTGACATCCTCTTCGTCGAATGTAGCCTTTATATTATAACCAAACCTTTCAAAAGTTGATAATAAATTTTGAATTTGGGCACTATTTAACTTTAACGTAATCTCGAGACGATCACTCTCCGCATTTGAGCTTAACAATGAACTTAAAATAACTTTATTTTCAGATTCTACGATTCTGGCAATTTCTGCGAGCGAATAATTTTTCTTATCCATTTCCAACACTACAATAGAGCCTGGTTGGGAAAAAGCGGAACAATTAACATAGTTTTTAAATAAGGAGGCTAAAGTAATACAACCTAAATAATTATTGTTTTCATCAATAATGGGAAAAAGGGTAACTGATTGTTCAGAAATAGCTCTCATAACCTCATAAATATGGTCATAAGTTGAGGCAAATGAATAACTTAAATTTATAAAATCCAATACGGGGATATCAGCTAATTCTTCTTCTATTTCATCTAAAGAAAGAATTCCAATACATATATTATCTTGAACAACGGGAAGTTGACTTACAGAAAATTCTTTAAAAAAATCAATAGCTACAGCCACCGAATCTGATATTTTTAAAGGAACAATGGAAGGGTCAATAAAGGCTGATGCCATCATAAGCGAGAAATTTTCATTTTCTGAACATTAAATTCTTCATCTGTTAGTAAACCCCTTAAACGAAGTTGCTCCAATTTTTCAATATTTTCTGTATTCAATAAAGGTTCATTCTTTATATTATTTCCAGAAAGACGAAAATTATTGTTCAAAAAAAGCATATACTCGGGTTGCACCCTTAGAAAAGCAAGGGCATCGTGCGTTTTTATCTTTTCAAAGTCATCAAAACCATATAGAACCGCTTTATCCAAATGAAAAAGAGCTTTCTCAATATTTTCATTCAGCGAATAAGCACAAGCTATATTAAAGTGAGCGGCAATTTCACGAGGATTTATTTCCAATGCTTTTGAGAAATCAGAAATGGCTCCATCATAATCGTAAGAAAGAAATTTTGATTTTCCACTTTTAACGTGAATATTTCCATTATCCATAGAAAAATTACCCTTTTTGTTATGCTTAGCATTACCAACATCCCTTTTTCCGGCTTGATCAAATTCTTTTTTAGGTAAGACCCTTAAAAAATCTCTGTTATATTTAATATCAAAGCTTTTATTGTCCATTGAAAAGAAAGTAAAAGCATCTATTAATCCTAAAATAGCTGAGATACCTGTAAACGCTAATAACAAATAAAGAATCCCCTTTCCTCTTTGTCTAAGATAGAAACGGTGAAGGCCAATGAAACCAAAGAGTAAGGCAAGAATACCTGCAATATCCTTTTCTTTTTTTAACTGGCTCATAAAGAATCCATTTTAACTATTTAGTAATGCTTTTGGAGACATAAATTTTCCCGTGAGAACGGTAAAATCATCCGGATAAGATTCAGTCCCCTTAAAAGTATCAATAAAAATATTCAATTGTTCATTAAAGTTTGAAACATCCATATTTTTGTTATTTAACAAAAATTCTTTGAGATAGGTTTCATTAAAATATTCCCCTGCTTCATTCATTATATCGGTAATTCCGTCTGTATAGGTTAAAATCATGGATGGGACATCTTTATCCAGTTCCACAAAACCAGTATCTATGTGTGGAATTTCAGGAAAAGGGCCTAATAAAATACAGCCATCTTTCAACTCTATTAAACGGTTTCCATTCAATAAAAATGGAGGATTGTGACCTGCATTTATATAGGTTAAGGAGTGAGAATAAATATCATATTCCGCAATAAAAAAAGTAATGAACCGCTCTCCTTCTGTTAATCTGAACACGGTATTATTCAAATCTCTGATAAAGGGATCTAAAGCGGTACGTTTATTAATTAAGGTATGGAAATTAGCTTGAAAATTAGACATTAACAAAGCGGCAGAAACCCCTTTACCTGTAAAATCGCCAACACAAAAGACTAATTTTCCATCATTAAACTGAATATAATCGAAATAATCACCTCCAACACCTAATTTTGGTTTGTAAATACTATCAAATTCATAATTTTTTGAGATTGGCAATTTTTTAGGAATGAGCATTTTTTGGACTTCTGCAGCTAGTTCCATTTCATGATTCAACCTTTCCTTATCAATCTGAGCTTTAAACAATCTTTTATTTTCAATAGCTACAGCAATTATTTGAGTGATAGCTGTAATAATTTGAACTTTATCAAAAATATCATCGTCTTCACTTAGAAAGCCACCGACAAAGACGTAGGCAATTTGTTGATCTTTGTGGTTTATAGGAATAGCAACATCAAAGTATTTAATTAAGGGATGTTCGTCCCCCTCAATATTTTGTAATTCCATATAAGAGGCTAACTTATCAACAATATCTGAATGCAAAAGAGCATCAGGCACACGAAGAGAACTAGCCAGTTCCCATTTACCATTTTCACGAACAAACAAAAGCATAGATTTAACACCCAAAACCCAATCGAGAAAAGATGTATATTCGGAAAAAAGATCTGCGGCAGAATGATTCATGCCTATACCTTTAGTTATGGCGAGGAGTCCGGAAATTTGCATTTGTTTAAGATGCAATGACTTCTCCAAAGTAGTTAATGCAGTAAGATGTTTGCTTATTCCTCCTAATTCATTCATTCATTATCTTTTAAAAAAAACGAATATTAAAATTTCTTATTTTAGCTTAATATTGTTAAAATGTCTTTTATTGTCCCTCTCTGATTTTTTTTGTAAATTTTTTCCCAGCGCTGTATCTAAGTTTATACCTGTTTGATTAGCGATACAAATTAACACAAAAAAAACATCAGCCAATTCGTCAGCTAACGCTTCTTTGCTGTTTTTTTCAATTTCCGTACTTTTAAAAGATTGCTCCCCATACATTCTGGCCATAAGTCTTGCCACTTCACCAACCTCTTCCATCAAAATGGCAGTGTTAGTTAACTCATTAAAATATCTGACGCCCAGCGTATTAATCCATTGATCAACTATTTCCTGTGCTCTAGTAATCTCCATTATTTACTCTTTATTTTTAGAATCCATTAAAATGGTAACTGGTCCGTCATTGATTAAGGACACCTTCATATCGGCACCAAAAATACCCCTTTCAACCTTTTTCCCTAATGCCTCAGAGAGTAATGCAAGGGTACTTTCGTATTTAATCAAAGCACTTTGTGGTTTTGCTGCCTTTATATAAGAAGGCCTATTTCCTTTTTTGGTTGAAGCATGCAGGGTAAATTGAGAAATAACTAACATATTACCTCCAGTATCAACAATAGAAAGGTTCATAATTTGCTGAGCATCATTGAAAATGCGCAACCCAATAATCTTCCTTACAATCCAATCAATATCCTCATTATTATCATCTTCTTCAAATCCAACAAAAACCAATAAGCCATTATCAATATTCCCTACGACTTCATTGTTAACTTTAACCGAAGCTTCCAATACTCTTTGAATTACTACTCTCATACATATATATAATAGGTGTTAGAATAAAGTTAGGGGTGAATGTCCTTTGTCATGAAGAGCACCATTTTTCACTCTTATGTTATTAACAAGAAGAGCCACAGGATAACTCATTAGATAGGCAGAGGGGGACGGAACCATAATTTTCACTAATTCCTCTTTGGTTGCAGCATCAGAAAGCCAATTTTCCCGCTTATCCTCTGTTTCCAATATCACAGGCATTCTGTTGTGCAAAAAGGCAATATCCTCATTTGATTCGGTGGTAACAATAACAAAAGAAGGAAAGGTATGATTACTATATTCAAAAGTCTGCCATATTCCAGCCATAAACAAAACCGGATCTTTAGAAGGCAATATTCTATAAGGTATTTTTGATTTACCGTAGGTCTTCCATTCATAAAAACTATCAGCCGGTATAATACATCTTCTATTAACTATAGATCCTTTGAAGTTTACCTTTTCAAATATTGTTTCAGAACGGGCATTTATATATGGTGGCAAATCCTTTTTTATAGCATTGTTTTGTTGAAAACCCCATCGCATAAAAGATATTGCCATAGTATCAACCTTATGAATAGCTAAAGCCTGCTCCGTTGGGCAAATATTTAAACTTTCAACCCAATCATTGGGAAGGGAAACGTCTGGAAGTAGAACCTTCAAAACGTCCTTTTTTACATTAAAAGAGTACCTTCCACACATAATTTACAAACATTATAATTAATAACATGTATAAAAAACTGATTAACAATAATAGTTATTCTTTATTTCTCCACAAAAAACACTAAAGTACTGGGGAGAAAGTGAGGCTTATAAACACAGCTCCTTCAAATAATAAAAAGCAACGAATCTCTCCACAATGAATCCACCAAATTACTTACCAGTCCAACATAAAAGACAAATAACTTAACAGCGATTAAAAGTAAAAAGAAATAAACAGTGTAGATATACAGTCATGTTAATAAATAAAGAAAAATCAATAAGAGTATATAGAAACAACTGTATAAGAAGGTGGAAAACGTTTGAATGTAAAAAAAGTATTTATATAACCCTGTTATTACTAACATACCAACATAGCTTATAGTGAATATGATTCTTTTTTAAAAGAAAAAAAAATAACAATAATTACCAGTGAATCCCTTCATTTACAAATGCTCAAAAAGAATGTACTTTTGCAGAAAAAAATATGAGCAGAAAGAGTTTGGTTGGAAATTATCCTAAGATTATAACCTTATGGCTTGGCTTAGGATTAATAATGATTTTTTTTCAAGTGGTTATTGGAGGCATAACCAGATTAACCGGGTCGGGACTTTCTATAACCAAATGGGAAATAGTTACCGGGACTTTACCACCCATGGACGAGGCTACCTGGGAAGTAGCGTTTGAGGAATATAAGGAAACACCACAATACAAAAAAATAAATGAGGGAATGGAGATGAAAGATTTCAAGTTCATTTATTTCTGGGAGTATTTCCACAGATTATGGGCTAGAACTATGGGTTTCGTTTTCATTTTACCTTTTCTCTATTTTTTAAGAAAGGGATGGATAGATTCTTTTCTTTTAAAGAGGTTAGGTATTGTGGTTCTTCTTGCGGCGACGGTTGCATCCTTTGGCTGGATCATGGTAGCGAGCGGACTTGTTGAACGTCCATGGGTAAATGCCTACAAATTGACTTTACACCTTTCCTTAGCTTTGATTCTTTTTTCTTATTTACTATGGACGTTTTTATTGACTTTTAAACGTTTTCCACATGTTACTAACATTCTAAACATTAGGTTGTGGACAAAATGTTTACTCTTTATTTTAGCTTTTCAAATCATTTTAGGGGGTATCGTTTCAGGCTCAAAGGCGGCCTTATTTTACCCTACCTGGCCCGATATGAATGGGCAGTATATACCTGATGTAATGGTTGAAAAAGGCTCTTTTAATATAGATAATTTTATACATTATGATAAGAATCCATACTTCAGTGCGTGGATACAATTCCTGCATAGAAACGTAGCTTATATATTGACTTTCAGTATTTTATATTTTATATTTTTCTATTGGAGAAAGGTGGACAACGCGTCCTACAAGCGATGGTTAGTAGTGTTGGCGAGTTTGTTATTAACTCAGGTATTACTTGGTATTTTTACCCTTAAAAATAGTATTTATCAAATACCAGTTAACCTTGGTGTAGCACATCAAGCCGTAGCTTTATTGTTACTAACTACTATGTTGGTAATGTTATATTTCACTCAAAATAAGAAGTTATAAAGACTAAATGTTAATAACATTGTGGAAAACGATTTTATAAAAAAAATACTTTTTTTGTAGTTTTTTGTTCGATTTTATTAAAGTCCTTTACGTTTCTATTAGTTATTAGCGTTGTAAACAAGTAGTTATCGTTTTCCACATGTTTTCCACATGGTTTAAAAATTTTGTTAGCATTTTTATGGCGTGAAAATTATAGTTTATTATCTTTTTGATAGGTTAAACATAGTTTGAATATTTTATGATTTATAACCAGAGATTACTAATAAATTGTTTTAATTTTTTGAGGCTATTTCGTTTTGTGGATAAAAGCTAAGTGTTTTGTTTTTAGTGAATTACAGAATATATAAAAATATTATTTTAAATTTTTTAGATTAATTCATTAAAATTAAATTAGTTATATATTTTATTTTTATTAATGTTTAAATAAATAAAATGTTTAAAAATAAAGCTCCTTGTTGGTAATTATGTTAATAAATTTTAAGCAGGCAGCAGAATGTTTATATCTAAATTTATAAAATGTAATATATTGGTGTAAACAATGGTATTTTATTTTTCAATTTCTTGTCGAAGGTTGAAGAATATAGATGTTTAACGTTCGTTAAATTATTAAAAAATGTTAATAACATTGTGGAAAACGAAATTTAATAAGAATGATGTTAAAAACAGATTTATGGTTTCCTGATGTGGAAGAAAGTACAGAAGAGGGCCTTGTTGCTGTAGGTGGAGATTTATCAGTGGAACGCCTTATATTGGCATACAGTAAAGGAATTTTTCCTTGGTATTCTTCTGACAAAAGTCCAATTTTATGGTGGTCACCTGATCCAAGGTTTGTTCTTTTTCCAGAAAATTTAATCGTTTCAAAAAGTATGCGACCTTATTTTAATCAAAATAAATTCAAGGTTACCTGGGACCAAAATTTTGAAGATGTAATTAAAAATTGTCAAAAAATAGATAGAGAAGATCAGCTGGGTACCTGGATTACCTCTAAAATGTTGGCTGCTTATATTCAATTGCATAAAATGGGTTATGCACATTCTGTTGAAGTCTGGTTGGACAATGAATTGGTTGGTGGCCTCTATGGTATTGCTTTGGGAAAGGTATTTTTTGGTGAGTCTATGTTTGTTAAGGTTTCCAATGCTTCAAAATTTGGATTTATTTCGTTGGTAAAACAATTAATCAAAAAGGATTTTGTACTTATTGATTGTCAACAGGAAACTAAGCATTTAGAAAGTTTGGGAGCTACTACCATAAAAAGAAAGGACTTTATTGATATTCTAAATCATAATAACATTGAGGAAACTTATATTGGTTCCTGGGAGAACTATTTTACTAATTAATTTTTACGCCTTAAGTATTTTGGCCTTGTTTTCAATAACAAAACTTGGTCAACCGGTAAAAATACCCGTTTCTCTTTCAGGGACATTCGCAGAATTACGTTCTGATCATTTTCATGGTGGCATAGATATTAAAGGGACTGTAGGAACACCAGTTTATGCGGTAGAAGATGGATTTCTTTACAAATTGGAGTCAAAAGGAACGGGTTATGGCAATGTTATTTACATTAAACATAAAAATGGATATATGTCTATTTACGGTCACTTATCTGCCTTTAACTCGCCATTTGAAGAACATTATTATAAAGAAGCAAAAAAATATAAGAAGTCAAATTTTTCAGTTTATTTCAAGAAGGATGAAATTCTGGTTAAAAAAGGAGACAAAATTGGTGAAATTGGAAATACTGGCTTCTCGTTTGGGCCCCATCTTCATTATGAAATTCGAGATTTAAAACACAATAAACAGGTTAATCCCTTGTTTTTTAGTGTAAATGTAAAGGATTGTTCTCCACCGGAATGGACCGCTTTAAAACTGATTAACGTTGACGAAAATAGGGTTTCAAGAAGCGAAAGATTTGTCAAGCTTAATAAAAATGAATATTTTAAGGTAGATACATTAGATCTGTTTGTTGGTAAATCTGCTTTAGCCGCACAGGTTTTTGATGGCATGGAAGGAAACAATAATAGAAATGGGGTTTATCAGTTGAAAATGTATGTTGATGGAAAACTTTATTTCCATTTTTTAGCTGGCAAGATAGCCCTGAAGGAGTCTAAATATGCCAATGCATTGATTGATTATAAGGAAAATAAGTTATCAAAGGATATTTTTTATAGGTGTTATCGTCTTCCGGGAAATAATCTTAAGTCTTTTAAACATCTTCAAAATGATGGATATTTTACTGTGAAATATGGTAAAATAACCAATATAGAAGTTGAAGCTTTGGATTATACGGGGAATTATAGTCGGAAAAGAATAGCTATTAGGGGCATAAAAGGTTATTTACCCTCGCTCCCTTTTCATAATAAGTATGTGTATAGAAATGTTGATAACCAGTTAAAGACCTATTTCATAGAGGTGAATATTCCTAAAGGAGCAGTTTATCAAAATATTCCTTTTATATATCGGGGGATAAATGAAATGCGCAGGGAAACTTTTTCAAGAATTCACTTGGTTCATAATGATAATGAACCTTTGCATAAAGACATTTTTTTGTCTATTCGTTCGGGAATTATACCTGACTATTTAAGGGAAAAGGCATTTATTTCAGGTTGTAATCAACAGGGAAAGTATGTTAATTATGGGGGTAAGTGGAGAAAAAATTTTCTTGAGGGACAAGTCCATCAGTTCGGAGAGTTTTCAATCATGATAGATACCATACCTCCTACCATAAAAGATTTATCGTTAGTGGGAAGGGGGAAAAAGGGAGTCTTACAGTTTCATCTTTCAGATAATGTAGATTTACCGGAAAGCATGGATTATCCCTTTTTTAAAGTTACCTTGAACGGACAATGGATTAGAATGCGGTCTGACAGTAAAAGCGGTATCATTTCCGGACATTTACCTGTTGATCTTAAAAAGGGTAAATATGAAATTAAAGTAACGAGTTGGGACAAAATGAATAACATAAATCATTTCACAAAGTCATTCACTGTGTGGAAATAATTTTAATGAACTAAGTTTTACCTAACTTGTTTCCTATAAAAATAATGAAAAATGAGCCATTTGACTATTGGGGACGACGTTCCTTCCTTTGAAGAAAAAGATGAGCAAGGTACAGTAGTAAGTTCTACCTTATTATTGGGAAAAAAGTATATTTTATTCTGTTATCCGAAAGATGATACGCCGGGTTGTACTGCCGAAAGCTGTAGTTTAAGAGACCATTATACCATATTAAAGGACATGGGATACCTTATTTATGGAGTAAGTCCGGATAATGAAAAGAAACATTTAAAATTTAAAGATAAATATCAGCTACCTTTTCCGCTTATTGCAGATACAGAAGCCAGATTATTAGGTGCTTTAGGTGCCTGGGGAGAGAAATCTATGTATGGAAAAAAGTATTTCGGCGTACTGAGAAGTACATTTATCGTCAATGAGGAAGGTAAATTAACTCACATTATTGATAAAGTCGACACAAAAGCCCATGCAGAGCAAATAATAGCTTTGTTAAAAGGTTAAAGAGCTACAGAATGGCATACATAATCGGGTATGATTCCGCTGGAATTAATCAAAAAATGATATTGGTCAGGAAGAGTGTTACCAGATAGAACCAGAGCAGTATGTATGCCAAATTTATTACCCCCTAAGATATCTGTATGCAGGGTATCACCAACCATGAGTATTTTATCTTTTGGAATACTTTTTACAGCAGATAATTTTTCGTAACCATAAATAAACAAGGGAACGTCAGGTTTTCCGAAGCGAATAAATCGTTTACCAACAATATCTTCCAGCATGTTGGCAATACCACCGATAGCAATGTTAATTTGATTATTACTTACAGGGTAAGTTCTATCTGTATTTGCCACTACTACAGGAATATTTTTATGTCTGAGTAAATTAATTGATTTACTCAAATCACTTTCCCAGTTAAAACCTTCTTCATCTAAAAGCACCAAAGCAGAAATGTCAGAAAAGTTTTCTGGCTGAACTTCGCTGATGGGTAAGGTAGGAAGGCCTAAATTTTCAACATAATGAGCAGAATTTTTTGTTCCTAAATAGGCAATGGTACCTTTTTTAATCTTTAATTGAAGGTATTCTCGGGCGAGCATGCCGGAAGAAATCATATTTTCCTCGGTAATTAAATCAATGCCCTGCTGTTGATATCTTTTTGCTAATTCAAAAGGACTTCGGGAAGAATCATTAGTAAGAATAAAAAATTGTTTTTGGTTATTATGCAACTTATAAATAGTGTCTGCTACACCTTCAATCAAGCCACTATAATTTTTTAACACACCAAATGCATCAAAAAATATAGCATCATATTGTTGAATTACCTTTTCAAAAGAAGAAATTTTAGTCATATGTTTTTATTATAGCGCTAGTGCCCGAAGTAATTTATCGGCATTAAATTCTTTTTCAATGCTGGGTAAATAGGAGCTGTAGGCTTCCTTTTGTAATTTAGTGGCATATATTTCGTGGAAGAAATATCTGCCATCTTTGATGACATAGTTAAGAATAAAAAACCGATAAACCTCTGGTATAAACCTGATCTCTGTTTCAGTGAGCGGATAAACGCGATGGTATGCTTTAAGAAATACCATAAAACGGTCTTCCATTAACGTGGAAATATTGTAGCTGAATACGGTTCTGTCACCAGCATCAGAAACAATGCGGCTAAGAAAATAAAAATCTAAAATCCGGGAAGCCATTCTAAACCAATCATAATCCCATCGGGAAAACAGACTGGTTTGATTTGTGACAGAAAAATTTCCAATATTCCAGTCCACAAAAACAGGTAATTTCTGTAATTTATCAACTCTTAATAAGTCGCTGTTTGTAAAAAAAAGCTCACATTGTTCTTGAATGACGGAAGCATATAATCTATGTTCAAATTGACCGAAATCAGTGGATAAGATGTCCAGCAAATGGTAAAGATCTGATTTAAGTGTTTTTGAGGAAGGGGGTAATGTATTTGAAACTCTGGAACAAGCTTTATGAAATGCCGCAAATTCTTCTCCCAGTCGTTCAATTTGTGTATGATTTAAACGTGCGGGTAATTTCTGATCGATGGTAACAGGATTATAAAAAACAACCCAGGCATCAATCAAAGAATCTTTATACCTATGTACAAATAGCTGATTTCCTTTAATTAAGGAACGGGCTAAAAAGTGATTAAAAGGCGTATTTAAATTATTTGCAAGGACATTTATAATGGAGTGATCCTCGATAAAATGGTCATATTTTCCGAAATAAGAAAGCTTGGCAATAACAAAATCTCCCTCGGGAAAAATAATTTTATAAACATGATTTGTTGACACCCGTGCACTTATGTCAGAAATGGACTTTATGGGCCTGCTACTGTCATAAGCGGCCCAGGCATGGTTTACAATGGTTGTAAAGTCGATATAATGCATATCAGATTCCATTTTGCCAGGTTAGAATAGTAGGCTCTTCATTCGTAACAATGAGGGTATGTTCATGTTGAGCAACGTAACTGCCATCCCGTGTAATCATGGTCCAACCGTCGGTATCTTCTTTAACAAAAGACGCCTTAGTGGATATAAAGGTTTCTAAAGCAATGACGCTATTTTTTTTAAAAACAGCTTTATTATATGGGTCGTAAAAACAGGGAATCTCGTCTGGATCTTCGTGTAGTTTTCTACCAATACCATGTCCTACTAAATTTTTAATCACTTTAAAACCTCTTTCGGCGGCTTTTTGCTGTATAAATCTCCCAACTACAGCTATTCTTACTCCTGCTTTAATCTCCTTTATTGCAGATAGCAAAATTTCTCTGGAGGCGGATACTAAGGGTTGTAAACCAGACAAATCATTTCCAAGGATAAATGAAAATCCATTATCTCCATAATAACCATTAAGTTCCGCTGACACATCTATATTGATTAAGTCACCCTCTTTTAAAATTTTAGATTTGGAGGGAATACCGTGAGCAGCTTCTTTATTTAGGGAAATACAGGTATAACCAGGAAATTTATAATCTTTTATGGGTGCAGAGGTGGCACCATAACTTTTTAATAAGGATGCACCATATTCATCTAATTCTAAGGTATTCATGCCCGGTTTGGCATAACCAATCATTGATTTTAGGGTTAGGGCTACTGCATCACTGGCTGCCTGCATACCCAATAAATCTGCGTCTGTCTGAACTATCAAGATTTTTAACTTTAATGGCGAAAGTTAATATAAAAAAAAGGTAATTTTAGAAGTTAAACAAGAAAAGCGAAAAATGAGGGTCAAAGCATTTGGTATAGCAAAGGAAATTTTAGGAAATTCAAGCATATATATTGAGCCGAATACGGTAACGACTGTAAGGCAATTGAAGGACTTTTTGTACGAACGTTATCCTGAGATGTTACATCTAAAAACGGTGGCTATTGCTGTGAATCAATCTTATGCAACGGATGACACAAATCTGACGGAAGAGGCTGAAATAGTAATTATTCCTCCTGTTAGTGGAGGTTAGTGAAGAATCTTATTTTTCTAAGTCCAATAGATATTTCTTTTTTTCCAGGCCATAGAAATATCCGTGAAGATCGCCATTTTTTGCAATGCATCTATGACAGGGAATAATGATAGCGATGGGATTATTCCTATTGGCATTTCCAACAGCCCGGAATGCTTTTTGACTTCCAGCCATAGATGCTAATTCACTATAACTTACAGTTTCGCCGTAAGGAATGCGTTGTAAAGATTCCCAAACGGCTATTTGAAAAGGTGAAGCATTTCCGTAAGAAATGGGTAAATCAAACTCCGTCCTCTTTTTATTAAAATATTGCTGTAATTGATTAATGGTTTCTATAGCGACCTCGTCAGGAGAAGACAGGCCGTCTTTCTCATTTTTAGCATCAACTAATTTTACCGAAACCAACTTACCCTCATTGGTTATGATACGCAATAAACCAAAGGGAGAATCATAAATTAGACTATTCAAACGATTTTAATTTTTACTTTCAGGAGATGAGAGCAGATTAAAAAACTGATCTAATTTAGGTGTAATAATAATCTCAGTTCTTCTATTTGCCTGTCTTCCAGCCGCAGAGTCATTTTCTACTTTCGGAGAAAATTCACCTCTACCACCAGCGGTCATTCTTTTTGGATCTACCTGGTGTTTTTGTTGCAGGTAGCGCACAACGGAGGTAGCTCTGCGAACACTTAAGTCCCAATTATCGATGGTACAAGAATTAGAAATGGCTATATTATCGGTATGACCTTCAACTAAAATATCAATATCTTTATGGTCATTAACAACGGAGGCTACCTTTGATAAAACACTTTGAGCTCTGTCGTTGATGTCATGACTACCACTTCTGAAGAGTAGTTTATCAGAAATAGAGACATAAACTACGCCTTTTTTTACTTCAATGGTCAAATCCTGGTCATTGACATCAGATAAAGACCTTTTTAAGGTATTTACCAAAGAAAGACTTAAAGAATCCTTTCTTTGCATCTGACCGGTAAGGTCTTGTATATATTTACTCTGCTCGCTTATGGCCTGAAGCGATTTATTGATACTTTCTGCCCCACTTTTACTAATTACGGAAAGATCAGAAAGCCTGTCCAATAAACTGGCATTTGTGCCCTTTAATAAGGCAATTTGGTCTTCTAAAAGACGCACCTGGTTTCTTTTATCCGTAAGTTCGCCATCTTTATTTTGCATTTCACGCAGGCGGCTTTGTAATTCTGTTTCTTTTATCTGAAGCTGACTTTTCAGTTGACTAAGCTGAAACTGGCAATCTGCCAAATTCTGTTCAGCCGCTTTAACCAATGCCTGTTGTTCACCCTGAAAGGCTAAGTATTTCTTTTTTGTTACACAGGAAGATCCAATTAAGGCAAGGGAAAGAAGAAAAAGATAGGGCTTCATAGAAGGTATATTGAAAAAATGAAAAACAAGTAGAAAAGTAATCACACCTTAAAAGTAACGAAAATTTATTAAAAAATTGTCTATTTTGGACTGCCAATTTTTATGGCAATAGCACCTAAACAAAATCTATTTTACTGAAAATGCTCCAAAAACTTATCATTGGGCTATTAGCTCTCTTTTCTCCATTTCTTGTAAATGCACAGGAAGTAAGCCAGTTTAAACTACAAAAAGTAACCTCTGCTATCAACATTGATGGTCTTCCCGACGACGAAGCCTGGAAAAACATACCTGAGATTAAAGATTTTTGGCAATATTTTCCTACCGATACTTTACCAGCACAGCAAGGCATTTCAGTGAAAATAGCTTATGATGATAAACATATTTATTTTCTTGCTGTCATGAAAAATAGAAAAATTGACAGAGGTTATATTACCCCTTCTCTAAGAAGGGATTATCGCGGGGAAGCAAATGATGGATTTTCGATAATTATAGATCCATTTCAGGACCAAACGAATGGTTTTCAATTTGGTGTGAACCCTTTTGGTGTGCAAAGAGAAGGTTTAGTATCCAATGGAGGTTCTGAAGGCACTGATTTGAGTTTGAGCTGGGATAATAAATGGTATGCAGGAGCAAAACAATTTGAAGGTTATTGGGTGGCAGAGGGTGCCATTCCCTTTAGTACGCTCCGATTTAAACCAGGTACCAAATACTGGAATTTTAAATTTTACAGGATAGATAGCGAATCAGCGGAGCGGGTTGTTTTTCCAAGACTCCCCCGGCAATTTCAGATTTTAAATCTGGTAAGTATGTGCAGAGGGGTTTGGGATGAACCTTTGGCTAAAAAAAATACGAATTTCGCTGTTATTCCATATACCTTAGCAAATTCTCAGGTGGATAAACTCAATAATCTTCCCGGTGGAGATGCTAAAATTAGTGTGGGCCCCGCTTTAAACCTAGATTTAACTGTAAATCCTGACTTTTCACAAGTGGAGGTAGATGAACAGGTTACCAATTTGGATAGATTTGAAATATTTTTTCCAGAAAGGAGGCAGTTCTTTTTAGAAAATGCCGATTTATTCGCTTCTTTTGGTCAGGAACGTTTGAGACCCTTCTTTTCCAGAAGAATAGGTATTGCCAGAGATGAGGAAACGGGACAAAATATTCAAAATCCTATTTATTTCGGCGCCAGATTGAGCGGTAAATTGGATAATAACTGGAGGATTGGATTACTCAGTATGCAAACGGCAAGAGATTTGTCCATTAATCAACCATCCGTTAATTATAGTGTGGCTGCCGTTCAAAGAAAAATATTTAGCAGATCTAACGTGGGTGTTATTTTTGTTAATAAAGAGCCTTTTTATGACGAAAATGTAATAGGGTTTAATAGAAAAAATTTTAATCGTGTGCTTGGGTTTGACTATAATCTTGCCACCGCAGATAATAAATGGGCGGGAAAGGCTTTTTATCATTACTCTTTTGATGAGGAAAATAAAGGTAATTCAGGCGTCTTTGGTGGAGATATTGCCTATAATACTTATCATTGGGAGTTTTCCTTTACTGGCCAGTCAGTCGGTGAAAATTATAATCCGGAAGTAGGTTTTGCAAGGAGAACGAATTATAAAAGAGTAGCTTCCTCCCTTTGGTACAATTTTTATCCTACGGGTGGAATCCTAAATAAACATGGCCCAGGTATTGATTTTGACCAACTTGGAAATGAAAAGTATGGCCTGACGGACTTCGATGTAAATCTTATGTACAGGGTTTTATTTAGAAGTACAGCCAATTTGGAATTCAGGATGCGAAGGGAGTTTGTTTATTTATTCAGCTCTTTTAACCCAAGTGGTGGAGACGGGCCAAGTTTGGAACAGGGCAATGGATACGCTTACAATTTATTTATTCTTCGCTACACTTCGAATACCAGAAAAAAGATAAATTATAATATTAGTTCCAGATCGGGGCAATATTTTAATGGGAACAGATGGAATTTAGATGGATCGGTTAATTTGAGAATGCAACCGTATGCCTTACTTTCTATGGTTGCCAGTATTAACTTATTGCGCTTTCCCGAACCCTATAAAGATGCCAATTTGTGGCTTATAGGTCCAAGATTGGATATAACATTTACCAAAAATTTGTTTTGGACAACCTTTATTCAGTACAATTCTCAAATTGAGAATGTTAATATAAATTCGCGGATCCAATGGCGTTTTAAACCCGTTTCAGATGTTTTTTTAGTATTCACGGATAATTATTATCCTGAATCGTTTGATAATAAAAACAGAGCCGTTGTACTTAAAATTAATTATTGGCTAAACAATTAATTTAAGCTTTATCGAATTGTTTTATCCACAGGCAAACTTCCTCCCAGGTTGATTTCCATTGATTTTTTTTCATTGAGGGAGCATACAAGACCATTTCAAAACGGTTCAGCAGTTGTCTTAATTGCTGAGTTAACGCTTGATTTGAAAGTCCTGATTTTTCTAGTTTATCAATAATTTGTTCGGTAGAAAAATTTTCCTTTGGAATATCAAACCGATGAAAAAGAAAAGTTCTTAAGGCAAAACTTAGTTCAATAAAACTATTTTCATAATCACCTTGATCTCCAAATATCTTTGCCTGCTCTAGATGGTCAGTGGTCACCTCAGAAGGGGACTTAACCTTTTTCCGCTGCCTGAGATATTTATACACATAGAAAAAGGCGATACTCAGGAAAGGGATGGTAAAACCGGCTATCCATAAAATATTGGTAAAAATGGAAGGCGATTTGAAGTCTTCTGAAGTTAATGAAACAAATTGACCTGCATCTTCTTTAGTAGGAATATTATTAGATTGACCGGCTGTTATTTTTATCAAAATAGGATCTAAAGATTTGGTTTCGTATTTACCTGTAATCGGATAAAAATAGGTAAAAGAGGGTTGAAAGGAGAATTCTCCTTCTTTTTGAGGTTGAATAACGTAGGTAAATGACTTCTGACTAAACTTTTTACCCTCATTTTCACCTCTTTCCTCTTCTTCAGACTTGGTGTCATATAATTGAAAAGATGGAGGTAAGTTAAGATTTGGGCTTTTTATTCTTTTGGGATCGCCGTCGCCTAAAATGGTAATGGTTAAATAAAAAGTTTCATTCGTTGAGGCCGACGTTTTGTCTATGACAGACGACACTGAAAAGTTTCCTATTCCGCCATTAAAATTAGCTGGAACAGGTTTTGGTAGATCTTTTACGGTAATATTTAAGACATTACTTTCTACGTTTACGTATTTAACATCGCCGTTAAAAAAAAGAGAACTGGGTCTTTGAGGATCTTCTTCCAAAAGTCCTACTTGTAACACAAGGGGAGAAATACTTTGTTTTCCTGTTTGTTGTGGGAAAAGGGCAACGCTTCTCAGTACTTTTGTATAATACGTTTTACCTTTTATATTGCTGGTTTGCACCATATTATCCATTCTCTGAATATCTGCTGCATAAAAGCCTCCATAATCACTTTCCTGAAGGATACTATAATTTTGAATTTCTTTTCTGGTGTAGATTTTATAATCAAGTCGAACCTGTTGGCCCAGATAAATGGTATTTTGAGCAAGTTCAGCACGGATAAAAAAATCCTGATCATTATTATTTTCCTGTTTTTCATCTGATGTCACTAAAATGACCAGTGAATTACTTTTCAATGTTTTTCCCCGCACTTTAATTCTGGCGGGACGAATGGTTAGTTTTCCATTTCTCTTAGGCTGCAAGGTATAGGAAAAACTCATTTCCCTTTGCATTTGACCATTTTGAATTACTGTACTAATCCCTCTATTGGGTCCGGAAAGGATATAAAAATCGTTTGAAAAGTCTGGTGAAATAAAATCTTCCCCTTCCCCATTTTTTAAGATAAAGGAGACTTCCACTAAATTTCCAGGTCGTACTTTCTCTGCATCGGCAACGGCAAAGAAAGATGTTTGACCGTATAGTAAGTTATTTACCAAAAGGATTAGACTACATAAAAATGGGCGCATTTTACCAATCTTTTTTGACTTGACTATTTGTTTTTCCAGCTTGTCGAAGTTTTGATTGCACTTTTTTTTCTTCTTCATCCATAATATTTAGAAGAGCTTCTGCTTCTTCCTTTGATAATTTTCTTTGTGTATTTTCACCCTGCTCTTGTTGATTTTTATTTGGGTTACTATTTTTTTGATCTTGATTTTGATCTTGTTTTTGCTGATCTTGTTTTTGTTTATTTTCCTGTTGCTGTTGCTGTTGTTCTTTCTGCTGCTGTTTTTTTAAAGCAACAGATAGATTGTGTTGCGTTTCCTGATCTCCCGGTTTAATTCTAAGCGCTTGTTTATAGGCATCAATGCTACCCTTAAAATTTCCTTTTTGGTAGAGTGCATTTCCTAAATTATAGTAAGCATTTGCTTTTTGTCCGGATGGATTTAATTTATCAATAGATTGTTGATAATTATTGGCAGATTCTTCGAATCTGCCTTGATTATACACCGCATTGCCAAGGTTATACCAGGCCTTTGGCGAAGCCTTTTTCTCCAGCGCTTTTCTGTAAGCTTCCTCTGCGGCGACTGTTTCCTTTTGTCTGTATAAACGATCCCCTTCTCTGAGGTCTTTATGGTCATTTTGGGAAAAAATAGAGGTTGAAAAAAGAGCTAAGACCATGGTAATGATCATTTTTTTATAAGAAAGTAAAAATTCGAAGAGGAGGAAAAAACAGGCAATGGCCAGAAAAAGTTGATAGAACGACCTATATTCTGAATAAACCCTTGTTTCTAAGCCTGTTTTTTCGAAACGGTTTAGATCTGACAGTAAACTATTCAATGTTGACGATTGATCCATACTTAAGGCATAATAATTTCCCCGGGTAATTCTGGCTATGGTTTGTAAATTTTCTTCCTCCAGTTTAGAAATAACGGGATTACCATTTTCGTCTGTTTTAAATGAATTAAAGCCACTGGAATAATCAGGAATTTTTGCCCCTTCAAGCGTACCAATTCCGATAGTAAACGCAGAAATTCCTTTTTGAGCAGCTTGTCTGGCTGCGTCCTCTAATCCTGGTTCGTGGTTTTCCCCATCACTCAAAATAATCAATGCTTTGCCATTGGCCTTTTTATAAGAAAAGTAACGGAGAGCTACGGAAATAGCAGAAGAAAAATTGGTGCCTTGATTACTTACTATATCAGGAGAAAGCGTTTGAAGAAAAAGCAGGAGAGCCCTGTAATCTGTTGTTAAGGGCGTTTGAAGATAGGCATTGCCAGCAAAAACAATAAGACCGATTCTATTTCCCGTCAAAGATCGGATAAGTTCCTCTGAAAGACGTTTTAAACGGTCGAGCCTACTGGGAGGCATATCAGCCGCCATCATTGATTTTGAAATATCCAACGCAAGAAAAACATCAAAACCATTGGTTTTTACAACCTCCGATTTGGTACCCATTTGAGGATTAGCCAAAGAAATGAGGACGAAAAATATCCCCAAAGTAAAGAAGATTATTTTTCGTTTGTTTAACTTATTAATCGTAGGACTGTCGTTTAATAACAAAGAAGCATTGCCAATACGAGCTAACTCCTTTTTCTTTTTCCGTAAGACAAGGAAGTGAATGAGACCTAATATGGGCAAAATACAGAGTCCAAATAAAAAAGCAGGATGTTCGAATCTAAACATAAAAAACATTTATGGAGTACTTCGAAACACGGTTATTCTAAGCAATCTTTCTGTTATTAAAAGGAAGAGTGCAAAACCGGCAAACCAAAAATAAAGATCTTTAAATCTTTTAAATCGGGTCACTTCTAACGTAGTTTTCTCTAATTTATCAATTTCAGCGTAAATATTTTCCAGGGAACGTTCATTGGTTGCCCTATAATATTTACCACCGGTAAGCGAAGCCATTTCGCGCAATAAAGGTTCATCAATTTCAACTTGAGCCAATCCGAAAATATATTCCCCGTCACTTCTTCGACTAACAGGCGTTAAAGCAGCGCCTGAAGTTCCCACACCAATAGTATAAACTTTAATATTATATTTAACAGCAATTTCAGCGGCCGTAATAGGTTTCAAATATCCTGCATTATTGACGCCGTCGGTAAGTAAAATAACTACCTTACTTTTGGCGTCACTGTCTTTAATTCTATTTACTGCCGTACCCAAACCCATGCCAATAGCTGTTCCGTCTTCTAAAAGACCACATTGCAAATTGGCTAAATACTCTTTTAAAATATCGTGATCACTCGTTAGTGGACAAGGGGTAAAAGCTTCGCCAGAAAAACTTACCAGTCCAAGGCGGTCATACTTTCTTTTGTCTATAAATTGGGAAGCTACCCGCTTACATACCTCCAGGCGATCAGGTTTAAAATCTTGGGCCAGCATACTACTTGAAAGATCCACTGTTAACATGATATCAATACCTTCAGCATTGACTTTTTCTTCTTGTAGTGCTAATTGTGGTCTTGCCAGTGCCAAAATGAAAAGAAGAAAAGCCAGCAAGCGAAAAATAATCAGATAAGGCAGTAAGGTAACCCGCCAGTTTTTTTTAAATTTAAAAAGACTACTACTTTCAGGTAAATTAATAGTGTCTATTTTTTTTGTGTAATACTTCTTTAGGATAAAATATAAAAGCGGAATAAGAGCCCATAAGAGCAGATAATATGGATTTCTAAACGATAATTCTTTGATTAGTTCAATCATAATAATAGGGGTAATTATTTATTTTCAGAGGTGATTGAACTTTCCTCTGACAGAAATTGGCTTAAAAATTGTTTCACTTCCTGAAACGCTTCTTCATGGAAAGAAAAGGTGGGTTCATATTTTGCAAATTTTACCAAATCTACGGTTTTCATCCAGGCAATCATTTTTTCAGAGAGAAGAGATGATATGGGTAAATACTGTATTTTTTCCAACACTTCAGCGGTGGGTAAATCCAGTAAATTAACCTCAAATTGTTTCTCCAGAAATGCCCGAAAAATAACACCCAATTCATAATGATAATTGACAAAATCGTTCTGTTCAAGGAAATTTTGCTTAGACAACCAGTCCATTTTTTCAAGCGCCTCTTTTACCGGGGAAACTATTTCAAGCGGAATGTCAGGGGTAGTAATCTTGATTTTTCTTCTTTTTCTAAGCCATAAAACAATTAAAAATAGTATAAAAAGTCCGCACAAAACATAGATTAACGGTAACCAATCTTGCCAGTTTTTATTTTCATTCCAAATATCTTTGATTGGTTTTATTTCCGAGGAGTCTTTTTTCATAGGGAGAGACAAGACCTTAACATAAATACTATTCGACGAAATGGAGTCAAAAGATGTTTGTTTCCCTGCTACGGGAAATCTAATAGGACCTAAAGTATATTGTCCTGGTTCAAAGGAAGTTAATAATAATTTGCGAATGAATTGTTGTTCACCGTTATCAAGTAAAATGGTATCAGTGGAGACCGTTTTTAACAGTTCGAAAGGACTGTCACCTATCATTTGTTTAAACGAAGGAAAGGAAATATTTTCTTCCAACCCATAAGTTACACTGATTTTAACGGAAAGAGGGTCGCCAATAATTAATTGTTGCTTGTCTGAGGATATAGAAATCGTCTTTTGTGCATTCAGCGTAAAAGAGAAAAGGAAACCAATAAAATATGAAGCTAGTCTGGTATTCATCAAGAGGCTCTTTTTTTGAAAAACTGAAGGAGAGCAAGAACGTAGGAATCTTGAATACTCATATCTATGACGCCCGTTTTACTTTTTTTAAAATGTCGGTAAAAAGCATCTTTATTTTTTTTGAAGGTGAGGTTATAGGAAGCCATAGCATCCCGGTCATGGGTGTCAATCCACCCTGTTTCACCTGTTTCAGGATCCCTTATTTGCAATAGTCCGACATCGGGGAGTTCAGCTTCACGAGGGTCGGAAACCCTGAATCCGATAATATCATGTTTTTTAGCGGCTATTTTCAAAGCAGTTTCATAATTGTCTGCTTGAAAATCACTTAAAATAAAGCAAATAGCCTTTTTCTTGAGAATATTAGTAAGATATTGAAGAGCGAGCGCTATATCAGTACCTGAAGTATCGGGTGTAAAATCCAATAACTCCCGAATAATTCTTAGCGTATGTTGTTTACCTTTTTTAGGGGGAATAAATTTTTCGATTTTGTCTGAAAAGAGAATGACCCCTACCTTATCGTTATTTTGGCTGGCAGAAAAGGCAAGCATGGCACAAATTTCCGTAAAAACCTCTGATTTTCGCTGTGTTTTGCTTCCAAAGGAGGAAGAACCACTAACATCCACTAAAATCATAACGGTAAGTTCCCTTTCTTCTTCAAATATTTTGACGAAAGGTTCATTGGCCCTTGCGGTAACATTCCAATCAATATTTCTAACATCGTCTCCATATTGGTAACTGCGAACTTCACTAAAAGACATACCTCTGCCTTTGAAGGCACTATGGTATTCACCTGAGAAAATATTTTTGCTCAGTGATTTAATTTTCAATTCGATACGACGAACCTTTTTTAGTAATTCTGCAGTGTCCATAGAAGATATAAATTAGGGAACTTCTATTTTATTAAGGATCTTAGTTATTATATCCTCTTGGGTTACATTTTCTGCTTCTGCTTCGTAGGTTAAGCCAATACGATGTCTTAAAATATCGGGACAAATCTGCCGTATATCTTCCGGGATTACAAAACCACGTCTGTGAAGGAAAGCATTAGCTTTACCGGCTATGGCCAGATTAACGCTGGCGCGCGGAGAAGCACCGTATTGAATAAGATTTGACAATTCCCCAAGACCATAATTTTGTGGAAAACGGGTAGCGAAAACAATATCGAGGATATATCTTTCGATTTTCTCGTCCATATATATCCTTTTGACGGACTGTCTGGCTTTTAAAATATCAGCGGGTTGAACGACGGCACGGATGGTATTTTCCGGATTTTCCTCAAGCAAACTGCGTCGAATGATTTCTTTTTCTTCCAATAAAGTTGGGTAACCAATTTTCACTTTTAGCATAAAACGATCTACCTGAGCTTCTGGCAAAGGATAAGTACCCTCTTGCTCAATAGGGTTTTGAGTAGCCAAAACCAAAAAAGGCTCTTCGAGGAAAAAGGTTTCATTGCCAATGGTCACCTGTTTTTCCTGCATAGCTTCCAGTAAGGCACTTTGAACTTTAGCCGGGGCTCTGTTTATCTCATCAGTAAGGATAAAATTTGCAAAAATCGGTCCCTTTCTAACGGTGAACTCATTCAGGCTGGGATTATATATCATGGTACCAATGATATCGGCAGGTAGTAAGTCTGGGGTAAATTGGATGCGACTAAATTTTGAATTAATAGCTTTTGATAAAGCTTTAATGGCCATAGTTTTTGCCAATCCAGGTAAACCTTCCAATAAAACATGTCCATTTGTCAAGAGGCCTAAAAGTAAGCGGTCAATCATTTGTTCCTGACCAACAATAACTTTTTGAGTTTCCCTTTTTAAATCTTCTAAAAAAGCGCTATCAATACGGATTTGTGCATTAATCGCTTCAATATCAATATTTTGCATAATAAACACGTTTATTTTTAAAAATAGTTTACAAAAATGCAGATTTTTTCCAAGAGTGCAAACAACTAAAATGGTTGTTTTTTAGAAAGAGAATCTCTCTTTTCAAAAAGAGGCTTAAGGGGAATATCTTCATCTAGTTTTTTAAAGGTTGGCGTTTCTGGTCTTTCTGGCTTTGCTGGTTGAAAGAGCGTATCTCGCATTTCTCTTGCTTCTGCAATTAATATGGAATCGAGTAAACGGGTAGCTTCGGTAAGTAAACCTTCTTCACATTGAGCTTTTCGAATGGAAACATATTCATTTACCCTTTTATCCACTTCATTTTGGATAAGTTGCTGAATCTCATCAGGAGAATATTCTTCATTATTCAAGCAGCTGCAAGTGAAGAAAAGCAGGTAAGGCATAAATAAAAAAGGAAAGGTTTTATTTATTTTCATTCTGCAAATACTTTAACCTTAAATTTTCCTCCTCGGAAAGTCGAACATTTCGCATGGAATCCAGAAGCATCTGAATTTTTTTTACTTTGTTCGCTTCACAAGTTGAGTCTAATTGTTTTCCTAAGGGATTGACTATTCTCAAATACAAGGTATCAACTTCTGTTCTTTGGGTGGAAGTAAGTTTTAAAGGTGGAGGTTCGGTGCAGGAAACAATCGTTATAGATATCCATAGAAAGCATAGATATTTTGAAAAGGACAATACATCGGATATTCGTAAAAACAGGTTTGTCATGGATTAATAATGTCAACGTTACGTTTTTTTCTCAGCTCGAAATTTTTTCCAAGATAAACTTTCCTTACCATTTCGTCATCAGCAAGTTCCTGGGCAGTTCCAGCTTTTAATATACTACCTTCAAACATTAAATAAGCACGGTCGGTTATGGAGAGGGTTTCCTGAACATTATGGTCAGTGATAAGGATACCAATATTTTTAGTTTTTAGTCGTGCGACGATACCCTGAATATCCTCCACGGCAATAGGGTCAATCCCGGCAAAGGGTTCGTCAAGTAAAATAAAGTAAGGATCTACTGCAAGGGCGCGGGCAATTTCTGTGCGACGACGTTCTCCACCAGATAAAGTATCGCCCCGATTTTTTCTTATTTTAGTTAAGCCAAATTCATCTAATAAACTTTCTAATTTTTCATTTCTCTGATGCGAAGAAAGAGAAGTCATCTCGAGAATAGCCTTGATATTATCTTCAACACTTAATTTACGAAATATGGATGCCTCCTGCGGCAGATAACTTATTCCTTTTTGAGCTCTCCGAAACATGGGTAAGGAAGTAATTTCGTCCTTTCCCAAAAATACATTACCGGCATCGGGTCTAATAAAACCAACGAGCATATAAAAAGTAGTGGTTTTTCCCGCACCGTTTGGACCTAGTAGCCCAACAATTTCCCCTCTATTAACTTCGATGGAAACTTTTTTTACAACGGGTCTTTTACCGTAATATTTTTCCAGCGATGTTGACTGTAATAGCATGATATTAAAATTGTGTTTGTATGAAACCTAATTAATCAACAAGAATGACTTTGTGTATAAAGCGGAATCCAACAGAAAGTTCAATGGTCAAATTAGCTATTTTTCTTTCAGGAATAGTTATCAATGAGGAAGATCCATAAGGATTTGGATTTCTAATATTTGGTATGGCAGGTTGGTTATATTGCTGAGAAAGATCAGGATTAACGGATAATTCGACAATCATACCAATTAATTTTGAAAAAGGTAGCTCCATACCGCCACCTACAGAAAAACCATAGTTAAATTTACGGACGAAGCCCTCAAAAGGATAAATATAAGAGTAAAAAGGATTTATGGATGGATCTCCAAATCCAAATTTGGTATTAACCGTGTAATCCCCTCTCACACCAAACATATAATAAGGTTGCCCCCCCATGAAACCACTTCCAACTCTCTGTTTTGCACCAATGATCAAGGATACATTTCTAAATTCTAAGGGAGTGAACTGGCTGGGTAAGGTCTGTTGAGATCCATCGGGCCGAATAAAAACCGTAGAATATGTTCGAAGAGAACTGCCTTTTATATGGTAACCAGCTTGAGCAAACAAAGAAAAAGGGCTGTCTTCTTCATACGATTCTATGAAAACACTGCCTTGGTAACGAAAAAGAGGTTCGGTTTGAAAGCTATTATCCCAGCGTTGCAATCCCATTAACGGACCCCCTTTAAACCCAAAAGCAGAGCTTTGCCCGTAAGTATTAACAGAGAAAAGAATAAATAAGAACAAAAGGATAATATTTCTCATAATAGGTAACTTTTGAGTAGTTAGGTAAATGACAGGTACAAGGTAAACAAAAATAAAATGAAGAGATAAATTAGCACAAATTGTTATTATTTACGCAAAGAACGGATCTTAATTTTTTTTCCATTTAGTTTCAATTTTGTACCTATGGTTGGTTCTTCCTTTTCGAAAAGTCTGTTTCTCTTGCGGAGAGGCTCTGTTTGAATGGCATAATAGTCTGCAATACGTTGTAATGTCTCATCGGCCTGAACGATATGCCATTTTTGCTCACCATGAAATTCTTTTCTTTTTGGTTCAAGAAAAATGCGTTGTTTTTCCGAAAGCTGATCCAATGACTTATTCGATAATGGAGGATTAAATTTAGGGAGTTTTTTTAGAGGAATATCATACATTTTTGCAATGTCAGTAAGTTTTATTCCTGGTTTTGCATAAACAAATCGAACCTCATTCATTACCCAAACGCCCGTTTGGGAATTGTCAACGACAGCAGCTGTTTTTACAGATTCCTTTTGGAGTATTTTTTCACTTTTTGTAGTTTCAGCCTGAACCTCAAAGGTGAGTTCTACCGGCGGGGGTTGAACCGGTTGTATTTTATGAAGTTCAAATTTTTCAATAATGGAAATAAGTTTGTCGCCATAAGCTGGATCGGTAGCGTAGCCCGCCTTTTTAAGACCATGAGCCCAGCCTTTGTAATCATCTGGATCTAAAGTAAACAAA
>VFQS010000815.1_pt1 | contig 31495 bp, 18 predicted proteins | sample 3512361 | NCBI WGS metagenome assembly VFQS01 (sample SAMN10412375, study PRJNA504923) | tailings metagenome | isolation source: Relicate 1 Philex TSF3 active mining | place: Philippines
CCAGCGATGCCCCGGATATCGCAAGGCTGATATCCTGGTGGACGTCCCCTTCTGCAGCGAATATGGAGCGCATCAACGCCTACTGCGACGAGCATGCGGAATCGCACATCCTCGACGAGGAGGGCTGGCACCGACTGGAAGACATCCTTTCCGCACTGCCGGCAGGATCCTTAGACGAAACAAATCTGGGCGCAGTGAAAGAATTTCGGCAAAATGACGGAAAATTCCAGTACTTTTTCCGCCTGCTCGAGGTAAAGCAAAGCCAGGAAATCGCTCCTTTGTCTTTTATAAAGGAACAAGCGAGGAAGTATATCCTACACCTTAGAAAACTCAAAATACTGGAAGAAAAGCGGAACGATCTGTACGAAGTGGGTATGCGGCGACGGGGGGTTCAAATTTTCAATGAGTAGTCACAACCTTTTGAAATACGCTTTTGTCCTTACCTTCGTATATACGCAGCTCTTTTTGGGCCGAAAAGCAAATTTTTTAAAGTGAAGATGCAGATGAAATCAGCAATTTGTTGCCTGGCCCTGTTATGGGCAGGGAATCTATGGGCACAACAGCGTCAAATCATAGATAAAGTGGTTGCCATGGTGGGCACGGAGTACGTCCTCTTATCTGAAGTGGAAGAACAGATGGCGTTGATGAAATCGCAGCAGCCCGGCGGTACCCTGCCTCCCAACGCACGTTGTATGGTACTCGAGCAGGTGCTGGGTGTGAAATTGCTGATAAACCAGGCTCGTATAGACAGTATCGAGGTGGAAGCCGGCGATGTCGAAAACCAGCTCAATGCCCGAATTGAACGCATCCTCGGGTATATGAACAACGATGTGGCCCAGTTTGAGGCGTATTACGGCCAAACGGTCAGTGAGGTCAAGGAACAGATGCGGGAAGACCTGCGGGGGCAGATGGTTTCTGAAAAGATGCGCAACGAAGCGATTTCCGGCATCACGGTAACGCCCTCCGAGGTGAAGGCGTTTTTCCAAAAAATCCCACGAGATAGTCTGCCTTACTTCAACTCAGAAGTAGAAGTGGGCGAAATCGTGTATAAGCCCAAGATCAGCGAAGAGGAAAAAAAGAAATCCATAGAGCTCCTGGAAAACATCCGGAAGCGCATCGTGGAAGGTGGAGAGGATTTCGGACTTCTGGCCCAGAAGTACTCCGACGACGGCTCCGCTCGTACCGGGGGCGATTTGGGATGGGCAAAGCGGGGTAAATACGTGCCGGAGTTCGAAGCGGCAGCCTATAAGCTCGATCAAAACGAGTTGTCGCCCGTAGTGGAAAGTGAATTTGGCTTCCACCTTATTCAGATGCTGGGGAGAAAGGGCAACGCCATCCATGTCCGCCATATCCTCATCCGGCCGGAAATTAAAGACAAGGATATAGACTTGGCCGTGCGCCTGCTGGACTCCGTGCGCCTGCTGGTCCTGAATGACTCCATCTCGTTTTCCTACGCTGTAAAAAAATTCTCCGACAAAAATCAACAGAGCTACAACAACGACGGACGTATGGTAAACCCGGTAACGGGAAATACCTTCTTCGAGGTAGGCGACCTCGAACCGGATATCTACTTCGCCACGGATACGATGGAGGTAGGAGAAATATCCTCCCCGATCGAATTTAAAGACCAGTCCGGCGCACCGTATCTTCGCCTGGTACAGCTTCAGTCGCGCACCAAACCACACCGGGCTACACTTCAACAGGACTACTCAAAAATACAGGACGCTGCAATAGAGTCCAAACGCAACGATTTCCTCAACTCCTGGATGGAGGATAAAATCAAAAAGACGTATGTGAAAGTGGATCCCGCTTTCACAAAGGCTTGCCCTAACATCTTGAAATGGACTCGGGAAGAGGAAGAGGTAAAAGATTAACACAGGCGCAACCCCTCAGGATATTTCTTTTTCTTCCTTACTGCTGACCGAGTAGTCGCGCACAAACTCTTCAGCCCTGGGGCGGAAGAGGGTAAACACGCCTACTCCCACAAGCATGAGCAGGTATAGGCTCATATTGGCGCTGATCATAGCGAACACCCCAACGGTCAGCACCCCTGCCTCTACCATTGCCATGCGTACGAGGACGCGTTGCTGGTAGTGCTTCAAACGGGCATCAAGCGGCATATTCTTGGGTATGCGCTGTACCTGGTATCGGTTGAAATACCAGGCGGCGACGCCCAAAAAGCATAGTATGGCTACCGGCAGTAGGGAAAAAAGCAGGTTAGAGGCGAAAAGATGCCCACTTTTGTTCCCCATCATCAGGAAATAGATGACGCCGGCAAACAGGAGTTGGCCAATCAACAGGCCTAAAAATATAATCTGCGTTACCCGAATCATAGACTTACTTTTTTCTGGCGTACAGCCAGAGGATTATGGTGAGCACACTGAAGGCGACCAGGCCACCCATATCCCCGAATATGCCCATGGCTTCCGGGTCAAACAGGCGGAGCTTGCTCAGTAGGCTGATGGGCGTCCCTTCCAGGGTAGTCCCTACCGTGTAGCCCAACATGGCAGCAATGATGATTCCGGTAATGGCACCTCCGGCGATTAATCCGGAACTGAACAATGCGCCCGGACCAATCTCCGATTCTTCCGTCTTGCTCTTCTCCTTGCGCTCGACAAACCACTTCACGAGGCCCCCAATGAAAATCGGGGACGTAGTGGACAAGGGCAGGTAAGCTCCAACCGCAAAAGCCAGTGAGCTAATCCCGCAAAGCTCTACTACTGCCGCAATGCCCATACCCGCAATGACCAGGCCCCAGGGCAGGTTCTGACTCAGCAGACCCTTGATTACCGTGGCCATAAGAGTCGCTTGCGGGGCAGGCAATGGATTGGGATGCTGTAAGGTCGCTTCTCCAACCCCCAGGGTGCGCTCCAGGAGCAACACGGTAAACCCGATGGCAATGGAGGAAGCCGTCACACCAATCATCAGGCCGAGTTGCTGCTTGATGGGCGTGCCGCCCACGAGAAAGCCCGTTTTTAAATCCTGCGAGGTCGCTCCGGCATTGGCAGAAGCGATACAGACCACCGCACCTACGACCAGAGCGATAGGCTGGTAGGCATCGTCCGTCCAGCCGAGGCCGAGAAAAATCAGGGAGGTAGCCATCAGCGTAGCAATCGTCATACCAGAGACAGGACTGGAAGAAGATCCAATCAAACCCACAATGCGGGACGCCACCGTGACGAAGAAGAACCCAAAGACGATGACCAACAGAGCAGAGAGCAGGTTCATCGGCATATTGGGCAGAAAGGCCATCAGTACAATCAGCGCCGCGCTGCCTACGAGTACCCACACCAACGGCAGGTCTTTTTCGGTGCGGCTCTGTTCGACTACCTGCCCGTTGCGGCTGTTGCGCAAATCGGCTAACGAATCGCGGAAGGCACTGACAATCGTAGGAAGTGTTTTAATCAGCGTGATGACCCCGCCAAAGGTGACTGCCCCGGCCCCGATATAGCGGATGTAGCGGCTCCAGATTTCCGAAGGCGACATATCGGCCACCAGACGCTGGGTCTCGGGCGGGAAGGGTACGGATAAACCACTGCCAATCAGAGTGATGAGCGGGATGAGTACCAGCCAGGACAACACGCCGCCCGCTACCATGACCCCTGCGATCCGGGGCCCGATGATGTAGCCCACCCCGAGTAACTCCGGCGTAATCTCCCCGTTAATGGTACCGTTGGGCAGGGCCGATTTTTTCCCAAAAACAACAGTGGGGGTATCTTTCCAAAAACCCAGAATAGACATCAGGACTTTGTACAAAAAGGCAATGCCAAGCCCGTAATATACTTTCTGCGCAAGTGAACCGCCTTTTTCTCCTGCTACCAGCACGTCGGCACAAGCCGTCCCTTCCGGATAGGGAAGGTTCCCGTGTTCCTTGACAATTAAAGAACGCCGCAGCGGAATCATGAACAATACCCCCAGAAAGCCACCTACCAGGGCGAGTACAAAAATCTGGAAGTATTCAAAATACTGGGCACCCCCCTCCAGGAATAAGAGCGCAGGTACCGTGAATACAACTCCCGCAGCCACAGACTCCCCCGCAGAACCAATCGTCTGGACAATATTGCTTTCCAGAATGGTCGCTTTGCCCAGCTTTTTGAAAATAGAAATCGCCAGTACTGCAATCGGGATAGATGCGCTGACCGTGAGGCCGACTTTCAGACCGAGATAGACCGTGGCTGCCCCGAAAATAATGCCCAGCAAGGAACCGAGCAGAATGGCCTTGGGCGTGAATTCCGGGATGAAATCCTTCGCGGAAATATAGGGTTGAAAGGATGATTTCGGTGTTTCCATGATTGATTTAATATACACCGTTCATACGGCGCTTTAGATAACGGGATAATATCAACAGCAACAGGGCGGCGGCCAGCGTAATCTCGACGCCCCACAGGAGATAGACATCAATATAACCTACCAGGGCCTGGGCGGGGGCCACTTCCCCTTCTCCGGGCGCAGCGATCATCTGCCCGAGATACCCCGCGATTTTATGACCGAAGGAAATGGAAAGGAACCAGGTACCCATGACAAAGCCGACCGTTTTTGCCGGAGATAGCTTGGTGACCACGGAAAGCCCTACCGGGGAAAGGCTCAACTCGCCCGTCGTATGGAACAAATACATGAGTACGAGGTAGAAAACAGGGATCAGGGTCCCTTCGTTGATCGTGCCCAGCACACTGCGTGCACCGCTTACAATGATAAAGTAACCCAAGGCCATTTGGAGCAGGGCCAGTATGAACTTGGTAGGGGTGCGCGGCTCGGCATTCGCTTGGTTGAGCCTGTTCCATATCCAGGTGAAGACCGGGGCGAGCAAAATGATGAACAGGGCATTGAGCGATTGAAATTGAGAGGTTTCGAGGCCGTGCTTGTTGACGTATCTGTCCGTCAGGAAGTTGAGCGAACCACCCGCCTGTTCGAACAAAGTCCAAAAAATCATGTGGAAAAAGAAGAGGAACAAAAAGGCAACCAGGCGCTGACCTTCTATTTTGTCTTTGGAAAAATACAGCGATGAAATGAGGATATACCCGAGCACCCCTATGCCTACTACAATCAAAATATAGCTTGTTATTCCTTCGTTATCAATTAAGTATGCAAATACGGGCGCCGACAGCACAACGCCCAGCAACACGAGCCACTGGTTGGGGATACCCAGAAAGCCAGGACGGTTGAGGGCTTCCGGATCGGGTGGGTTGCCCTGGTCGGCGTAATTGCGCATATTTCTCCAGAATACGACCAGGCCGAGGAGCATACCCGTGCCGGCGGCGGCAAAGCCCAAGGAATAATCATAGGTCTCTGCGAGATAGCCGCAGGTGAGCGGGGCGAGGAATGCCCCTACGTTGATACCCATGTAAAATATAGTGAAGGCACCATCTTTGCGCCGATCGTTGCGGTCGTAAAACGTGCCGAGAAAACTCGAGATATTCGGCTTGAAAAATCCGTTCCCTATGGCGAGTATCGAGAGGCCGAGGAACAGGATCTGGGTGTTGTCCACCGTAGCGGCATTGGCGGCCATGGTAAACTGCCCGGCGGCCATGAGGATGGCGCCGAGGATGACCGCCCGGCGGAAGCCGAGGAGTCGGTCGGCGAGCATTCCGCCGACGATGGGGGCGGCATACAGCAGGGCGTTGAACGCCCCGTAAATCCCTACCGAACGGCCCTCAGCGGCCCCTTCGCCCAGACTGGCAAAAATTTCTTTGGAGATATAGAGTACGAGAAAAGCCCGCATGCCATAGAAGGAGAAGCGCTCCCACATTTCAGCAAAAAAAAGAGTGAATAAGGCTTTAGGATGTACTTTTCTCTGGGACAACACCGTCAGGGGAACCCATATCAGGACGAATGCCCAGCCGATAAGGAGCGATAACAATGCAGAACTCATGCGCAATATGGTTTTAGTGGATCAATTAGGGCCGGGCTATTTTACCCTGTTGCCTTTCGGGCATGAAACTACAAAAAAATGAAGTGTTTCTCCATTTTTGCCGTCGGAATAACTCCGCGGAAAAAGTTTGTCCAATAAAAAATCTTTTTTCCCTCCTCGCGGACTCCACGCAACAAGTCTATTCATTCACCTTCACTACTTTGCATTCCCAGCGTGTTCCCTGGTTACTCATCTGCAGCAGATATATTCCGGGGGGATACCCTGCGGTATTGATTTCCAGGATGCGCTGCCCTGCCGGAATGGGATAGTACCCGACTTGTTTTCCTTGCCAGGATAGGCATGTGAGGCGGGCATTAGCCGAAAGCGAGGGGGGTACCTGAACCGTGAGGGTAGTCTGGCAGGGGTTTGGAAAGGCGCGGATGCCGTCGGTATAGGTATTGATGGAAAATACCCGGATAAGGTCAGACGGCGTTTCGGTGCCGCTGAAGTCTATCTGTCGCAGGCGATAGTAGTTGATGCCGGGAAAAGGGTAGGCGTCTTCAAAGCGGTAATGCGCAGGGCCTTCATGGTTGCCGATACCGGGTACTTCGCCGATTTTGCGGAACGAAGTGCTGTCAAAACTGCGTTCCACGTCAAATCGCGCGTTGTCCCGCTCCGAGACGCTGGTCCATTGCAGGGTTATGCCCTGGTCGTGTGCATCCCCGTAAAAGCGGATGAGCTCTACGGGCAGGAGGATAGCATTGCCCGACAGGGTGACATCGTCTATGCGGACCGTAGCGGCCAATCCGGCAGGATGCTGTTGGTAGAAAAAAATGCGAAACTCAAGGGTTCCACCCTCTTTACAGGTAATAGCCCGGGAAGCGGAAAACCCGCTGCACGAGCCAACCGTAGGGAGGCTAGTAGTGGCGAGCAGGGCAAACTCGCCCCCGTCGGAGGAATAGTGGATGGACATGCCGGCCGGGCTGAACGACGAGGAACGGCTATAGTTCAGAGAAAATTGGCTGATTTGAAGCACCTGCCCGGGTTTTGCCTGTACGCGAAAGCTGAAATAGTAGCCCATATTGGGTTCCGTAGCGGTAGGCCAGAAGTTGGAGGCCCAGGTTTTTAGTCCGGCACATGCGTTGGGGCTGCCGATACTGTTGGCTTTGACCAAGGTGGCTGCGCCCAGCTCGGCACTTGGATGCAGGATAGAGGGTGCGATGGACCCGGAGGGTACTGAGGGAGTGTTTTCGAAGTCCCAGGCAGCGATGGTTTGACCTGGTATATTGGTTTGAGACAGTATTAGGGCAAGGAGGAGAAAGGCATATTTCAAGATGTCGCCACCGAAAAAAATACTGTCCGGTTTATTCGGTTTTCTTGTCTGGAAGCAGTGAAAGCGCTGCGATATGCTGCACTGTGGCACCATGGGAGTAAGCCATACCTTCATAATCGAAGAGTTTAGTTTTAATCCGGGTGCTTCTCAGGAGGAAGATACGTCAGCGGGGTTGTGTGATAAGTTCTTTTTCGGCCAATTTCAGTTTTTTGCCATGTAGCGGGCTTAGAATGCAAAAGTCTATTAGACTTGTTGCGCGGGGTCAGCGAGGAGGGAAAAAAGAGTCATTTTTTGTCCACACGAAGGCTTTTTGAGGGAGTATAGCGGCGCTATATGACCGAAAAAAGGCACAGTGTGGGCGAAAAAGGGCCTTTTTGACCCCTTGATGATCCCCCGCGCAACAAGTCTATTTAATAAGAAAGGATTCATTCCCGAAAAAAGTTCCTGCCAGCAGGCTTGAGGGCTACCTGAAAAATCTCCTGCATGGGCGTGGGTCCTTTTTTTCGAGGTATTTCATCCACTTCTTCATCGCTCAACCCCGTTTTTTTTCCTCATAACACGTCCACTCAGGGCAAAAGAAGGCTGCTGTCGCCGTAGCTGAGGAAGCGAAACTGGTGTTGAAGGGCATGGTCATACACCTTTCGCCAGTCCGGGCCGATGAGTGCGGCGATGAGCAGGAGCAAGGTGCTTTCTGGTTGATGGAAGTTGGTGATGAGCCCGGACGCAAGTTGGAAGCGGTATCCGGGGGCGATGAGGATGCGGGTATTGCCTTCCAGGGCGTCTTGCTGTTTGGCATGGAGGCGTTCGAGCAGCCTATCCAGTACTTCGAGAGGGGAGGGGTGGCTGGTATCGTTTTCGTAGGGAGCCCATTGGTCCACATCGGCGATCAGTGGTGCGTGGGGGTCGGCGGGGGCGTTGGCGGCCCAAAACAAGCTTTCCAGAATGCGCAGACTGGTCGTGCCGACGGGGATGATGGGTCGCTTGTCCCGCAGGGCGTTCCGCAGTGCTTCTATGGTGGTGCGCGGCATACAGATATGTTCCTGGTGCATGTGGTGCGCTCCCACGGGACCTGCCTGTACCGGTTTGAAGGTTCCGGCACCCACGTGGAGGGTAGCGAATTGCACTTCGATATGCTGCGCTTCCATGCGCTGAAATACGCGCTCGGTGAAGTGCAGTCCGGCGGTGGGGGCTGCGACGGAACCGTCCTCCCGGGCATAGACGGTTTGATAGCGCTCGGTATCCTCCAGGGTGCTGTCTCTTTTGAGATAGGGTGGGAGGGGGATAATACCTGCGTGATGGAGTACTTCGGCAAAGACGAGGGGCTGGTTCCAGGAGAACTCGAGTTCAAACGCGTCGTGGTAGCGCCCCAGGCGGACAGCGCTCAGCACCGTATCTCCGCAAGGCGTGGAAATGGTTTTGTGCAAGGGGCCATCTTTCCATTTCCGGTTGTTGCCAATCAGGGCCTTCCAGCGCACCGGCCCTGGGGAAGAGAAATTCAGGATGTAATCCTCGGGCAGCAGGGGTTCCAGGCAAAAGACCTCTATTGGGTCGCCGCTCTGGGTCTGAAACCGTATGCGGGCCTGTATGACGCGGGTGTCGTTGAAGAGGAGCAAAGCGCCGGGGGGAAGCAGGTCGGGTAATTCCCGGAATACCGACTCCCGGATATGTCCTTGCCGATAGACCAGCAGCCGGGCGGCATCGCGTTCGGGGAGGGGGAACCGGGCTATGCGTTCGTCGGGCAGGTCGTAGCGATACTCCTGGATATGGATGTCGCGGGGGTGGGTATTTTCGGAGGTATGAGGGGATACGGGTATCATAGCTCAAGCATAATTCAGTACAGGGGCGAGCCAGCGCTCTATGTCGGCCAGGGGCATAGCTTTACGGCGGGCATAATCCTCTACCTGGTCTTTGGAAATATCGCCGAGGCCGAAGTATTTGGCTTGGGGATGGCTGAAATACCAGCCGCTCACGGAGGCGGCGGGGTACATGGCGAAACTTTCCGTCAGGTGCATGCCGGTGTGTTTTTCTACCTCTAAGAGCGTCCAGAGCGTAGCTTTTTCGGTATGGTCCGGGCAGGCAGGATATCCTGGGGCTGGACGGATACCCTGGTAGGATTCCGCGATCAGGTCGGTATTGTGGAGGGCTTCCTGGGGGTTGTATGCCCAGAATTCCTTGCGCACGCGTTCGTGCATCCGTTCGGCGAGTGCTTCGGCCAGTCGGTCGGCTAATGCTTTGAGCAAGATGGCCTGGTAGTCGTCGTGGTTTTCCTCGAAGTGCCGCACCCATTTTTCGATTCCGATGCCGGCAGTTACGGCGAAAGCGCCGAGGTAGTCTTGTCTGCCAGCGTTTTCCGGCGCTATAAAATCGGCCAGGCAAAGATTGGGTTGGCCGGGGGCTTTTTCCCTTTGTTGGCGCAGAAAGTGCAAGGTAGCGAAGGGCGTATCGCTGTGGTGGGCATCCTGAAAGATCTGTACATCGTCATCGCCGACCTGCCGGGCGGGAAACAGGCCAATCACGGCGCGGGCCTGAAGCCAGCCTTCCTCCACGATGCGCCGGAGCATATCCTGGGCATCGCGGTATAGTTTTGTAGCTTCTGCCCCGACGATGGGGTCTTCGAGGATAGCCGGGAATTTGCCGGCCATTTCCCAGCTTTGAAAAAAGGGCGTCCAGTCTATATAATCCACTAATTCCGCGAGGGGATAGGGGTTAAATACGTGAATTCCCGGTTGAGCGGGCTGGGGCGGCGTATAGTTTTCCCATTCGACAGGGAATTTATTTTGGCGCGCCTGTTGCAGGTTGAGGTATTGCTTTGAGGCGCTTCTTCCGCTGCGTTGTTCGCGGATGCGCTGGTATTCTTCGCGCGTTTCCCGAACAAACCCTTCGCGGCGTGCGGTATCCTCTGTGAGGAGGGCGCCTGCTACTCCAACGCCGCGGGAAGCGTCGAGCACATGCACGACGGGGCCGGAGTAGTGGGGTTCGATTTTGACAGCGGTATGCGTTTTGGACGTAGTAGCCCCTCCGATCAGCAGCGGGATATGGAATTGCAGGCGTTCCATTTCCTTTGCGACATGCACCATTTCATCGAGGGAGGGGGTGATCAACCCGCTGAGGCCGATGATATCCACCTTTTCGTCCCGGGCTGCTTTCAGGATTTTATCGGCTGGTACCATGACTCCTAGGTCCACAATATCGTAGCTGTTGCAGCCGAGTACGACGCCCACGATATTTTTTCCGATATCGTGTACATCCCCTTTGACGGTAGCCATGAGGATCTTGCCTTTGGCACGGCTGCCGCCTGCTGCTTTTTCCGCTTCGATGAAGGGGGTTAGGTAAGCGACGGCTTTTTTCATGACGCGGGCACTTTTCACGACCTGGGGCAGGAACATTTTGCCTGCGCCAAACAGGTCGCCGACGTGGTTCATGCCTTGCATCAGCGGCCCTTCGATGACGCTGAGTGGGGATCCCAGTTCGATGCGGGCTTCCTCTGCGTCGGCTTCGATATAGTCGGTGACCCCTCTGACGAGGGCATGGGTGAGTCGCTCCTGTAGGGGTAGTTCGCGCCAGGCCAGGTCTTTTTGGACGCTTCGGCCTCCTTCATTTTTGAGGGTTTCGGCAAAGTCGGTCAGGCGCTCGGTGGCATCTGGTCGGCGGTTGAAGAGTACGTCTTCTACGCGTTCGAGCAGGTCTTTCGGGATTTCTTCATAGACCTCTATCATGCCGGCATTGACGATACCCATGTCCATGCCCGCTTGTATGGCGTGGTACAGGAAAGCGGAGTGCATCGCTTCCCGTACGACGTCGTTGCCGCGGTAGGAGAAAGAGATGTTGCTGACGCCTCCGGAGATTTTTGCGCGGGGGCAAAGTTGTTTGATTTGTCGGGTTGCCTCGATGAAGTATAAGGCATAGTCGTTGTGTTCTTCAATGCCGGTTGCGACGGCGAAGATATTGGGGTCAAAGATGATGTCTTCCGGTGGGAAGCCGACCTGTGTGGTGAGGATATGGTACGCGCGCTGGCAGATTTCCACTTTCCGCTCGACGGTATCGGCCTGACCGGCTTCATCAAAGGCCATGACGACAGCGGCTGCCCCGTAGCGGCGCACGAGCCTGGCTTGTCGGACGAACTCGCGTTCGCCTTCTTTCAGAGAGATAGAGTTGACAATACACTTTCCCTGGACGCATTGCAGGCCTGCTTCGATGACTGAAAATTTGGAGGAGTCAATCATGATGGGCAGGCGCGCGATGTCGGGTTCGGCCATCACGAGGTTGAGGAAATCGCGCATGGCTTGTTCGGAGTCGAGCAGGCCCTCGTCCATATTGATGTCGAGGATCTGGGCCCCGCCTTCTACTTGTTGCTGCGCGACGGAGAGGGCGTCGGCATAGCGGTTCTCCCGAATCATGCGGGCGAACTGCCGGGACCCGGTGACGTTGGTGCGTTCGCCGATGTTGACGAAGTTCGTTTCCGGTCGGATGATGAGCGGTTCCAGACCGCTGAGCATAGTATAAGGAGGAAGAGCCGGGATTGGCCGGGGGGGGATTCCTTTAATACCTTCTGCCATAGCGCGGATGTGGTCGGGTGTGGTGCCACAGCAACCGCCGATGATGTTTACGAAGCCGCTGTTGGCAAAGTCGCGGATATAGCCTTCCATCTGCCGGGCACCCTGGTCGTATTCTCCGAACTCGTTGGGCAGGCCAGCGTTGGGGTATGCGGAGACGTAGCAATTAGCGATTTCGGAGAGGGCTTGCAGGTAAGGCCGCATTTCTTCGGCACCCAGTGCGCAATTCAGGCCTACGCTGAGTAGGGGCAGATGGCTCACGGAAATCCAGAACGCCTCTGCGGTTTGGCCGGAAAGGGTGCGCCCGCTGGCATCTGTAATGGTACCTGAGACCATGACCGGCACGCGTTGCCCCCGTTCTTCGAGGAGTTGTTCGATGGCAAAGAGGGCTGCTTTTGCGTTCAGGGTGTCAAAAATCGTTTCGACCAGCAGGATTTCTGCCCCTCCGTCGAGCAGGCCACGTGCTTGGTCGTAATAGGCCTGCCGAAGTTCTTCAAACGTGACCCCCCGGGCACCGGGGTTGTTGACGTCGGGCGATATGGAAGCCGTTTTGCTGGTCGGCCCCATGGCGCCGGCTACGTAGCGGGGCTTGCCGGGGTTTTCCAGGGTGAAGGCGTCGGCAACGCGGCGGGCGATCCGGGCGGAAGCGAGGTTCAGCTCGTAGGCCAGGTCCTGCAACCCATAGTCCGACTGAGAGATGGCCGTGCCGTTGAAGGTATTGGTCTCGAGGATGTCTGCTCCGGCTTCGAGATAAGCCCGGTGAATATCTTCGATGATGTGGGGCTGCGTGAGGGATAACAAATCGTTGTTGCCGCGCAAGTCCTTCGGATAGTCGGCAAAACGCTCGCCCCGGTAATCAGCCTCCTCTAGGCGATGCCGTTGGATCATGGTGCCCATGGCCCCGTCTATGAGCAGAATGCGCTGGCTCAGCAGGTCGCGGATATCGGGTTTGGGAACGGTATAGGTATCGGTCATCATAGTAGAATCGGACTGAACATATGGTGTATCTAAAAAAAAACAGAGTACAAAGTTAGTAGTATTCAATAGGAATGTATGAATTTTATTGGGTAACATTGTCTTTTTGAACAGACTTGTGGCAAGCGGTCGGCAAGAGTGCAAAAGGAAAAATTTTGATCCTCAAGACTTCTCCGCCCTAAGCACGATAAAATCATATCTCCTTTGGCTGAACACATACACCCAATTTTCGACCGTCTGCTCTCGCGGAATGAATACGAGCAACGGCTTTCGCAGCGCGCCAGGGTACTCTGGTTTACAGGACTTTCCGGCTCGGGGAAAAGCACCCTCGCGGCTCTTTTAGAGCGTCGTCTGTTTGAAGAGGGCTTTTTTCCAAAAGTCCTGGACGGCGATAATATCCGCAGTGGAATCAACCAAAATCTCGGCTTCTCGGAGGAAGACCGCATGGAGAATATACGCCGGATTGCCGAGGTAGCTCGTTTGTTCCTGGACTCGGGAATTCTCTGTATAAATTCGTTCATCAGCCCGAAGCGCGAGATGCGGGCACTGGCACGGCAGATTATCGGTCCTGCCGATTTTATTGAAATTTATGTCAACGCTCCTATGGCGGTATGCGAAGGCAGGGATGTCAAAGGCTTGTACCAAAAAGCCCGGCAGGGGCTTATCCGGGGCTTCACCGGTATTGACGACGCGTACGAAGCACCGGAAAACCCGGATGTGGAAGTCCGAACGGATAAGATGGGCATAGAGGAAAGCTTGGTGCATATCTTAGACCGGATACGCCCCTTGCTCAAAGGGGATGAATAACCGGACTTATTGCGAGGGGAGGATACCGATACTCGTCCTCCCAAGAAAAAATAGGTAATTAAATCGTCGAAGGCATAAAAAACGTGTAAATACTGCCCTACTTTTGGGCCTCGATTTATCCGTTAAACCTATACGGCTGTGGAGACTTTTAACTATCAATTATCCCATTTAAGAGAGCTCGAAGCGGAGTCTATCTTTGTGCTGCGGGAGGTAGCTGCTCAGTTTGAGCGGCCGGTAATCCTGTTTTCGGGTGGTAAAGACTCGATACTGGTCACCCATTTGGCGCGCAAGGCATTTTACCCGGCGCGCATCCCTTTTCCGCTTTTGCACATTGACACGGGGCATAACTTCCCGGAGACTATGGAATATCGCGACTGGTTAGTAGCCGAACTGGGGGCCCGCCTGCTGGTGGGGTCTGTGCAGGAAGGAATTGACAAAGGTCTGGTACGGGAGGAAAAAGGATATAACGCGAGCCGCAACGGGCTACAAACCGCTGTGCTCTTGGAGGCAATCGAGAAAGGCAAGTTCGACGTCGCCATCGGGGGGGCCCGCCGCGATGAAGAAAAGGCGCGCGCGAAAGAGCGCTTTTTCTCCCACCGCGACGAATTCGGGCAATGGGACCCCAAAAACCAGCGCCCGGAGCTGTGGAATCTGTTCAACGGCCGCAAACATCCCGGCGAACACTTCCGCGTATTTCCCATCAGCAACTGGACAGAACTCGACGTGTGGCAGTACCTGGCCTCGGAAAACGTCCCTCTCCCCAGCCTTTACTTCTCCCATGAACGCGAAGTGTTCGAGCGCGACGGCATGTTCCTCGCAGCTACGGAAGCCGTACTCCGCCGTCCGGATGAAGTGGTGCATACCATGCGCATCCGCTTCCGCACCATAGGGGATATGACTTGTACGGGAGCTGTCGTGTCGGATGCGGATTCTGTAGAAAAAATCATCGAAGAAGTGGCCGCGTCCCGCGTTACGGAACGCGGAGGCCGCGCCGACGACCGGCGTGCCGAAACGGCCATGGAAGACCGAAAAAAGCAAGGGTATTTTTAAAAAACCGCCTCTTATGTCCTTTGATCATTCTGAACTGTTGCGCTTTACTACTGCCGGGAGCGTAGACGATGGCAAAAGCACCCTCATCGGCCGCCTGCTCTACGACTCCAAAGCTATTTTTGAAGACCAGCTCGATGCGGTAAAACAAGCGAGCGAGCGCCGGGGCGAAGAAGAAATCAACCTCGCTCTGCTGACCGACGGACTGCGCGCAGAACGCGAGCAAGGCATCACCATCGACGTGGCCTATCGCTATTTTGCTACCCCCCGACGTAAATTTATCATTGCAGATACTCCGGGCCATATCCAGTATACCCGCAATATGGTGACGGGTGCTTCCACTGCCAATGCAGCCATTATCCTCGTAGATGCCCGGAAAGGCGTAGTCGAGCAGACCCGCCGCCACGCTTTCATCGCTTCCCTGCTCCAAATTCCACACCTCGTGGTATGCATCAACAAAATGGACCTGGTGGAGTACAGCGAGGTAACGTATCGTGCTCTAAAAGACGACTTCGAGCGCTTCTCCTATAAACTGGATGTGAAAGACGTGCATTTCATCCCTATTTCCGCGCTGCGGGGAGATAACGTCGTGGACCGCTCGGAAGAGATGCCCTGGTATCAGGGGCCTACCTTACTCTACTATCTCGAAAACGTACATATCGGGAGCGACCACAACTTTATTGATGCCCGCTTTCCGGTGCAATACGTGATACGCCCCAATACAGATGCGTTCCACGATTACCGCAGCTATGCGGGCCGCGTAGCGGGAGGCATCCTGAAAAAAGGCGATGAAGTACTATTGCTGCCTTCCGGCTTCAAGACGCGCATCGCAAAAATAGATACGTTCGACGGGGAAATTGAGGAAGCTTTCCCGCCCATGTCGGTATCCCTCCTGCTGGAAGAGAATTTCGACCTGAGCCGCGGGGATATGATCGTCCGGGAACACAATCAGCCCACGGTGAGCCAGGATATCGAAGCGATGATCTGTTGGTTCAATGAACGGCCTTTACAGCCGGGTGGAAAGTATATCCTCCGGCATACCACCCAGGAGACGAGGAGTGTGGTCAAAGAAATCCGGTATAAACTCGACATCAATACGCTGCACCGAATCACCGATGAGGTGCAGATCGGCATGAACGATATTGCCCGGGTGGTCCTGCGCTGTGCGAAACCCCTGTTTTTTGACAGCTATCGCCGCAACCGCGACACAGGCAGCCTCATCCTGGTGGACGAAGGCACCAACGAAACGGTAGGGGCGGGGATGATTCTTTAGATCCTCCCCACCATCCCCTCGCAACAGGTCTAATACAACAGAGCGTAGTATTCCTCGAGCATGCGCTTCACGGCAAACTGATCTTTGGTGCTCAGGATGCTGGCGCGCATCATAGACACCCATTTTCCCCGGTTTTCGTAGTACGTGGGCAGCACTTCGTCAAAGAGTACTTCGAACAGGGCTTTGCGGTCGTGGTTGTCCAATTCCTCGAAGTCATCGCTTTCGAACCCGTCGCCAAATTGCCATCCGTTGATGCCGTGCTGACAAGCTTCGGGCCACCAACCGTCCAGGATACTCAGGTTCAGGACGCCGTTCATAGCGGCTTTCATGCCGGAGGTTCCACTGGCTTCCAAGGGACGGCGGGGATTGTTGAGCCAGACGTCAGATCCGCGGGTCAGCATGCGGCCAATGGCCATGTCGTAATTTTCCAGGAAGACGACTGATTTTGGGAAACGCCGTGTCATAGCCACCAGGTCGCTGACGATGAGCTTGCCGTTGTCGTCGAGAGGGTGTGCTTTGCCGGAGAAGATAATCTGGATTTTTCCGGACTCTAGCAGGGGCTCTATTCGTTCCGGGTCGCTAAAGATAAGGTTGCTGCGCTTGTAGGGCACCGCTCTGCGGGAGAAGCCGATAATGAGCTTCTCTTCGTCGAGGCGGACGCCGTTTTTGGCTTCTACAAAATCAATAAGGGCCCGCTTGTTCTGCAGGTGCCCCTTCCATAGGTCGCCGCCGTTTTCGGCGAGTTCAAGCATCGCGGGATCTACCCAGGTAGGCCGGTGGATGGCATTGGTGATGGCGAGGATCTCACAGCGGCCTTCCACGTCGGCCCACATCTTGTTGGCGGTTACGCCGTGGAGTTGGGCGACGGCGTTGGATTTAGCCGACAGGCGCAGGGCACCGACGGTCATGTTGAAGGGGTTGCCGCCCAGGGTTTCCAAATCTTCCCAACTCAGCGACAGGTTGGCGCCCATATACAGGATTCGTTCGATAGGGTGGGACTCATTGCCCTGGATGACCGGTGTGTGCGTAGTGAATACGACTTTGGGCTTCACGGCTTCCCAGGCCTCCTCAAAGTCCATTCCTTCCTCTTCCATCTTTTCGCGCAGCAGTTCGAAGCCTGCAAAGAGGGCGTGGCCTTCATTAAAGTGGTAAAAATCCGGTTCGATGCCCAATTGGCGCAGGGCACGCACCCCCCCTATGCCGAGGACCATTTCCTGTGCGATGCGTTCTTCGCCAAACCAACCGTACAGTTGCCCGGTGATCCAGGGGTCTTTCCCTTCGGGAACATCGGTGTCGAGGAGGTAAATCGTGGCGTTGCCGAATTTTTCCAATTTCCAGACTTTACATTCCACCTCTACCCCTCGTATTTCTACGATCACCGCAATGCCGGTATCTTCCATGAAGTCGTACTGGTAGTTGTGATACGTGTCGTAGGGACGGCCGTCGGGGCCGATGCGCTGGTCGGTATAGCCTTGTTTCCACTTGATTCCGATGCCGATGATAGGGAAATCGTGGTCTTTGGCCCCTTTTAGATAATCGCCGGCGAGGATACCCAGCCCTCCGGCGTATGCTTTAAAGGATTGATCGAGGCCGTATTCCATACAGAAATAAGCGACCTGCGGCAGTTTTTTGTTTGACATGTAGCGTATGGTTTATGATAGAATCCTTGCAATAGTACGAACGGTTTAAAAATCGTGCTTCCAGTTGGGCAAATTCATGCGTATGCCCCCGCTGAGAAAGGCGTGGTTTTGAATCTGCCCGTCGAGGGTTCGGCGCCGATAAAAGCCGTGGAGGTCGAAAAATACATTATGTGCTATGGAGAAGCTCAGGTCCAGTGCTGCAATTTGCAGACGGGTGGGGATGCCCTGCCCGATTTCATTGCCGAATTCCTGTTGGATGCGCACATTGGGCAGCAGGATGTTGGAGCCCCAGTTCTCGCCGGCTCCGTCGGAGCCGGTTCGGGCCTGCAGGAGGCGCCCCTGCACGAGCAGGCGGGGCAGGGCTTGCCAGCGGGCCAACAGTACCCATTCCTGGAAATTAGCACCGAGGGGATGCGCCAGAGGCTGCATCTGATGGGTATAGGATTGGACCTGCTCATCGTGCGTGTAGGTGTATGGGCGCGCGAGGTTGTGCTCTATCTGGAGGTCGAGGTGGTCTATCCCGAAGGCATCTACATACTTCAGGCCCGTCTGCATGGCGAATTTATTGCCCCACCAGCCGCGACGCCTTACGAGGAGTTCAGCGTACAGAAACTCGTCGAACACAAACTGCCCATAGGCCTGGAAGTGCCGCAGGAAATTCCACTTGCCATGGATTCCGAGCAACATATTGTCCGGGCTGCCCAAGGCAAGCTCTACAGCCCGATATAGAATAAGGGGGTTGAGGTAGTTGAGCTCGAAATGGTTTTCCCGGCTGAAAATGACCGCTTCAAAAAGCCCTACCTGCACGTTGGGAAGGGGATATACGCTGAGCAGATGGGAGGCCATGTATTTTTTGGCCACCAAACCGTCCGGACCGTTGCCGGAACCGGCATTCAGCTCAGCGAACAGATTTTGGTAGTGGAGCTTCCAGATTTTCCAGTTGATCTTGAGATGCAGATAGTCGTAGCCGAAATCTGATAACAAGAGCGACCGGTACCCCTCGCCCCAGAAATTGCGGCCATATCCAAACTGCGCCCCGATATGTGGCGTCAGTTGAAAGCCGATAGCGCTTTGGCTCAACATGAAATCGTAGCCGTTGCGCACGCCAAAGCCGGAATAATCTTTAGCGCGGCCAACCCCGGGCAGCGCCGAATCGCGGAGGAAGCGCTCCCGCACAAAAGAGGGAAACTGGGCCTGGTTTTCTATAAAATTGGCATACACAAAAACGCGCTGGTCAATGGCTGCCCGCAACTCTACCCCTCGCTGGTTGAGGAACCAGGGTTCGGTTTCATTTTGTTGGGCACCGTACTTAAACTGGATCATGGGGTTGGCGCGCAGGGTGAAATCAGGGGTGTTGACCTCATAAAAATTGGCCGGGCTGCGGTATAGGAAGCCGAGCAAGGGCCTGGAACCGGTCTGCGCACTGGTGTCGGGGGAACCCCATTCGTTATTATTGCGAAAAATATAGGCCAGGTCAGCCCGTGTTTTTTTATTAGGAGCACGGAACACTGTGTCGAGCAGGTGGGCGTAGGCTACTACTTCCGCCCGGTTAAACGGCTTGAGTCCGGTATGGAAGGGCACCGATGGATTGGCTTTGATCTCAAAGCGCCCGAGCAGGGTTTCTTCCAGGCTGCCCGGGGGGAGCAGGGAGCCCTGGGCAATGCCCCGGGCAGGTAAAAAAACCGATAGACCGAAGGCGATAAGGATGACTAATCTGTACAACAGTTTATTTGGCGGCATACGTCTTGAAGTATTTACACTCCTGAACGATTATTCTGTAAAAGCGGGTATTGAAATAATAGCGGTTCAGGACATCGAAATATTGATAAGTTCTGGGGGCTCTCTTTGTGAAGTAGGCGTTTTGCTCACAACGGGCCGCCATGAAAACGGCTTTTGCAGACAGCTCGGGGTCCGGGCTGGTGCGTCGGGCCAGTTCGAAGTATTCCAGGGCTTTGGAGCAGTCAAAATACTCGCGGTTGCCAAAAGGGAAGCGCGGGTCGGACACCAGGTCGGGGTCATTGCCGGATTTGGCCCGTTTGAGGCTGCTGCCGCTGCGGAAGTAGTCCCGTACTCTCCAGGCATGCCCGAAATACGACATATTGTAGTAGGCCAGGCCGAGCTGATAGAAGTATCGGCCGCCCTGTTCGCGGTTGGCCAGAGCCCGGTATTCGAGGTCGAGCAGTTTTTCGAACAACTGCCCTTTGTTGATAATGCCCGAAGTATCTCTGGGGCGGCAGTGGACGCACTCGGTAAAGCGTTCTACGAAAGGGCTGTAAAGGCCGTAGGTATCCCAGTTGGTCCGATCCATTTGCTTGTAGGTTTCCAAAGCGGCAGCGATATTGCCCTCGTTAAAAAACTGGGTAGCCTTCAGGTCAATCAGGTCATTCTGTAGATTGATACCTTTGGTTTTGCGCAGCAGGTCGCGTTCATAGCGGGTAAAATCCGTTTGTGCAGCGAGTTGTTGCAGGTCGTCGAGCAGTTCGGGTTTGGGATTGGCTTTTAGCTGGGACATATCATAGCGAACGAGGAAGGCCTTTCCGGGGCGTTTGAATTTATCATACAGCCAGCTCATCTTGTCGTCGAGAAAATCGGGGAAGCTGGGGTATCGTAAGAACAAAGGGTTATCCAGTTTGGCTTCGGCGGCAGACTCCTCCACTTCCGCCGATGGGAATTGGAAGGCGAGGATTTGGTTAGCCAGGTCGAGGGCCTCGAGTTGTTCGCCGAGTATGGGGTCGTTGGTGATTTCTTTTGCCTGGAGAAAGGATTTGCGGGCGGCATAGGTGTCGCCGGCGAGGAGCTCCAGATAGCCTTGTCCCAGTGCCCACAACGCTTGGTTTGGGGTCTCGCCGCGGGCGTTCACGTCGCGTACAAATGCCTGCAGGTGGATGAGTTCTTGCCGGGCTTCTGCACCAGGAAGTCCGAAGTAGCGCTTGTTTTTGTCCCGGTTGTCGTTGAACTCCAGTCCGAGCAGGTGGCGTTCCAGGCGGCGTATTTCCCGGGCGAGCAGTACCTCGAGGTAAGGACTGGCGGGGTCGAGTTGATAGATGGCTTCCATTTCTTCGAGTGCTTTGCTGTCGCGCATGTACGCCCGCATGGCGTACAGGGTGGCGCGCTCCTGGTCGTCCTGGCAGAGCAGCATGCACTGTTTCCATTCCTCGTCGCTCCGGATATGGAAGCTGCGGAACGCCGACTCGCGCTTGCCGGGGCTGTTTAGGAACACGCGGGCGTAGAGGTAGGATGCCTCCACGGGTTTGCCGAGGGCCAGCAAAGCGCCGGCCTTGTGCCCGAGTATCCAGAACTCGATCTTACTGGGGTCGTGGTCAATCTTGGGCATGAGGTAGTCGAAGAGCTCCAGGGTGCGTTCGTACTGCCGGGAGTAGTGCGCCAGTCGGATAATCTGGTAAGCATAGCGGAGCCGGATATAGTCGGACCGGGTGTTGAGGAAGGTTTTTAGCCCTTGATCTATCAGGCGGTCCATAGCCAACACCCGATTGGGGTCCTGTTTCGTTTCCCAGGGATCCCCGCCGCGCGTGACGAAGGGTTCGCAATCCTTGGCGAAAATCAGGTAGTCAATGGTTTCCAGGCATTTGTGCCGCACCAGGTAGCGGGCGAAGGTGTTCTGCCGCAGGAGGGGATCCAGAGGGACATTCGATATCCGGGCGGATAGGCTCATCTCCTGGAGATCCTGCGTAGAAAACCCATAGACGACGGAGTGCACGTCTTCCTCCACGGGGATGTCGCAAAAGCGGGCGCGCCATTCTGCTGTATTTTCATCAGTTTGTATGCGGTCTTGTCGGCCATACTTGCGATAGAGGGTTTCAAAATCCAGTACATAAGGAGCTCCCGGCAGGGTAGGGGCAATCAGGAGGGGGTTCAAAAAGGAGTACCCCTGGAACCGTCTGGCTTCGGGGAGGCACTGTCCTTCCCCGACTGTGGCGGGCAGCAGGGTACAGGCGCCTAAGAGGGAAATCCTCAGGGCGGCAGTTGCTGCCTTGCCGAGGCTAACGGGCTTTTTGAAAAAATCGGGCCATAGAACCATGAGGAATGCGTTGAACGAGCGTAGTATCGAGGTGATAGACAGATAGCGCAAACGACATGCCGGGCTTCAGGGAAGGCCTGACCAGGTCAAAAGCGCTTTGCATATCGGCTAAGCCCGTACTTTCCAGACGGATACGATCGCCCCGATACAGATAATAGCCGTCAAGATACGTACTTTTTTCGACCTGATAGCGCCGGGGGCCGGTTTGCCGGAATGCGGCTCGCTGCAAATCGGTTGGGTCAAGACCGTGTATCAGGCGGATCAGGTGGCCATCGCGGAACAAAACCCCCCAGCGAAAGGCAGGGAGCGCAATGTCGAAGGGCAAGGGATAATCCGTGTGCCGGCCCAGATAGCGCCGGGCATCGTTTTCCTGGTAGATACTGTTTTCCTCTTCCCAGCCCTCCAGATCGCCGGTGTTGTAGCACATCAGCATAGCGCGGTCCACCGGCGGTACTCCCGTCCGGTCATAGCCGCTGAACTGGTGTAGGCGCACGGTAGCCGACAGGCGCAAGCCTTCTGCCGCTGCCCCTTTCCGGATGTGCCGCAGGAGTAGGAAATAAGCAGCGCGGGTACCTGCCGTCCAGTCGCAATCTATCTGTATCTCGGGGATGAGGCTATCCGGGAAATGGAACTTTAGGGCAGTGGCTTTTTTCAGGATGCGTTCGGCAAGGCGGGGAATCTCCTCGGACGGGAGCTGCTTCAGCGTGCGGTTGGTGATAAATACAGCGGGGATAATTTCCAGCCCGGAGCCTTTGAAAGTATCTATTTGTACCTGCGCCAGGGGCACGGCATCGCGGTACTCCGGATCCCAATCCACATCGAAGACCCGGACGTAAAGCCGTCCGGCCTGCACGCGCTGTAGATAGCGCAACTCTTCCGCGCTGAGTTGCAGGGTAGTTTTCCAATGGTAAAAAGCAGGGATTATCGCATGGGGCGCGCGCCGGCATCCCGTAGCCAGGGCTATTGCCGCGGCACATGCGATACACCAGACGGCCTTCATAGCAGCCCTTCCCGAATTAGATCGTGCAGGTGTATCACCCCGAGGTAGCGATTGGTTCCGGGTTCGGCGACGAGTACCTGGGTGATGCTGTTGCGGCGCATCAAATCCAGGGCTTGCACGGCCATCGCATCCGGGGGGATGGTTTTGGGGTTCGGCGACATGATATCTGCTGCGATCAGATGAGAAAAATCGCCCTGGTTTTCGAGCATCCGACGCAGGTCTCCGTCGGTGATAACCCCCAGCAATTGTCCTTCAGAGGAGACGACAGCCGTCATGCCGAGCCGCCTGGAGGTCATTTCGAGGATCGTCTGCCGGATGCTTTCTCCAGGGGTCACCTGGGGTTTTTGGTTGAGCGGATAGAGGTCACTCACCCGCAGGTAGAGTTGTTTGCCCAAGGCGCCTCCGGGGTGGAAGCGGGCGAAGTCTTCTGCGCGAAAGCCGCGCAGGGCGAGGAGGGCCGAGGCGAGGGCGTCCCCCATAGCCATTTGAGCGGTGGTGGAAGCCGTCGGAGCCAGATTGTTGGGGTCGGCTTCTATCGCGACCGGGGTGAGCAGTACCAGGTCGGCTTGTACGCCTAAAAAGGAATCCCGGCGTCCGACCATACCGACCAGGAGGCTGCCAAGCCCCTTGACGAGCGGAGCCAGGATTTTGATTTCGGGAGTTTCACCGCTCTTGGACAGGCAAAGGATAATGTCTTCCGGGCGCACCATGCCCAGGTCGCCATGAATGGCATCGGCAGCGTGCAGGAAACTGGCAGCTGTGCCGGTAGAGTTCAACGTAGCTACTATTTTTTGTGCTACAATGGCACTCTTCCCTATTCCGGTGATGATCGCCCGGCCGCGGGTGCGGTATATGGCCAGGGCCGCCGATACGAAATCTCCGTCCAGGGCGGAGGGAAGGCCGGCCAGCGTTTCTGCCTCAATTTGTAAGGTGCGTCGGGCCGTATGTAAAATTAGCGCTTCTTGATCCACAGTTTTTCGTATTTTGGGCAGCCTTTTTGGAATGGAGGGTATTTGACTTGCTGTGCGGAGTCGGCGAGGAGGAAAAAAGGCCTTTTTGGCCCCTTTGTGATTCCCCCGCGACAAGTTTAGCCTATCTTTTTAAATAAAAACAAGAGCAGGTTTGTAAGAGCGCACGAAATTTTTTAGTATATTTAAAGGCTTTGTTTAAAGCAGTTGTAAACATTCCGCGTATTGCCCCGTTTCAACCCTATTCCAAAAATCGTTTGACAAGAGCCTGCGCTGAACAAGGGAAAATTCCGGATCTGCCCGGAGTGCAAAAATACATGAAATATTGGATCAACGTTAGCGCCATGATGGTGAAACACGAATCTTTACAGGAGGCCCTACACCTCCATTTCGGATTTGACTCTTTTAAAGGCAATCAAGAGGCTATCATCCAAAACCTGCTGGAAGGAAGGGATACGTTCGTGATTATGCCCACCGGAGGGGGAAAATCGCTGTGCTACCAACTGCCGGCCCTTATGCTGGAAGGAACAGCCCTCGTCATCTCCCCTCTGATCGCCCTGATGAAAAACCAGGTAGATTCTATCCGGGGGTACAGCCAAAATGACGAGGTGGCACACTTCCTGAACTCCTCGCTTACCAAAGCACAAATGAAACAGGTCAAGCAGGACATTGCGGATAAACATACGAAATTGCTCTATGTCGCACCGGAAACCCTGACCAAAGACGAAAATATCGAGTTTTTTCGACAGGTAAACATATCTTTCGTCGCCGTAGATGAGGCCCACTGTATCTCCGAATGGGGCCACGACTTCCGCCCCGAATACCGACGGATACGCGCTATGCTGGATGCCATCCATCCTACCACTCCTATCATTGCCCTGACCGCTACCGCTACGCCCAAAGTACAGTCGGATATCATCAAAAACCTGGGCCTCAAACGCGAACAGACTTTCTTCTCTTCTTTCAACCGCGAAAACCTCTACTACGAAGTCCGCCCCAAAGGCAAACCGGAACAGACCCTGAAGCAAATCGTGCAAATCATCAAAAGCGTCAACCGACAGTCCGGTATCGTTTATGTCCAAAGCCGGAAAACGGCAGAAGAAATCGCCAAGTCCCTGCTGGTCAATGATATAAAGGCTGCCCCCTACCATGCAGGACTGGACGCGAAAACGCGCTCCCGCACCCAGGACGAATTCCTCATGGAATCCGTGGACGTCATCGTAGCCACCATCGCCTTCGGAATGGGCATCGACAAACCCGACGTGCGCTTTGTCATCCACTATGATATGCCCAAAAGTATCGAAAACTACTACCAGGAAACCGGCCGCGCCGGCCGGGATGGCCTCGAAGGACGCTGCACGGCTTTCTACTCCTATAAGGATATCCTCAAACTGGAAAAATTCCTGCGCGACAAGCCCGTGGCAGAACGCGAAATGAGCGCTCAACTGATGCAGGAAGTCATGGCTTATGCAGAAACGACTGCCTGCCGCCGCCGGTTCCTCCTCCACTACTTCGGCGAAACCTACGACGAATCGAACTGCGACAATAAATGCGACAACTGCCGACATCCCAAACAGAAGTTCGAAGCGGGTAAGGAAATCCAACAAGCCGTCCAGGCTGTCAAAGACCTCGACGAAAACTACAACATGAAAGCGCTTACAGACTTCCTGATGGGGGTCGAAACCAAAGAAATCAAAGACTTCGGGTTTACCCGTAAAAAGCGCTTTGGCGTCGGTAAGGATAAGGACGAAAACTTCTGGAGCTCCGTCTTTCGCCATGCTTTGCTCAACGACCTGCTGTACAAAGATATCGAAACGTATGGCCTGCTCAAATTAACCCCGAAAGGGATAGAGTACGCCGTACACCCTTATCCCATCCAAATCCCCCTGAACATAGACTACGAAAAAGAACTGCCTGATACCTCGGAAGATACCAGTCGGACGGCAGTACTCGACGAGGTATTGATGAAACTGTTGCGGGACCTCCGCCGCCAGGAGGCCAAGCGCCAAAATATCCCGCCCTACGTGATCTTCCAGGATCCGTCCCTCGAGGATATGGCTACGCAATACCCCATCTCGCTCGAAGATATGACCCAAATTACCGGGGTCAGCAGAGGCAAAGCGCTGCGTTACGCCAAGCCTTTCTTAGAACTAATCCGCCAATATGTGGAGGAAAACGAAATCGAACGCCCTACCGATTTCGTGGTCAAACAGGTCGCCAACAGGTCTAAGGTCAAAATCAATATCATCCAGGGAATAGACCGAAAAATGCCCCTCGACGATGTCGCCGCCGCCAACCACCTCAGCATGGACGAGCTGCTCGACGAACTCTACGCCATCGTTCTGTCGGGCACCAAAGTCAATATTGACTACTACCTCGATGAACAAGTGGACGAATATACCCGGGAAGAAATCTACGACTACTTCCTGACCTCTACCGAAGACTCCGTGGATAAAGCGTACAAAGCTCTGAAAGAAGAAGATATACGCATGGAGGAAATCCAGTTGGTGCGCATCAAGTTCTTATCCGAATTGGCCAATTAACCCCCCCGCCGGATAGTATGAAAGTCCTCATTATCAACGGCCCTAACCTCAACCTGCTGGGAATCCGCGAACCGGAAATCTATGGACGGGAGACGTTCGAAGATTTTTTTGCCTACCTGCAGGCGGAATTCCCGACCGTCACCCTGCATTATTTCCAGAGTAACCACGAAGGCGCCCTGATCGACAAACTCCACGAGGTCGGGTTCAGCTATGACGGCATCGTCCTCAACGCAGGGGCATATACCCATACTTCTGTTGCCCTTGCCGACGCCATAGGGGGAATCCGAACTCCTGTCGTCGAAGTACATATCTCCAACGTCCACGCACGAGAGGCGTTCCGCCAACACTCCTACCTGTCTGCCAAATGCGTGGGTAGTATCATAGGGCTTGGCCTCAAAGGCTATGAACTGGCGGTAGAATACTTCGTGTCGAGATGAGCTTTATTGCCCTATTCTCGTCTTTCTTTTCCGGAAATACCCATTTTTGCGTAACATTGCGATGCGCATTAAATCATACCCTTATGTTGCGAAAGCTGTTCCTGGGACTTTGCTTTTTTCTGCCCTCTCTCGTGCTGACGGCCCAAACGGCTTTATCCGGTAAAGTCACGGATGAAGATACCGGAGAACCTGTCGAATTCGCCACCGTAGCGCTGTATAGAAACGGCGTGCTCATCACGGGTACGGAAACGGATGCGAAAGGCAATTACAACTTCCCGGATATCGACCCGGGAACCTATGACGTGGAAACGTCTTTCATCGGCTATCAGTCCCAACGCATCACCGGGGTCAAGATCCTGGCGGGGAAAGTGAATAAACTCGATATGAAAATCGGTGCCGGCGGCGGGGTCGTGCTGGATGAAATCCAGGTCGTCGAATACCGCGTGCCCTTGATCGAACAGGATAATACCACTTCCGGACAGGTCATCACCAGCGAGACCATCCGAAACCTGCCTACCCGAAACATCAATGCCCTCGCAGCTACCGCCGCCGGCCTGGCCTCGGCAGAGGAGGGCGGGGCCATTACCGTGCGGGGCTCCCGGGCCACCTCCACTGACTACTATATAGATGGTATCCGCGTACAGGGAAACCTAATCCCGGAATCGGAAATTGACCAACTTCAGGTGATTACCGGCGGTGTCGAAGCGCAGTATGGCGATGTCACCGGGGGGATTGTCTCTATTACTACCAAACGCTCTTCCGGGAAATTCGCAGGTATGGCCGAACTGGAAACGTCTTCGGGAGTGAGTCCCTATGGCAACAGCCTCGGAGGCCTGAGCCTCTCCGGCCCCGTCCTGCGCAACCAAAAAGGACAGAGTATCCTGGGATACCGCTTCTCCGGCCGATACACCTATCGCCTCGATGATGACCCTTCCGCTGTGCCCAACTACCGCATCCGCAGCGATAAACTGAAAGAACTGGAGGACAACCCTATCATCCTGCGCTCCGGCTCCTTGCTGGTCGCCGCAGATTTCCTCAACGCGGAGGATGTGGAAACCCCCAAAGCCCGCCCCTACGAGGAAAGTGAACGCCTCGATGCCAACGTAATCCTCGATGCCTACCTGAGCGATGCCGTGGATATTTCTTTTACGGGCTCCTACACCGATGCCAAAAACCGCTTCACCCCGGACGCGTCCTGGCGGGTGCTCAACAGCCATAACAACCCCTACTCAAGCGGCGGCACAAGCCGGGGAATATTCAAGTTCCGCCACCGACTGGGCGGGCAAGGCGAGGCAGGCCGCAACAACCTCGTGCAAAATGCCTCCTACACGCTGCAATTCGGCGTGGAACGCTCAGAGGGAGAAACCTCCGACGCCCGCCACGGCCTCAATTATTTCGACTATGGCTATGTGGGTAAATTCGATATCGAATGGGTGCCTACTTTCTCCCTGCAGTTCGATCCCACCCAGCAGCGCAACGTGCTGCGCCATACAGATTACCGGCAGGTGCTGCGCGCCTACCAACCGGGCTCGGCTAACCCCGTACTCGCCAATTACAACAATGCCCTCGGCTTGCCCCAAGGGGAAGCCCTGAATGCACAGGTGGGCAAATATATCCTTTCGGATATCTTCAACGACCAGTCCGTCATCTCGCGGGGTTCTTTCATCGCACCCAACGGCTTCATCTCCGGGGTATTCAACAACTCCTGGGGCTTCCACACCAACGTAGGCTGGGTCTATAACTCGGCTTCCAAAAGCCAAAATGACGTCTATACGTTCAATGCCCGCGCCAACTTCGACCTCGCACCCTCCAACTCCGACCGGGGTCGCCATAATATCCAGGTGGGCTTTATCTATGAGCAGCGCCTGGACCGCGGCTACAGCGTGGCACCCCGTAACCTCTGGGAGGTGGCCCGCCAACAAGCGAATAACCATATCCAGGGCATCGCCCCCGGGGCAGATACCGTAGGGTATATTGACCTCCCCAACGCACCCCGAACCCCCCTGCTCCGCGTCTCTATCTCCGAAGATTCCGACAACCGATTCTATAAGGCCGTCCGGGAAAAACTGGGCCGCCCTCTCAACGAGTTCGTCAATGTGGATGGCCTGACTCCCGACCAGCTCAGCCTGGATATGTTCTCCGCAAAAGAACTCAACGACCAGGGTATCCTCGGGTACTTCGGGTACGATTACCTGGGAAACCCTTTCGATGGTGCATTTGAAGACTTCTTCACCTCTACCGATGCCAACGGGGTGCGTACCTTCCCCGTAGCGCCCAACCGACCTATCTATAATGCAGCCTATATCCAGGATAAATTTACGTTCCGCGATATCATCTTCCGCCTGGGCCTCCGCGTGGACCGATACGATGCTAATACCCGCGTGCTCCACGACCCGTACGCACTGTACGACATCATGGGCGCCTCGGAATACCACGAACGCTTCGGGGGGGAAAGACCCGGTAATATAGGAGAAGAGTTCAAAGTCTATCTCGACGACAGCGGCAACAATATCCAGGCCTACCGCGACGGCGACCAGTGGTATCGGGCCAACGGCAACCCGGTAAATAGCCCGGTAGATATCTTCTCCGGCGGCCTCGTATTCCCCCGCTACCGCGACGACCGTGCCCAAGCCAACCCCAACTTCATCAAAGCCAAAGATTTTGACCCGGGCACTTCGTTCCGCGATTACGCCCCCCAGTTCAATTTTATGCCCCGATTGGCCTTTTCTTTCCCCATCTCCGGAGAAGCCAACTTCTTTGCCAACTACGATATCCTCGTTCAACGGCCCTCGACCAATACCATCGCTACGGCTTCGGATTATTTCTACTTCACCGATAACCCGTTTGCCATCAAAAATAACCCGGACCTCAAACCGGAGCGCACCATCAACTACGAAGTGGGCTTCCAGCAAAAACTGAGCCAGTCGTCCAAGCTGAAAATTTCCGCCTACTACCGCGAAATGCGCAATATGATCCAGGTGCGCACCTTCTTCCCCGTGCCGGTCATCAGCCAATATACGACCTATGACAACCTGGATTTCGGAACGGTCAAGGGCTTCTCGTTCGAATATGAACTGCGCCGCACCGGCAACGCCTCCCTCCTGGCTAACTATACGCTGCAATTCGCCGATGGCACCGGCTCAGATGCCAACTCGCAAAGAGGCCTCACCAGCCGGGGCAACCTGCGTACCTTGTTCCCGCTCAACTTCGATGAACGCCACCGCATCAACCTCAACCTAGACTACCGCTTCGATGAGGGAAAAGCCTATATAGGCCCGGAAATCCTGGGTATCCGACTCCTGGAAAATACGGGCTTTAACGCACAGGCCATCGCCGTATCCGGCAGGCCCTACACCGCACAACAAACCCCGTTGGAACTGGGAGGCGCCCAAACTATCGGCTCCATCAACGGCGCACGCAAGCCCTGGACTATCTCCCTGAACCTGCGCGTGGACCGGACCATCGCCATCGCCAAGGGATTGCAAATGAACGTCTATTGCAGGGTGTCCAACCTCCTCGACCGCCAAAACGTACTGGGGGTCTATCCCGTGACCGGCTCGGCAGAGGATGATGGCTTCCTGGCTTCTTCCAACGGACAGGATAAAATCGAAACGATACAAAGTTCCGCCCGCCTGGTGGCCTCCTATCTGGCCTCCTACCAGTGGCGTATTCTCAACCCCAATGCCTTTGGCACGCCCCGCCATATCTTCGTGGGGACCATTATGAATTTTTGAAAAATAGCCGCTATGCGACTTCGTAATACATGCTTTCTGATTTTGGCAGGGGTGGCCCTGGCACATGCCCCCGCGTTCGGATACATTCACCCGGGCGTCAAACGCAGCACCCCGGCCACGGTACAGCCGCGCTTTCGAACGGACTGCGACAACGCCATCGCCCAGGTTGACCAGGCTATCAACAACGTCCGGGCCCGGCTCACCACCGGGGGCGACGTCTGGTGGAACAGCAACGACGGGCGCTATATCGTGCCGAAAGTGCCCGCCGGATCCCCGGAGGTGTCCTCTATCTTCGCGGGGGCCGTCTGGCTGGGTGGGGTGGACCCCGCCGGCAACCTCAAAGTAGCGGCGCAAACCTATGGCCGCAATGGGGGTACCTTCGACTTCTATCCCGGCCCCCTGAACCCGGAAACGGGCCGCACCAATCAGGAAACCTGCGCAAAATGGGATCGCTTCTTCGTGGTGAAGGGCGAAAGTGTACAGCAGCACTTGCGCAACTGGCAAAAAGCTAAGCTCGCCGGAACGACATACGACCCTAAGGATATCCCCCGCGATATCAAAGGCTGGCCCGCCCGAGGCAACGAGTTCTTCTTCGACGTCCACCGCTTCGAACTGCCCAATACGTCCCAGGGCCTCGCCGGGTTCTGGGACCAGGACGGCGATGGCCTCTACAACCCCGACCGCGGCGATTTCCCCGTCATCGAAATCAGGGGCTGTACCGATAAACCGCAGTTCCCCGACGAGATGATCTTCTGGATATACAACGACGGCGGTGGTACACATGCCGAGTCCCGGGGAGACCCTATCCAGATGGAGGTACAGGTACAGGCTTTCTCCTATGCCACCAACGACGAAGTGAACGATATGACCTTCCAGCGCTATAAACTCATCAACCGCGCCGTGGAGAGCATCGATAGTACCTACTTCGCTGTGTGGGTGGACGCCGATCTCGGCTGCTTCACCGACGATTACGTCGGCTGCGATATCGGCCGGAGCCTGGGGTATATCTACAACGAAGATGCCCTCGACGGCCAAACAGGCTGCGCCTGCCCCGGAGGCGTCAATACGTATTGCTCGGAAATCCCCATCCTCGGCGTGGACTACTTCCGCGGCCCCCTCGATGAAGACGGTAACGAAATAGGAATGTCTTCCTTTACTTATTACAACAATGCCGGTGTCGGGGGTCCACCCCCGGGCACTACCGACCCCTCCACCGCCCAGGAATACTATAACTACCTGTCCGGCTCCTGGCGCGACGGAAGCCCCTTCACCTACGGAGGGGATGCGTACCAGGAAAC
>VFQS010000816.1_pt1 | contig 31460 bp, 30 predicted proteins | sample 3512361 | NCBI WGS metagenome assembly VFQS01 (sample SAMN10412375, study PRJNA504923) | tailings metagenome | isolation source: Relicate 1 Philex TSF3 active mining | place: Philippines
CATGGATTTCTTCGCTCAGCAGTGGGCCTCCTACCGGGCCGTGGTGGAACACGATCTGATGGAGCATCAGGCCGTGGCCGCCGCCACCGCTGCGGCTCTGGAGAGCTGGCTCGAAGCACGTGAGGTGGTGGCTACAGCCCCGCGGATGGTGGATCTGGGCTGCGGCGATCTCGCCCTGCTAGCTCCGCTGCTGAGGCGCCTGTCCCTGGGGTCTTACACGGGCCTGGATCTCACCGCCCAGGTGTTGCCCTTGGCGCAGCAGGCACTGGGAGATGTGCCCTACCCATGTCAGTGGATCGAAGGCGATCTTCTGCGCTGGGCGCATGAAGCAGCAAGCCAGGACGACGGGCCGATTGACATCCTTCACTCCGCCTTCGCCATCCATCACCTCAGCGACGGCGACAAGCAAACGCTGCTGGAGAGCCTGCGCACCAGGATCGCCCCGGGGGGCCTGTTCATCTGGGTGGATGTGTTCCGCGGCGCCGGCGAAAGCCGAGACGCCTATGTGCAGCGCTATCTGGAGCGCATCGCCACGGGCTGGCCGCAGCTCTCCCCTGAGCAGCGCGAACACGTGAGCCAGCACCTGGCCGCCTACGACAATCCAGCTGAGCGCGGTGCGATTGAAGCCGCAGCCGAGGCCGCCGGATGGCACTGGCGCTGGGCCTGGAGCGGGGCGCACCACGCAGAGGCGATGGCGGTGCTCACCCCAGCCTGAGCACCATCAGCTGTGCTCGCGCAGGAAACTGATCGAACCTGCCAGCTCTTCGGCGAAGCGATCGATCTCTTCGGGAGTGGTGGTGAAGCTGAGGCTGGCGCGGGCTGAACCGCTGATGCCGTAATGGCGGTGTAGGGGTTGCGTGCAGTGGTGGCCGCTGCGGATGCAGATCCCGGCCGAATCCAGCAGAGCAGCGATGTCGTTGGCGTGCACCCCCTCCACATGGAAGGCGGCCAAAGCGGCGCGATCGGGCTGCTGCTCCGGGGTGGGGCCAAGTGTGCGCAGGCCGTCGATGGCCTGGAGGCGATCAAACAGCTGACGGGTGAGCTGCTGCTCCCAGGCATGGATGCGATCCAGGCCGATGGCCTGCAGGTAGTCGAGGGCGGCGCCCATGCCAACCGCCTCGCCGATCGCCGGGGTACCGGCTTCGAACTTGTGGGGCAGGCCAGCCCAGGTGCTGTGGTCGAGGTAGACGTCCTGGATCATTTCACCGCCGCCCAGGAAAGGAGGCATCGCCTCCAGCAGCGCCTCGCGGCCCCAGAGGAAGCCCATGCCCGTGGGGCCGCAGAGCTTGTGGGAGCTGCCCACCAGGAAATCAGCACCCAGCTGCTTCACGTTCACGGGCAGGTGGGGCAGGCTCTGGCAGGCATCGACCAGCACCAGCGCACCGGCCGCGTGGGCCAGGGTTGCCACCTCGGTGATCGGATTGAGGCAGCCGAGTGTGTTGCTGACCTGCACCAGGCTCACCAGCCGGGTGCGATCGGTGATCTTGCTGCGCAGGTCGTCGAGATCGAGTTCACCGCTCTCGGTGAGGCCGGCATGGCGCAGCACGCAGCCTGTGCGATCAGCGAGCAGCTGCCAGGGCACCAGATTGCTGTGGTGCTCCATCACCGTGAGCAGCACCTCATCGCCGGGGCGCAGGTTGGCCTCACCCCAGCTGCGGGCCACGAGGTTGATCGCTTCGCTGGCGTTGCGAGTGAACACGATCTCATTGGGGTTGGCCGCGCCCACAAAGGCCGCTGCCTTGGCGCGGGCACCTTCAAAGCCTTCTGTGGCACGGGCGCTCAGCTGGTGCGCGCCACGGTGCACGTTGGCGTTGTCGTGGTCGTAATAGTGCTGCAACGCCTCCAGCACCTGGCGAGGCTTCTGGCTGGTGGCGGCGTGATCGAGATAGACCAGCGGCTGCCCGAGGCAGGCGGTCTGCGCCAGCAACGGGAAATCAGGGCGCGTCAGCGCCGCCAGGTTGTCGGGCTGGGGCACAGCAGCGGCCTGGGGAGCCGAAAGGGTGCTGGTCATGCCGCGCTCTCCAGCAAACGCTCGAGCGAACACCAGCTGCGGGCCGCCGCGGGCAGCTCCCGCAGCACTTCCTCGCAAAAGGCGCGCTGCAGCAGGCCTGCTGCTTGGTCAGCGCCGATGCCGCGACTCTGTAAATAGAAGAGCTCATCGGTCTGCAGGCTGCTCACCGTGGCGCCATGGGCGCACTTCACGTCGTCGGCCACGATCTCCAGCTCCGGTTTGGTGTCGATCCTGGCGCGATCCGAAAGCAACAGGCTGCGGCTGAGCTGGGATGCATTGGTGCGCTGGGCAGCGCGGGGCACGCGCACGGCACCGTTGAACACGCTGCGGCCCTGGCCAGCTGCCACCGCTTTATGCAGTTGATCGAGCTGCCCTTCCGGACCCTTGAATTCCACAAAGCTGTGGGTGTCGGCGATGCGCTGACCATCCACCAGCTGCAAGCCCCGCAGGGTGGTGTGGGCGGCACCATCCACCTGCACGGCCCGGGGCTCAAGCCGCGCCAAGCCCCAACCGGAGGTCACGCTGCTGAGCTGGGCAAGGCTTTCCGGTTCCTGCTCGATGGCTACATGGGCCATGAGCGCGGCATCGGCTTGGCCCAGCGCCACCAGGCCATGGCTGAGGCGAGCCCCGCGGGCCAGATGGGCCTCAATCACCAGGCTGTGCAAACCGGAGGATTGGGCTTCGATCCACTGGGAGAGATCCAGCTCGGCTTTTTCCTCCAGCAGCAGCAACAGGCGCAGCGCCTGCAAGCCCCCGGCTGCAGCGCTCACGAGCTCCAAACTGAGCTGACTGCGGCTGGTCACACGCAGGGCCAACACCCGCTCGGCTGCGGCGTGATTCAGTTCCACCGGCCAATGCTCCTGGCAGCCAGCAGCGGCGAGGGTGTGGCCAAGCCCCTGGGCAATTTCGCCAGGGCTGAGCTGCTGCAAACCAGCCGGCAGAGTTTGCCCCGCCAGCGGATCGCTGCCGCCGCTCCACGCCAGGCGCAAAGCGCCATCTGCCGGGGCAGGTAAGCCAGCTGTGGCGGCTTCCGCGGGAGCGAGAGGCAGCGCCTGCAGCAGTGAGAGGTCGGTGAAGCGCCAATCTTCGTGGCGCGCCGAAGGAATCGAGCTTTGGCGCAGGGCCTGGCGGCCACGCTCCTGCACCGGCGCCAACTCACCACTGGCGCCGGGCAGATTGGCCAGCCAGATGTCGAGCCAAGCGCCCTTGGCTGCGGCCGGTGCAGCGAGGCTTGCGCTCATCAGGCCACCTCCGCCGCCAGGGCAGCGAGCTCCTGATCCACCCAGTCGTAGCCGCGCTGCTCGAGCTCGAGCGCCAGCTCCTTGCCGCCAGTGCGCAGGATGCGACCGGCCGCCATCACATGCACATAATCCGGCGTGATCGCATCGAGCAGGCGCTGATAGTGGGTGATCAGCAGCGTGGCGTTATCGGCATTGGCCAACTGGTTCACGCCGCCGGCCACGATGCGCAGGGCATCGATATCCAGGCCGGAATCGGTTTCATCGAGGATCGCCACCAGAGGCTCCAGCAGAGCCATCTGCAGGATCTCGTTGCGCTTTTTCTCACCGCCGCTGAAGCCTTCGTTCACCGAACGATCGAGGAAGGCGGGATCCATCTGCACCACCTTCAGGCGCTCGCGCACCAGATCTTCGAAAGCAAAGGTGTCGAGCTCCTCTTCTCCCTTCTCGGCGCGGCGGGCATTGGTGGACACCCGCAGAAATTCGAGATTGCTCACCCCAGGGATCTCCACGGGGTACTGGAAACCAAGGAACACACCGATCCGAGCGCGCTGCTCGGGATCGAGCTCCAGCAGGTTCTCGCCGCGGTAGGTCACGCTGCCGCCCGTCACTGTGTAGGCGGGGTGGCCGGCCAGCACTTTGGAGAGGGTGCTTTTGCCGCTGCCATTGCGGCCCATCACCGCATGAATTTCACCGGCACGGATGGTGAGGTTCACACCCTTGAGGATCGCCTTGTCCTCCACCCGGGCATGGAGATCACGGATCTCAAGCAGTACGGGAGCGTTGGGGCGAATCACGGCGTGGGAGCGGGCGGGAACGGAATCAAAAACAGAACTGGAGCAGGCGCATCAACGCCGATGGGGCAACGGGGCTGAACTCAACCCACGGAGCCCTCCAGCTTGAGGGCGAGCAGTTTGTCGGCTTCCGCGGCGAATTCCATCGGCAGCTGGTTAAACACGTCGCGGCAAAAGCCGCTCACCATCATCGAAACCGCCTGTTCAAAGCCGATGCCGCGGCTCTGGAGATAGAAGAGTTGGTCTTCCGAAATCCGGCAGGTGCTGGCTTCGTGCTCCACCGAAGCCTGAGGCTGCTGGGAGCGGATGTAGGGATAGGTGTTGGCGGCCGCCTGATCGCCGATCAGCATCGAATCGCATTGGCTGTAGTTGCGTGCCCCCTGCGCTTTCGGGCCGATCTGCACCAAACCGCGATAGCTATTGGCAGAGCGACCCGCGCTGATGCCCTTGCTCACGATGGTGGAGCGCGTGCGAGGCCCCACGTGAATCATTTTGGTGCCGGTATCGGCCTGCTGTTTGTTGTTGGTGAGAGCCACGGAATAAAACTCACCCACCGAATCAGCGCCCTGCAGCACACAGCTGGGGTACTTCCAGGTGATGGCTGAGCCGGTTTCCACCTGGGTCCAGCTGATCTTGCTGCGGTCGCCACGGCACTGGCCGCGCTTGGTCACGAAGTTGTAGATGCCTCCCACGCCGTTTTCATCACCGGCGTACCAGTTCTGAACGGTGGAGTATTTGATCGAGGCATCGTCGAGAGCCACCAGTTCAACCACGGCTGCATGCAGTTGATTGGTGTCAAACATCGGGGCAGTGCAGCCTTCGAGGTAGCTCACCGAAGCACCCTCTTCCGCAACGATCAGGGTGCGTTCGAACTGGCCTGTGTCGCCCGAGTTGATGCGGAAATAGGTGGAGAGCTCCATCGGGCATTCCACGCCTTTGGGAATGAACACGAAGGAGCCATCGCTGAACACGGCGGAATTAAGCGCAGCAAAGTAGTTGTCGTTACTGGGCACCACAGTGCCGAGATACCGCTCAATCAGTTCAGGGTGTTCTTTCACTGCCTCGCTGATCGAGCAGAAGATCACCCCGTGCTCAGCCAGCTTTTCCTTGTAGGTCGTAGCGATCGACACACTGTCGAAAACCGCGTCCACAGCCACATTCGACAGGCGCTTTTGCTCGCTGAGCGGGATGCCGAGCTTGTCGAAGGTTTCGAGCAGTTTTGGGTCCACCTCATCGAGGCTGGCCTTCTTCTGCTGTTGCTTAGGCGCGGCGTAATACACCACGTCTTGGTAGTCGATCGGCGGATAACCGAGAGCGGCCCAATCGGGCTCCCTCATCTGCAGCCACTGCTTGTAGGCACGCAGGCGGAAATCCAGCAAGAAAGAAGGCTCTTCCTTCTTGCTGGAAATCAAGCGCACCACGTCCTCGCTGAGGCCCTTGGCGATCTTTTCAGTTTCGATATCGGTGACGAAGCCGTACTTGTACGGCTGGCTCACCAGATCACCAACAGCCTGTGCGTTGCTCATGAAAAGACCTTCAACCGGCGCAATGGGCTTTCACTTCTTCGAGCGTGATCGTCTGCTTCTCGCCGCGGAAGGGGTTGTCTTCGGTGAGGAACAGCATGCAGTGACACTCTTTGCGTTCACGCATCGGCACGCAGGGGCAGTTCCAGAAGGCCTGGGCCACCTCGGCCTCTTTGTCTTCGTAATGGCGGCAGGGGCACAGGGCACCACCGAGCTCGTCTTTGTGGCGGGCCAGGCCCTCGAGTACGACCGCCGTAACGCTGGGGTCGCTGCAGAAATAGGTGCCTGTGCGCTGGGCGTAGGTTTCCGCGAACTTGCGGATCACCTCAAGGCTGTCGCTGGCTTGGGGGGCAGGAGCTTCAGACATGAGGGCAAAGGCGAGGCGGAGCGTTGTGCCCGTGCGGGCTTGGCCAGCAGTTACGAAACCGCAGTTACGAAACCAAGCTGTTTCGCAAGTTGACCCTAAAGCACACGGGCGGCACCCGGGGGTGACGCTGCATTGTGACGTGTGGGCGCACCAGCACGGTCCACTCGTCAGCGCCCGAACAGGCGTGGCATGGTGTGGTGGTAAAGAGTTGGTCATGAGCGCCTCCACGCAGGCACCCACCCGAGAGGCAGCGCTCACCCTGATGTTGCGTCAGGGTGAAATCACCGCGGCGCAACTGGCTGAATCCCTTGGCGTGTCAGTCCAAGTGATGCGGCGCCACCTGCGCTCTTTGGAAGAAGAAGGGCTTGTGGAAGCCAGCCCGGCGCCCGAAGGGCCTGGGCGCCCGTCCAACCTCTGGAGGCTCACAGCCGCTGGCCGCCGCCAGTTCCCCAACGGCAGCGAACATTTCGCCCTGGGGCTGCTCAGCTCGATGGCCACCAGCCTGCCCACCGAGATGGTGGATCAGCTGCTGCAGCGTCAGGCCTCTGAAAAAGCCTCCGATTACCGCCGCCTGATCGGCGACGGCAGCCTGAAGGAGCGCATCGAGCGGCTCGTGGATCTGCGCCGGCGCGAGGGCTACGTGGCCGACTACACCCCCAACCCCAAGGGCGAAGGCTGGGTGATCAGCGAATTCCACTGCTCGGTGATGAAGATCGCTGAACAGTTCCCCTGCGTGTGCGACCAGGAGCTGCAACTGATTCGGCACACCTTCCCCGACTGCGCTGTGGAGCGGGTGCACTGGCTGCTCGATGGCGGCCACTCCTGCGGATTTCTGCTGCAGCCGTGCTGAGCGAACACGACCTTCAGGAGCTGGAGAGCACGCTGCTTCCAGCGCTGGAGCGTCACCACCTGCGCCTGCTGGCCCACAGCCTGCGCTGCCTGCAGCAGGCCGCCGAGGGCACCACCGCCTTGCCAGCCCAGGAGGGCCTGATGGCCTGGGCGCACCAACAACCCAACCTGGCGGTGGATCCCACCTTTATTCCGGTGTTGGTGGAGCAACTGGCCAAGGCCGCCGTTCAGCTGGAAGCCATCGGCCTGGAACTGCACAAGCCACCGCTTGCGCTCGAGATCAGCGACCTGGTGCAGTGGGGACAGCAACAGGCTGATCAACGGCTGGGCACCACGCTCAAGCCACCAGAGCACTAACACCGCTCAGGGCCAGCAAGCCGGCCAGCCATCCCCGCCATCCCGGCCGGTCGCCTTCCAGGTGTGCCAGGGGGATCGCCATCAGCGGAGCTGTGGCTAGCAGCGCCACCGCGATCCCGCCTGGCAATCGCTGCAACGCCAGCTGCTGCAGAACGATGCCTGCGGTGGTTCCGAGCAGCGTGGCCAGCAATCCCAGGGGCCAGCGCCGGAGCGGAGGCCGCGGGCCCCAGCCCCTGGTTCGCCAGCCCCGCAGCAAGGGCAGCAACACCAAGCCCGCCGCCAGCACCCGCACCAGGGCCGACTGCAGCGGATCGAAAGCGGCATCCCGCAGCGCGGCCCGCGACACCAACGCTCCAGCACTGCCGCAGAGCAGCGCTCCCAGGGCCAGAAGCACACCCTGCAGCTGCTGACGCCCCGCCGCCGCATCACCAGCGCGCTGCCCCGCCACCAGCAGCAACGCCAGGGTGATCAGGCCCAGGCCGAGCCAGTGGAGCGGCTCGGGCACCTCCGCCAGCCAGACCATCCCACCCAGGGAAGCCACGGCAGGACCGCCGGCATCAATGGTGAGCGTGCGGCGTGTGCCCAGCCGGCGCAAGGCCGCGAAATACAAGCTGTCGCCAACAGCGATCCCCAGCACACCACTCAGTGCCAACAGGAGCAGGGGGCCTGGGGCAACCGGCCAGGCGCGCCCCACCACCAGGGGCAGGAGCATCGCCAGCGCCAGCCAGTTTTTGAGCAGATTCAGCTCGGCGCCGCTGAGGGAGGTGGGGAGGCGCCGCCAAAGGCTGCTGGCCAGCGTCCAACACAACGCGGCAGCCAATGCAGCCAGAGCACCGATCAGCACAACCTCAACCGGCGGTGGCGGCTTGCGATCATCGCTGCACCCGCCGCGCCGCCGTGAGCCTCTCCCTTGAGAACGCCCTCAGCTTTTTTCAGCTGAGCTGCGGCCGCTGGCGCTCCCAGCGCAGCGTGCATCACCTGCTGCATCGCCGCGCCGAGGCGGGCGGCTCCCTGATCGTGGTGGACGAACTGGCTGCAAGCGATCCAAAGCTGGTGGAGCTAGCTCAGCTGCACGGCCAGGATCCGGCAGGGCTCGTGGGCGGCTGCTGGGTGCGCTGGAGCGCCTCGATGGCCTGGGATAAAGCCGGCGAAGACCACACCGGCGAAAGCGTGATCGGCTTGATCCCCACCGACGAACGCGGCCGCGAGGGAATCCTGCTGCGCGATCTCGGCTACGCCGAAAAGGCACCGGCCAGCTCGCGCTTTTGCATGGATGAGCACGATGGCCTGCTGCTCAGCACCGACTACGAAACGATGAGCGTGTGGGAGCGCTTCGCCTTTCAGGGGCCCAACGTGCGCGTGCGCAGCAGCACGGTGGAGGGGCTCTCCAACAACGCTTCCTTCTGCATCGAGACCCGCTGCGACGACGCCCAACAGGAGCGGCCTGCGGCCTCGGCTGCGGCCGGCAGCACGGCAGGGAGCGCACCCGCTCTATCGCTGCTGGGCTGGTAGGGGAAGTCTGTTGCGAACGTTACGGACTGTGAGTCCTGCCTGAGGCGGATCAGTGCAGCCGTGACGGCACTTCTACGATCAGCCACGACGGATGCCGAAGTTCGAGTGGCCCTTCCCCTCCTGAAGTACGCGCCCACAACGCAGAACGCGCGTGTGGATCCCCTGCGCGTGGGCTCGGACGAGGATCCCAAAGCCGCGTCCATGGACAAGGCGATGGATCGCGAAGATCAGAACTTCGTGATCGAAGCGGCTTACCGCCAGATCTTCTTCCACGCCTTCAAGGTCGACCGCGACCGCACCCTGGAATCGCAGCTGCGCAACGGTCAGATCACGGTGCGCGATTTCATTCGCTCCCTGTGCCTGTCGGACACCTTCAACCGCAGCTTCTACACCCTCAACAGCAACTACAAGGTGGCTCGCCACCTGGTGGAGAAGCTGCTGGGCCGCAAGACCCACGGCAAGTCGGAGGAGATTGCTTGGTCTGCCGTGCTGATGACCCGCGGCGTTAAGGGCATGGTTGACGACATCCTCGACAGCGAGGAGTACCTCAACGCCTTCGGTTACGACACCGTTCCTTACCACCGCAACCGCGTGGTGGGCAGCCGTGACCTGGGCGAGACCCCCTTCAACATCACCAGCCCCCGCTACGACGCCTACTACCGCGGCATCCTGGGCTTCCCCCAGATTGTGTACACCGGCACGGCCCGCAAGCTGCCCGAGCGCTCCCTCCAGCGCCGCGGCGGCTTCCCGCAGGACTACATGCCCTGGGTACGCACCCTGCCTGCTCTGCGTGGCGCCAGTGCCGCCGGCAGCGCCGACATCGATTACCTGGCCAAGGTGCCCTACCGCAGCATCGGCCGCTGATCCCAGGGCCATCAAGCTCTTTGGATAGGCGGGGGGCAACCCCCGCTTTTTTGTGCCCAGGCCACAGCCGCGAAGCCGGTCTTGGGATGCTGACTGCGGGATCACAGATCAGGGTGGAGCTGTGAGAGTTGGTCAGACTGATCCCGAACACAATCCGGAGGCGCTGTGAGTCAGACCCTGTCATCGCTTGCCCGGATGACCCTGCGCCAATTGCGCCAGGTGGCCAGCGAGCTGGGCGTGACCCTCTACAGCCGCAAAACCAAAGACGAGCTGGTGAGTGCGATCGGCGAACGCCAGGCCGATCTTTCCAGCCTTGAGCAGGAACACGCACCCAGCCGGCAAGGCGAGGACACCCGAGTGGTGTTTCTGCCGCGCGACCCGCAGTGGGCCTACGTGTTCTGGGAGATCAGCGAAAAGGATCGCCAACAGGCCTTCAAGGCAGGTGCCAGCCAGCTCTGCCTGCGAGTGGCTGATGTGACCGGCATGAGCAACGGCGGCAGCCATCCCCACACCCTCCAGGAAGTGCCGGTGGATAGCCATGCCACCGAGTGGTATCTCCCTGTGCCCCTGAGCGATCGGGATTACCGCGTGGAGCTCGGCTACCGCGTCAGCGGTGGCGGCTGGATCTCGCTGGCGTTCTCCTCGGTAGCGCGCGTTCCAGCTCTGCACCCGAGCGAGCAGATCCTCGATCAGTTCGTGCCCTTCTCGCTCGATACGCCTCCCAGCACCATCACCCCGCAAACGCTGCCCAGCAGCGACAACGGCCTGCACGAGCGGCTCTACCAAACAGCAACGACGGGAACCCGCCGCCTCGGTCGGGGCTCAGAAGCCTTCCATGAACTGGATCAGGGCAGCGGCGCCGGCCTCAATGCCTCCGGTGCCGGCCTTTGGGCCAGCGGCCGCAGCGAATCTGGCTCCGGCGTGGTGGCCCCGCGTCAGCGCTCCTTCTGGCTCGTGGCTGACGCCGAACTGATCGTGTACGGCGCCACCGATCCCTCAGCCAAATTGAGCATCGGCGGCGAAGACGTGCCCCTCTCCAGCGACGGCACCTTCCGGATTCAGGTGCCCTTCCGCGACGGGCAGCAGGTGTACGCCATCGAGGCCGTGGCCGCCGATGGCGAGCAAAAGCGCAACATCACGCTCGATTTCGAACGCACCACCCCCGAAGACAACAGCAACCCCAGCGATCAGGCTGTGGCCGAATGGTTCTGAAGCCGCTGCGATGAAAGCTCTGGTTGCCCTCACGCCGATCACAGGAGCTGTGACCTTGCCACTGTTGGTGTGCTTCTTAATGGCCAAAGTGAGCATCGGCACCGGGGTTTTGGCGGCCGTGGTGATCAGCAGCCTCTGGTTTGTGGCGATGCTGCGTACCTCTGAACTGCCTGAGCACGGCTGAAGCCAGCCCAGACTGGGAATGCTCCTGTCAGAGGCGGGGGCTCCAGTGTGGTCGACTCCAAGCGTTGCTGGGGGGTACTGCTCCTGGCGCTGACCCTGGTGCAGGGGTGCGGCAGCCAGGCCGGCCGGCTTGCGGGGGCTGGACCAGCGGAGCTGCCGCTACCTGAAGGGATCGAGGTGGCCTTCAACCACCGCGCACATAGTCACTACCGCAGCTCGATTCACGCGCAAAGCCGCAATGGCGACAACCTCGAGGCGCTGGTGATCCGTGGGATCGAGGCCGCTGAACAGGAAATCCTGGTGGCGGTGCAAGAGCTCTCCCTGCCGGCCATTGCCGAAGCCCTGGTGCGCCAACACCGCCGCGGCGTGACGGTGAAAGTGGTGCTGGAGAACACCTACAGCACCCCGTGGAGTGAACAGCACGAGGCCGAGCTCGATGGCCACGCTCGCCAACGCCGCCAACTGCTGATGGAGCTGGCCGATCGCAACCGCGACGGCAAGGTGAGCCTCGAAGAGCAGCAGCGCGGCGACGCCGTGACCATCCTCACGGCTGCAGGCGTGCCATGGCTCGATGACACAGCCGATGGCAGCAAAGGCAGCGGCCTGATGCACTCGAAATATGTCGTGGTGGACCGGCAGCTGGTGATCACTGGCTCGGCGAACTTCACAGCTTCATGCATTCACGGCGATGCCGCCGATCGCCGCACCCGCGGCAACGTGAACCATCTGCTGCAGCTCGATAGCCCTCAGCTGGCCGAGCTCTTCGCCGAAGACTTCCGCCGCATGTGGGGCGATGGTCCGGGCGGAAAAACCGATAGCCGCTTTGGACTGGCCAAACAATCCGGCCCCGCGGCGCAGGTGATGGTGGACCAAACCCCTGTGGAAGTGCTCTTCGCCCCGCATCGGCGCACTGATCCCCACCACGGACTCAGCCTGATCAGCGAAAACCTGGGCGCTGCGAAGCAGCGGGTGGACATGGCGCTGTTCGTGCTTTCAGCCCAGGCCCTCACCACGGTGATCGCAGACCTGCAGGCCAAGGGGGTGCAGCTGCGCCTGCTCGCCGATCCTGGTTTTGCCAGCCGCTCCTTTTCCGAAGTGCTGGATGTGCTCGGCGTGGCCCTGCCGGATCGCCAGTGCAAGCTCGAAGCCGGCAACCAACCGCTCCAGCAAGCCGCCGAAGGGGTGGGAATCCCGCGGCTGGCCAGGGGAGACAAGCTCCACCACAAGATGGCGGTGGTGGATGGCCAAACGGTGATCACCGGAAGCTTCAACTGGAGCCCCTCAGCCGCTCACCAGAACGATGAAGTGCTGCTGGTGATCCACTCACCGCTGTTGGCAGCTCACTTCACCCGCGAGATCGATCGGCTCTGGAAGGGCGCCGACCTCGGGATCAACGCCGCACTGGAGCGCAAACTGCTGGAGAACCGCAAGCGCTGCGGCCGTGGGGTGCAGCGCCTGTGAGCTGCAAACGCCATCGTTTCTGCCAGATCAGGCAGCCCGAGCAGCAAAGCCGGTTTGCCGCTTCTAGGGTGATTTCATTCGCTCAAGAGCGCGATGTTCACGGCCACGGCACTGATTGCCGCTGCTGCAGTCACCCTGATGTTGATGCCCGTTTTGGTGGTGCTTTCAGAGTTGAGCTGAACGGCTTGAGCATCCGCGGCATGCATTCCTCCTCGGCTGGCACCCCCTCACAACCAACCGCTGCGCTGGAGCAGCTTGCACTGCAACAGATCCGGGCCCGAAACTTTGTAGCAGCAGCTCAGCTCTACCGGCAGGCTGTCGATCAGGGCAATGCCAGCGCTGCGGCTTACAGCAATCTGGCGGCCCTGGAGCTGCAAGCCAACCGAATCGAAACCGCCGCAGCCTTGCTGGAGCAGGCGTTGCAGCTGGCGCCCAACAACGCCGAGGCTTGGCTGAATCTGGGTACGGCGCAGCATGCCCTGGGCCACAGCGATCGGGCTGCGGAAAGCTTCCGGTGCGCGGCTGCCCTCAAACCAGGTTTCGCCAAGGCCTACGCCAACCTCGGCCATGCCCTGCAGGCCTGCAACAATCCCCAGGGAGCTCTCGACGCTTACAACCAGGCTCTAGCGCTGCAACCGCTGTATCCGGAAGTGCTCTCCGGCCAAGGCGTGGCCCTACGGGAACTGGGACAGATCGCCGATTCGATTGCGGCGCTACAGCGGGCTCTCGAGCAGCGAGCCGAGTACCCCGAAGCGATGAACAACCTGGGCTTGAGCCTGCAGGAGGCCGGCCAGATTGAACGTGCTGTGCACTGGTTTGAGCGGGCGCTGGCCATCAGCCCCAGCCAAAGCGAAATCCTCTCCAACCTGGGGATTGCCCTGATGGAACAGGGCCACCTCGATCAAGCCCAGGCACGCTTCCGCGAAGCATTGCGGCACAACCCGCTCTATCCAGAAGCCCACCGGCACCTCTCCTACTGCGTGAATGGACGCGAGGATCCAGCACCAAGACAGGCCGCACAAACCTGCCTGAACGATCTGAAGGATCAGTCGAAGGCGTATCACCTGTATTTCTGCATCGGCAAGTACCACCTCGACGGCCAAGATCCAGAAGCTGCCGACTGGTTCTGCAAGGCCAACCAATCACGATCAGCGCAACTGGAGGGAACCTGGACACTGCCCAATCTCAGCGATCTGATCCGCACCAACACAACACTCCTCGAGCAGTGGGAGGCAGCACCAACACCACCACAAGCGCAGCCGACTGCACCCACATTGATCTTCATCGTGGGGTTACCGCGCTGTGGCTCAACCCTCGTGGAGACGATCCTGAGCCAGAACAGAGACCTCATCGATCTGGGCGAGGTTCCCTATCTCAACCAGGCCATGGCCGGCGGCAGCACGATCGAAGCGATTCGCTCCAGCTATCAGGCAGCCGTCGAAGCCAGGGCCGACTACCGGTCAGACGCAGCGGCGCTGAGCGACAAGTTTCTCTACAACTTTGCCTACTGTCCGGTGCTTGCAGCGGCCTTTCCCGATTGCCGCATCGTGCACGTCCATCGCAACCCCATGGACAATTTGTGGTCGACCTTCACCAACCATTTTGCCCAAGGTAATGAATGGACCTACAGCCTTGATCACTCCGTTGCCGCGTATCACCTCTACCGCCAGGTGATGGCAGCCCATGAGCAGCGCATTCCGGGACGGATCTACCACCTCAACTATGACCACTTGACGCAACAGCCTGAGAAAGTGATTCCTTCACTGATCGAGCATTGCGGCTTCGAATGGGACGAGGCGTATCTCCATCCAGAACGGGGGCGGCGACAGATCCACACCGCCAGTGCCGTGCAGGCCCGCAGCCCCATCAATAGCCGTTCGGTGGGTGGGTGGCAGCACTACCAAGGTCTGCTGCAGCCCTATGCCGATCAGCTGGAAGCACTGGGCTACAACACAGCGATCGAACCCATTGCATGATGGGCACACCGTTCCGGTTGTGATGACTGCTCATCGGGGCTGGCACCGGCCCGCTGCTTCCGCACTGGTCTCCGCTGCAGCTTTGCTGGTTGCTGTTGTTCTGCCCGAAGCAGGCGAGGGTGCCCCGTTTGTGCCCTTCCCCAGCCAGGACAGCCTGCGCCAGGTGCAACTGGCCGCTCTGGCCTGCGCCAGGGAGAACACAAGCGAAACCTGCAACCATGCCCGCAAGCTCGGGGACCCGCTGATGGATCACCCCAGGCTTCCCGCCAATTGCAAGGATCTGATCTGGCAGATGTTGGCCAAAGCCCAGCCAGCCTCCACCAACAGCTTCAGCCGGCGGCAAGCGATCACTGATCCCGCCGAACGCTTGCTGCTGGTGTGCCGCAGCACCGAGAAGCCCGAGGCCGCAGACGCACCGGCCGCCAAACCAGCCGGCGGCGGCATCAACTTTGGTGGCGGACAACGCTGAGGGGTGATCTCCGCTGCGAGAGAAACCGGCAGAGCCGACTAACTTGGTGCCGCCTCGGCAGCTTCCGATGACCAGCGGCGTGCAGCAGATCCCGCTCGATCAGCCTTTTCTCGACCAGAAGCCAGGCACCTCCGGCCTGCGGAAAAGCAGCCGTCAATTTGAAACGCCCCATTACCTCGAGAGCTTCATCGAGGCGATCCTGCGCACCGTGCCTGGCATCACCGGCGGCACGCTTGTGGTGGGTGGCGACGGTCGCTACGGCAACCGCCGCGCCATCGGTGTGATCGCGCGCATGGCGGCAGCCCATGGCGTGGCCCGCATCGTCACCACCACCGGCGGAATCCTTTCCACCCCGGCCGCATCCAACCTGATCCGCCAGCGCCAGGCCACCGCCGGCATCATCCTCTCGGCAAGCCATAACCCTGGCGGACCCGACGGCGACTTCGGCGTCAAGGTGAATGGCGCTAACGGCGGCCCGGCACCCGAATCCCTCACCGACGCGATTTACGCCTGCAGCCAAACGCTCGATGGCTACCGAATCCACGCCGAGGGCACGGTCAACCTTGATAGCCCCGGCCAACAGAGCATCGGCAACCTACAAATCGAGGTGATCGACGGGGTCGACGACTACGTCGCCCTGATGCAGAAGTTGTTCGACTTCGACCAGATCAGCGATCTGCTCAAAGGCAACTTCCCGATCGCCTTTGATGCGATGCATGCCGTCACCGGCCCCTATGCCAAGCGGCTGCTGGAGGGTTTGCTGGGGGCGCCGGCCGGGAGTGTGCGCAATGCCGTTCCCCTCGAGGACTTTGGCGGCGGCCACCCCGATCCCAACCTCACCTACGCCCATGAGGTGGCGGAGTTGCTGATGGGCAGCGACGCCTACCGCTTCGGTGCCGCCTGCGATGGCGATGGCGACCGCAACATGATCCTGGGCAGCCGCTGTTTCGTGAACCCGAGCGACAGCCTGGCGGTGCTCACAGCCAATGCCACCTTGGTGCCCGGCTATGCGGATGGGCTCGCTGGCGTGGCGCGCTCCATGCCAACCAGTGCCGCCGCCGATGTGGTCGCCAAAGAGCTGGGCATTCCCTGCTTTGAAACGCCCACCGGCTGGAAGTTCTTCGGCAACCTGCTCGATGCCGGCCGCATCACCCTCTGCGGCGAGGAGAGCTTCGGCACCGGCAGCAACCACATCCGCGAGAAAGACGGCCTGTGGGCGGTGCTGTTCTGGCTCAACATCCTGGCCAAACGCCGCGAGCCTGTGGCCCAGATCATGGCGGAGCACTGGAGCCGATTTGGACGCCACTACTACTCACGCCACGACTACGAAGCCATCGCCAGCGACGACGCCCACGGCCTCTATGACCGCATGAAAGCCATGCTGCCCTCACTGCTGGGTCAGAGCTTCGCGGGCCGCTCGATCGCCACGGCCGACGATTTCGCCTACACCGATCCGGTAGATGGCTCCCTGACCAGCGGCCAGGGCCTGCGCCTGCTGCTCGACGATGGCAGCCGGGTGGTGCTGAGGCTCTCGGGCACCGGAACCCAGGGCGCCACGCTGCGTGTGTATCTGGAGAGCTACGTGCCCCCCAGTGGCGATCTCCATCAGGATCCCCAGGCTGCTCTGGGCGATCTGATCAGCGCCATCGATCAGCTGGCGGAGATCAAAACCCGCACCGGCATGAATAAGCCCACCGTGATCACCTGATCACGCGACGAACGCCACAGAACGCCGAGAGGAGCTGAGTGCAGATCTTCTCGGCCTTTCAAAGGGCCTCATGAATGCTGGAGAGAAGCCAGATAACTAGCGTGAACAGAGCGTGTCCAATAAATGGCTAGCGGGATCGCGACCCCCTCATTGATCAACATGGCGCGGATATAGGACTCCAATTCTGTTTGACCTTGAGCCAGCAGCCACAGCTGAACCACCAGAATCTTGATCACGCCGATCCACAAGATCGCCCGCAGCCAATTCAGAGCATTCAACGACTTGCGGGTCGCAACACCAAACATCGCGATTAAAACGGCGATCGAGAGAACAATCCCAAGCCAATGCGGCAGCACCAGCTCATCAATGCCACGAGCTGGATACACCCGCAGCCCTGCAAAGAAGATGGCCAGCAAGATCGCCTGATGGACATAGACAATCCTGGAGCACACACCAAAACCGCGAGGCTTTGGCTGCCTTGGATCGGTCGTCATCAATGAGAGCCGGGCAGGGAGGGTGCTGCCGCCGTGGTAGTGGAATCAGCGCCGCGGCCGCCACCTTCACCAAACCAGCGCTCCTCAAGGTTCTTGATCGCCACATAGAACGGCGGCACCACACCCAGTGAGAGCACTGTGGCAACCAGCAGACCACCGAAGATCACCGTTCCCAGCGACTGCTGACTGTTGGCACCAGCCGTCGTCGCCACCACCAGGGGCAGGAAGCCGGCCAGCGAGGCAATGGCGGTCATCAGGATCGGGCGCATCCGTGATTCCGCTGCCGCCATCGCTGCATCCGGCACGGTCATCCCAGCCTCGAGGTGCTGCTCCGCCACTTCAACGATCAAGATGCCATTTTTGGCAGCCAGACCGATCAGGGTGACTAGACCCACCTGGGCATAGATGTTGAGATCGATGGAGCGCACGGCGAGGAACACCAGAGCGCCGAGCATGGCGAGAGGCACGGTCATCAAGATGATGACCGGCGTCACATAGCTCTCATATTGCGCCGACAGCACCAGATAAACGATCAGAATGCCCAAGGCGAACACCAACACACTGGCGCTGCCTGCTGAAAGCTGCAGTGCTGCGATACCGGTGAAGGCATAGCCGATGTTGTTGAAATCGAGGCTATTGAAGATGTTCTGAATCGCAGTGAGAGCCTGACCGGAGCTCTTACCGATCGCCTCAGCACCCTGCACCAGCACCGTGCGGTAGAGGTTGTAATGACTGATCACAGGCGGAGCACTGGAGAGATCAGCAGAGGCGAACTCAGACACCTGCACCATCTTGCCGTCGCGATTGCGCACGTAGTAGCTCAGAACGTCGTCTAGGTTGCTGCGCTGATCCGGTTGCGACTGCACATAGATGTTGCGCACCTGACCACTCTCATAGGTGAGGCCCGAATAGTTACCACCTGCCAGTACAGCGATGGTTTGCATCGCCTGCTGGAAATCCACGTTCAGTGCGCCCAGAATCGAGCGATCGATCTTGAGACCAAAGGCCGGCGCACTGGGCACGAACTGGGTGTAGAGAGTGGAGAACTGACCACTGGCCTGGCCGGTGCTCACCAGCTGCTCAGCCAAGTCATTGAGCTGAGTGAATGTGTAAGCACCGTTGCTGAGATCGTTGAACTGGAAATAGAAGCCACCCTGCGCTGAGAAGCCTGGAATTGCAGGCGGTTGAGCTGCCACTGCAAGGCCGGTGTCCAATTTGGACAGCTTCTCGTTCAGCCGGGCAACGATCGCAGGAGCCTTGTTCTCTGCTCCCGAGCGCTCATCCAGAGGTTTGAAGCCGTAGAAGAACAATCCCTGATCGGGGCTGTTGCCATTGAATCCGGCACCACTGATCACACTGCCCGAAATGATGTCGTCTTCCTCGTTCAAAACCTGGGCGATCTGCGCACCCACCTTCTGGGTTTGAGACAGGGAAGCACCGTTTTGAAGCTGGAAAATGCCGAGGCCATATCCCTGATCCTCCTCAGGGATGAATGCCGAGGGAAGTGCATTGAACGCGATCGCCGTCACAACGATGCCACTGGCCAGTCCCATCAAAATCAGCCGGCGGCGATCGATCAACAACCTGAGCACCTTGGCGTAGGTCTGCTCCAGACGATGGAAGGCATCGTTGAAACCATCAAAAATCGATGCCAGTCGGCTACCTGCAAAACCGAACAACAGCACACCAACAATGTAGGCACCGATCCCGAAGGACGCTGAACTGAAGCGTCCAAAAGCAAGGCCGACCACGATACCCGCCACAGTCCAGGTCCAACCTTTGGGCTTGGGCGGCTTCTCGGTTTTGAGAATCAAGCCCGCCATCATCGGCGAGAAGGTGAGGGCGTTGAAGGTGGAAATGGCGATGGCGAAGGCGATCGTGAGCGCGAACTGGCGGTAGATGATGCCGATGCCGCCTGGGTAGAACGCCACCGGCACAAACACGGCCATCAGCACCAGCGAGGTCGCAATCAGCGCACCGATCAATTCACCCATACAAGCCAACGCCGCCTGACGGGGGCGCATCCCGCTCTCCAGGTTCTTGGCCACGGCCTCGATCACCACGATGGCATCGTCCACCACCAGACCCGTCGCCAACACCAGACCCAGCAAGGTGAGCTGGTTGATCGAGAAACCAAAAGCCTTGATAAAGGCAAACGTTCCAATCAGAGAAATGGGAATGGCCAGGCTCGGCACCACCGTGGCCCGCCAGTCCTGCAGGAACAGGAACAGAATCACCAGCACCAACACGATGGCCAATCCGAGGGCATCAGTCACGCCGTCAACGGCGGATTCAATGAACTGGCCAACGTTGTAGATCTCAGTCACCGTGATCCCAGGGGGCACCTGGCTACGGAACTGATCCATCAGCGCCACCACAGCCTCGCTCACCTGCAGGGCATTGCTCTCAGGGGTCTGGTAAACGCCGACAGTGATGGCAGGGTGGTTGGCAACATCCACACCAGCGGTGGAGTAGGTGTTGAAGCCATAGGAGGCTTCGCCAACATCCTGGAGACGCAAGAGATTGCCTGCAGGCGACTTGCCCACAATCAACTGGTTCAGCTGCTCAACAGACACCAAATTGCCGTTGTCCTCAACCAGGATTGGGTAGGTGAACATCTGAGTGCCACCCGCTGGCGGACCGCCGACCAGACCACCGATGGCCACCGAGTTCTGACTGCGTACTGCCGTCACCACCTGATCAGCGGTGAGCTGATTGGCGGTGAGCTTGTCGGGGTCAACGAACAGCCAGAATGCTGGGTTGCTGCCGCCAAACAACGTGGCCTGGGCAACACCTGGGATGCGTTCAAGCTGGTAGTAGAGCTGCTCGTAGATAAGGCCATTGATGTAAGAGCGGTCGAACTGCCCCTCAGTGGAGCTCACCTGGTAGGCCAGCAGAATCGATGGCGTTGTTTGCAACACCGACACACCCGTGCTGCTCACCTGCGATGGCAGCTGCGGCATCGCCAGGGAAACGCGGTTCTGCACGTTCACCTGATCAATATTGATGTCGGTGCTTTCGTCAAAAAAGACGTTGACCGTGCTGGAGCCCGTGTTGGTGCTCAGCGATGAGATGTAAGCCGCACCAGGCACACCATTGATCTGCTGTTCGAGCACATTGGTGACAGCCTGCTCTGTGACCAGAGAATTGGCTCCGGCGTAGGTGGCAGTGACCTGAACCTGAGGCGGGGCAATATTGGGAAGGTTTTCGATCGGCAGCGTTGGTATGGCAATCAAGCCGACCAACACAATCAGAATGCTGCAAACGGTCGTCAGGACCGGGCGCTTGATGAAATTATCGGAGAGTGACATATCTGATCAATCCTCAGTTAGCAGCCGCAGGGCCAATCTTCACGGGCAAACCTGTGCGCAGCAGGGCTGTATTACTCACCACAACGCGCTCACCCCTCTGGAGGCCAGAGATCAGCGGATAGCGGTCACCCTGAAGGTTTCCAAGCTGTACGGGGGTCTGCACCACGATCGGCGTGACCGGCGGGAGCGCTTCCAACTTTTTCTTTTCGGCGTCGGGAAGCGTGGTGGACGCCTTGATTTTGGGAAGCACCTGAGCCAGGGTGACGACCTTGTAAACAAATGGCTGCTGCGCCTGCATCAGGACAGCGCTCACAGGAACAGACAACTGACGCGTGCTGCCGGTGATGATCCGGTTCTTTACATACTGGCCGGTCTTTAACGCCCCTGATGCATTAGGGAAAGCCGCTTTAACCAGCACCGTATTGGGGGAAGACGACGTACCGCTGACTCCGAAGTAAGGAGAGATGAACACCACCTTGCCGCTGGCGGTCAACGGCGGGTTGGTTTGGGTTTGCAGCTTGACGGGCTGCCCCATTTTCACCTGCAAGGCCTGGGTTGCAGGAACATCCATCAGGGTCCAAAGACTGGAATTATCAACAATTCCCGTAATCGCCTGACCCTGGCGCACGTAATCGCCGATCTTCACCGTATCGAGATCGCCGATTTCCCCACTGATCGGTGCCGTGACATATTTGTAACCAAGCGTGGCCGCATCAGCCTTGGCCTTATCGCGGGACTGAATCGCCTGGGTGACGTATTGATCGCGTTGCTTGGTTGAAACAGCACCCTGCGCGTTGAGGAAGATGTAGCGCTCGGCATTGAGCCGATCCTTCCGCGCTTCCGCTTCAGAGGCGTTCAGTTGAGCCGTCTGTTGCACGTTATCGAGCACCAGAATTGGCTGACCAGCCTTCACCTGCTGCCCCTGGCTCACCAGGATGTTCACCACACGGCCATCGGTTTCAGGCCTCAGCGCCACATCCGTGGTGGAGCTGAGCACACTGATCACGTCGATCGAAGGATTGAAGTCGGCCTCGCCGATGCTCTCCACCTGCACCACCAGGGGCGGACGGGTCGGTGGTTTGGCTCCACAGCCCACCAGCAGGGCGATCAGAGGCAGTGGGGCCAGGTAGCGCCGCACGGGTCATCGACAGCAGAGCGCAAATTAACGGATCCGCTGCGATGTTTCATCCGATGATGGGTGCTGGAACACGAGCGGCGTGAGCGACCTGTTCAGCCACCGCGGCGAGCAGCTGCGCCAGAGCCTGGCCCCTCTAGCCGATCGGATGCGCCCCCGCAGCATCGACGACTTCCAGGGCCAGGAGGAGATCCTTGGGCCAGGACGGCTCTTGCGGCGGGCGATCGCGGCTGATCGCGTAGGCAACCTGATCCTCTATGGGCCACCCGGCGTGGGCAAAACCACCCTGGCCCGGATCATCGCCGCCAGCACACGCGCCCACTTCAGCAGCCTGAATGCCGTGCTGGCCGGCGTGAAAGATCTACGGGCCGAGGTGGATGAAGCGCGGCGCCGGCTGGAGCAGCACGGCCTGCGCAGCCTGCTCTTTATTGATGAGGTGCACCGCTTCAACAGCGCCCAGCAAGACGCGCTGCTGCCCTGGGTGGAAAACGGCACGGTGACCTTGATCGGTGCCACCACCGAAAACCCCTTCTTTGAAGTGAACAAGGCGCTGGTGAGCCGCTCACGCCTCTTCCGCCTGCAGCCGCTCCAACCGCGCCACCTGCATCAACTCCTTCAACGCGCCCTGCAGGATCCAGAGCATGGCTACGGCAACCGCTCGGTGCGGATCAGTGCTGAAGCGGCCGAGCACTTAGTGGATGTGGCCGGCGGTGATGCCCGCAGCCTGCTCAATGCCCTCGAGCTGGCCGTGGAGACAAGCGAGCCCGATGCCGAGGGCGTGATCGCCATTGATCTGGCCATCGCCGAGGAGTCGATCCAGCAGCGTGCTGTGCTCTACGACAAACAGGGCGACGCCCACTTCGACACGATCAGCGCCTTCATCAAATCGCTGCGGGGCAGCGATCCCGATGCCGCCCTGTTCTGGCTGGCCCGCATGGTGGAGGCGGGCGAAAACCCACGCTTCATCTTCCGGCGCATGCTGATCTCCGCCGGGGAAGATATCGGCCTGGCAGACCCCCAGGCGATGGTGGTGGTGGAGGCCTGCGCGGCGGCCTTTGAGCGTGTGGGCCTACCGGAAGGCCTCTATCCGTTAGCGCAAGCGGCTCTCTATCTGGCCAGCACGGACAAGAGCAACAGCCTGCTCGGGTTCTTCGATGCCCTCAAGAGCGTGAAGGGGAGCAGCCGCCAGAGCGTGCCGGCCCACCTGCGCGATGCCAACCGTGATGGCAAGGCCTTCGGCGATGGTGTGGGCTACCGCTACCCCCACGCCTACGCCGAACACTGGGTGGCCCAGCAATATCTACCCACCGCGCTGCAGGGCCAGGTGTTCTGGCAGCCGGGCCAACTGGGCTGGGAGGGGCAACGGCGCCAGCAGCTGCAACAACGGCGGGCGGCCCAGCTCGCGGCGGCGGCGGAACACGAGGCTGAACTGGGTGAAGTGCTCAGCAGCAGCCCCGACGATCCAGCCCTCGAACGCTGGCTGCAGCGCCAATTGGGCAGCGAAGGAGAACGGCTGGATGCGTTGCGGAGCCGCCTCTGGGACAACGCAACCTGGCGGCGGCATGACCGGGTGCTGATCCTGGAGGCCCGTTCCTTGCTCTGGGCGCTGGATCCGTTGCAGCACACACCCGAAGGCGGCGTTGTGATTCACACCGAACACGGCTCCGATGCGGAGAGGTTGCAGGGGCAACTGCGGGTGCTCGATGCCCTGCAGCAGCCGCGCGTGCTCTGCGGCCCCCTTGCCGACCTGCCCACTGCCCTCGAGCCGGGCACCAGTTTCGAGTGGATTGCAGCGCGGCATCCGTTCAAGGCTCTCAGCGCTGATCAACTGCGCTCTGCCCTCGATCAGCTGGAGCGTGTCGCTGCGCCGGATGCCGAGCTGCGGCTGCTGTTCAGCCAACCCACTCTCGGCCCCGCCACAGCGCTGCTAACCCTCGCGGATCTACCGGAAACCCTGCGCAGCCAGCTTGCCTCGTTACCGGCCCTCGAGCCAAGCTGGCTATGCGCTCCACCTGATCGCGACCAGCTGCAGAGAGAGCTGGAGCAACGGGGCTGGCAGCTCAGCTGGCAGCACTGGGAGGAATCGCTCGAGCTGAGCCTGAGCCCCGCACTGATCGAGCGCTGGTTGGGGGCTGACGCCGCCTATCGCAAACGCCTGATCACTGTGCTGTCACCGGACGGATTAACGCTGCTGGAGCGCGAACTCCAGCAGCGGGTGGGATGCCGCTTACCGCAGCGCCTCCAGCACCAGCGGCTCACGGCCCGACGCAACACCTAACAGGCGCGTGGCCAACCTCACCAGAGGCCACGCACCGCAGGGGCAGGGCTGGCCTGGACTTCCTGCTGCGCGGTGTATGCGGAGATGCAGGCCGGGGTGTTCATGTACCAACTCAACAGCGATGTGGAGCGCTGGCTGTTGTTGATGTCGTTGACATCACACACTTTCATTGCACCTTGCAGACGCTGATCCGTCGGTAGCTTCGCCATCATTCCGTAACTGAAAAGCTTGCCATCAGCCGAGTCAAGAATGATGGCGCTGCGTACAGCCTGGAGGCTGTTCTGCTGGCTGCAATAAGGGGTGTAGTTCTTCTGCTGGATGCTGTCGCGCAAGAACTGTTCACCCTTCTGGGAATAGAGGAAATCAGCAACGACAACAACATCAACGTCGTATTGCTTCTGCAGGCCAGCTTCCAGTTACTGCTCCGTCCAACCGGACAGATCCGTGAGGTTCTGCGGCACCGGATTATCGATTTGTGGGCTACCACCGATCGGAGCCAAGGTGTTTGAGCGGGGGCCAAGGCAATTCACACACACCGTGCGTGCCGTGAGCGGAATGGCCTGAACGGAGATGGCGCTGAGCAGTAGACCAGCACCGGCCATCGGCAGTAAAACTTTCAGCATCAGGGGAAGGCAGAGCCTTTGCTCTGCAGGATGGGGCCTCCCCGGTATGCAGCCCGGTGATCTTTGGGTGTTCGGCACTTCAGATTCTTTTCGACTCGACGTTCACACGAAAGCCCCCATGCCATTCATGGCATGGGGGCAAGGTTTCAGGCAGAGGAGGCTGCCTCAGCGAATCACCAGAGACCCCGAACAGCAGGAGCGGCCGGGGCTGGAGCAGGAGCTTCAGCGGTGTAAGCCGCAATGCATGCAGGGGTGTTCATATACCAGCTCAGCAGCGATGTAGCCCGCTGGCTGTTGGAGGCGTCGCTCACGTCACACACCTTCATCGAGCCCTGGAGGCGCTGATCGGTGGGCAGGTTCGACATCATCCCGTAGCTGGACAGCTTGCCGTCAGCCGAGTCGAGAATGATGGCACTGCGCACAGCCTGGAGGCTGTGGCTCTGGCTGTAATAAGGGGTGTAGTTGTTCTGCTGAATGCTTTCAGACAGGAACTGTTCGCCCTTCTCGGAGTAGAGGAAGTTGGCCACAGCCACCACATCCACTTCGTACTCCTTCTGGAGACCGGCCTGCAGCTCATCGCGTGACCAGCCGGAGAGATCTTTGAGATCCTTCGGCACGGGGTTGTCGATCACCTCGGTGCCGCCAAGAGGCAGCAGGGTGTTGGAGCGAACGAAGCCCTGGCTCACAGCGCGGGCGGTCTGGGTGGGCAAACCTTCTTGGATGAAGGTGGGCGCGCCGTAGCGCACACCAGCCTGATTGGAATTGATGGTGGTGGGCCCTTGTGGGATGGCCTGGGCCGAGAGGCCTGCAAGCAGGACACCAGCGCCAGCCAAGGGGAGGAGAACCTTGCGCATGGATGAGCAGAAGATGACTCTCCCGGTATGGCGAGCAGAACCGTCCGCCACGGACCTTCTGCAGGTTGATTTAAGGATCGGTTATCAAAAAACTGATGAAGCCTTAACTGCGCTGGTCGGCCCCGCGCCGTGTGGGCAGCTCCAGCGGACTCCAACCCGGCGGACAATGCAACGCATCGCGCTCGTAGCGGAAGCTGCCCGGTTCGCCGCGGCCGCTGCAGGCCACACCACGCGGGACGTTGTCTTCCGCCTGCACTTGCGCCACATAGCGCTCCTCGCCGCCCCGGGGAATCAGCAGCAACTGCACCCGCTCGGGCGCTTCAGTGATGCGGGCCTCCATGTCTTCCGGGGTCTCGAGCCCCAGAACATCGAGATAGCCGGTGAAGCTGCCCCAGAAGTAGCGGGTGATCTGGCCGCCCACAAACTGGCCCAGCGCCTCGCTCGCCCTGACGCGACCATCCTGCAACGCTTCCTGGCTGGCCAGATCCGCCAAAACGCGATCGGTGGAGGCACCAGTGCGCATGGCCGGAGGTGGCAACAAACGCCACTGGGCGAGCCCCGCCACACCGAACAGGCTCAGCAGAGCCACCACACTGAAGCGCAGAGCCAACGGCATGGGTGCGGCCTCTTGAGAGGACTGTTCAGAAGCTGGACGCGCGGACGCTAATCCCAGATCGCCTGTTCGGCTGCCTGCCCCACCACTCCGCACAACCAGCCGTTACGCCGCACGCACACAGAGGGCGGCTGCCAGCCCTCCAGCAGATGCTCGAGGCGCTGCTGTGCCACACACCAATGCCAATGGCGCAGGTCGGTGGCGAGGCTGCTGCGCTGCCATTTGATCGCCGCCTCCTTACGCACCCAGCTCTCCAGCACCAGCGCTTCACGTTCCGGCGGGGATTGGCTCTGCAGCTGCTGCCACTCCTGGGGCGGGAAGAACCGGCGCGCCAACAACTCCGCAGCAATGCGGCGCTGCTGCCACTCCAGATCAACCCCGATCCGCCAGGGCGACCAGGCCAGCAGCAACTGATCGCGGCTGTGGCTCAGGCTCACGGCTCCACAACCCGCTGCCAGGCAAGGTGCCTCACCAGGCGGGCTATACAGCGGCACCGCCTCAGGCTGCAGCCCTAGACATGTGGCAACGCGACAGCGCAACAGATGTCGGCTGGTGCGATAGCGGTGCTGCACCGCAGGCGGCAGCGCAGCGCTCCAAGCCCGTTCGGCCTCACTCAGCGACCAGGGATCCGCCGCCGTAAGCGGCAAGAGCCACAGGCGCGGAACCGCCGCTGCGCTCAGGGCTCCCCTTAGGCTCCCGCCATTGTGTTGAAGCCCCGCCATGGCTCTGCAGATCGGTGATGCCGCACCCGACTTCACCCTCCCCGATCAGAACGGTGAGCTGGTGAGCCTGGCCGGTTTCAAGGGCCAGCGCGTGGTGATCTACTTCTATCCCAAGGACGACACCCCGGGCTGCACCAAAGAGGCCTGCAACTTCCGCGATCAGTGGTCCGCCTTTGAGCAGCACAACATTGCTGTGCTGGGCATCAGCAAGGACGGCGCGGCCAGCCACAGCAAGTTCATCGGCAAATACGAGCTGCCCTTCACCCTGCTCACCGACGCCGAACCCTGCCCGGTGGCCGAGAGCTTCGGCAGCTACGGCCTCAAGAAGTTCATGGGCCGCGAATACATGGGCATGATGCGCCACACCTTCGTGGTTGATGCTGAAGGCAAGATCGAAAAGGCTTACACCAAGGTGAAGGCTGAAACCATGGCCGACGACATCCTGCGCGATCTCGGCCTGGCCTGAGCTCAGCGGCTCCAACCCACCACCAGCAACGCCGCCATGGCCTCCAGGGCCAGATCCGGGGCATGCACGGGATTGAGCTGCTGCGTGAGCAGCGCTGGCAACACCAGCGCGGCGTCGCCGCCGGTGAGCCAGAGGCTGGCGCCCTCGGCGCGCTCAGCGGCCAGGGAGATCGCCGCTGCCACGGCCCGGCGGCAGCCCTCCACCATCGCCTGATCCGTGGTCTGAGGCCAGGCCGGCGCGAGCTGATCCAGTTCGGCGCCGGCGCCGTGCAGCTGAGGCAACTGCGCGGTGGAAGCTCCCAGGGCTTTCAGTTGCAGCGCCAAACCTGCACTGATCAAGCCACCGGCGAAACGCCCTTCGGCGCTCACCCGCGTGAGGCTCAAGGCGGTACCGGCATCCGCCACGAGCACAGCTTGCTGCTGTTGACGCCAGGCCCACCAGCCCACCAGGGCGCGGTCGATCCCCAACCAGGGCGGCGCCCCCTCCAGGGGCACATCGGCCAGGGCGAGCTGCCGAGCGGCCAGGGAGGCTGGATGAGCCGGCACCGGGCCCACCGCAGCCCAGGCCTGAAGATCCGCAGCCTCAAGCCGCTCGGAGGGCGTCGTATGCCAGCAACGCAGCCCACCACCGGTGGCGCCGGGCTCAGCCCAATGCCAGCGGCTGTTGCCGATCAGCAACAGCCGCGCCACTTAGATGCCCTCGCCGGCCATCCCGGGCAGGTGAATGCCGCATTCCTGCTTGAGGCCCCCGAAACGGGTGGCCCGGCCGCTGATGCCGCCATCGTCTGGGCCACTGGAATGCCAGTCGCCCACCGTGGAGTAGCCCTGCTCAAACAGCGGGTGCTGCGGCAGCCCGTGCTCTTGCATGTAATAGAAGACGTCTTTGTTGGTCCAAGCCAGAAGCGGGCGCAGGGCCCAGCGGCCGCGCACCTGCGCCAGAGGTTGCATGGTGCTGCGGTGATCGGTCTGCCGGCCGCGCACACCGCTGGCCCAGCAGCGCACCGCCAATGCCTCCATGGCGCGATCCAGCGGCTCCACCTTGCGAATGCGGTGGTAGGTCTCCATGTCTTCCACGCGGCCTGTTTCCCAGAGGCGGCCGTGCAAGGCCTCCATCCGCGCAGGACTGATCTCAGCCTGGGCCACATGCACCTGAAGCCCCAGCAGCTCGATCAGGGTTTCGGCGTAGCGGTAGGTCTCGGGCGGCAGATAGCCGGTATCCACCCAGATCACGGGCACGGAGCGATCCAGCTGGCTGATCAAATGCAGCGAAACCGCCGCTTGGATACCGAAGCTCGTGGTGAGGGCAAAGCCATCACCGAACTGCTCCAGCCCCCAGCGCATCCGCCCCAGCGCATCAAGAGACTCCAGCGCCAGGCAGCACTGCTGCTCATCCAGCGCGGCTGATGTCGTGGCCGGGGTGCTCGTCATCAGACCATCCTCCAATGCCAGGGGAAATCACTTCCGTGCCCGCAGCTGCTGGTTAGGGTTCGCACAACACCATCCGCCCACTCGGAACCAGTGCCGCCAGCCGAGGCCGAACAGCAACCCGTTGTGGTGGTCGGAGGCGGTTTCGGCGGACTCAGCGCCGCCCTGCAGCTGGCGGCAGCAGCCCCAGACACCCCGGTGCTGCTGATCGAACCGCAGGAGCGGTTCTTATTTCTCCCCCTTCTCTACGAGCTGCTCAGCCAGGAGCTGCGGCGCTGGGAAATCGCTCCGCGCTACAGCGAGCTGCTGGCCGGTAAAGGTGTGGTGTGGCTGCAGGAGCGCGTGAGCCAGATCGACACCGCCACCCAGCAGCTGAACACCGAATCCAGGCGCCAGCTGCACTACGGCGAGCTGGTGATCGCTACCGGCGGGAAGCCCACCAGCTACGGCATCCCCGGTGTCGAGGAACACTGCCTCGGCTTCCGCAGCCTGGCGGATGTGGATCGCCTGCAGCATCTGGTGCAGCGGCTCAAGCAAGAGCAACGCCCCCTGCAGCGCCTGGCGATTGTGGGCGCCGGTGCCAGTGGCGTGGAGCTGGCCTGCAAGCTGGCCGATCTGCTGCAAGGCGCCGCTGTGGTGGAACTGATCGAACAGGGCGAGGAACTGCTGCCGGCAGCCCGATCCTTCAACCGCGATCAAGCCCGCCAAGCGCTGTTGCAGCGCGATATCCGCCTGCGCACAGGCACCCGGGTCACGGAAGTGAGCGCCACAACGCTCAGCCTCCAGCGGGACAGCACCACCGAAACGCTGAGCTGCGATGGGGTGATCTGGACCGCTGGGGTCGTGGGCAGTGTTCCCAGCCTCACGCCAGCGCTGGAGCTCGATCGCCGCGGCCGGCTGCCGTGCCATAGCGATCTGCGGGTGATCGGCGCCGACCACCTCTTTGCGATGGGCGACGCCGCCCTCTGCTTCGACACCAGCGGGGAAGCCCATCCCGCCACCGCTCAGGTGGCCTACCAACAGGCCAGCTGCATTGCGGCCAACGTGCTGCGCGAGCGGCGCGGCGAGGAGCTTCAACCCTTCATCTGGAAGGATCTTGGGGAAATGCTGGGCTTGGGCATCGGCCAGGCCACCCTCACGGGCATGGGGATCACCCTGGCCGGCCCCGCAGCATTCCAACTGCGGCGCCTGGCCTACCTGGCCCGGATGCCAGGGCTGCAGCATCAGCTGCGCGTGGCCGGCGGCTGGTTGGCCGATTGGTTCTGACGCCCAGACACTGCGAAGCACCACCACTCCATCGATGACCGACGCGCGCCGACCCGAGGGCTTGCTGCTCGATGCGATGGGCACCCTGATCGGCCTGCGGCGCTCCGTGGGCAGCACCTACGCGGCCTTCGCCGCCGAATACGGGCTGAGCGTGGAGGCTGAAGCGATCAATGCCGTCTTCCCGCAGCTGTTCAAAGCAGCACCGCCGCTGGCCTTCCCCGGCCTGGAGGGCGCAGCCCTGCTGGAGGCCGAGCAGGCCTGGTGGGTGGAGCTGATCGCCGGCTGCCTACAAGCCTGCGGCCATGAAGGCCCCCTGCCCGAGGATCTGGGCCCCGCACTGTTTGCCCACTACGCCACTACCGAACCCTGGCAGGTGTATCCCGACGTGGCGGATCACCTGCAGCGCTGGAGCGCCGCAGGACTGAAGCTGGCGGTGGTGAGCAACTTCGATCAACGGCTGCACTCCCTGCTCGAGCAGCTGGAGCTGGCGCCATGGCTGGATGCGGTGGTGGTGTCATCGGCGGTGGGAGCGGCAAAGCCCGATCCGCGCCCCTTCCAGCGGGCATTGGAGCTCCTGCAACTGCCGGCGGCGGCGGCCTGGCACATCGGCGATAGCCCCGAGGATGAAGCCGGTGCCCGCGCGGCCGGCCTGCACTGCGTGCTGATCGAGCGCAGGCAGCCCGCCGGCACCCCGGGTAGAAGCAACCGTTGAAGCAAACCGCCCTGCTGGGCCGCACCGCCGGCCTGCGTCCTGCCCAGAGCCGACGCCTGGAGCGCCTCAGCCACCGGCGCCACCCAGAGGCCTACGGAGCCGATCTGCTCACCCTGCAGCGGCTGGCAGCCGAGAGCACGGAGCTGGAGCTGCCGTTAAGCCTGGTGATCGATGGCCGCGGCCTTTGCCGCCTGCTGTGGGTGGGGCCGCTGGAGCAATCAGGCCGGCTGTTGGAGCGCCTCCCGGGCGGGCCGCGCCGCCAGGGCAGTGACCTGCGCCTGATCACCTGCGTGGGCCGGGCCAAGCAGCTCGACCCCCACGGCAGTGAAGCGGTGGTGGGCCTGGATCTCGATCCCCAGCTCTGGCTGCGCTATGGGCAACAACCTGGCGCCGGCGGCAACTGGTCAGCTGCGGCTTACCTGCCCGGCGGCGATCCCAGCCATCCCTGGCAGCAGCAGCACGAGGCTGATCTCAGTGCGCTCTGCCAGTGGATCCCACCGGAGCGGCCAGCGCCTCCGCAAGCGGCAATCAAGCCCAGCGGCCTCGAGCAGGTGCTGCTGCTGGTGCTCAGCCCCTCCGACCCCGAAACGGCGCGGCGGGAGATCGCGGAACTTGAAGGGCTGGTGCGCAGTGCCGGCTCGCTGCCGGTGGGGCTGGTGGTGCAACGCAAGGCATCGGGCTCACCGCAAACCCTTTGGGGCGAGGGCAAGCTGCGCGAAGCCGCCCTGGAGGCACGGCGGCTCGGGGCATCGCTGGTGGTGACCGATCGCGAGCTCACCCCAGCCCAGGCCCGCAACCTTGAGCAGCTGCTGGATCTGCCGGTGAGCGATCGCAGCGAGCTGATTCTCGACATCTTTGCCCAACGGGCCGCCAGTGGGGCAGGGCGGCTGCAGGTGGAACTGGCGCAGCTGCGCTACCGGCTGCCGCGGCTCGTGGGCCGCGGCCTGAGCCTCTCGCGCCAGGGCGGCGGCATCGGCACCCGGGGCCCCGGTGAAACCCAACTGGAAAAAGATCGGCGCGCCATCGCCCGCCGCATCG
>VFQS010000818.1_pt1 | contig 31443 bp, 47 predicted proteins | sample 3512361 | NCBI WGS metagenome assembly VFQS01 (sample SAMN10412375, study PRJNA504923) | tailings metagenome | isolation source: Relicate 1 Philex TSF3 active mining | place: Philippines
CAGGTAAAACTCAGAGACATCGTTAAGGACTAATCATGGCCGTCAATCTCTCACCAATCGGTAACGGATTCCAGTTTTTTGACAACAATGGTCTGCCGCTAAATGGCGGCAAGATTTACACATACCAGGCCGGATCGTCCACGGCCTTCCCAACGTACACTGACAACGCTGGTTTGATTGCCAATACCAACCCAATCGTGTTGGGCACTGATGGCCGTCCGCCAGAAGAAATTTGGTTGTCTGAGGGCTACTACTACAAATTCATCCTCAAAGACGCGGATGACGTAACCATTCAGACATACGACAACCTGTACGGAATCATCGGTGTTGCAGCAACTCCAGCAACGCCAACCCCATCTGGCGTCATTGTGTTGTGGTCTGGTTCCATTGGCTCTATTCCTGTCGGCTGGTATCTCTGTAACGGTTCAAACGGAACGCCTGACTTGCGTGACCGGTTTGTGGTTGGCGCTGGATCGACATACGCCGTAGATGCAACTGGCGGTTCTGCAAACGCTATTGTGGTTTCGCATACGCACACCGCAACATCAACGGTTACAGACCCAGGTCACACTCACTCTCTAAACAACGTAATTAAAGATGGCGGTGGGAACTCTGGTCGAATGGATGCGGCGCAAGCGTTGAATCAAACGGCAACCGGGTCAAACACTACTGGCATCACGGTTGCAACAACTATTGACTCTCAGGGCGTATCTGGCACCAATGCCAATCTGCCCCCGTACTACGCTCTTTGCTACATTATGAAGGCGTAACATGGATTGGCAGACGGTTATCAACATTGCGTTGGGCAGTGTGCTGGCAGCCGTTGGCTGGTTTGCCCGCGAGATTTGGGACTCGGTTAAAGAATTGCGCCGAGACATCCATCTGATTGAGAAAGAACTGCCCGAAATCTATGTCCGCAGGGATGACCTCAAAGAGGTTCGTGCGGAGATGGCGGCTCGGTTCGATAAGATAGAAAACCTCATCGGTTCGCTTTATGATCGCCTAAACGAAAAGGCAGATAAGTGAACCATGTCCGATCCATTTGTTGACGCGCTCAAAGGTGGAATAAACACCGCCAGCGAACTCATATCCGTAGCCGATGACCTGGAGAAGGTGGCCCAGCAAGTGGCCGACCTCGGGAAGCGCGAGCGCATGGCGCGCAGTGCATGGAGGCGCAAAAAAGCAGTAGTCAACGGTGACTGGGCTTATGTCGATGCGGTCGAGGAATGGAAGCGAGTCAAAGAAGCCCTAGACGCCAAAGAAGAAGTGCGAAAGCACGTTGTGGCCAAGTGGGGCAAAGCCGCCTGGGATGAGATTTTGCTCATCGAGGCCCGACAAAAAGATGACCGGGCGCGGCTCTTTACCGAGGACGGATACGACCGCGAAAAGATGAATCAACTGAAATGGGGCTGCTTTGGTGCGGCCCTTTTGGTCACTATGATTCTTTGGGGCACCGGGGTGATCCGTGAGATGGCGATTATGTTTTTTGGAGAGTAGGCATGACAACAGAAGAAATTGAGGTTCGCATTTGGGCTTTTGTGGTGGCCGTCCTGGCGCTGATCCTGTTTGGGTCGGTGGCCATGATCCTGTACGCGGTCACGTTCGTTGACCAGACCGTGGGCGAGATTGCGGAAATCGACAAGCAATACTTGGCCATGTTGAAGGACATCATGCTGCTCTGTATCGGCGCTATTGGCGGCATCGCTGGTCGCAAGGGCGCTTACGCTGCCGCAAATATGATGAAAGAGGAAAAATAATGCTACCAATCGGAATGTTGCTGGAGGTTGGCGGGAAGATTCTTGACAAGGTGATACCCGACCCAGAGGCCAAGGCAAAGGCCCAGGCTGCGCTCATGGAGATGCAGCAGAAGGGCGAACTGGCCCAACTGCAAGCCGACATGAACGAGCAAGACAACCTCACCAAGCGCATGGAAGCGGACATGAAATCCGACTCCTGGCTCTCAAAAAACATCCGCCCCATGACGCTGCTGATCATTCTGGCGGGCTATTTTATTTTTGCGTCCATGTCCGCGTTTGGTTTGAACGCCAACGAATCTTACGTTCAACTGTTGGGCCAGTGGGGAATGTTGATCATGTCGTTCTACTTTGGCGGCAGAAGTCTTGAAAAAATTATGGGCATGATGCAAAAGGACAAAAAATGAACCTGACCGAACACTTCACCCTAGAAGAAATGACCCGCTCTGAAACGGCTGCGCGTCACGGGTACGACAACACCCCCAACGAGTCCGAGATAGAAAACCTCAAACGACTTTGTGAACTGCTAGAGCAAGTGAAAACGGCTCTTGGCGGCAAGCCCATCATGGTCAACAGTGGGTTCCGCTCTAAACAGGTCAATGATGCCGTGGGGTCTAAGGATTCCAGCCAACATCGCCTGGGCTGCGCGGCTGACATCCGGGTGCCTGGCATGACCCCGCGTGAAGTGGTTGCGGCTTGTATTGAGGCTAATTTACCGTTTGACCAGATTATTCTGGAGTTTGACTCTTGGACGCACATCTCGGTGCCCAACGTGGCCGGGGCTGATCCACGCGGCTCTAAATTGATCATTGACCGGCAGGGGACTCGCCAGTATTCTTAAATTGCTTTGTCATTGTCTCCTTCAATGATGGGTGTGCCCCCAGGTTCCTCCCCTTAGACCTGGGGGCTTTTTTCAATACAACGGGGCACAGGTCACATCGACCACAATGTCACGGGTCATTCCGCCCACTCGGCGCTTACCGTAGACCACAATCGCCCTGGTGCGGGCCGACTCACAGTCTTTGATGGCGTTGACCACCTCCAGGCGGCTCATCGAGTAAACCTTGTCATCGGCCACCAGTTTTTGTTTTGGCATTTCTTCTTCTGGCGGCAATGGCTGGCTGGCGCAACCAGCCAGGGCTAAGATAGAAACTATCAAGAGTGCTTGTTTCATAGTCATTCCTTATAAGAGATGTAGATGGCAATTGCTCCCACAACCACCATCCACCACACAAACTCCAAAACGTCCAGACCGTATCTCACCGTTCACTGACCCGGATGAGGATGGGCACCGGCCTGGCGTGATCCCGCCAGTAATCGTTGGCAGAAATCCAGGCTTGCGCCTCTCTTTTGGATTTGAACGTCACCAAGGGAAAGGCTTTGTGGCCGTCCACCGGCTTTGGCTGTCGAACGTAAACCCGGCGTTTGGTGGACTCCACGCCCCAGCATCGAACCGCCCGCAGCATCAGAACGGAACGTCATCATCAAGACCGTCAAACGGGTCGTTTGACCTGGGCTTTTCCTGGCGCTGCTCTTGCTCTGGCCGTGGCCCGGCAAACTCAATCTCATTGAGCCTGGCCCGCAGGGTGGTGCCCCCGGTGCCGTCTTTGCGCTTGTATTCCTCCAGGTGAGGGTCACCCAGGGTCACAAACAACTGCTGGCCCTTAACCAGGTAAGGGTGCAACTTCTCCACGCGGGCGCCCCACATGGTCGCGGAGACCCACTGGGTTGGAACCTTGCCATCGGCGCCTTTCTTGCCGTAGTTAAACGCCAGGCTCAAATCCATGACGGGGTCACCGCCAGGCGTGTATCGAACCTCGGGGTTGTTGCCCAGGCGGGCGAGTCCAATCAATTGCATTTCATTTCTCCAAGTAGATTGCTTTGGTGGTGTAAAAATCAAACAGGGCATCGACCTCAGCCAAGAACTGCTCGCAAGCCGCCTCGACCTCTGCGATTTCCTCCGGGGTCGGGGAGAACTTGCGGATGTACAGGTCACGGCCCTCGCCCATGCGCGGGTCATAGGCCACAAACCAGACGTCTTTGCCGGTTACGGCGGCCTGGAGGGTCATCTGGGCCTTGTGTTCCGCAGGGATGGTCTGTTTCTCCACCCATTTCATAAACGTCCGGGTCGTGGGGCACTTGACCTCGATGGCGCAGCCGTCCGAGCAGAATCCGTCAGGGCTGGCCCCGCAGAACGGGATGCGCGGGTGATCCATAAACCCAACGTCAGTCACAATGAGGCCGGTGGCCGACTCAAACCGCTCTTTAGCCTCGGCCTCCTTCTCGACACCCCAGGCCATCTCTGGCGTGGTGTACTTGTTGACCATCGTGTTGGTGATCCGCTCGGCCACAATTTCGTAGCGGAGGTTTTCGCGCTCGGTGGACTCTTTGCCCGACTTGAGGAAATTCATGGCGGCGTTGACCCGGCTGGCGGTCAACTTGCCCAGCCGGTCGGCCCACCAGTTTCCGTCTTGCTGGAATGGGTTGGACTCACGCATCTTGAACCCCCTCCGAGCGCAGTTTGGCGTCCAGTTTTAACTTCTCGCCATGCTCGGCTGCAATTTCGCGGGCCATGTCGCGTTCCTCTGGCAATAGAGCCTTCCAGACGGTAGTCAGTAATTCTGGGCTTGTGGCGGCTCGGATCAGGTTGGTGACCTCATCCTTTGACCGGGAGGGCCGGGAGGCTTTGGGGGCCGGTTTAGGGGCGCTGACGGCCTTGTGACCATCATCATCCTCTGGCGCTATCCCACAGGCTGCCTGGAGGGCGTAGCGGCGCGCATAGGTCATTGCTGACCCATAGCCCTGGGCGTCCTGCTTGGAGGCTGGAACGTGCAATTTACCGCCCGAGAGGGTCTCGCCGGACTCATGGATAAACAGGGTTTCGATGATCACGCCGTCCGCACATTCGTGGGACTGCTGGATCAGGGCGATGCCGTGATTATTGAGCGCGTCAATCACGGCCTCGATACAGGCGGCCAGGTCGGCATAGCGTGACTTGAAGTGCGGGTTGGTGGAAGTTTTGAGGGCTGGCCCAAACTCTTTTTGCGCTTTGACGAGCGCGGCTGCGACTTTCTGCATGACTATTCTCCTAGAAAAAAACTGCTGCGAGCATGAGCGCGACTACAAAAATCAACCCGGCATGGCGCTCAAAGAATCCGGGCTTGTGGAACAGGTTACGCTGGTATTTGTTGGTTTGCAAACGGTTCACAGTCACTCTCCTTCTTTAACCAGGGTGTATCGTGCCCAGGTCATGTCGCCCTGGCGCTCGGTGGTGGTGGTGATCACCCAGCCCTTCTTCTTGAGGCAAAAGATGATGTCCGCCAGGCGGGTCGCATGGTACTTGGTGATGGCGTCCCATGAGGTGATGGACTTGCGCTTGATGAGGTGCTGGCGCACCTTTTCGATTTTGGTCTGCTTGGTCATGCTTTGTCTCCTTGGATGGTCAAGTGGCGAGCGATTTCCTTAGCCTGTTCGCCGGTCAGGTAAAACGTGCTATTTCCTTGGTATGTGCCGATGGTCAGGTAGACCATGCCATCGTCAGCGTGAACGTGAGCGTACAGGCCGGTGTCGCGGTCAAACCGTTTGTAGAACGATTCTTCCTGTTCTTGCTGATCCAACTCGGCCTGGTGGTGCAGTGCTTGCGTGTCGTCCATGTTTATTCTCCCTGGTCAATGGATTGGTTGAGCGAGATGATTTCGCGGTCAAGCGACTGATACCGGGCCAACTGCTCGGTGGTCATGTCATCTTCTGGGATTGCGTGGAGCGCGGCCAACTCGGCCTGATAGGATTCCAGCCGTTCTTGCATGGCCTGGATAATTTGCTGGTGGGTCATTTCTTCTCTCCGATTGATTGCGTGTGTTTATTGTAAACGGTCTGCAAACGGTTTGCAAGGGGGCCGAAGCCCCCCGCCCGATTTACTTGAACCAGTGGGTATCGCTTACCGAAACAAGCGGCCCGGACTTGTCAATCGTGTACTCGATTTGCGCCAGCGTAGGGAGCAGCAGCGAGTCACGGTCATGGGTGCAGCGCGTCTGGCTCTTGCCCTCTTGCCACTGGAGCAGCACGTTGTTGCCCTCAAAGTCTGCGATAGTGTAGACCTGGCCCTCTGGGTGGTCGGTGACCGTTACCAACTGGCCGATGTACTGTTTGTCGCGTTTGATGGTTTTTTTCATTTCTTCTCTCCGGTTAAACGATCAACATTGACCGTAAAAGTGATTATCCGGATTTGTAAACCGTTTGCAAGGGGGTAAAGGACTTTTTTTGCATTTTTAGGGAAAACCCCTAGTTTTTCATCAGGTTGCGTTGCAAACCGTTTTCGGTGCTATACTCAGGGTGTCATCGGTGTGGCAGCCGGTGGAATAAAAGCGTTATCCGGGTAGCAAGCCCATATAAGTCTAGGGCGTGTGTGGAGTGGTAATTGATGAGTACCCGGCTTGACGCCTCATTTATTCCCACTTTGCTCATGCCAAGAGCTACGCTCTAGTCTTATGTGGGCTTTTTTTATTGCCGGTGACCGGACTCCGCTCGATAGCAATGGGCCTGTATCGGCTGCGCGGAAGAAAAGACACCCAGCATCACACCCCGTGTTTGGGTTCCAGCCTGTCAGCGAGGGACTGGAGTAGTCAGAGGGAAAGCGGTGGGACAAGACCTCTGATGAATGAATCGCTGCGTCATGCGTTGTCTGGGAGTGCTACATTCGCAACTCTGGGACGGAGGTGGTCGGCTACCACCCCTTGGGAAAGTATTGTCAAAAAGAGAAAAGATGAACCAAAAAGTCAGACCCGAAACAAAACACACTGCCCTAGTCGAAGGCGCCACCGGCCAACGCTACTGCTCCAACTGCCAACAATACCGCTCGGTCATGGGCGGCCAATGGCGAACCTTCAACGGTGGAATCAACCGCCGCTGGAAATGCGAAGCCTGTCTCCGCAAAACAAACCCCTAACTTGCAAACCGTTTCTACAAACCGTAAACTACGGGAATGGAAACTAATCAAATCGAGGAACTGGCTTGTGGCTGCGGTATGCAGCAGACATCCGGTGACCTTCTCAAACCGATGTGGGTGGCCTCAACCAGCCAACTGGGCGAGTTTGCTCACATCATCATTTCCAACGTAAAGCAAAACGCCAGTGAGTACATGGTCAGGGCCATTCAGAAGGCCGTGGAGTACGAGCGGGCCGAGTGCGCCAAACTCAGTGACTACGCTGGGGACAAAGAACTATCGAAGCGAATAAGAGAAAGGGGTAATGATGACTAAGGACGAAGTGGCTCAACTGATCAGCACCATGCCTGACAACATGAGTGCCGATGACTACATCATGGAAGTGGTCAAGCGGGCGATGTACATGGAGCGCCGCAACTGCATCGACTATTTGCGAGACCATGTGCAAGACATGGATCGCCAGTGGCGCGTATTTGGAAACGAACTGGCCGATGAACTGGAGGCGATCAAATGACCGAATTCGACACTTTTTGGAAGGCGTACCCCAAAAAAGTGGCCAAGGGCGATGCCCGCAAGGCGTGGAGCCAGACCGAGGCCATTCGACCTGACTTTGCCACCCTGCTGGCGGCCATCGAGGCCCAGGCCAAATCCGACCAGTGGCGCAAGAATGACGGTCAATTTATCCCCTACCCTGCGACCTGGCTGCGCCAAGAGCGGTGGGACGATGAACTCAAGGTCACGCTGCCTGGCGTTGTTGACGGCAAAGAGTGGCATGAGACTTGGCCTGGAATCGTGGCAAAAGGCCAGGAATTGGGCATCCGCGAGTCTGACTATGCTCACCCCCAGGAATTTAAGTCAGCGGTTCTAAGGGGCGCTATGAAGGCCGCATGAACTGCGAATACTGTGCAACCTACCGGTGGACATTCCAGATGGAGTGCCCCGGCTGCCGTCAGAGGTTAATTGACAATGAGCCTTGCAAGATTCTCCGCAAAAATTATGCAGATGACCTGGCGAAGAAATATGGCCAGGAACATGAGATACGAAACGAACCCCACTGCGGGTGTGTGGGGCGCTGCAAACGTCGGGCTAATATCAAAGATGAACAACAAACTGACCGCAAGAGAACGCCGCTATTTATCCGTGGTTAAAGAGATGCCCTGCGGAGTGTGCGGAGCAAGCGGCCCCAGCGATGCCCACCACATCGAGCAAGGTAAACAATTCCTCTGTATACCGCTATGCAAGGACTGCCACCAGGGCGCGCATAACGGTATACACGGTCAACGCCGAATCTGGAACGTGCTGAAGAAAACTGAACTGAGCGTACTGAATGACACAATCGACAAACTCACAAAATAAACTGGTGCTGCCCTGGCCACCCAGGCCGCTATCCCCAAACGCCCGCGAGCATTGGGCCGTGGTGGCCAGCGCCAAAAAGAAATACCGGCTCAACTGCTATATGTTGGCCAAACAGACCAAACCGGCATGGCCGGAAGAAGGCCCGATTAGCCTTGACATCGAGTTTGTACCACCAAACCGCAGAGCGCATGACCTTGACAACTGCCTGGCCTCGATCAAAGCGGGCCTGGACGGTGTTGCGGAGGCGTGGGGAGTCAACGACAAGCGCTTTAGGCTCACAATCCATAAGGCTGATCGCGTTGGCGGCATGGTAAAAATCACATGGGGGGCGGAGACCAAATGAACGCATCAAGCAAAAAGGTTCGGTCTGCACACACCCGCTCCCCACAAACCGTTTATAATAACGGTATGAAAAGACGATCAAACCTCACCAAAGACATCCTGGCGGTGCTGGCTGAAGGCCCGTGCCCCATCGGGATCATCGCCACCCGCATTGAGGCCAAGCGCAACTCGATCAAGAGTGTCGTTTGGAAACTGCTCAAGCAGCAAAAAATTGGCATCAGCCACGTTGGCGATGCGATTTCCTCTACCGGCCCGAAGCGCGTGAATGTATATTGTCTGGTAACGCAACCCAGCGAGTAACGCCATGAAAGACTTTGAAGCATTTCTGTTGGCCCTGCTGCACTCGGCCACTTGCGCCCACATTCAGCACTGGCGCACCGACTCTTATTCCGAACACAAAGCCCTGGCCAAATACTACGAGGGCATCGTGCCCCTGATTGATGACCTGGCCGAGTCCTACATGGGCAAATACGGCAAGGTCGGCAAGTTTGACGAGGAATACGAGTACGAAGAAAGCCCCAAAAAGTATTTCAAGGCGCTTCAAGAATTTGTTGGCGAGTCTCGGACGCTACTGCCTGATGACTCTGAACTGCAAAACCTGGTGGACGCGATCATGGACTTGATCAACACCACCGTTTACAAACTCGAAAATCTCAAGTGAGGACATCATGCGTAAGTACGACATTCCCAAAGACTGCAACCACAACAAAAACTGCAAACCATCTATGCCGGCTAAGAACAAGCCTATGGGCGAAAAAATGACCATGAAGGGCAAGGACAAGAAGATGGGCACCAACAATTACGGTGAGATTTACCAGAAGTGACTTGCGGCGTTTGCCAGTTTTACGTTGGGGACAACCGGATGGGCTACTGCCGCCGGTTCCCCGAGAACATCACCAAACAAGCCGGTAACTGGTGCGGGGAATTCCGTTCGATTCCGATAGACGCCATCACCAGCGTGATTTCTATTGCCAAAGGGGAAAACAATGATCAGACCGTTGCGAGACAAGATAGTAGTGCGGCCAATCAACCGGATAAAGAGCCACGTTCTGGAGGTGGTGATGCAGGAGCATCCGAACATCGGGGAAGTGATGGCGGTCGGCCCAGGCGCGGTAGACCAAAAAGGACGTCTCCACCCGAACCCGTGTGAAATCGGCCAGATTGTGCGATACGGAACCAGCGGAGAATATTTATCTTTTCCGTCTGTAACCGTTGACGGCCAGGACTTACTTGTGATGTCATGGAAGGACGTTGTTTTTGTCGAGGAAGGCCATGCCCAAGACCACGAATAAACCAATCCCTAAGACCACGACCGGCAAGGGCAAGAACTACAAGCCGACCGAGCAGGGTGCGGGTATGACCGCTAAAGGAAGGGCTGAATACAATGCGAAAAATAATGCAAACCTTAAACCTCCGGCTCCAAACCCTAAAACTAAGGCTGACGCTGCTCGCAAAAAAAGTTTTTGCGCGAGGATGAGCGGTATGCCTGGCCCCATGAAAGACGAGAAGGGTCGACCCACGCGTAAAGCCGCGTCACTCAAGAACTGGGGCTGCAAATGAAGGCATCTAAACCCGGCCTGTATGCGAACATCCACGCCAAGCGTGAGCGCATAGAGCGCCAAAAAGAATCTGGTGCGAAGAAGGTAGAACGTATGAGAGCGCCGGGTACCAAGGGGGCACCGACTGCGGAGGCTTTCCGCAAAAGTGCCAAGACTGCGAAGAAAAAATAAGGGGAACACCATGCGTAAACTCATCATTGCCGTGGCCGCTATGGCCGTTGCTGGCTCCGTATATGCGGCTTGCACTACTCACACCATCATGTCCGGTGGTAAAATTGTGACCTGTACCACTTGCTGCGATATGTACGGGCGCAACTGCACAACCAACTGTTTCTAGCCATGCTGAAGAAATCCTCATCCAAAAAGGCGTTTGAAAAGAACGTCAAGACCGAGATAGCCGCAGGGAAGCCAAAAAATCAGGCTTTAGCAATTGCGTATTCGGTAAAACGTGAGGCTTCAAAAAAAACGAAGGCTAAAAAATGAATTTGGCTTATGTCGCGGGCTTGTTGGACGGAGAGGGGTGTATAAATTTCACCAAGTGCCGCGACATCAAAATTCCAAGAGTTTCAATCACCAACACAAATTTAGAAGTGTTGGAAGATTTGAAGGCAACTTTTGGCGGCCACATTCAAAAATCCGTTCGGACAAAAGAACAGTGGAAGCCAGCCCATCATTGGATCATCTCTAATTCCGCCAGTGCTAATTTTTTGGAAAAACTTGAAAAATGGGTGCGGATAAAAAAAGAGCAAGTTTGGTTGGTTTTGTTATGGGATTCAATTAGGCCCGGAACTGGAAAACATTGGTCTCCAGAGGCCAAAGAGGCATTGGAACTTATAAATAGTCAATCTAAATGGTTAAATTGGAAGGGTGTAAACCGTCCATCTATTAGCCCTATTGATCAAGAACTTTCTGCTTTTGGAGTGAAGTAATCATGCCGCTATTGGCCGACATCTTCAGTGCGGGCAACACTGCCAAACGAAAGATGCGGGCCTTTGCGGCTGATCCTGTTGCAGAAATGCAAAAATGGTTAGCCCAAAAGAACGAGGACGCGGCTGAATTTAACCGCCTGGATCGTATTGCTGGCGATGCCCAGTACAACCGCATGATGGGCAAGCCCGTCAGCCCAGAGCAGATGGCTGCGTTTAACCAAGTCAACGACATCGTTGCTAACGCCTACAACCCTGCGGGAATAACCGTTTACCACGGTTCACCACAATTATTCAGCCGGTTTGATCCGATGAAGATGGGGACTGGAGAAGGTGCCCAGGCTTATGGGGTTGGGGCTGGTTACACTTCAGAAGCCAGGCCTATTGCTGAAAAATACGCAATGAATGTTTCCCGGTCTAAGGTTATGCAAGACCAGATGCAAGCGGGAAAGTCTGCGGCGTATGCAAATGAGGTGTCGCAAATCCAACAAATGGTTGGCGATATGCCAATTCAGGACTACTACACCAAATTAGAATTACAAGCGTCTCGGCTGCCAATAGACAAGTCAAAAGATGCCTACGCAAAACTGGACATTGTTGAACAACTTGGGCTTGGTTCAAACATTCCTGCGGTGAAACAGTATGCCCAAGAGGCTGGTTATTCAAAACCTGTTTTGGACTGGATAGAAAAAGACTTAGCGCCACAATACAAACCAGCCGGGTATCTTTACAAAGGCGAAATTCCAGATGAACTTTTGCCCAAATTTTTACATTGGGACAAAAAGTTTTCTGAACAAACGCCGGAGGTGCAAAGCGCAATTAAAGAGTATTGGAAAAAAAACAAAGTTTATGGTGACCCAACAAAGTACACAGGAGCCGGAATTTATGACTCCATTGTTGCTCATGTTTACGGTGACGCTGGCCGCTCTGGAGCGCAACAAGCCGCATCTCAGCAATTGAATAGTATTGGATTGCGGGGGATAAGATATACAGACGTTAACGACAATAATTTGGCTGCGAACTTTATACCCTTCCGGCCAGAGGACTTCAAGGTTCAAGAGATCAACGACATTCCCTTGTCGGATTGGTACGCAAAAGGGTTCCTCAGAGAAGGTCAATAGACCGTCAACTGAAGGCTCACTTCACAACACACGGTAAACGATTTATCATTGCGGAACTGGAACTTATAGATTGAGTCAATCTACATGGCCGCACCGATAGGAAATACCAACGCCGTCAAAGGCAAAATGTTCTACGACAGACTCAGGAAGTGCCTGGTTCAAGAGCCGCACCGCCTGGAGAAAATCGTCAATCAACTGGTTACGCAAGCCGAACTGGGCGAAGCCTGGGCCGTCAAGGAAGTCATTGACCGCCTCGATGGCAAGGCCGTCCAGACCACCGAGATGCAGAACTCAGACGGCACCCCGCTGCTCTCTGGCATCCAGGTCATGTTTGTGAAGCCAACCGATGAGTGAACTAGCCGAACCAGAAGTCACCCAGGCGATAGCAACTGCGGAATTCCCGCAGAAACTCGCTTGCCTGTTTGAACCCAAACGCTACAAGGTTCTCTACGGTGGCCGGGGAGGCGCCAAGTCTTGGGGCGTGGCCAGGGCGCTTTTGATCCTGGGAGCCAAGAACCCCACCCGCGTACTCTGCGCCCGGGAATTCCAGGTCTCGATCAAGGACTCGGTTCACAAACTGTTGACCGACCAGATTGAGGCGCTTGGCCTGGGTTCGTTCTACGAGATAACCCAGACCACCATCCGGGGCAAGAACGGCACCGAATTCTTCTTTATCGGGCTAAAGAACAACATCACCAACGTCAAATCGTTTGAGGGCGTGGACATCTGTTGGGTGGAGGAAGCCCAGACGGTTTCCAAAACCTCATGGAATGTGCTGATCCCGACCATCCGTAAGGACGGCTCTGAAATCTGGATCACGTTCAACCCGGAACTGGAGTCTGATGACACCTACCAGCGGTTTGTGGTCAGCCCGCCGCCCAACTCAGTGGTGCAGAAAATCACCTGGCGCGACAACCCTTGGTTCCCACAAACGCTGCGGGACGAGAAGGACGCGCTCCAGGCCCGCGACATCGAGGCGTACAACATGGTCTGGGAAGGCGTCTGCCGCCGGACTGTTGACGGTGCCGTGTTTGCCAAAGAACTGGCGATGGCCGACATCAACAACCAGATTACGCGGGTGCCCTATGACCCCGTGAAGCCCGTCCACGCGGTGTTTGACCTGGGCTGGGCCGATAACACGGCCATTTGGTTCGTCCAATTCATCGGGTTTGAGATTCGCCTGATCCGGTATTTGGAGGACAACCAGAAAACCATGAGCCACTACCTGGCCGAGATGCAGAAGTTTGGCTACGTTTACGACACGCTCTGGCTGCCTCATGACGCCGAGAACACGACCCTCGCGGCGGCGGGACGGTCAATTGCCGACATCGTTCGGGCTGCCGGTTACAAGGTGCAAATTACGCCCAGGGTGCCGGTGACCGACTCGATTAACGCCGCCAGGACAATATTCAACAAGTGCTATTTCGACCGTGAAAACTGTCACCAGGGGCTTCAATGCTTGCGCCACTACCGGTATGATGTTGACCCAGATACAAAGCAATTTAGCAAGACGCCCTTGCACGACATTTATTCACACGGTGCGGACGCGTTTCGCTATATTGGTCTAGTGGTCAACGAGCCGAGAAGGCCAGCGCCCAAAAAGCCCGTTTATCACCAAACTGCTTCTTGGATGGGTTAAAACATGGCTGACAAGCGCATTGACGATGCACAAAAATTCCTAAAGTCTGCGAATGACGCGGACTCTTACAACCGGCAACAGGCGCTTGATGACCTCAAGTTTTCCTCCGGTGATCAGTGGCCAGTGGAGGTTCAGAACTCCCGAAACCTTGAAGCCCGGCCCTGCCTGACAATCAACAAACTAGACGGGTTCATCCGCCAGGTCTGCAACCAGCAGCGCCAGGCCCGACCCCGCATGAAGGCCCACTCGATGAACTCCGCTGCCAACGCAAAGGTTGCGGACATCCTGACGGGCATCTTCCGACACATTGAGGTGAACTCCGATGCTGAAGCCGCCTACGACACCGCCTTTGAAATGGCGGTTCGCATGGGTTGGGGCTATTGGCGAGTGGTCACGGACTACGTTCGCGAGGATTCATTCGACCAAGAGATTTACATTCAGCCCATCGACAACCCATTCACTGTTTATTTTGACCCTAATTCTGTTTTGCCTGATGGTTCGGACGCTGAGTGCTGCCTGATCACCAAGGTGATGAGCAAAAAGCAATTCCACGCCGAGTATCCTCAGGCTAACGATGGCGGCAACTTTAATGCCCGGGGCACCGGTGACGCTGATCCCGACTGGGTGATGAAAGAGGACATCCGCGTTGCGGAATGGTGGTACACGGAGCGCAAAAAGACCAAACTGTTGCTGCTCTCCGATGGCACCCAGGTCTACAAAGAGGACGCCCCTGACGCTGAAATCCTGATGGCCGCTGGCATTGAGGTGGTTGCCGAGCGCGACACCATGCGGAAATCCATCAAGTGGGCCAAATTGACCGGCATGGAGATTCTTGAGGAATCGACCTGGCCTGGGAAATATATCCCCATCGTTCCCGTGTTTGGCCAACAACTGGTTGTTGACGATAAGCGCATGAAATATGGCCTGGTTCGTCAGGCCAAAGACCCGCAGCGGATGTACAACTACTGGCGCACCAGCCTCACCGAGTCGGTCGCTATGGCTCCCAAGGCTAAGTGGCTGCTCGCTGAAGGCCAAGACGAGGGCCATGAGAACGAGTGGGCACAGGCCAACATCAAGGCCACGCCGGTTCTGCGCTACAAGCAAAAGGACATCGAGGGCCAGCCCGCGCCCCAGCCCCAGCGCATCCAGCCCGAGGCGCCTCCGGCGGCCATTATGGTTGCGGCAGAGTCAATCAACACCGACTTGCAAACCGTTGTCGGCATCTTTGACCCCAACCAGTTTGCCCAGGGAAATATGTCTGGCAAGGCCATCCGTGGCCAGCAGATGCAGATTGACCTGACCAACTATCACTATTTCGACAACATGACCCGCTCGATGAAACACACCGGGCGGATCATCCTCGACCTGATCCCCAAGATTTACGACAAAGAGCGCGTCATGCGGATCATTGGTTATGACAACCAGCCTGAGATGGTGACCATCAACCAGCGCGTAGTCGATGAGATGGGGGCCGAGAAGATAGTCAACGATGTGACCGTGGGTGAATATGACGTTTACATGGATACCGGCCCAGGCTACCAATCCAAGCGCATGGAAGCCGTTGAGGCTATGGTTCCGCTGCTCCAGGCCAACCCAACCCTGTTCCAGGCTGCGGGTGACCTGGTATTCCGCAACATGGACTTCCCGGGCGCGGACGTCATTGCCGACCGCCTGGCTGCAACCAATCCCTTGGCCCAGATTGACGAGAAGGCCGACATCCCGCCCCAGGCGCAGATGCAACTCATGGCCAGCCAAAAGCAGATTGCCGACCTTCAGCAGCAGATTGCTGCCCTGACCTTGAACCTCCAGCACCAACTGGACGTCACCAAGATCAAAGAAGAAGGTCAGAATCGCCGCAAACTCATGGATGTCACCTCGCGGGCTTACAACACCGACACAATCAACGAGGCCAAGGTCAACCAGCAAATCATGCGTTCTGAGGCTGACCAGAACCGTGGCGAACTCGATGCCATTACCAAACTGCTGCTCAAGGGCATGGACATCCGTCAACTGCAAGCCGAGATTGACCGCCGCGACATGGAGCAGGCGGCCACGGCAGACTTTGCCGAGCGCGAAGTCAACCAGACCGATAACCCCTTTATCCAGCAGCAAGAGCAGTTTGCGATGCAGCCCGAGTATCAGCCACAGATGGACGGCCAGATGATTGACGCGCTGGCCGCTCAGAGGGCGATGCAAGAGGCGCCGCAGCAGCCCGCGATTCCTGGTGTACCAATGGGGCCGGCATAGTTGACACCTATCAACTAACGGTTTCTAATAGCATTAACCTACCGATGGGTTCATCGGGTTTATTCTTGGAGTGATCCATGTCTGAAGCAGCACAAGAAGTAGTAGCAGCACCGGAACCCAGACGGGTTTCCAACGTAGTAACGAGTGAAAATTTGGCCGAATTTACCGCCAAAAAATTGGGATTAGCCACCGAGGCTGCTCCCTCTGAGGCCGCAAATGAACCCGCTGAGGCGGTTGCGGAGCCGGAGGTCGAGCAAGGTGAGAGTGACCCAGGCGAAAAAGAGGCTGCGGCAGGTGAAAAGAAGCAAAACCCGAAACTTGAAAAGCGGTTTTCTGAACTAACCAAGCAACGTGAGGCCGCCCGCCAGGAAGCGGAGCGAGAGCGCCAAGCAAGGTTGGACTTAGAGGCCAGGCTCAGAGAGTACGAGCAGCGTAGTCAGCCCCAACAGGCTGCCGAACCTGATCCGAAACCTGATCCAGCGCAATTCAACGATGCCATCGAGTATGCGGAGGCATTGGCTGAATGGACTGCCGACAAGAAACTGAGGGAGCGGGATCAGCAGGAAATGGCTCGCAAGGCCCAAGAGGAGCAAAACAGGCTGCGTCAGCAGTTTGCCCAGCGCCTTGAAGCCGCGAAACAAGAACTGCCGGATTACGATGAAATGATTGCATCGAGTGACGTCAGCGTTTCTCAGCCCGTGACTGATGCGATTATTGAGAGCGATGTAGGCCCACAAATCCTATATCACCTCGCTGAGAATCCAGATTTCGCTCGCGCATTGGCTGACAAGTCAATCGCTGCACAACTCAGGGCCATCGGGCGGCTGGAGGCGCAATTTGAGAAGGCTGAGAAGCCAGCGCCCAAGGCGAAGCAGACCGAACCTGTTGCGAAGAAGTCAAATGCACCGGCGCCAATCACGCCTCTCAGGACTGGCGGAGCCGCAGCGGATGTAGTGCTGGACTCCAACAGGGCGTTCCACGGGACGTATGCCCAATGGAAGGCCGCTCGCCTGGCTGGCAAGATTAAGTGACGGACAACCAAACTTAATTTTTAGGAGTATTTCAAAATGGCAAATAACTTGCTAACTATCTCGATGATCACCAACGAAGCGTTGATGGTTCTCGAAAACGAACTGACCTTTACTGGCCGCGTTGACCGTTCTTATGACGATCAATTCGCCGTTGTTGGCGCCAAGATTGGTAACACCGTGAACGTCCGCCGCCCTGGCCGTTTCATCGGTACCACCGGCCCTGCGCTGAACGTAGAGGATTTCAACGAGACTTCCGTGCCCGTTACTCTGGACACCCAATTCCACGTTGACACTCAGTTTACGAGCCAAGACCTGACCCTGAGTCTCGATATGTTCTCGGATCGCGTTCTGAAGCCCGCCATCGCCGCTATCGCCAACAAGATGGACTTTGATGGCACGACCATGGCTACCCTCAAGACCGCTAACACCGTGGGCACCGCTGGCACGACTCCCTCTGACATCGCCACGTTCCTGACCGCCCAGGCTTATCTGGACGGCGAAGGCGCTCCCCGTGACGGCAACCGCGCTTGCGTGGTAGACCCCTTCACCGGCGCGTCCATCGTTGGCTCGCTCAAAGGTCTGTTCAACCCCCAGGGCCGCATCTCTGAGCAATACGAGAAGGGTCTGATGGGTCGCGACACCATCGGCATGAACTGGTACATGGATCAGAACATCGTTTCCCACACCTACGGTTCTTATTCGTCCGCCACTCTGTCCACCAACACGGCCACCTTCACCGGTTCGCTGACCACTGGCTGGGCTTCTTCCTCGACCATCACGGTTGCTGCGGCTTCTGCCAACGCCTCCCTGAAGGCCGGTGACACCATCCAGATTGCTGGTGTTTATGCAGTCAACCCCCAGAACCGCCAGCCCTACGGTGGCAACATCCTGCGTTCGTTCGTTGTGAACTCTGATGTGACCATCACCTCGGGCGGCTCGGCCTCCGTTTCGGTTTCGCCCGCTATCATCACCGCAGGCCAATTCCAGAACGTAACGGTATCCTCCACCTCATCTTCTGCTACCGTCACCCCGTTCAACAAGACCGGTGTTGTCAGCCCGCAGAACCTGGTGTTCCACCGCAACGCGTTCACGGTTGCCACTGCCGACCTCGAACTGCCTGATGGCGTTCATTTCGCTGGCCGCGCTTCCGACAAGGAAATCGGTTTGAGCATCCGCGTTGTTCGTCAGTACACGATCAACAACGACTCTATTCCCACCCGTCTCGATGTTCTGTACGGTTGGGCACCGCTCTATCCTGAACTCGCTTGCCGCGTAGCAGCGTAATAAATGGGGGTGTTAAGCAAACATAAGAGGATGCGGGACGCCAGGGTTTTTTCTGCTTTCCACCTGGCCTTGTTGAACCGCCAAATCTGCCCCCTAAATTAACTTTCTGAAAGGAACGAAATCATGGCAAATCCAGGCCCGGCTTCCAGCCAAACCACCAACTACCTGTTTAACGGTGACTCGACCGATGGCGTACAACTCGCCGGTTCTGCTTCCGATAAACTGGGTTTCCACGGTGCCACCCCCTCGGTTCAAGGTGACGCTATTGCTGACATCGGCAACAGTGCTACCGGCACCGAAATCGCCACCGCAGTCAATAGCATCATCGCTGCTCTGGTTGCAAAAGGTCTGATCGCCTCCGCATAAGGGGTGATTGACCAGGAAAAAGGGCTGCTCTCACAAGGAGTGGCCCTTTTTTTATCTTCAAAGAATTGGTAAAAAGTAGGATAATTGGCCAACAAACCATAGAGGATCACTATGAACTCCCTCAAAATTCTCAGCCCAACCTATGCGTTGTCGCTGACCACCTCGGCCTCATCGGCCCTTCAACTGGTTCCAAACACTCCCACCCGCGCTTATCGCGTTGCCCTGGTTAACACCGGCACCGGCACTGCGGCCATTACGTTTGGCACCACTTCCAGCAACATGGCAACACCGGCCATCGCCTCCACGGGCACCGGCGGGTCATTTGTTCTGCCCCCCGGCATGATCATGCCCCTGGTGATTGACTGCGGATCGCCCGACATCTATGTGAAGGCCATTTCTTCCGGCACCAACGTCCTGTATATGACTCTGGTGGCCACCGAATAAGGATTTTTGTCATGGCGAACGACACCGCAAAGACCATAACGACAAACTTTCTTCCGGTGCAGGGGACGTTTGAACCCCTGCCCCCGTATGAAATCATTTCGTTTATTGGCCCAGGTGGGACTGAATTTTATGCCCCAATCAACCCTAATGTTGATGGCGTAAACATTACCAATAGTACGATCAACAGTACGACTATTGGCCTGACCACGCCCGCTGCGGCTGCGTTCACCACGGCATCGGCCACCACCCAGCCAACCGGACAATATGACCTAACCAACAAACTTTATGTTGACGCGGCCATTGTCGGGATTTCTTGGAAACAACCCGTTCGGGCTGGTTCAACCGCCAATTTGACCCTTTCCGGGGAGCAGACGGTTGACACAGTGGCTCTGTCTGCGGGCGACCGAGTGCTGGTCAAAGACCAGACCAATGCTGCCGAAAACGGCATTTATGTGGTCTCTGCAAGCGCCTGGAGCCGTTCCGAGGATGCAAACACCTGGGACGAGATGGTTTCTGCAATGGTGTTCATCGAGTCTGGCGGCCAGGCTGGTTCGGCCTGGTATTGCCCGATTCAGCCAGGCGGCACGTTGGGAACGACTGACATCACATGGTCAAACTTCAGCGTTGCGGGCAACTACTACGCCGGAACTGGCCTTTCTCTTGCGGCTAACACGTTCAGCATCACCAACACCGCAGTCACCGCTGGCGCCTATGGTTCTGGCACCCAGGTTGGAAACTTTGAAGTTAACGCCCAAGGTCAATTGGTGTCGGCTGGAAACGTATCAATTGCTATTGATGCCAACCAGGTCACTTCTGGAACCCTGGATTCTGCCCGTCTGAGCGGTTCTTATAGCGGCATCACTGGCGTGGGTACGCTGACCGATTTGACGGTCTCCAACACCATTACAGGCTCCATTTCAGGCAACGCTGCAACCGCAACAAGTGCAACAAGTGCAACAACCGCAACCAATTTGGCCGGTGGCGCGAACGGTTCTTTGCCCTACCAGACCGGTTCTGGCGCGACTACGTTCTTGGCTGCTGGCACAAATGGCCAGGTTTTGACCCTGTCTGGTGGCGTTCCGGCCTGGGCTGACAATGCAACCGGAGATGTGGTTGGCCCTGCGTCCGCCACTGACAATGCAATCGTTAAGTTTGACGGAACAACGGGCAAGGTGATCCAGAATTCCGCCATCACCCTGTCTGACGCTGGTGCCCTGCAAAACGTCAACGAGATCAACTTTGATGTCACTCCAACTGGTGTTGTGGGTGGCGCGGGTTCGATGTCGTGGAATAGCGATGACAACGCCCAGACCCTCGACCTGGTTATGGCTGGCGGCAACGTCACCATGCAAGTAGGCGAGGAAATCTATTACCGCGTCAAAGCATCATCTGCCATTACCAACGGCCAAGTGGTCATGTTTACCGGCACCGTTGGCGCTTCTGGCGGACTTCAGGCTGCACCGGCTACCGGTCTAACGGCTGCGACCGGCTCATACATCATGGGCGTGGCCACTGAGGACATCGCTCTAAATGGCTGGGGCTATGTGACCTCATTCGGCCTGGTGCGAGGCATCGACACAACCGGCTCCGCATCGAGCGAGACCTGGTCGGACGGTGACATTCTGTACTACAACCCAGCCGTTACTGGCGGTTTGACCAAGACCGTTCCTGACGCACCAAATGCCAAGGTTCAAGTGGCTGCGGTGGTTTACGCTAACGCCAACGGTTCACTGTTTATCCGTAGCACGTTTGAGCCACGGTTCAATGATCTGTCGGATGTCTACGTTCCAACCCCGTCCGATGGTGACTTGGTTGTCTGGAACAATAGCAACTTGCGCTGGCAGAACGCGGCCCAATCTACGGTAACCGCAGGGCTGGCAACTAGCCTGGCTGGCGGTGCGACTGGCTCGCTGCCCTACCAATCAGGCTCCAACACCACCACATTCCTAGCGGCTGGCTCTGATGGCCAGGTTCTCAAACTGGCAAGCGGCGTTCCCACATGGTCGAGCGATGCGTCTGGGGTAACCATCTCTGATGACACCACGACCAACGCGACCCGTTATTTGACGTTCACCAGCGCGACCACGGGCAACATCACAACCGAGAACGTAGCGTCCACCAAACTGACGTTTAATCCGTCAACAGGCGCTTTGACTGCAACATCGTTTAGCGGTGCTGGCACCGGGTTAACCGGAACCGCGTCCAGTCTGTCGATTGGTGGAACCGCAACAACCGCAACCACGGCCAATGCTTTGAATACCAGCAACAACTACCAGGTCAACTCCCTGGGCGTTGGTACTGCCGGGTCTGGAACTGCTGGTGAAATTAGGGCAACCAACAACATCACTGCGTACTATTCCGATGACCGTCTCAAAACCAAACTCGGAGAGATTGAGAACGCTCTCGACAAGGTTTGTTCTCTTAGCGGATTTTATTACCAAGCCAACGAGACTGCCCAGGCTTTGGGATATGAGCCGGTTCGGGAGGTTGGTGTCTCTGCTCAACAGGTGCAAGCCATCATGCCGGAAGTGGTGGCACCCGCCCCAATTGACGAGAAATATTTGACTGTCAGATATGAGCGATTGATGCCACTAATGATTGAGGCCATCAAAGAATTGCGAGCCGAAATCAGGGCGCTGAAAGGCGAATAATGACGCTGCCCGCCTCTGGCCCAATCTCTCTAAATGACATCAACGGCGAGTTTGGACTCGGCACGGCCATCGGAACGTATCGAGGCGTCACCTGGTATACCGATGCGGGAGCGTCCGGCACGTTTTCAAATACTGACCTGGATTTTGCAGAGTTTTATAGCAAACGAGCAACGTCTCCAACTTTTAACGTTGACTATCTAGTTGTTGCTGGCGGTGGTGGCGGAGCGCAATATACCGGCTCTGGCGGCGGCGGTGCTGGTGGGTATCAAACGTCATCGGCAACTGTCAGCCCATCAACCAACTACACCGTAACCGTAGGCGGCGGCGGCTCTGGCGGCGTTTCGTCCAGCGAAGCCGGGAGCGGAAGCAACTCCGTGTTCAACTCTGTCACATCAACCGGTGGCGGTGGTGGCGGTGGTTATAAAGGTTCTTTCTACAATCCCAAAAACGGTGGATCAGGGGGCGGCGGAAACTACGCTGGCAGCCCGGTTGGAACTGGAATTTCTGGGCAAGGTAATAACGGCGGCCCAGGTGGCGGTTCTGACTCTGGCGGTGGCGGCGGTGGCGCAAGCGCAGTAGGTGGAACCGGCGGATCTGCTGGTGGTAATGGCGGCGCTGGAAGCCTGTCATCTATCACCGGGTCATATTATTCGGGCGGCGGTGGTGGTGGACGTTACCCATCAGGAACGGCTGGCTCTGGTGGTATTGGAGGCGGCGGAGCGGGTGGCGTAGTAGCGGCTGGTACTGCCGGAACGGCCAACACCGGTGGCGGTGGTGGCGGATCAGGGTCAAATAACACTGGCGTTCCAGGTGGAGCGGGAGGTTCTGGCGTGGTGGTATTGAAATACCCCGACTCTAAAACCATTTCCAACCCAGGCGGCGGCCTTACTTACTCAACCTCAACTTCTGGTGGCTACACCATTGCAACATTCACCGCCGGAACCGGCAATGTTTCTTGGAGTTAAAAGTGGCTCATTACGCATTTTTAGACGCAAACAACATCGTCACCGAAGTGATTGTTGGTAATGACGAGGGCCAAGATGGAGTGGACTGGGAGCAACACTATGGCCAATTCCGTGGCCAGGTGTGCAAAAGAACGTCTTACAACACAATTGGAAATCAACATCCAGACAACCGTCCATTTCGCAAAAATTATGCTGGAATTGGCTACAAATATGATGAAACGCTTGACGGATTTATTCCGCCGCAGCCATTTCCATCATGGACTTTGAACCAAGAAACTTGTCTATGGGAGGCGCCAGTCCCGTACCCAATAGATGAAAAACGATACATTTGGGATGAGGACACACTAGGTTGGGTTGAATATGTTTGAATGGAAAATCCCAGAAACCGTCATTGAGGATGGCGTTCTGAAGTCTGTCAAATACAGAGTCAAAGCGGTTGATGGTGACTTTTCGGTTGAGACCGAAGGTTATTGGGTAATGCGGAAACAGTACGAAATTACGCCAGACTTGTCAGAGGCTCAGGTGGCTCACTGGTTGGATTTAGACACTACCCAAGATGACCGACATCTAATAAAATCAAGGCTACAAGAGCAACTGGATGCGCTCAAGTCAGCCCCATCGACTAAGCCGCCCTGGGCCGTGGACACATTTAAGGTGACGATATGACCAAACCAATCGACATCATCAGCCGCGCCCTCAAAGACATCGGGGCACTAGAGGCTGGTGAGACTCCGGCCCCAGCGGACGCGCAAGACGCGCTCGATATGCTCAACGATATGCTCGACCAGTGGTCAAACGAGCAGATGATGGTCTACTACAAGACCGAAATCATTTTTACCCTCACTTCCGGACAAACTCAGTACACCATTGGCCCAGGCGGCCAGGTTGGCGCAACTATTACCGGTTCCATCAGCGGCACGACCCTGACGGTCACCGATGTGACTGCGGGCGCGATTGCCAAGGGCATGACCATTACCGGCAGCGGGATTGCTGCTGGCACCAAGATTGTGGACTTCAACACCGGCGCTGGCGGCAACGTCAACGAGGCTGGAACCTACACCGTCAACATCTCTCAGACGGTGGCCAGCACGACCATCTCGGCCTATTACGAGCGCCCCCTGACCATCAATTCGGCGTTTGTGCGAGTTAACACAAACTCCAACGGTGATCCGATTGCTAATGGCGGCTTGGACTACCCGGTCGAGATTCTGAACCTCGAAAACTACGAGATGATTGGCCTTAAGACCCTTAACGGGCCGTGGCCACGCGCTCTGTACTATCAGCCAGCCGAGACCCTTGGAAACCTGTTTGTGTGGCCAAACCCAAGCCAGGGCGAGATGCACATTTTTGCCGATACGATTTTCCAGCGGTTTGACAATCTGTATCAGGAAATCATCATTCCCCAGGGCTACTTAATGGCCATGCGCTGGTGCCTGGCCGAGCGGCTCATGCCCATGTACGGAAAGGCAAATCCCCAGCAGATTGCCATGATCAACGCCTTTGCAAGCCAGGGCAAAAGCACTATTAAGCGAACCAATATGAAGCCAGTGCAGACCGTGCGGTTTGACGCAACCATCGTGGTTGGCAAACAGGCTGACGCTGGCTGGATTCTGACCGGAGGCTTCTGATGCCTGACTTTGGATTCGTTGGCGCTGCATACGAGGCGCCCTCGATTTACCAAGATGCCCAAGAGTGCATCAATTTTTATCCGGAAATCGACCCAACCAAGTCACCTCAGGATCGAGGCGTCATTGCTCTTTATCCGACCCCCGGTTTGGAAACCGTTGCCATTTTCCCAAACCAAGAAGAAGTGCGCGGTCTGCGGACTCTTTCTGGCGGAACTCAGGTTTTGGCGGTCTGCGGTGACTACGTTTACGTTCTGGAGTCAGACCTTACACCCAAGATTATTGGTCAATTAAACTCGGCCACTGGTCTGGTTGGCATGGTGGACAACGGCGTGAACGCCTACATTGTGGACAATGACTATCGGTACACATGGCGCATTTCTAACCCATCGTCTGCAATTTTTACCGGTTCGATCAGTACCACAACCCTGACCGTGACTGCGGTTCAAAGCGGCACTATTGCGGTAGGCCAGGTGATATTTGCTGACGGGATGGGCCAAAACACGGTCATTACGGCCCTTGGAACCGGAACCGGAGGAACGGGTACATACACCGTCAGCAAGTCTCAGACGGTTGCATCGACCTCAATCAATGCGGCTGCATCCCCCGCCATCGTGACCGGTGAGATTGCCGGAACAACCCTGACGGTGACTGCGGTAACCAGCGGAACTCTAGCAATTGGCCAGACCATCATTGGCACCGGCATCACCGATGGCACCATCATTACCGCCCTTGGGACTGGCACGGGCGGAACTGGAACCTATACGGTCAGCGCAAGCCAGACGGTTTCCAGCACTACGGTCTATGCGTCCAACTGGTCTGTTTTGCCCGCGACTGACGGCGCGTTTGAGGGTGGTGGCACGGTAGACATTACTGACAACTATTTCGTATACAACAAGCCAGAATCCCAGCAGTGGGCTGCTTCTGACCTCCTCTCTCCAATTACTGACCCCCTGTCGTTTGCGAGCAAGGATGGATCACCGGATGATCTTGTGGCCATCATCGTTGACCGCCGGGAGGTCTATTTGTTGGGAGAAATGTCATCCGAGGTGTGGATTGATTCCGGTGGCGTACCGTTCCCATTCACGCGAATTCCCGGCACCAGCACCCAGCAGGGCATTGCGGCTCGCTGGTCATGCGCCCGGATGGGCAACTCATTTGCTTATGTGTCCCGCAACAACCGTGGCGAGGCCATGATTGTGCGGATGAACGGATATTTTCCAGAGCGTATCTCGACCCACGCCGTGGAAAATACCCTTGTCGGTCAGGATGTGTCTGACGCCCTGGCCTGGACTTACCAATTAGAAGGCCATGAGGTTTATGTGGTCACATTTCCAAGCGTTGGTGACGGCGGCCTGACCTGGGCCTACGACAACACCACCGGAGCCTGGCACAAGTGGCTTTACACCAACAACCGTGGCGAGTATGAGCGCCATCGCGGAAATTGTTGCTGCTTCTTCAACCAACAAGTGCTGGCCGGTGATTATGAAAACGGTAAACTATATGCCGTGAAGATGGACTACTACACCGATGATGGTCAGATGGTTCGCCGGGTTCGCCGGGCGCCTCATCTGACTGCGGACTTGCAACGGATGTATTTCCATGAACTCCAGATTCAATTTCAGCCTGGCGTGGGCAACTCGGTCGATCCAGGCGTCAATCCCCAGGCTATGTTGCGCTGGTCAAACGATGGCGGCTCAACCTGGTCGAATGAATACTGGACGAGCATCGGCCTCCAGGGCAAATACAAGAACCGTGCGATTTGGCGCCGCCTGGGCTGGTCGCGTGACCGGGTGTTTGAGGTTGTGGTCACCGACCCCGTTAAGGCGGTCATTGTGTCGGCCAACCTAAAAGCGGAAGTGGGGGACAACTAATGAGCGTCCAGCAAAATCAGCGAATCCCAAGCAGCCCGTTGGTTGACCAGACCCAGCGCCCCACGCGGGCCTGGCAACTGTTCTTTTTGAACCTGTTGAACTTTACGAGTAGCAGCAGCGCGACCGCTGGTTCCGCAACGCTGCCGGCCAACCCTGCGGGATTCATCAACATCACCGTGGATGGCGAGGCCAAAAAGGTACCCTACTATGATGTCTGAGGTGCATTTCGCCCCCCTTAACTTGCCGGTGGCCGCTCAAAAGTGGCTGCTGGACTTTTGGTCTGTTATCCAGGGATTGGATGACTGGCGAGACAATGATCCAGTAGACCCCAAAGTAAAAGAACGGGTCATCTATTGCGTCATGGTCGATATGCCACAAAACGGGTTTTTTCAGGCCCATTCCAACTATTTGTTGCCGTTGATCAGTAGTTGTGTGTTGCGATGGATTGGCGCAAACCGACTAGAGGAAAACGGCGAGGAATTGCAAAAAGCGTATATGTGGCGGGCCGCCTACTATGACATCGTGCTGGAGGTTGTTAGACTATGCCATGGCGTAGAAGCGGCAATGAATGCCGCAATTTATGTGGCCAAACTTTACGGCGAACCATTTGACGAGTATGTGAAGGAGTTTAAAAATGCCTGATCCAGTAACCGGCACCATTGCGGCAGTCGCAACTGTCGGCAGCGGCATCATGGGGTCAAATGCAGCCAAAAAGGCCGCTCAGACCCAGGCCGATGCAGCCAGATATGCCGCTGACTTGCAACAACAACAGTATGAACAGTCACGCGAAGATTTGGCGCCTTATCGGGAGGCTGGATACTCCGCATTGTCCGACATTACAGACCTAAAGCCATATCTCACAAGTCAATTTGGCGAAGATCAACTGGCTCAATACTTAGACCCCAGCATGGCGTTCCGCATGAAATACGGCGGCATGGCCACGGAGCGCGCTCAAAACGTAGGTCAAGGTTTGTTAAGCGGAAACACTTTGCGGGCTTTACAAGACTATGGCCAAGGGTTAGCGTCCACTGAGTTTGGCAACGCATTTAATCGTTTCCAAACTGAGCGCGGCAACATTTACAACACGTTGGCCAACATTGCTGGCATGGGACAGGGCGCAGTCAATACAGGCATCAATGCCGGTGTCAATGCAGCAACAAATCAGGGCCAACTTGCCGTTGGTGCTGCAAATGCTCAGGCTGCTGGAACCGTTGGTGCAGCAAATGCTTGGACAAATGCACTTCAAACACCGATGAACTATCTGCAACTTGCATCTTTGACTGGAAAAAATCCGTTTACAACATCCGCTCCTGGCACTAATTACTCTTTGCCTGGCGGATACCCGGCTGCCCCATCTTTGGATTACATGGGCGGTGGAACAGGTCTTGTGGTTAGGCCATCTGGCGCATAAGGAAAAATCATGGCTGACTTTGGAATGAAACCAGACATTGCCCTTGGCGTAAAAGGGCCGGCGCCAATTTCGTTGTCCGACTTGGTAACGATGGCCAGAGGAACTCAACTTCTGGAAAAAGAAGGAATTGACCTTAACACGGCCAAGCAAACCGACATTGAGCGCAAACGAGTGGCTCAATTCATGTCAAACCCGGACAACTTCCAAACAGATGGCCGCGTTGATATGGACAAAATCAACAAGGTTCTTCCACAAATTGCTCCGTTAACTGGGCGTGACTACATGGAAAAATTGACTTCCATGAGTACGGCCCAGACTCAGTCTGATGAGGCTAAACGCAAACTAACGGCTGGTGGTCGAGAGATGATTGCATCTCGCCTGGCTATTCTTGGCCGCGTTGGGGTTAAAGACCCAAAAGCATACGAAGCGGAACTGGATTTGCTGGCTCAACAAAATCCAAATGACAAGAATTTGCATAACCTTGTAAAGGCTTATAAGAGCCAACTTGGTCTCATAGGAGACCCACAATCGTTGCCGCAAATTGCCATTCGGGAAAGCCAATCACTGCTAACCCCCTCGGCACAAGAAACTCAGTTTGCTCCAAAAGCATCGTTGCAAGACCTTGGCGGTTCATTTCAACCGGTGGTTACTACCCCATCTGTCGGAGGTCAAGCGCCACAGATTCAAATGGCTGGACAACCAATACAGAAAACTCTTGGGCCAAACTTTATTGAAGTGCCGACTGGCAAGGTCGATGCGTTTAACAACCCAACCGCATTTCGTTACTCGCCAGATGGTCGATTGCTTGGAGAATTTCCAATTGGAGCAGCAGCCGGTCGCGGCCCAGCACCAGCACAAGGTTTGCCAACTCAACCATCGGTTACGCCCGCAACGCCAACAGGCGCGGCGGCACAGATGAACGAGGCGTTGCAACTCAAACGCATACCGCCTGGCGAATCTGCCGAAACCATGCGAGAAATGCAAACTATTCGGAGCAAAGCAAACGAAGCCGCAAAAGGCGTTCAAAATCAGATTTTTAACTCCGGCGAAATCATTAAATTAGCCGATGCAGCAACCACCGGTAAGGGCGCGGAGATTCTCGCAAACTTGTCTGGTGGTTATGCCGCGATTCCGTTCTCTGGCGATATGGCCACAAACTTGCAACAACTTGGCCACTATATGTCGTTGCAGACACAAGCGTTGTCAGCATCTTCTGGTCTGAACACTGATGCTGGACGGGCTATTGCCCAAGAATCGGCTGGCACAACCAACTGGACTCCAGAGGCTATCAAGTCAACCGCAAGGGTCAACAGGGCGTTGGCCTTGTCAACCAGAATGTATAACAACGGCATTGAAAACGCCGTCAAAAACTCTGGCGGAAACGTGTTTGCCATTCGCGATTTCAACAACAAGTGGTCAAACGAACTGGATATTAAAGCCTTAAAACTTTACGATTCATTCATCAACAAAGACGTTGAAGGTTTGGCCCAGGCGGTTCGCGCTCTTGGCGGCAAAGATTCCAAAGGCTATAAAGACGCAAAAGCCAAGATTGAACAACTCAAATCAATGGCGGGGATGTAATGGACGAACTAGACCAGGCGGTTGCAAGCGCGTTGCAAACGGTTCCTGGGGCGGTTAAAACCGCGCCCCAGCCCGATGTGTTTGGGGACTTGGATACTGCGGTCAACTATTCGACCAAGGTCAGCGGCCCCTACACAGAGCGGCGCATTCCCAAACTGCAACAGTTTTTGCAAAGCACCGCTGGACTGGCGGACGTTACAATTGGCGGCGTGATCCCAAGCGTTGTTGGCCCGGCCACATACGCTGGCGCAAGGTTTTTCGGAGCATCGCCGGAGGCTGCAAAACAGGCCGAAGAAACCGCGCTGCGATATACCGACCGGCCATTTGGTAAGGCATTGGGCATTACAGAGTCACCCTACTACCAAGGTGAGGCGCTCAACCGTCTAATGGCATTTATTGGCGAGAATATCGACAAAGGCGCGGACTGGATTGCCCAGCAGACTGGTTTGCCTAAAAACGACATTGCCAACATGATGCAAACTGCATCGTTGGGAGGGGGCGCGGCGGTTGCAAAGACAACTGCTACCCTCAAACAAATACCAGAAAGATTCTCTGGCGAAACTCGCATGGAACTTACCCCACAGGCGTTGCGCGTTCCGCAAGCCGTTGAGCAAGGCATTCAGCGCGGCGTTGAGGCTGCTGCACCGGTAGTCGGTGCTATTGCGGAAAAGGTCAAGCCGTTCACACCATTTGAGATTCAAAAGGCTGGAGAGATTTTTGGTGGTCAGAAGGCAGCACCAACCGCCCGCGAAACTTATGGTTCAGTAGGTGCTGCGGGTGCCGAAGAAGCCGCCATCCGCCAGGGAAACATTGATGCGGCGTCCGCCAACACTTCTCCGATGGTTCAACAGTATGTTGGGTCGCTAACCCCTGACAACGTAAACGTGCCCGCCCTGGAGATTAAGGCTCTGGAAGAAAAACACGGAGTCCAATTGACCACCGGCCAACGGACTGGGGATACGGCAAGATATTCAACCGAGTGGAACGCTAGAGGCGGAGAAGGAAATCCAATTGGTGAACGGTTTGGTTCTCAACCGATGGAACTTTCCACCGCAGTGGATAACGCAAGGATTAGAAACGCGCCTGACATCAATGATGTTGACCCATCCAGTCTTGGGCAACTTCAAATCAACGGTTTGGCGGCCAAAGACCAATTGCGATTGCAAGCGATCAACAAGGCTTATGCAGACTTGACTGCCGCTAATGGCGGACAATTTCCAATCGACATTGGTGCATTGCAGACAAACATCAAAAACGGTTTGTCGAAAGAACTCAAAACCAGCCACATATCTGATGCCATTCTTAGAGACTTACAAGAATTTTACGGTGACCCTACATTTGAAAAATACGAAGCCCTGCGAACCAACTTGGCTAACGAAATGCGTTCTAGTAGCAATGGAAACGCTAGAGCCGCAGCATGGATTGTCAGGAATGAATTAGAAAAATTGCCCGTCTTTGGAGAAAACACAGGTTCACCACAGGCTATCCAATTAAAACAACTGGCGGACAATGCGCGCCGGTTGGTCAAAGAGCGGGCCGATGTGATCAAAACAAACCCTGCCTACAAGGCTGCGGTCAAAGAATTTTCGGACGCCGCCGAAGCGACCAGCCAAGGCGAGAGTTTGAACGCCGCAAAATTCCATCAAAAATACGTTGCTAACGCTACGCCGGAGGGAATCAGAAGGTTAAAGGCAGAACTGTTGCCTGACGATGTTGCCAACCAGGCGATTGTGGCGGCAGAGTTTGAGAGGCTAAAAAGTGCGTTGGTCAACGCTGGTCAAAACAATGTGACCTCTGCGTCTTACGCTAGTTTTTTGAAAAAAAACGCATCGGTTCTAAAGGAAACGCTTGGCCCAGAAGGTTTTAAAGATGCCATCGAAATTGGGTTGTTGAGCAGCAAAATTGCCAAACCAGCGGCGGGAACTTTTAACTATTCCAACACATGGTCGGCCATGTTGGGTGACTTGGCCAAAGAAGGGCTTGTCAGTGGCGTAGAGGCAAAACTGGCCATGAGTACTGGCGGGGCATCTATTCCCGCCATCGGACTGGCCCGCCAGGTCGCTGAAAAGGTCAGCAAAGGTAGGTTCGCGGCATCAACTCTTGACCCTCTTGGCGGCATTGCGTTAAAAGACCTGGGCAAAGCAACGTCTACCAAACCAACCGTGCAGTCTGCTCAAAAAACATACGGTGAGACAAGAAAAACCACTCCCGTTGGTCAGGCACCAAAAGTATCTACAAAAGAAGCCAGAAAAACATATGAGCCTGGCACACAGGTAAAACTCAGAGACATCGTTAAGGACTAATCATGGCCGTCAATCTCTCACC
>VFQS010000819.1_pt1 | contig 31442 bp, 26 predicted proteins | sample 3512361 | NCBI WGS metagenome assembly VFQS01 (sample SAMN10412375, study PRJNA504923) | tailings metagenome | isolation source: Relicate 1 Philex TSF3 active mining | place: Philippines
GTGTAACGACTGCCTGACGACGCGAGAACTTCTTCGCGATTGCGCGCGAGACCAGGCTTGGCCTTCCAACTCGTGCCGTCACCCTCCAAGAAACTCGTGAGTGCGGCGTCGATGTAGTCGTGTTTCAGAAGCCAGATGAGCATCGCGCCGACGAAGCCGCCGTCTTGGCCTTTCTTGTGCGTCTCTTCATCGGCGGCGCGCACGAGGAGGAGTTGACGATATTGCCCGTACATCTCGTCGTCGTTGCGCGGGCGTCCAAAGAGGTGCTCGTCGGCCTCGCGCTCCCAGTTGCGAAACCGCGGGCAGGCGCGCGTGCAAGTGGTGCAGCCCTTCTCGCCGTGGCCGCAGTTCGTCGGGCCGAGTTCTTCCTCGAGGTGGAACGGTTTGTACTTGCCTTCTTCGTGCTCGTAGCCGATCACGTCGTGCGGACAAGAAATCACGCAGCCGGCGCAACCGGTGCACAGGCCCGTGTTGATGACCTCTTCGTACAACTCTTTCCATTGCGCCGTCCAGCGTGTGCTGGCGGGCACATCCGTCACCGTCACGCGCCCCACACTACGAGCGGCGCCACATCGCGGCTCGAATCGTCGTTGCTGGCGCCCGCCCGACAGAATGAGCGCATGGCTTCCGTGCAGACCCCCGTTCGTTCCAGCATCATTTCGTATCCGCCCGACGTGGAGAAATTCCGCGGTGAAGTGCGCGAGTGGCTCGAGGCCAATCTGCCCAAGGGTTGGTTCGACGAGGGATACGAAATGTCGGCCGCCGAGCGCAAGAAGTTCAACGACGAGTGGCCCGACAAGTTGTTCAAGGGCGGTTGGATTTGTGCGACGTGGCCCAAGGAGTACGGCGGCAAGGGGCTCTCCACGCTGCAGGGCGTGGTGCTCACCGAAGAGTTCGCGCGCGCCCGCGCGCCGATGCGCGCCGACTTCTTCGGCGACACGCTGGTCGGCCCGACGCTCTTGCAGTGGGGCACCGAAGAGCAGAAGAAGGAATTCCTCCCGCAGATTCTCTCGGGCAAGATGCGCTGGTGTCAGGGATTCAGCGAGCCCAACAGCGGCAGCGACCTGGCGAGCCTGAAGACCACCGCGGTGCTCGACGGCGACGAGTGGGTGATCAACGGCCAGAAAGTGTGGACCACCGGCGGGCACCACGCCGACTACTGCTTCCTCCTCACGCGCACCGACCCGAGCGCGCCGAAGCACAAGGGCATCTCGTATCTGTTGGTGCCGATGCGCCAACCCGGCGTCGAAGTGCGCGGCATCACGCAACCTGACGGCACGGCGGAGTTCTGCGAGGTGTTCTTCACCGACGCGCGTTGCCCGAAAGACAACGTGGTCGGCGGCGCCAACAACGGCTGGAAGGTCGCCAACTCGACGCTCGCATTCGAGCGGGGCATGAGTGCCACCACCGGCTACCGACGCTTCGAAGAAGAGTTCCGCCTGATGGTTGAGACCGCCACCGCGAACGGTCGCATCTGCGACCACGTCGTGCGCCAGCGCCTGATGCAGTACTACTCGAAGATTCAGATCTTGCGTTTCAACGGCCTGCGCTCGCTCGGCGCGAACCTTGCCGACAAGAAAGACTTCGGCGTGATGGCGCTCGGGGCCGCCAACAAGATGTTCTGGAGCGAGATGCACAAGCAAGCGATGGAACTCGCGCTCGACATCCACGGCACGCACTCGATGTTGGTCGACACGGGCCCCGCTTCTGGTACATGGCCGGGCGCCCTGCGTGAGAAGCGTCGCGCTGGATACCCTGCAAGCGCGATGATGTCGTCGTTCTTCTTCTCGCGCTCCGAAACCATCTGGGGTGGCACGAGCCAGATTCAGCGCAACATTGTGGGCGAGCGCGTGCTCGGCCTGCCCAAAGAACCCAAGACTGCAGGAGGGGAATAGCAATGTCATTCGTCGACGCCGTCAAGTCGGGCTTGCGCAACTATGCCGTATTCAAGGGTCGCGCGACGCGAAGTGAATACTGGTGGTTCTTCCTCTTCGGGGTGATCGCGCAGTTGGCAGCCGGCAGCATTTCGGAGGGATTGGGCAACCTCGTCTCGGTCGCGTTGATCCTCCCCTCGATCGCGGTCGGTGTGCGTCGCCTGCACGACATCGGCAAGCGCGGGTGGTGGCTCATTATTCCGATCGTGAATCTCATCTTGCTACTGCGCGCCGGCGACACGGGGCTCAATGCGTTCGGTCCGCCGGCCCCGCCGAGTGCGCCGCCGAGTGCTCCGCCAGCCGGAATGAACTGACCGTGCCGTTCGTCGACGCCGTCAAGTCGAGCCTGCGCAACTATGCGCGGTTCCGCGGACGTTCGACGCGCAGCGAGTTCTGGTGGTTCACGCTGTTCACCGTCATCGTGCAAGCGGCGACCTCGGGCTACGACGCATTGAACGGCATTGTGTCGCTCGCACTGCTGCTGCCCGGCATCGCTGTGCACGTGCGTCGGCTGCACGACACCGGTCGCACTGGGTGGTGGGTGTTGTGGCCCGTCGTCGGATTCGCGTTTGCACTCGCGGGATTCATCGTGTTCGCGGTGTCGACGGCCTTCGACATCGTGAACCCCGATGAGTGGGACCCGCAGACCGCATTCGAGGGCGCTTCGGCGTGGGCGATCGCTCTGGTCGGCATCGGACTCCTCGCCGGAATCGTCACCAGCATCATGAACCTCGTCTTCCTCGTGCAGCGCGGCGACGCCAACATGAATCGTTTCGGTCCGCCGCCCCCGCCGCGTTCGTTGCCGACCGGTCCGGTGCCGGCGTGACACGCTTGGCGCGCATCGTTGGAACCGTCGGCATCGTCGCGGCATTCGCACTCGCCGCATGTGGCGGCGTGAGCGTGGGCAGCACGTACGTCGGCAACGCCGACCTCGGCGCTTTCACCAAAGCGCCGTCTGAGTGGAATACAGAAGTGGTACAAACCGCGCCCGAGTTCACGATGCACGGCTTCTGGGCGCCGGGCGGCAGCAAAGCCACGCTGCTCGAGCCGAGTTCGGCGGTGAGCGGCGTGGTGATTCGCCGGCTTCCGACCACCGACGAGCAGACCGACCTCGACTATCTCGGGCGCACCGTCGCCTTCACCGACCTAGACCAGGCGCTCGAAGAGGGTTATGCAGTGCTGAGCGAGGGCCCGACCGACACGCGGGTCTCCAAGCTCTCGGGCGAGCGGCTGGTGTACGACCTGCAGACCGACACCGGCACGTTGCGCATCTTGCAGGTGAGCGTCGCTGACCGGGGCAAAGGCGAGGTGTACGGCGTCGTGATCGGGTGCAGCGTCGCGTGTTTCAACGAGAACCGTGCGACGATAGACAACATCGCAGCGAACTTCCGCCTCAACCTGTAGGAGCCACCTGTGAGAGACGCGCTTCCCGCACCGAGCACACAGGCTCCGCGTATGCGCCGCCGCCGCAAGCGCGGCATTAAGAAAGCCAAGCCTGGTTGCCGCCGACCGCTCATGGTGTTCGACCGAGTGAAGGTGTCGGTCGTCTTGGTCGCGGTGTTCTTCTTTCTCGCGCTGCTGAAGATGGCCGACAACCCGTTGATTGGCTTCGCCGACGGCGTGCGCATGACGTTCAACTCGTACGGATGGATTCTCACGCTCGTTTCGCTCGACGTGCTGCGCCAGTTGCACTACTTCGTCGCCGAGCGTTCGGCGAAGTATTGGCGGGTCGTCGGTCGCGTGGAGGGCGCGATCAAGGCGCCGTGGAACCGGCTGACTTCCTTCACGCAGTATCGCCTCGCTCGCGTCGCGCGATTCCTCGCCATCGTCGGCATCGGTGCGCTCGTCTTCTCCGCGGCATTCGATACCGAACCGATTCGGGCGTGGATGGAGGCGTTGGTGCGTCTCTGGCAGGCGTTGCCGACGATCCTGCAGTTCGTCGCCTATCTGTTGCTCGCCATCCTGCAGTTCGTCGCCATCTTCTGGTTCCTCTCCAAGGGCGGCGTCGAAGTGCTGATGCCAGAAGACATCAAGACGTCGTTCGACGACGTGTGGGGACAAGACCAAGTCGTCGCGCGAGTGAAAGAAACGCTGAGCCTGCTCGAAGACCCCGACCTGATCGAGGCAAAGGGCGGCTACGTGCCGGGCGGCATCTTGCTGTACGGCCCGCCGGGCACCGGCAAGACGCTGATTGCCGAAGCGCTCGCCGGCGAGACCGGCAAGCCGTTCGTGCTCATCGAGCCGGGCGCATTCCAGGCGATGTTCATCGGCGTGAACATCCTGAAGGTGAAGTCGCTCTATCGCAAGTTGCGCAAGCTCGCGCTGCGCTACGGCGGTGTCGTCGCGTTTTTCGACGAAGCCGACGTGCTCGGCCGCCGCGCGTTGTCGACCACGCCGCAGCGCAGCACGCGTGGTGCTGCCACCCTCGCAACTAGCGGTTCGCTTGCGTCGCTCAACCCGGCGTCACTCGATTCGCTCGCGTACCTGAGCCCGGTGAGCCAAGCCGTCGTGCTCGGCCACATCGACTCGATGGTCGGGCCGAAGATCGACCATCTCGTGGTGCCCGGCGGCGGCGGCGACCTCGGCACGCTGAACGCGATTCTCGCCTCGATGCAAGGCCTGAAGAAGCCGCGCGGTCTCATCAACCGCTTGAAGCGTCTCGTCGGCATGAAACCGTCGAACCCGCCGAAGTACCGCATCCTGCACGTGATGGCGACCAACTTGCCAGAGTCGCTCGACGAGGCGTTGCTGCGCCCGGGTCGCATCGACCGCAAGTTCCGCGTCGGATATCCGTCGCGCGAGGGTCGCATCCGCACGTACCGCGGGTATCTCGACAAGGTGAAGAACTCGCTCACCGACACCGACATCGAGCGACTCGCGACATCGAGCCCGTACGCGTCGGGCGCGGTGATCAAAGACATCGTCAACGAAGGATTGATGGCCGCCTTGCGCGACGGACGTGAAGTCATCGAGTGGCGCGACATCGTGGCGGCCAAGAGCCTGAAAGAGCACGGCGTCACCGACGGATTCGAATATGTCGACCGCGAGCGACACGCCATCGCCATCCACGAGGCCTGCCACGCGATCGCGGCGTACCGCTTGAAGGCCGACTTCCAGATCGACGTCGCCACCATCGAGCGCCGCGGCGACGTCGGCGGATTCGTGTCGCGCGTTCCGGTCGTCGAGCGCATGTTCGAGTGGAAGACCGAACTCGAGAACGACATCCAGATTTCGATCGCGAGCCTCGTGGGCGAGCGGATGTTTTTTGACGGCGACAGCACCAACGGGGTGGGCGGCGACCTCGACAACGCCACACGACTCGCGCTCGTGATGGAGTCGCGCTGGGGCATGGGCGAAAACATCGCGTCGCACTCCGTGCTCGTCGCTGGTTCGGCGGGCGGCGCGGGCAACGGCGGCAACGGCAAGCAACCCGAAGACGATCTCAAGGTGTCGCCGGTGCTCGGCGAGCGCGTAGAAAAACGTCTGCGCGAAATCTATGAACGTACGCGCGCGATGCTCGAGGCCAATCGCTACGAAATCCTTTGTCTCGCGCACGCGCTGGAGTGGCACCGCACGCTGAACGGTGCCGACGTCGAAGCCGTGATCAACCGCACCCGCGGGCCGATCGTCGACGGCAGCGTCTATGCGGTCGACTCGGTGCGCTCGACGCTCGAGGCGTACCACGCCGAGGCCGCTCACCTGCACAAGACGGGCCAGGGCCAGCCCCGACTGCCCGACGTGAAGGCCGTGATCACCGCGACGCTCACGCCCGCTACGCCGGGTGCGTGAGCCAGACTCAAGGAGCATGAGTCGGCGGTCGGGAGTCGCGCAGCGATCGCTGCGCACACCGGTCGGTATCTTGCGAGTCACTGCCGACGACCGTGGCGTCGTCGCGATAGAGCGTGTCGCAAAGTCGGTCGTTGCAGCCGGTACCGCGAAAGCGAGTCGGCACGCCGAGAAGGCGGTGCGTGAACTGCGCGAATACTTCGCGGGCAAACGTCGCCGCTTCACCGTCAAGCTGCACCTGGAGGGCACCGACTTTCAACGGCGCGCCTGGGCGGCGATGCGAACGATTCCCTACGGCGACACCATGTCGTACGCGCAGCAGTCGAAGCAGATCGGAAAGCCGCGTGCGACGCGCGCCGTGGGCTCCGCAAACGGTGCCAACCCGGTGCCGATCATCGTGCCGTGCCACCGCGTGATCGCGAGTGACGGCTCGCTCGGCGGCTACGCGCTCGGGTTGGCGATGAAGCGCCGACTGCTCGCACTCGAACAGGGGAGTTGACACAGGCCGCGCCGTCGACGCGGCTCGCGGTCGTCAGTGCGGTTGCGTGAAGCCGAAGCACTCGCGCACGTTGTCGTCGCTCAGCGCTTGTGACGGCGGGCCGAACGCCACCACGCGTTGAGCGAGCAACATCACCGCCGTCGCCGAAGCTGCATCGTTCAGGTCGTGAGTCGCGAGCACCACGGTGACGCCACGCGCCCGCTCGGCGGCGATGATGTCGGCCACCGCAGCTTTGCCGTTCAGGTCGATACCTGCCGTCGGTTCGTCGAGCAACAACACTTCGGCCTCGCGGGCGAGCACTTGCGCCAGGTGCGTGCGTTGTTGCTGGCCGCCCGACAAGTCGCGCAACGGCAGCCGCGAAAAATCGGCGACTCCGGTGCGGGAAATCGCGTCGCGCACCGCCGCGCGGTCGGCCGCGGTCTCGCGTCGGAACAGTCCGAGATGCGCGTAACGGCCCATCGCCACCACGTCGTGCGAACGCAGCGGCAGCGTGTGCGACGACACCGGGTGCTGGGGCAGATATGCGGCACGTTTCGGAGTGGCCCCCGGCGCGCCGCCGAGCACGCTCACCTTGCCGCCGAGCGCAGGCAGCAGCCCGGCGAGTGTTTTCAGCAGCGTCGACTTGCCCGAGCCGTTCGTGCCGATGAGCACGACGAGATCGCCCTTGCCGAGCTGAAGGTCGATGCCGTCGACGATGGTGTGGCGGCCGTAGCCGACGGCGAGTGATTCGCTGTGCACGGTGAACGCGTCGTCGGCAAACGTGTCTCGCGTCATGTCAGTGCCGATGCTCGTGCTGATGCGGAATCTCGGCGGTGTTGCGTCGCGAAGCAAGTTGCGACACCATCGCGGTGAGAGCAAAGAGCACCACCGACGCGAGCACGATGCTCCCGCCGGCAGCGAAGTCGTAGTGAAAGCTCACGAGCAAACCCACGTAACTCGCCAGCGAGCCGTAGACCGCGGCCACCAGCATCATCGTCGACACCCGGCGCGCGACGAGGGCACCGCTCGCGGCGGGCGCCACGAGCATGCCGAGCACGAGCAGCGTGCCGACGCTCTGAAAACTGGCGACCACCGTCAATCCGACGAGCGCGAGCATCAACGAGTGAAAGAACGGCACAGAGAATCCCGACGTGCGCGCCAAACCATCGTCGATCGACATGAGCACGAACGGCCGGTGCGCGACGAATGCGACGGCGCCGACCACGACCAACGCCGCGAACTGCCACCACAAGTCGCTCGTGCTGACCCCGAGCAGTTCGCCGAACAAGATCCGCGTGATGTCACCGACGAATGATCGCGAGCGTGACGTGATGATCACGCCGAGCGCGAGCATTCCGACGAACGCCAAACCGATGCTCGTGTCGCTCGACAAGCGCGACTTGCGCGTGATGAGCGACACCGCGCCCATCATCACCGCTGCACCCGCGGCAGCCCCGAGCACGCCGGAGAACCCTGCGATAAGCGCCACTGCGATGCCGGGCACCACGCCGTGGGCGAGCGCGTCGCCGACAAATGACAGCCCGCGCAGCACGACATACGTGCCGGTGACTGCGCACACGAGCGCGACGAGCACGCTGCCGATGAGCGCATGGCGCATGAACTCGTTGGCGACAAAGGGCTCGACGAACGGATTCGCCGCCCAGATCACGGCGGGCCTTACTTCAGCGCGTCGGCGATTTGTTTGGCGACCGACTGCACGAATTCAGCGTAGGTAGTCGAGCCGCCCATCGAGTGTGTGGAGAGTTCGACCAGCGTCGTGCCGGTTTCTTTCGCGATCTGTTCGGCAACTGCCTGCGGCGTGCCGAGGCTCACGAACACGACCTTGGCGCTGTGCTCGAGAATCACCTCTTTCAGCTCGGCGAGTTCGCCAGCGCTTGCTTCAGAAGTCGTAGTCGAGCTGGGGATGACTGCACCGATCACCTCGCATCCGTAGCGATCGGCGAAGTAGCCGAGCTCATCGTGGCCGGTGATGAGTTCGCACGGCTCGATTGCGTCAATCAGTGCCGCGACTTCGGTGTCGAGTGCCGTCAAGCCGTCGGTCACCGTGGCGAGTGCTGCCGACAAGTCGGTGCCGAGTGCCGCACCAAGTTCGCTGGCGAGCTCGGGGAGCATCTCGAGCATCGCGGCGGGGCTCAACCACAGGTGCGGGTCGCCGTCGGAGTGCGCGTGCTCGTCGCCGTGGCTGTGACCGTCATCGTCCTTCGACTTGTCTTCGCTGCCGTGATCTCCGCTGCCGTGAGCATGGTCATCACCTTCGGCCATCTCGCGCACGGTGATGTGCTCGCCGACGAAGAACACCGGGCCGTTTGCATCGTGCAGTTCTTCGAGCGACGTCTCGAGACCTTCCTCAAAGTTGAGCCCGTTGGCGACCACGAACACCGCATCGTTGATGGCTGCGATGTCTTTTGCCGACGGTTCGAAGTCGTGCGGATCTTGCCCGTCAGGAATGATGGTGACCACGTCGGCGACGCCCGTGACGAGTTCGCTCACCACGCTGGCCAGCACGGAGTAGGTGACCACGACATCGGGCAGGTCGACTGCCGGCGCTTGCGTGGTGGCCGGCGATTCGTCGGCGGGGGCGGGTGCCGGAGTCGTCGTGTCGGCGGTGTCGGCGTCGGAGGAGCAGGAGAGCCCGAGCGTCGCAAGCGAGAAGGCAATAAGTGGCACGAGGGCGCGGCGGGTGAGTTGTGTCATGGCGCCACCCTATCGGAAATGAGAATGATTCTCATTCCGCGCGTCGCCGACGCGAAGTCGACGAGCGAGCGTTACAGCCCGAGGGCCGCGTTGATCTTGTCTGTAAGCGCTTCGGACGAGATCTCGCCGCTGTTGCGCCACAGCACGGTGCCGTCGGCACCGACCAGCGTCATGAACGGGTATCCCGAAAGACCGAACGCGTTGCCGGCGGTCTGGTCTTTGTTGTCGACCAAGACGGGCCACAACTCAGGCCAGCGTTCACTCGCCAGCCATTCCGACGGCGGAAAGTTGGGTGCACCCTGGTCGGTGCCGGTCGCGACCGCAATCACGTCGAGCGACGCCGGCACGAGACCGCTTTGGCTCCACTTCACCAACACAGGCACCTCGGCTTGGCAGTGCGGGCACCAGTGGGCGAGGAACACGATCAACATCGGCGTACCCGGTGTCGTGGTCACTTCGTTGCCGAGGAAGCCGAACCCTTCGAGCACCGGCGCTTGCTTACCGATGGCGGCGTCTGCCGCATCGGCGGAGAATTCCGGCAGCGCATCGCCGGTGACGATGACATTCTGGAATTCCGACGCACCTTCGACTTGCGTATCTTCGCCGCCAGCGGTGAGCGCGACCACCCCGAAGACTGCGGCGAGCACGGCGATGGCACCTACGACGATTCCGGTCAACTTGTTCATGCGGGTTCCATTCTCGCAGCATTCTGGCCAGACAGCACACCGAGGAAGACGAGCACCGTCACGAACGCACACAGCGCCATGAAGGCGAGCGACACGAATCCGAACACCTCGAAATAGGGCACCGAGCACGGCGCGTCGGGCGAGCACGAGCCGGTGTCGATGCTCGGCCAGCGCTCGAGCAACCAGTGGTACACCGACACCGCCGCACCGACCCCCGCCAGCACCATCGCATAGGGCACGATGCTGCGATCGCGGCGCACTGCCGCCACCACAAGCACGATGGCCAACGAATACATCGCGATGCGCTGGTACCAGCACAACACGCAGGGTCGGTAGCCGACCACTTCAGAGAACCACAGGCTGCCGAGCATCGCGACGCTCGTGACGAGCGCCGGCACAGGCAGTCGCAGCGGCGCGAGACCGTCGAGCAGGGGACGTGCGGCACCGCCCACGAGTCGCGCGACGACGAGCGCAACACTGCCGGCCAGCGCCAACAGTGCCAGCAGCGCAAAAAAAAGCTGCAACTGCTCGTCGCTCACCCTGCCAAGGGTACCGAGGCCGGACGGATGCGAAGTCGTGCCGAGTGCGCACGGCAGACTGAAGGCATGGCGAGTCTGCTCGAGCAACTGCAACATGATCTGTCGGCGGCGATCAAAGCCGGCAAGGAGACGGAGAAGTCGACGCTGCGCATGGCGATCGCCGCGGTGAAGAACGCCGCAGTGGCAGGTGACGAAGCAGTGACGTTGAGCGACGAGCAAGTCGTCGGGGTGCTGCAAGCCGAAGCCAAAAAGCGCGCCGAGGCTGCAGACATCTATAAAGAAGCCGGCCGCGTCGACGCCGAGGCGAGCGAGCGCGCCGAACTCGCGGTGCTCGAGCGCTACCTTCCGGCGCGCATGGGCGAAAAAGAACTTCAGGCGATCATCGACGCCGAAATAGCGAGTGCTGCCGCAGCAGGCGCCACCGGACCGGAAGCCATGGGACGGGTCGTTAAAGCGGTGCGCGCCAAGGCGGGGCCTGGTGCCGACGGGGCACAAATCGCCGCGCTCGTCAAGGCTGCTCTCGCCTAATGGATTCGTGCGGCAAAGCACGAAGTCTGCCACCTGAGACAATTGACACCTCCCCTCAATGCCCTGTACGGTGGCAATTGGGTCATCCACGACCCATCAACCTCGAGGGGGGAACAAGAAATGAAGCATCTATTCCGAGGTGGTCGCCGCAAGGTGGCTGCCGTCATGGCGGTGGCGCTCGTCGCCTCGCTCAGCCAAGTGGCGCCGACTAGCGCCGCCGAGAAGCCGAAGGCCGGCGGCACGTTGAGTGTCGGCATCTTCGACAGCTTCCCGGGCTATTGCATGGCCGACAACCTGGCGAACTCTTCGCTCATGGCCGCTCGTTCCATTTATGAGACATGGGTCGAGCAGCGCGCCGATGGCAAGATCGTGCCGTACGTGCTCTCCGCAGTGGAGAACAGCGCCGACTTCAAGTCGTGGAAGATGACCGTCCGCGACGGTGTGCAGTTCCACGACGGCACGCCGGTGAACGGTGACGCTCTCGTCACCAACCTGCAGGCGTTGCGCGGTGCGCTGACGCTGCTGGGTCGCGCTCCGAGCCCCGGCACCGCCGGCGGCTTTACCGCCAACATCCAAGACGTCGTCAAAGTGTCCACCAACACGGTGCAGGTCAACTTGTACCGTCCGCAGGTCGACTTCCTGGAGACCTTGTACGCCTCGGGTCGCTTCTTTGTGCGTGCTCCGTCGCAGATCCTCGGTGGTGCCAAGTGCTCCACCACGCCGATCGGCACCGGACCGTTCAAGTTGGTCTCGACCAAGCTGAACGAGCTCGTTGTCGCGAAGAACACCGCCTACTGGCGTGAAGACGCCAACGGCACGCGTTTGCCGTACCTCGATGGCATCACGTTCACCTTCCTGGCGGAAACCGCGAGCCGCGTCAGCGGTCTGAAGAGCAAGTCGCTCGACATCGCGATGTTCACCAGCGCCGGCGAAGTGAAGCAGATTCGCGACTTGCAGAAGAACAAGAACATGACGGTCATCGAGTCGCCCGAGGAGTACTACCCCTCGTTGTGGCTGAACCACCGCATTGCTCCGTTCAACAACAAGAACGCCCGCCTGGCGTTCTCGTATGCGATTGACCGCGTCGCCTACAACAAGGTGCGCAACCGCGACTACGTGTCGCCGGCCAAGAGCATCGTCGGCCCGGCCAACATCATGTACAACGAGAAGGGCTTCATCCAGTACGACCTGAAGAAAGCCAAGGATGCCGCCGCTGCGTACAAGACGGAGACCGGCAAGGACCTCGAGTTCTCGTTCCCGTACACCGCAGGTTCGACTGAGTCGCTGGCCAACGCCACGCAGATTCAGAAGTACATGACCGCAGCCGGCATCAAGATGAACCTCCTGCCGCTCACTACGGCAGAGATCATCCAGCGTGCGTTCCCGCAGCAGTTCCAGGCCATGGCCTTGCTGTTGATGGAAGGCACCGGCACCGCGTTCATCGCACCGTTCATCATCAGCGACACCTCGGGTGGCAACCAGGCGCACATCCTGCGCAAGACGCCGCTCGCGGTGCTCTACGGCATCCTCAACCTCTCGGCGTTCCAAGACACCGTCAGCGAAGAGTTGATTTGGCAGGCCAAGGCCACGGCGAACGCCGCCGCGCGCAAGAAGGTCTACCAGCGTGCCACTGAGCAGATTCAGAAAGAGGCTCGCCTCACCACCATCTCGTACCAGAAGTACGCCCTCGCGTACCGCACGAACGTGAAAGGTGTCGGCGAACTCGGCCTGGTCAATGGAGGCGACCGCAAGTTGATGACCAACTTCGGCATCGACTTCACCGGCGTGTGGAAGTCGGGCAAGTAAGCCGAGTCATCTGAAACTCGCGTTGCGCGGGTGGCGGGGCGAAAGCTCCGCCACCCGCGTCGCGTTTAGGGGTGGCGGCTTGCCGTTGAGCATCACCGTCGCCTAGCGTCGCAACGTCACAAGGAGGGGTTGACATGCGTGCAACGTTCTGGCTGCAGCGACTTGCGCAACTGCTCATCACCGTGTTCTTCGTGACCTTCGGTTGCTCGTTGCTCGTGCAACTGCTCCCCGTGTCGCCGGCCGAAATCTTGCTGCCCGTGGGTTCGCCGGAGGAGCGCGAGTTGTTGACCAAAGAGATCGGCCTCGACCGCGGACCGATCGGCTACTACCTGAAATGGCTCGGCGAGTTCGTCACCGGCGACTTCGGCAACATCTACTACTCGGGCGGCACCGAAGAGGTGTCTTCGCGACTGGCGGTTGCGTTTCCGCGTTCGATGCTGCTCATGATTTACACGCAGATTCTCGCTCTGGCGGTCGCGATTCCGCTGGGAATCTGGTCGGCGTATCGAGTGGGCCGGCGTGCCGACAAGGTGATCAGCAACACGCTCTTCACTCTGTCTTCCATCCCGAATTTCGCGGTTGCGCTCGTCTTGGTGCTCTTCGTCGGAGTCCGACTGCAGTGGCTCCCGACGCTCGACTACCAGCCTTACTCGGCGGGCATCTGGGAACACTTCAAGCACATGATCATGCCGGTAGTGAGCCTGAGCGTCGGGTTGATCGCGGCGTACACCCGACTGTTGCGTGCCGACATGATCGCCACGTTGCGCGAGGACTACATCACGATGGCCGCATCAAAAGGCCTCTCGAACAGGCGCATCCTCTGGCGACACGCGTTTCGTCCGTCGAGCATCACGCTCTTCACTTCGGCAGCATTGAACATGGGCGGTCTGATTGGTGGCGCCATCGTCGTCGAGACGATCTTCGCCACCTATGGGGTGGGCTTCGAGGTGTTCGCAGCCATCAACGGTCGTCAGTACATCGCGTTGCAGTCGATCGTCGGACTCATTTCGATGTTCTACGTTCTGTTCAACGTGGTAATCGACGTGGCGGCCGGGTTCGTTGATCCGCGCACGAGAGACAGGCGCGTGAATGCGTAAGAAATACACGATTCCCACCTGGTTCGCCTTTGGTTGGCTCGGCTTGGCCGTGTTTCTCGCCATATTCGGCTCGTTCTTGCCCGTCGACGGGTATCAGGTGATCCACGGCGACTTCATCGACTCGCCGCCCTTCACGCCCGGCCACTGGTTCGGCGTCGACTCCAACGGCTACGACATCTTCTCGGGCATCATCAACGGCGCTCGTCTCTCCGTATTCATAGCTCTTGTGAGCGTGGGTCTCGGCGGGGCCATCGGTAGCGCGCTCGGTATTTCTGCCGCTTACTACCGCGGTCGCTACGACTCGTTCGTCAACACCACATTCAACGTCGTGCTCTCAGTGCCCAACCTCGTGCTCGCGCTTGCGCTGGTGGCCGTGCTCGCCACCAACGTCGACATCAACGAGGCGGTGCCGACATGGCGGCGACTCGCGACGCTGGTCATCTCGCTGACCGTGGTGATCATCCCGATTCTCGGGCGCATCGCCCGTGCAGCGACGCTTGCTTGGTCGGGCCGTGAGTTCGTCGTCGCCGCACGCTCGATGGGCATGCGCGACCGCGACATCATCTCTCGCCACATCGTTCCGAATGTGCTGCCTGCGCTCATTGCCGTGGGCTTTCTTGCGGTCGGCGTGGTGATCATCGCCGAGGCATCGTTGTCGCTGCTCGGAGTCGGCATCCCCGACGGCGCATCGTGGGGTGGCTTGATCGCGCGCGGCCGCAACGACCTCGAATACAACCCGCACGCGCTCTACATTCCGATCATTGCGCTTGCGTTCACGGTGATCAGCACCAATCACGTGGGCGACGTGTTGCGCGGCAAGCTCGACGGACGCGAGGGTCGCCTGTGACCACAATGATGTCGATCAAAGATCTGCACGTGAAGTTCGCGACGCCGTTCGGCTCACTCGAAGCCGTTCGCGGTGCGAGCCTCGACATTCCGGCTGGCATGAGCGTCGGCGTGGTCGGCGAGTCCGGCTCGGGCAAGACCGTGATGTGCCGCGCGTCGATGGGGCTCTTGTCGGGCTCCAACGTGCAGCGCGAGGGCACGGTCATGTTCGACGGCAAGGAACTCACATCGATGACGCGTGACCAGGTGCGCAACGAGTTCGGCACCGGCATGGCGATGATTTTCCAAGACCCGATGACTGCCCTCAACCCGGTGCGTCGCATCGGCACACAGATTTCCGAGAGCCTGCGGGTGCGCCTCGGCATGGACAAGAAAGCGGCGATGGCGCGCAGCGCCGAGTTGCTGTCGTTCGTACGCATTCCCGACCCCGAGGCGATGCTGAAGAAGTTCCCGTACCAGCTCTCGGGCGGCATGCGCCAACGCGTGATGATCGCCATCGCCATCTCGTGCAACCCCAAGTTGTTGTTTGCCGACGAGCCGACGACCGCACTCGATGTGACGGTGCAGGCGCAGATTTTGCAACTGCTCTCCGATCTGCGTCGCGACCTGAAGATGTCGATGGTGCTGATCACCCACGACCTCGGCGTCGTCGCGAACCACACCGACTTTGTGGCGGTGATGTATGCCGGCGAGATCGTCGAGCAGGCGAGCACCGCCGAGCTGTTCGCCAACATGAAGATGCCCTACACGGAGGCGCTGCTCAACTCGATTCCGAACATCGAGATGAAGAGCGGCGCGCGCCTGAAAGTCATTGAGGGTCGTTTGCCCAGCCCGGTCGATCGCCCGAAAGGCTGCGGTTTCGTCACGCGCTGCACCTACGCGCAGCAAAAGTGCCACGACGAGCACCCGCCGCTCGTCGACGCCGGCAACGGGCACCTGTATCGCTGCTGGTTCCCGCTCGGCCACACCATCGCGAGGAAGCAATAGTGGCCGGCTCGGGCGTGGCGCACATGCGCAACAACGACGACGTCGTGCTCGAAGTTCGCGACCTCGTCGTTGAGTTCAAGGTGGGCGGCGGGCGTGTGGTGAACGCGGTGTCGAAGATCAGCTTCGACGTCTGTCGCGGTGAGACGTTGGCCGTGGTGGGCGAGTCGGGCTGTGGCAAGACCACCCTCGGCAAGGCGGTGCTGCAGTTGCCGCCGCCGAACTCGGGTGATGTGATTTTCGAAGGAACCAACCTGACGAAGCTGCCGAAGGAGCAGTTGCGTTCGGCGCGCACCGCGATGCAGATGGTCTTCCAAGATCCGATCTCGTCGCTCGACCCGCGCATGACCGTGCGCGACCTCATCGAAGAGCCGTTGTGGATTTGGGAACGCGGCGACGAGGCCGCGCGCGCCGCGAAAATCAACGAACTGCTGAACAATGTGGGTCTCGATCCGAACCTCGTGCTCGACCGCCGCTCGTACGAGTTCTCCGGCGGGCAATGCCAGCGCATCAGCATCGCCCGCAGCCTGGCGCTCGAGCCGCGCATGCTGATTTGCGACGAGCCAGTGAGCGCGCTCGACGTGAGCATCCAGGCGCAGATTCTCAACCTGCTGCAAGACATGAAAGACCGCTATGGCCTGACGATGATCTTCATCAGCCACGACCTCGCAGTCGTGAAAGCAGTGAGCAACCGCATCATGGTGATGTACCTGGGCAAGATTTGCGAGGTCGGCTCACCCGACGCGATCTACACGCGCCCCGCGCACCACTACACCAGTGCGCTCATCGGCTCGGTGCCGATTCCCGACCCGACGCGCAAGAAGACCACCGTTCCGCTGCAGGGCGAGCCGCCCTCGCCGGTGGCGCCGCCCTCGGGATGTCGCTTCCGCACGCGCTGCCCGGCCGCCACCGAGAAGTGCGCCGCCGAAGAACCGCAGTTGCGCGAGGTGTCGCCCGGCCAGTTCGTGGCCTGCCACCACCCGCGCGGTTGATGCGGGCGGGGGCGGGTTGCCCGCGCGGCTGAGTTCAGCCCCTCGATCTTTCATTAACTTCTCGTTCGCTTCGTCGTATGACGACCGTCACCTCGTGTTATCGTGTAGGCGATTCGAACCGAATGGCGGTTCGAAAAGGGGAGAAACACTCAATGAAAAAGCAAGTAGCAAAGCTCGTCGCGGGGCTCACCGTCGCGGCGCTCGCTGCGCTGTCGATGCCGACCACTTCGGGTGCTGCAGCAACGCTGCGCATCTGGGCCGACGCCGACCGCAAGGCGTCCGTCGAGAAGGTGGCCAACGCTTGGGGCAAGAAGGCTGGCGTGACGGTCACCGTCGTGCAGAAAGACTTCGGCAAGATCCGCGACGACTTGAAGACCGTCGACTTGGCAACTGCACCCGACGTCATCGTCGGTGCGCATGACTGGGTCGGCGAACTCGCCGCAAACGGTTCGGTCATCCCGTTGACCGTCTCGAAGTCGGCTTCCGCCAAGATTCCGTCGTATGCGCTTGACGCGTTCTCATACGCAAACGCCAAGGGCAACAAGGTCGTCTACGGTGCGCCGGTCGCGTTGGAGAACGTCGGACTCGTGGTGAACACCAAGGTCGCCAAAGTCCCGACCTCGTTCGCCGACATGGAGAGCCAGGCGCTCGCATTCCAGAAGAAGGCCGCAGGCAACTTCGGCCTCGTCATCCCTGGTGGCGACGCGTACCACAACTATCCGTTGTTCTCGGGCCTCTGCGGCTACGTGTTCGGCAAGGATGCCAAAGGCAACCTCGACCCGAGCGACGTGGGCGTCGGCAACGCGAAGTTGCTCGCCAACGCTGGCGACATCGATAAGTGGAACAAGTCGGGTCTGCTCTCTTCGAAGGTCGACTACGGCGTGGCGAAGAATGCCTTCCTCGCCGGCAAGGCCGCCTTCTGGGTGACTGGTCCGTGGGAGAAGGACACGCTTGAAAAGAGCGGTCTGAAGATCAAGATCGTGCAGATGCCGAAGAACAAGTGTGACTCGGTGCCGTTCCTCGGCGTGCAGGGCTTCATGGTGACCAAGTTCGCCAAGAGCCACGGCGTGGAGAGCCAGGCGCGCGATCTCGTCGGCAACTACATGTTGTCGGCGGGCGCACAGACCCAACTCTCTTCGGAGAACGGTCGCGCACCGGCCAACACCGACTCGGCCGCACAGATCGACGACGCGTTGCTCAAGCAGTTCGCTGCTGCGGGCAAGGGCGGCGTCCCGATGCCGAACATCCCCGAGATGAGCTCGGTGTGGGGCGACCTCGGCACCGCGTGGACGAACGTGTTCAAGGGCGCTGATGCGACACCGGCGAAGGCCGCGTTCCGCACCGCCGGAAAGAACATCGTCGCCAAGATCGGCTGACGAGTTCACCACTCGCAAAGAGCGGGGCGGGGGTCGCTGAGACCCCCGCCCCGTTTGCGTATGCGAGAGTAAATGTTTAGGGGAGTCACGTGACCGCTACTTACACCACGAAGTACCGCCCGTCGTTCTTGGCGTGGCTCATCTCGCTGTTCTCCGGGGTCGGTGGCCTCATCGCGAAAATCGTGATGCTATGCATCTTGAACGGCATCACCGGATGGGCGATCATCGTGATGTTCACCCAAGACCGCGCCGTGTGGGCGCTTTCCACGCTGGCCGTGCTCGCCGCGATCGACTTCGTGTACTTGGTCCCGAATCGAATGTTGCCGGCGAAATTCATCGTGCCCGGCAGCGTGCTGCTCATTGCCTACCTGATTGTGCCGATTTTTTTCACCATCAATACCGCGTTCCAGAAGTATTCGACGGGTCACGTGCTCACGAAAGCCGAGGCCATCGACACCAACATCGTGCAGAACGTGGTGCAAGGAGACCGGTTCTTCATGATGGTGCCGACCCGCGACCAAGCAGGGGAGTTGGTGCTTGTGTTGGTCGACGACACCACCGGCCAGGCATACCTCGGACGTGCGTCGGGCCTGGAAGATATTGACCCGACGAGCGTGTCGGTGGACGACTTCGGATACCTCGTGCCGCCGCCCGGATTCACCGCAATCGAAGGCGAGGAGCTCTTTGCCATCGACGCCGAACTCGCGGCGTTCGTCGTGCCGCTTGAAGGCGGCGGCGAGATTCGCGCCGAAGGCGTCTCGGGCGCCTACGACTCGGTGCCGGGTTTCGAGTACGACCCCGTACGCGACGTGCTGGTGGCGACCGACACCGGCGACGCGTTCGCCGACAACGGCCGCGGCTCATTCGAGAACGCGCAAGGTGAGCAGCTCGTCGTCGGCTGGCGCGAGTACATCGGATTCGAGAACTTCACTGCGGTCGTCACCAACCCGATGGTGCGCCAACCGTTCTTGCGCGCGTTCGTGTGGACCGTCATCTTCGCCGCATCGACGGTGCTGATCTCGTTCGCGATCGGGTTGTTCATCGCCAAGGTGCTCGACAAGCCGAAGCTGCGCATGAAGCGTCTCTACCGCTCGATGCTCGTGGTGCCCTACGCCGTGCCGGGTTTTCTCTCGCTGCTCGTCTTCAAGGGCCTCTTGAACGAGGACTACGGTCTCATCAACAAACTGCTGCCGTTCGACCCGCCGTGGTTGTTCGACCCGTGGTGGGCGCGAATCTCGGTGATTCTTGTGTCGGTGTGGTTGACGACGCCGTATTTCATGCTCGTGTGCATGGGTGCCTTGCAGTCAATTCCGACCGAATTGGTTGAGGCAGCGCGCGTCGACGGGGCGGGCCGCTGGCAGGTGTTCAACAAGGTGACGCTGCCGTTGTTGCTCGCGGTGGTTACGCCGTTGCTCATCGCATCGTTCGCGTACAACTTCAACAACTTCAACAACGTGTACCTGCTCACCGGCGGCGGGCCCTCGGTCGACGACCAGGGCGTCGCCGGCGCCACCGACATCCTCATCTCGTACACCTACAAACTCGCCTTCGAGAGCGGCAAAGGCCAGGACTACGGCCTTGCGAGCGCAATCTCGATCTACATCTTCTTCATCGTCGCGGCCATGTCGGCGAGCGGATTCTTGCGCTCGAAGGCTCTGGAGAACATGAAGTGAGCGACCCGACGCAACGGCGCGGCGACCATTGGTGGCGCCATCTCGTGATTTGGGTGGTGATCTGCTTTGCCGTCTTTCCGCCGCTCTATGTGGTGACGGCCGCATTTAACGGCGACCAGACGTTGTCGGGCTCGAGCCTCATTCCGCGGTCGTTCACGTTCGAGAACTTCAAAGGTCTCTTCGTGCAGAAAGAAGGCGGAGCCGAGGTCTTCTTCGTACGCTGGTTCCGCGCATCGGTGATCATTGCGGTGCTGAATGCGTTTTTCACCGTGTTCATCGGCGCCCTCGCCGCCTATGCCTTCTCGCGCTTCCGCTTCCGCGGCCGGCGTATGGGGATGTTGTTCTTGTTGCTCATCCAGATGTTCCCGGGTCTGTTGAACCTCGTCGCGATCTACCTCATCGTGTTGCGCACCGGCGAAGTGGTGCCCGCGCTCGGACTCAACAAATTGACCGCGCTTCTCGTGGTGTATCTCTCGGGCGCGATGAGCGTGAACCTGTGGTTGATGAAGGGCTTCTTCGACTCGATCCCGGCCGAGCTCGACGAGTCGGCGCGCGTCGACGGTGCGACACCCGCACAGATTTTCTGGGGCGTCATCCTGCCGCTGGCAGTGCCGGTCTTGTCGGTGGTGGGCATGTTCTCGTTCGTCGGCACGTTGAACGAGTTCATCACGGCGAGCGTGCTGCTCGAGACGGTCGACAACTTCACGCTGCCGCTCGGACTGCAAGCTTTCGTCGGTACGAATTTCGAAGAGAACTGGGGCTCGTTCGCCGCCGGCGTGCTCATCGCGCAGATTCCCGCGATCATCGGGTTCGTCTTCGTGCAGAAATACATCATCTCTGGCCTGACGCAAGGGTCGGTCAAGGGATGACCTCACCTACATCACTGCACGCAGTGCTGCACGCACCGCACCACGACGGTTCTTCGGTTTATGTCGAGCGCACCGATTGGCGCCTCGGCGGTCGCGCTCGGGTCCGTGTGCGCGTGCCGCACCGCGCGGGCGTCGACGAGGTGGCCGTTCGCTACACCCACGACGGCGAGCAGGCGTGCATGGAGATGTCGCGAGAAGGCGACGACGCTGCGGCGGCGTGGTGGGCCTTCGACGTGCCGCTCACCAACCCGTTGGTGTCGTACCGGTTCTTGTTTTCGTCGAACGGCAACCCCGACTCGTGGCTCAATGCGACCGGGCTGCACCGACACGACACACCTGACGCCGATGACTTCGTGCTGCGCGTCGACGCGGAGTATCCGCAATGGCCGACCAAGTCGGTGGTGTATCAAGTCTTCCCCGACCGCTTCGCGACGAGCGACCTCGATGTCGCCACGCCCGAATGGGCGCGCCGCCGAACGTGGTCAGACTTGCCGCAAGGCCCCGACTGGAGCAGCGAACTGTTCGGCGGCGACTTCTACGGGGCTGCCGAGCATCTCGACCACGTTGCTCGACTAGGTGCCGACGTGGTCTACCTCACCCCGTTCTTCACCGCCCGCAGCGCGCACCGCTACGACGCGGCCACCTTCGACGAAGTCGACCCGCTGCTGGGCGGCAACGCCGGCTTGGAGGCCCTCACCAAGCAGGCGCACGCCTGGAACATGCGCGTGATGGGCGACCTCACGCTCAATCACTGCGGGGTCGCCCACTCGTGGTACCAGTCGGCGATCTCTTCACCCGAGGCAGTCGAGCGCTCGTACTTCTACTTCGAACCTGACGCCACCGGCGCGCTGCAACCCGCCACGTGGCTGGGGGTGAGCTCGCTCATCAAACTGAACTTCGCCAGTCGCGCACTGCGCGACGTGGTGTACGGCCATCGCGACTCCATCGCGCGGCGATGGCTGCGCGGCGACAACGGGCTCGACGGCTGGCGCATCGACGTGGCGAACATGATGGCGCGCCGCGCCGCGCACGATGTGTCGCACGAGGTCTCGCGCGAGTTCGTCGCGAAGTGCGCCGACGCGAAGCCCGACTCGTACGTGGTCGGCGAGCACTTCCAAGATGGTCGCAACGATCTCGCGCGCGGCGGTTGGCACGGCATCATGGCGTATTCCGCCTTCACGCGGCCGGTGTGGGCGTGGTTGCGCGCCGCCGAAATGCCCGAAGGATTCCCGCGCTCGTTCCTCGGGTCGGCATTCGGTGTGCCGCGTCGCGACGGGGTGGCGATGGTCGAGGCGATGCGCGCGTTCACCGCGGGCGTGCCGTACGACGCCGTGTTGCGCTCGTGGCTGATTCTCGACAGCCACGACACGCCGCGCTTCCATGTGCTCGCTGGCGACCGCGCGCGCACGAAAGTGGGCGTCGGCCTGCAGATGACCATGCCCGGGGTGCCGATGGTGTGGATGGGCGACGAGATCGCCCTCGGCGGCACCACCTGCGGCGAAGACTCGCGACGCCCGATGCCCTGGGGTCGCGAGTCGGAGTGGGACGGCGATCTCTTCGACTGGTACGCGCGTTGCATCGCGCTGCGCCGCGCCAGCGATGCGCTGGCAACCGGGTCGCTGCGCTGGCTGCACGTCGCACCCGATGTGGTGGTGTATCTGCGCGAGACGAAAAACGACCGCATCCTGTGCCTCGCTGCGCGCGCAGTGCACGCACCCGTGCAGATCGCCGCCGAAGATCTCGGATGCGAACGGATGTCGACGCTCCTCGGTACAGATCCGACGGTGCTCGACGGAAGAGTGGTGCTGCCTGCGAGCGGCCCTGCATTTCACGCGTGGCGGCTCGACGGCTCTGCGCAAGTTCGTACACCATTACACACAACGGAGGCAGCACATGGCTGAAGTCAAATTCGCGAACGTCGACAAGGTGTTCGACAATGGAGTGAAGGCGGTGTCAGACCTCACGCTCGACGTGCGCGACGGTGAATTCCTCGTCTTGGTCGGGCCGTCGGGCTGCGGCAAGACCACGGCACTGCGGATGATCGCCGGACTTGAGGCGATCTCGTCCGGCGAAGTGTCGATTGGCGGCAACGTGGTGAATAATCTCACCTCCAAAGACCGCGACATCGCGATGGTGTTCCAGAACTATGCGCTGTACCCGCACCTGTCGGTCGCCGACAACATCGCGTTCGGCCTGCGGTTGCGCAAAGAACCCAAGGAGAAGATCGCGAGCCAGGTGGAGTGGGCGGCCAAGCTGCTCGACCTCGAGCCGTATCTCAATCGTCGGCCGAAGGAACTTTCGGGCGGCCAGCGCCAGCGCGTCGCGATGGGCCGCGCCATCGTGCGCCAGCCGAAGGTGTTCTTGATGGACGAGCCGCTCTCCAACCTCGACGCGAAATTGCGCGTGCAGATGCGCGCCGAGATCTCCAACTTGCAGAAGCAACTCGGCACCACGACCATCTACGTCACGCACGACCAGGTGGAGGCGATGACGATGGGCGATCGCGTCGCGGTGATGAGCATGGGCGTGCTGCAACAGGTCGCCGAGCCGCAGGTGCTCTACGACATGCCCGACAATCTGTTCGTCGCCGGATTCATCGGCACGCCGCCGATGAATCTTTTCCGTGCGCGACTCGTGCGCGACGGTGAGTACGTGGCCGTCGAACTCGCAGGCACGAAGATTCCGCTGCCCAAAGACCGCGCGTGGAGGTATCCACGACTTGCCGAATACGCCGGACGAGAAGTCGTGCTCGGCGTGCGAGCCGAAGACGTGTACGCCGCCGAACTGAAGAGCGACTGGCCGGCCATCAAGGGCCGCCTCGGATTGCTCGAGGCGTTGGGTTCATCGCAGATGGGTTATCTGCATATCGACGCGACCAAGGTGTCGACCACCACCACCGCCCAACAGGCGCAGGCGAGCACGACTCGCCCCGAAGATCTGCACACCGAGGCTGCCAGCAGCTTCGTCACGAATCTCGTCGCCTTCTTCCCGCCGCGCATGCCGCTCAAGATCAACACCGACGTGAATGTCGCTCTCGACTCCGCCAACCTCCACTTTTTTGACGCTGACTCCGGTGCTGCGCTTCGTTAGACATCTCGTCGTTGTCGCGTCGCTCGTCGGCGTGGCGGCGTGCGCGGCCAGCGACACGGCCGATGATGGCGCAACCGACAGCGCATCGCAGTCTGATTCGACGACTGCGCCGGGCGCACAGCCCGCCCCTGGTTCGCCCGAGGAGGCCGCGCTGATCGAGTCGCTCGCCGCGCCGATCGTCTATTCCGACTTTGCGTCGCGCGTCGTGTATTTCGTGATGACCGACCGCTACGCCAACGGCGACACGGCAAACGACTCGGGCTTCGTGACCGGGCCGCGAAAAGTCACCGGCTTCGACCCGACCGACATCGGCTTTTTTCACGGCGGCGACCTGAAGGGCTTGACGGGCGGCTGCACCGACCCCAAGACGGGCTTGCAGCGCCTCGCCGACCTCGGCTTCAACGGCATCTGGATCACCCCGCTCGTCGTGCAGCGCACCGTGCAGGGCGACAGCGCGGCGTACCACGGCTACTGGGGCGTCGACTTCACCACCATCGACCCGCGCTTCGGCACCGAAGACGATCTGCGTGCATTCGTCGACTGCGCGCACTCGCTCGACATGAAGGTGTATCTCGACGTGGTCGTCAACCACACCGGCGACGTGATTCTGCTGGTGGGTGGAAGCGGATTCGTCGAAGAGCCCGAGCCCGCGTACGAGGCGTTCGTGCTGCCGGTCGACGTCGACGCAAAGAAACCGGCGTGGATGAACGACACCGCGAACTACCACAACCGCGGCGACATCAACTGGGGAGGCTGCAGCCAGGCCTGCATCGAGCAGGGTGACTTCTCGGGTCTCGACGATTTGTACACCGAGAAGCCCGAAGTGGTCGACGGCCTCGCCGAAGTGTTCGGCAGTTGGATCGAGCGATTCAAGTTCGACGGATTCCGCGTCGACACCGCGCGCCATGTCGACCGCAAGTTCTACGAGCGGTGGGTGCCCCAGATTCTCGCGGCTGCGAAATCGGCGGGCGTCGACGACTTCGAGATCTTCGGCGAGACGTGGATCACCGAACCCATCACGCAGAGCGTGTACGAACGCGAGTGGGGAATCCCCAACCATCTCGACTTTCCGCTCTACGACGCACTCGGTCGCTACGCCGGCGGCCTTGTCGGCGGTGGGCCCGTGATGCTGCGGCTCGAAGACGACGATTATTCGCGCACTGCCGACGGTCGTGCACCGACACCCGGCACGTTCATCGGCAACCACGACATCGGGCGCACCGCCACCGTGATCAAGTCGCAGTCGGGCGCCGAGGGGGAGGAGTTGTTGCGGCGCGTGAACCTGGCGCACAGCCTGCTGTATCTGCTGCGCGGTGCACCGATCATCTACTACGGCGATGAGTACGGCATCATGGGCACCGGCGGCGACAAAGAGGCACGCCAAGATCTCTTTGCCACGCAAGTCACGTCGTGGCAGACGCAAGAACGCGTCGGCAGCAAGCCAATCGGCACCGGTTCGTCGTTCGACGTGACCGCGCACCCGGTCGGCGAACACCTGCGCGAACTCGCGCGCCTGCGCCGCGAGAATCCCGTGCTGTGGCGCGGCGCCACGTTGCCGCGCGAGCGCGGTGACGGCGCGATGGCCATCAGCCGATTCGACTTGGCCGATCGGCGCGAGTTCCTCGTGCTCTCCAACAACTCGCGCGATGCTGTGACGCTCGACGTGCCCACATCGTCACCCGGTGCTTCGTTCGAGCCGCTGTGGGGCGAGGTCGCGAAGGCAACTTCGTCAGCTGACGGATTCGTGACGCTCACGATTCCTGCGTTGTCGGCGGCGGTCATGCGTGCCGACACGCAGTACGAGCTCGTGAAGTCGGCGCCGGTCATCGCGGTCGCCGAGGACGATTTCAGTGATCTCTGGTTGATCTCCGCCGAGACCTCAGAGTCGCCGCAAGAAGTCTCGTTCATGATCGACGATGGTTCGGGCTGGCGACGATTGAGCGTCGACGACTCGGCGCAGTACCGCGGGTTCGTGTCGCCCGAATCTCTCGCCCCCGGTGCATCGGCGCGCGTCGTCGCGGTGTCGCGGTTCGCCGACGGAACGCTGCTGCGTAGTACCGTCGTGACTTTCAAGAACTCGAGGTAGGCGATCGATGGCGAACAACGACTGGTGGCGTCAGGCCGTGGTGTACCAGATTTATCCGAAGTCGTTCGCCGACGGCAATGGCGACGGCGTGGGCGACCTGCCCGGCGCGATATCGCGACTTGATTACCTGCGCGACCTCGGCGTCGACGCCGTGTGGTTCAGCCCGATCTTCCCGAGTCCGCAGTGCGACGGCGGTTACGACGTGTCGGACTACCGCGACATCGACCCGCTCTTTGGCACCATCGCCGACGCCGAGCAATTCATCCGCGAAGCTCACGCTCGCGGCATCCGCGTCATTCTCGACGTGGTGCCCAACCACTCGAGCAGCCAGCACCGGTTCTTCCAAGAGGCGCTGCGCACGCCGCCCGGCTCGCCGGCCTGGCAGCGCTACCACTGCCTGCGTGGCAAGGGTGCCAACGGCGAATTGCCGCCCAACAACTGGCAGTCGATTTTCGGCGGCATCGCATGGACTCGCATCACCGACCAGACCGGCGCACCGACCGGCTGGTGGTACCTGCACCTCTTTGACTCCGGACAACCCGACGTCAACTGGGACCATCCCGACATCGTGCGTGAATTCGACGACACGCTGCGGTTCTGGTTCGACCGCGGCGTCGACGGAATCCGCATCGATGTGGCGCAGGGGATGATCAAAGAAGCCGGGTATCCCGACGTGCTCGATCGCAACGATCCCGCGCTGCTCGACCCGCATGCGCGACCGTACTTCGACCAACCCGGCGTGCACGACGTGTACCGCCGCTGGCGCAAGATCGCCGACGAATACGACCCACCGCGCGTGTTCGTCGCCGAAGCGTGGCTCGATACTCCCGAGAAGCGCGCCCGCTATTTGCGACCCGACGAGCTGCACACCGGCTTCAACTTCGACCTGCTCACCGCCGAGTGGGACGGCGACAAGTGGCGTCGAATCATCACCGACTCAATGGCTGCCGACGCACTCGTCGGTGCACCCACCACCTGGGTCACCGAGAATCACGACGTGCGCCGCGCGCCGACCCGCTACGGCGGGCGAGTGGTGCACCGTGAGATTGCGACGCCCGAACACCTCGCACTCGGTCGCGTGCGCTCGCTCGCCGCGATGCACACGATTCTCGCCCTGCCCGGCACCACGTATCTCTTCAACGGCCAAGAACTCGGGCTCGAAGAAGTCATCGACTTGGACGACGCCGAGCGCGAAGATCCGCACTTTCATCGCACCAAGGGCGAGCACCTCGGCCGCGACGGCTGCCGCGTACCGATGCCGTGGCGTCGCACGGGTGTTGGTCTCGGGTTCGGGCCCGACTCGGGCAAGGGTCCGTGGTTGTCGCAGCCGAAGCACTGGTCGGGTCTCTCCGTCGAGGCACAAGTGAGCGACTCGACCTCGACATTGTCGCGAGTGCGCGCGGCCATCGCCGTGCGCCGGGTGCGACAGGCACTGCTGCGCGGCGACTTTGCGTGGGAAGAGAGTCTCTGCCGAGACGGCATCGTGGCGTTTCGTCGCAGCTTGCGCGGCGAAAAGACCGTGCTGTGCGTGGCGAACATGGGTGCCAACGACACGCCCGTCGTGCACGGCGAGTTGCTGTGCGCCTCCGGCGACGTGCGCGGCAACGCTGGCGGCAACGCTGCCGGCGGCTCGGTGGTGCCGCCCGATACGACGGCGTGGTTCCTCGTCGACTGACGACGCCCACAGAACGTCGCCGACCAGTGGCGACGCAGCGTTACTTCGTCGCGAACTCGACGAGCACCGTGGCAATCACCGTCTTGTTGATGCTGCCGGTGTCGAAGTATCCGCCGCTCTCCACGTCGGTCGAATCGGCGGCCGTCACTTGGAACGGCCCACTCGACACCGAGCGCACGTCGCCGATCTCGGCATCGACTGCGCCGAGCAGGGCTGTGGCGCGGGCGCGAGCATCGACCATCGCCTCGGCAAGTAATTCGGGTCGCAGCGAAGTCAGCGAGTCGAGGTAGTACTCGGGCCCCGAGGTGTACATGGTGACGCCGCGGGCGAGCACGGTGCCGAGGTCTGACGACACCGCTGCGGCCTGGTCGACGTCGGTGAGTCGCACGATCACGTCGCGGCTGGTCTCATAAGAAAGTATCCGTCCGGTCGCGTTGCCGTCGATGTATTCCTTGTTCGAATACGTGTTGATCGCCCCGAGTGAGATGTCGTCGTCGTTGATTCCCGAGTCGGTGAGGAAGTCGACCACGATCTTCACGCTCGCGTTCGCTCCGCTGACCGAGCCACTGGCGGTGTCTGCCGAGTTCGAGACGCTGAGCTTCCACACTGCGCGGTCGGCTTTGACGTTGCGCTGCGCCGTGCCGCGCACGCTCACCGTGTCGCTGCCGCGCCGAGAGATGCCGTCGCCCACTCGGCTGAGGCCCCACGCGAGCGCCACCGAAAGAATCACGACGGCAATCGCAACGGGAAGAAAGCGGATTTCCGAGTCGCGAGTCTCGCTCATGTCATCAAGGCTACGAGCGGCGGGCTGGTCCGATTCTCTTCGCATAGGCCCATGACCGATGCTGTTCGCTTAGGCTCGTGCTCGATGTCGCAGCGACCGCGCGTGATCCTTGACTGCGACCCTGGGCACGACGACGCATTCGCCATCATCGTTGCTGCGCGGTTCACCGAACTTCTCGGTGTCACCACCGTCGCCGGCAACGCGCCGCTCGAGCTGACCACGCGAAATGCGCGCATCATCCTCGACATGTGCGGCTCGCGCGCACCGCTGCACTCGGGCGCCAACCGTCCGCTGGTGCAACCACCGGTGTTCGCTGACTACGTGCACGGCAAGAGCGGCATGGACGGCGCCGTGTTGCCCGAACCGTCGCGGCCGGCCGACTCCGAGCGCGCGATCGATTTTCTCATCGACATGGTGCGCGCCAACGAAGGCGTCTGGCTCGTGCCGACTGGGCCGCTCACCAACATTGCGCTCGCCCTCGCGCGCGCACCCGACATCGCCTCGCGCATCGCGGGAATCTCGCTCATGGGCGGCGGCCGCCTCGGCAACCGCACGCCGACTGCGGAGTTCAACATCTGGCTCGACCCGGAGGCCGCCGCTGCCGTGTTCGCTTGTGGCGCACCCATCACGATGGCGGGGCTGCACCTGACGCACGAGTTCCAGGCTTCGCCCGCGCGCATCGCGTTGATCGAGCAGTCGCACGCCACGGTGGGGCCGATTCTCGGCGGGCTCTTGCGATTTTTTGCCCGCAGTTACGTCGACCGCCACGTCGGGTTCGTCGGCGCGGCCATGCACGACGTGTGTGCGGTGCTCGCCCTCACGCACCCTGATCTCTTCACCACGACCCAGAAGTTCGTCGGGGTCGACCTACACGGCAATCACACGCGGGGGATGACCGTGATCGACGAGCGCCAGTTGATCCACCGGCCGTCAGCCAACACGACCGTGCTCGAGACCATCGACGCCGACGCCGGGTTCGCTGCGATCGCGCAAGCCGTGGCCGCCTGCCCGTAGGCGCGTAATCGGCGCCCTCGGCAGGACTCGAACCTGCGACACCTGGCGCCGGAGGCCAGTGCTCTATCCGCTGAGCTACGAGGGCAGCGGTGGAATCGTGCGCCCGACGCTATCCCGCGCCGCATGATGCCGCCCGCCGTGGTGCCCACTTCGTCCGCAACAATGAAAGGGTGAATCCCGCTGCGGTCGTCGTCGAACGCATCGGTGCGGTCGTCGCGCGGCTGTATCCGGCCGCGGGTGATGACCACGATTCTGCGGCGCGTCCGAGTGATCGCTGTGACGCCCAGATCAACATCGCTTTGGGATTGGCGAGAAAGGTCGGCAAGAGTCCGCGCGATGTGGCGCAAGAAATCATCGACAACCTCGACGTGCGCGGAATCTGCTCGACCGTAGAAGTAGCCGGCCCAGGCTTTCTGAATCTCACCTACGAAGACGCGCACCTCGCCTCGCTGCTCGCCACCGTGTCGCACGACGACTCGCTCGGCGTTCATCGAGCAGCCACGACACAGAACGTGGTCATCGACTACTCCGCGCCGAACGTGGCCAAGGAGATGCACGTCGGCCACCTGCGCTCGACGGTCATCGGCGACGCGTTGGTCCGCATGTGCGAGCGCGCCGGGCACACGGTCGTGCGCGAGAACCACATCGGCGACTGGGGCACCCCGTTCGGCATGCTCATCGAGCATCTCGTCGACCTCGGCGAAGTGGGTGCCGCGCGCGAGTTGTCGGTTGGTGACTTGGACGGCTTCTACAAGCAGGCCCGCGAAAAGTTCGACTCGTCTGAGCAGTTTCAAGAGCGTGCGCGGGCGCGGGTCGTCTCGTTGCAAGGCGGCGACGCCGAGACGCTGCGATTGTGGCGACTGCTGGTGGCCGAGAGTGCACGATATTTCGCCACGGTGTACGAGAAGCTGGGCGTGCTGCTCACCGAAGCAGACCTGCGCGGCGAGAGCGCCTACAACGCGCTGTTGTCCGAGGTGGTCGCACGACTGAAGAAGTCGTCGTTGCTCACGGTCGACGACTCCGCAGAGGTGGTCTTCGTCGACGGGTTCACCAATCGCGACAACGAGCCGCTGCCGCTCATCATCCGCAAGCGCGACGGCGGCTACAACTACGCCACGAGCGATCTCGCCTGCGTGATCGACAGAGTCGAACGAATCGGCGCCACGCTGATGCTGTATGTCGTCGGCGCTCCGCAGGCCCAGCACCTTTCGATGATCGAGGCGGTCGCCACCAAGGCCGGCTGGCTCGCCCCGCCCGCGCAGATGGTGCACGTGGCGTTCGGCAGCGTGCTCGGCAGCGACAAGAAGATGTTGAAGAGCAGATCGGGTCAGGCCGTCAAGCTCATCGAGTTGCTCGACGAAGCAGTCGAGCGGGCCGATGCATCGATCGCGCAGAAGAACCCCGAGTTGCCGGCCGCGCAACGTCGCAACGTCGCACGAATGATCGGCATCGGCGCCGTGAAATACGCCGACCTCGCCAACGACCGAGTGAAGGACTACGTCTTTGACTGGGAGCGCATGTTGTCGTTCGACGGCAACACGGCGCCGTACTTGCAGTACGCCCACGCCCGCATCTGCAGCATCTTCCGCCGCGCACAAGTGACGCGCGAGTCGGTGCGCTCGGCGAAGATTTCGCTTGCCCACCCCAACGAGCGCGCCTTGGCGCTGTGGCTGCTGCAGTACGACAGCGCATTCTGGGATTCGCTCGAGCGATACAGCCCGCACCGTCTGTGCACGTATCTCTACGAACTCTCCACGCGCTACACCGCGTTCTACGAGCACTGTCCGGTGCTGAAAGCCGACGACGCGGCGACGCGCGACAGCCGCCTGCACCTGTGCGACCTGACGGCGCGCGTGCTGTCTGACGGCCTCCTCATGCTGGGCATCGAGTCACCGGAGCAGATGTGAGCACCATCGCGCGACACCTGCTGCCCGACACCGCCGAGGTCGTCGGTGGCCGGCTGCGCGTCGGCGGCTGCGACGTGCACGACCTCGCCGCGGCGCACGGCACGCCGCTCTTCGTCTACGACGAGTCGCACCTGCGCGCGCGATGCGCCGAGGCTGTGCGCGAATTCGGCGCCGACTCGGTGATTTATGCGACCAAGGCCTTCTTGTGCACGGCGATGGCCCGACTCGCGCATGAAGAGGGCCTCTTGCTCGACGTCGCGACCGGGGGAGAACTCTTCGTCGCGCTCGCAGCCGGAGTGCCTGCTGCGCGCTGCGTGATGCACGGCAACAACAAGAGCGTCACCGAGTTGCGCGAGGCGATCACCGCTGGTGTGCGCCACGTGGTCGTCGACAGTTTCGACGAACTCGACCGCATCGACGCGCTCGTCGCCGGCGGACTGCCGGCACCGCGGGTGCAGTTGCGCATCACGCCGGGCGTCTACGTGCACACCCACGAGTTCGTCTCGACCGGCCAGAACGATTCGAAGTTCGGCTTCAACCTCGCCAACGGCGACGCCCGCCGTGCGATTGAGCGAGC
>VFQS010000823.1_pt1 | contig 31309 bp, 43 predicted proteins | sample 3512361 | NCBI WGS metagenome assembly VFQS01 (sample SAMN10412375, study PRJNA504923) | tailings metagenome | isolation source: Relicate 1 Philex TSF3 active mining | place: Philippines
TTAGAGCAAGAACGCTTAGAGCAAGAACGCTTAGAGCAAGAACGCTTAGAGCAAGAACGTTTAGAAAAGGAAAGACTAGAGAAGGAATCGCAAAATAATGCAATAAACTACGAAGAAATGACACTAGATGAACTAAGAACAGTATGTGCAAATAATATAGAAAAACTACGTGATAATGATGATACAATAACTGAAATTAAAATCAAACGTATGGCTAGAAATGCACTATTATTCTATTGTAAATATTTATAAACTTTACGATTATTGGTAAAGTTTAAATCTTAATACAAGAACAATATATACCTGCATGATCTGTAAGATTTTTAGTAATATACTCATCTAATACACTATAGTTTATAATTTTAATATTTTTTGTATATATCCAGTCAGACTTAACCCCATATACAGAAGTTGGTTTATTAAATGGAACTGCCTTATAGCCATTTTTTTCTAAAATAGAATGACCGCCACTCCAAAAGTATAAGAATATTTCTTTTCCTATTTTATATGGTAAATATGATTCTAGTCGTTCATTGAATTTGTTTTCTCCATTAAAATCTCCGAGAATAATATCTGGATATCCAACTGTATTAAAAATCCCATTTATAAAATTATTTTTACATTCAATATTTGTAGTAAATAATTTATCATCAAAACGACCACCTGGTAAATGTAAATTAACCAAGGAATACGTTATATCATTTTTACTAAAAACCACGTAAACAAAACATCTATCAACTATGTTATTATATGTAAATTTATAAGATTGCGAATCAATAATAGTAATATTTGGTTTTACATATATTGCATTACATAAGTTATTATCTAAAGTAGATTCTGCAGAGCAAAAAGCAATTCTAGAGTATCCTTTAAGCCATTCGTCTGAGAATTTAAGATCTTCTTGCGTACAGACGATATCAGGAATAAAATTTATAAACTTTGAAATTTTAGATTTGGATGATTGATTAAATCCTTGAACATTTAGAGATAAAATGCTTATCATTTATATTATAAACGATAATATTGGTTTAAATTGAAAAAAATTAAACGTTTACATTTCAATCAAACACATGAACTTATTTAAAATTACTTATTCTGCTGAAGATGATGAAGAAATATATTGTGTATTTTATATATTTGCAAAAAATATAAATACAGCTCTAGATAGATATAAAGAATTTTTCAAATTTGAAGTATTTCCTAAAGAAATGGAGTTATCATATGAAGATGCAAGTAATTGTATTGAAAAACGTAAAATTAATCAAGATATTAGTGCTATAATAAAAGCAATATATGTAGAACATGATTTTTGTAAGATTTATTGGATAGATAAAATATTTGATCAATATGTAGATGATGAAGATAAGACTGAAAGCATAAAGGAGTATTGTGAAATAGAATTTTTATAAACTTTACAAAGTAGTAAGGTTTAAGTATTTATATTTATATTATAAATGTTTATTATTAAAGAACGTACTAAAGATTATATAATATATAATTATTTAGATAATGAAATAGCACATGGAAAAACACAACTAGGCAATGATTTAATTCTAAGGAAATATATGGAATATAAGGATTCATGCAAGTGGTATCATTTAGCTAATAGTACAAGTGCGCATGTTATAGTATATTCTTGCTTAGGAAATTTCATTGAAGACTCAGTGATAAGAGAAAAATTCTTTTCAGTCGAATCATGTAAACTTAAGAAAAAAGATCATGTATTAATGAAATGTTGGCTTAAAGATATAACAATGACGGACACATTAGGATTAGTTTATACTGCAAATGAGACGTATATTAAGTAGCTTTATATCCTATATAATTCATTTTTGTAACAGTAAGATTATCATTAATATTATTTATATTTTTATAAAAATCATTAAAATCTTTTTCATTATTAAACAATTCTAGATCTTTTATTGTTATAAATAAAATTTTAGGATTATTTCTACTATATTCATAATAAAATAGTGATTCATATTTTTTATAAATACGTCCATTATCCATTTTTAAATCATAAAAAAACTTTGGAGAATTATTGATAATTCTTTTAAATTTTTTTATTTCACTTTCTGTTAATTTATCATTAATAAATTTGTTTATAACTTTTATATAAGTTGAATCGAGTGAACAATAATATGAAACTTGTCTATATAACCAAGAATCTAACTTATTTTCAATTGTAGATAGTTTATATCTTTTATAATTATTAACATAAATTAATGGATAAATTTTAATTTCTTTGTTATTAAATCTATTTAATATTGTTGTTATTACACCAACATAATGTTTGCATGTATCTTTATTATATAAGTTATAAATTGTTTTTGTATAATTATACACATGATTATATGTATGATATTTAATATTAAATAAATAATAATTATTATTATATGAATATAAGAATTTTAAATCATTTATTGATAAACTTATATTATTTATACTTATAGTAAATCTTAATGAAGGAGCATTTTCCACTAATAGATTTAAATTATTCATTTCTATATCATCTAATTTTTCATATAGAAATTTATATATAATATATAAATCATTTTTTGTTAAGTTTTTTATATATTCATATTGTATATGTATCCAACTTTCTAAAATTTCTAAAGTACAATCAGCAAAAATTATAACCTTATTCAAATTAATATCTATAAGTTTATTATGATCTATTTTCCACATAGGACACATAATAATATATTTATTCATTTATATAATATCATACACATTTTTAAATTATATAACGTCAAAATTGAAAAAATATTCTATTTTGTTTTGCTAATTAAAACATGAACGAACATTTTTTCGATTATCCAACCCCAACATTCAATAATTGTAACTTTTATAATTGTAACTTTATCATGAAACACGAAGTAGATGATTTTACTCTTGATGATATTTATAACGAAACAATCAAGAAAGAACCAGTAGAATATTTTTCTGATTTACAACAAAATTCAGAACAAGAATTAGAATCAGTTCAAGATTTAGAATCAGAACAAGAATCAGAACCAGTACAAGAATCAAATGTTCAAACTAAAAAACAAAAAAGACAATATGTAACTAAAAAAAATATAACTCCGCTATTAGCTGCTTGTAAACAAGAAAAAAGAAAACTGCAAAATAGACTTGCGGCACAAAGATCTCGTGAGAAAAAAAGTGGAAATATATTATATCTACAACAAAGATATAAACAAGTCATGGGTCATTATCCTGACTTCGATAAAATTATCAGCGAGTCAGGCAAATTTGATAAAATTAAAGTTTCAAACACTAAAAGAAACTATATAAAGAAAAGCCAACTTACAGATGATATTGTAGAATATAAACAACAAAAAAGACGCCTTCAGAATAGATTATCAGCATCAACATATCGCGAAAAAAAACGCTACTATATTGATCATTTAATTCAAGTTATAAATCAATCTTACAAAAATTAAACTACAAAATTAAATTTTAAAACTTTATATCAAATAAGGTTTTACTTTTCATAGCTTAAAGTATAATACATTTATAAAAATGCTTGACTCAATTTGTGATGTCCTTAAAAAATCCTACGATCTAGGTTATATTACATCAAGGGACGGAAATGCATCTTATCGTAGAAAAGATGAACCGTATATTTACGTGACTCCATCTGGTACAAGAAAATATCATTTAAATGGAGAAATGCTTATAAAATTAAAAATTAAAAATCCTTCTAGAGAGACACTTCCAAGTATTCAAGATTTAGATCTCGAAAATGAACTTGAACGTGTCGACGACGAAGTACAACGCCGTATTATTGGATTGGTTCCATCTGGAGAATTACCACTTCATTTCATGATGCAATATCATGTTCCTCATAATCGTGTTGTATTGCACTTACATCCCACTTATACTGTAGCAGCACTTTATAAAAACGTTGATCTACAAAAATTAAGCGACGATTTCATTGAACTAAGACGTTATACTAGAGTTGCACCGTCAATAGGACCAGTAGATGCTATATCAAAAGAACTTGCAAAACGTGTTATTGATGCACTTGGACTTGATCCAAAAACAGGCGAAACAAAATATGATATAGTAGCATTAGACAGACATGGGATTGTTGCAGTAGGTCCAGATGTATGGACATGTTATGAGCATGTAGAACGTTTAGAACATATTTGCAAAATTTCACAAGTTTAAAATGAAAAATATCATATAGCAGAAAATGATTCAAAATGCAAGACCTAAATTACTCTTATATTTCTGCTTGCACATTTAGTCCTATAACTAAATCACACTACTTTTATGGAGAAGGAACAAAATATTCAATAGATAATCATGAAGAATCAGTTAATACTCTTATAAAAGAATGGAGATTATTAGGATTAATGTATGAAGATGACATGCAACAATTCTGTTTATTTATTCCAGTAAGATCTCGAATTTATTATAACTTAGATATCGATTTACATACTAGAAATATATTCTCAAAACAGTATGTTTTTCATAATGATAAAAAATATTACAAAGACACAACAATTACTAAATTATTGGCAATAAATGATATTAAATATAATTTTAAGTCTACTGATGGACTTGTTGATATAGAATATAAAGATTTTTTATCAAAAATCATGTTTCTTCAAACTTATGAAATTGAGTACACTAGAGCTAGCTTAATGAATCGAAAAAATACGACTAAAAAAATATTAGAAAATTATGTATCATCTGATATTATAGATTCAATTATATTAGAATTCATTGAACCATTTTTCTATCTTAATGATATTGATGTTAAAGTATCAATCCCGGCAATAAATGTGGAATTTTGCGTATTATATATACATCGTCGCGGTTTGTATTTTGCAGTACCAATCGAGCTATTCGGATTTGGAAATAAATTATATTTAGAAGTAGTTCTCAATAATTCAATCATTTTCTCAAAAGAATTAACATTTAATTGTTATACATACATATCAGGAGGAATAGGAAAATGGACAGATAATATATCTATGCTAAAATTAGATATTGATCGCGTATATAAAAAACTAAAACAAATTTAAACTTTACGATTATGTAAAGTTTATGAATTCTTTATATTTTTCAAATCACCTGCAGAATGACGTAATGTCCACTTTAATGAACGTTTTTTCCAATCATTTCCAGATGCTTTTCCACTCATTATATAAATATCTCCATGTTTTAAAATTCTTGTCATTATTTCTCCACTAGGAGAACCTGCTGTATACCATCTATAATGTATTGGAAAGTCTGCACCTAATCTAACACCTATAACTTTAGAACGTTCAGTATCGCCATGCCATCCTATAAATGTTTTATTTACATCATAGTAGTAATTTCCTTCTGCAAAAAGTTGTGAAAATTGATCACCGAATAAAACATGAAATGATTCTCTAAGCTCGTTTAATAGGGGCAATTTATTAAAATTTACAACAGTTCCTTTTCCTTCTTCAAATTGCGAATCTTGATCAAAATCAGCAAAGCATAAATTATGACGTGCATTTTTATTAACAACTCGTCCATACATGAATGCTTTTTTATCTTTTTCTAAAGCATCTTGCTCTAAATATAAATCATTTGGATTTATACCAAATAAATTATATAATCCATTATGAAATATAATAACACATGCATCAGGTTTATCACCATTTGATAATTCAATAATTTCTCCACCAAACTCGTTAGCTAAGTTACGTAAAAAATTTTCATTAAATCCTTCTTTTGCTTTTTCTCCAATAATCTGCATACCTGCATGATTTTCAACACTTTCTGAAAATGTTAAGGTAAATGTTTGTAATTTTAAACGATCCATTTTTAAATTAACGTGAAAATAACTAATTTTTCAATTTTATAATCTAAAACAACTTAAAGAATAATAACATTAAATATAAATATGAGTCAAGAAGACAGAATAAAAATATTGGAAGATAAAGTCCAATATTTAGAGAATATTATACTGAAAGAACGCCTTGAGAAAGAAGAACGTTTAGCGCAAAAGCAAAAACAACGTGAAATTTTACAAGAACAAAAACAGAAAGAACGCGAACTTAAGCAAAAAGAACGCGAGTTAAAACAGAAAGAACGCGAAGATAGTAAGAAAGATCTTCGCGAAACTAAGAAAACAATTAAGTTAAAACACCAACAGTTAGCTAAAACATTAGATCAACTTACTTCATCCGTATTTAATGATTTCCATCTTAATGGAAATATATTACGTCAAGGTATTAATGGAATTATAACATTCCTTTTAACTGGACCTCTTAAAAATAGATACATTTGTATAGATCCTATTCATCATGTATTTATTTTTAGGACATTAAATGACAAAGTATTTCAAGATATTCATGCATCAACAATGCTAAGCTGGTTCATCCAACCAAATAAAGATATAATCGTTGAAATAATCAATGAATTAAAAGACATAACAAATGATAATTGTAATATCTCAATTGCAAACGATTTATACGATTTACTAATGGGTCATTATAATAAAATATTTTTACAAGAATTAAGTGTTGCTACAGGCCAAAATTAAAATCTAGGACCAAAAATCCAATCAAATATGATTTTACCAATAAAGTATAAGTATATATGTATTTCGAAATAATATAATGTTGGTAATAAGGTTAATATAAATGTTGCAATTGATAATGATTTTTGAGTTGAAATATCTTGTTTTGCATCAGCTTCGTCAACTGTAACTAATCTTGTACTTTGCATGAAAGTTAATATTAATGCAACTAATATAACGCACATTAATATAAAATAGACTAGTTCTGAAACTTCACGTGTCATTAATACATATGCACATGGGATAGCAAATGTGGTACAAATCATGGTGCCAATAGATAATTTTTTAGCATCATTAACGAGTTGATTTTCGCTATCTTGTAATTGTAAACAAGAAATATAACAAGCATATACAATAAGTAATGTAACTGCGATGTATATAGAGTAATAAGGATTATCCTTAATCATTTTTTGTATTTTTGGGTCAAGCATTTATAATACTTGCAGAAAATGAAAAAAAAGTTAAGAAAATCTCTATAAAAAGTGATAAAACCTTATCCTTATGTAAGGTTTTTAGTTTGGTTTTTAGTTTTTTAGTATTGTTTTTAGTAAGGTTTTTAGTTTAGTTTTTAGTTTAGTTTTTAGTTTGGTTTTTAGTTTTTTAGTTTTTAGTAAGGTTTTTAGTTTGGTTTTTAGTTTTTTAGTTTTTAGTAAGGTTTTTAGTTTAGTTTTTAGTTTAGTTTTTAGTTTGATTCATATTCTTGCATGTTACCATTTTCATCTACTATAAGTTTTTTATTTGACTTTTTAGTATCGTCAATTCCATACTCTGAAGCAACCATTTTTATTGCTTCAAATATATTTTCAGTTCCAGCTGGATTAATAGCACCATTCTGAATCATATAATTATTAATATTTTCTGCCAATGTTTTAAGATTATTAGTATTAAGTGGTACAAATGTAGTACCAGGAACAAAATTTACTCGTTCTTGACTATGCTCAGAAAATTTAGTACTTTTAACTTCAAAAGCAGATTTACCATTTGCATCAACAGCTTTAATTAAAGTATTATTACCTACTTGAATTTTCTTCAAGTGAAGTTCTCTCATACGTCTTTGTGCAGCTTGATATCTATCGGACATTTTTATTTACCTAATACTATTAAGTAAAATTTCAATTTACGTTAGTAACCTCCTCTTAAACGTAAAACCAAGTGCAATGTTGATTCTTTTTGAATATTATATTCTGATAATGTTTTCCCATCTTCTAATTGTTTACCAGCAAAAATTAATCGCTGTTGATCAGGTGGTATGCCTTCCTTATCTTGTATTTTTTGTTTGACATTTTCTATAGTATCAGATGATTCTACATCTAAAGTAATTGTTTTACCTGTGAGTGTTTTTACAAAAATTTGCATAGACATTTATTATCATGCATTTTATTTTTAAATTGAAAAATTAATAAAAAAAATTAAACGTCAAAAATGTCGTCATCATTTCAATTTGATCATCCTTATCTCACTAAAAATAATAGAAATGTCCTAACTAAATTACAACAAATAGAAAATACAACAAAAAATACATTTGATATAATGTTTCATACACATACTAAAGATATAAATAATTTAGTCTTTGAAAATAAAACTTTGCGTACTATCATAAAAACGCAAGAACTTAAAATTAATAGTCTTCAGAATCAAATAAATAATATGAATTCTAGATTTGACTCTTTTATTCAAGATCTAATAAATACGGATAAAATAGAATCGAAGAGAAAATTAGAAACTATCAAAGAAACACAAGAAACACAAGGCCAAGATGAACCAGTAGAAAAAAAATCTCGTATATTTCCAATGATTAAAAATAATCGCTACGAATTCCATTCTGTTGAAAATTCAGAAATAGCTCTAGTATACACAACAATTAACCTTAAAAAATCGTATCTAATTAATTATTGTTTACTATTGGAAAAATTACTTGGCGAAAATAAAAATTTGTTTACTCGTTTTCCAATTGAATTTATAAATAACAAAGATAGATTACAAGGCAGAATATTATACTATGATACTGAAAAAGAAAAAATTATAGGTACAAATTCTTTACGTACTGTATTAACTCGCACTGGTGTTGAAAAATTAATAACGTTTTTAGCTAGTCCTAAGTTTGCTGAACTTTTTATAAATAAAAATATTCTTAAAGCATTAGAAAGTTTTAAAGACTCGTTATTTGACTTTTAAATTTTACTTTATATAAGATAAAGTAAATGCCATTTTCTTCCATACCAACTTGTACAAAAGGATCGTTATACTTAGGTTCTTCCGCATGTATTAATTATTTAAAAATACTTAAAATTGGACTCGTCATATCATTATATCCATTAAAAATTACCGATACTAGTATAAAACAATATTATTATGAAATATCAGACTCACCTATAGAATACCTTCGCATGAATTCAATATTAGATGAAACTCGTGAAGATATAAACGACGCACTTATGAATGGAATTAACGTTATGGTACATTGTTTTGCAGGAATATCAAGATCTTCTACTGTTGTGCTTGACTTTCTGCTTTCAACCGAATTATTATACATGACAAACTATGATGATGTATTAGCGTATATAAGAAAATTTAGGCCACAGGTAAATCCTAATCATGGATTCAAAAAATTATTGAAACTTAAATACAATTTAGTTTAAAATTCTTCAAATCTTTTTTCTTGTTGTTCTAGTTGTTCAGTAATTTGAAAAGACTCTTGTGTCTTAGTATAAATTAAAAAAACTATAACAAGTCCTCCTATTACCATCCATGTTTTAGGATTTGTTAAAGTAGATACTGTCATTTTTCCTGAATAAATTAAAAAACCAACAACTAAAACAATAGCAAGCACCCATAATTTACCAAGCCCTTCAAATATACTTGCTATCGCTTCGCCAATCCCTTTATTTTCACTTGTATTAGTTTGTGAACTTTTATTAACTGCGTCTGCAATTTGCTCATTTTGCATAGCTGCTTTAACTAATTGATCAGTTATACAATTCACAAGTTGCTCATTAACAATTGATTGTGCGTTATTCATAGAAGTACATGTGACTTTTCCATTAATGACTATACGTTTTTGATTTGCATTATCAATCACTGCATTACAAACATTTACATTTTCGTTTGTAATATTGGTTTCAATAATATTTTTCATAATGTTTTTAATATCAGTGTTAGAAGATTGATTGTTGAAAGATGTTGCTAAAAAACTATTTACGGATTGATTGTTTTGTTCAGTCGTATTATCAATTGCGGATTTTAATAATGTTTTAAGTTCTTGTTCGTTTTGTATCTTTGATGCAAGAACTAAATTTTGACTTGATGTTATTTTCTGAGAAAAATCTATATTATCACAATTTATAACTGCATTTGGTCCAAATTCTACATCAAGAGAATTTACGTTAGACATTTTTGCTTCAGCCATTAAACGTGACTTATTAACAATATTTGTCACATTTTGGTTTAAAATATCATTTAGTTGACTTATCTGAGATGATTGATTTGCGCCCATTTATTATCATATGGGATATTATTTTTTCATCAAAACAATTATTAAAAGTATTAGCAATAATATTATAAATCCTCCACCTATCATTATAAGTTTGGTTTGATCCAATACGATCTGACCTGGATGAGTTTGTTGCGGAATTTGCACTTGTGCTTGATTTTGTTGCGGAATTTGCACTTGTGCTTGTTGAATAGATTGTTGTGAACTTTGTACACACTGATTTACCTGACTTTGATCTAATTTAGTTGCATTGATAGTTCCAGCATTTTTTTGTGCCTGTTGATTAATACAGTTTTGTATTTGAATATTTGGACACGTCAATGACTTTGTAGTAAAAGGTTGAATCGTTAAACCACCTGACTTGCATTTTAAATCAGTACACTCAGGTCTTCCACCATATGCATTTGATGCTTTTAATAACTGAACCAACTGTTTTCCAGCATCACCCATCTGACTATAATATTCTTCGTCGCGTCTAGCATAAAATGAACTGGACATGAAACAAGAGCAAATATCTCCAAAATTTTCATACATCCATAATTGTTCTTCGTATGTAGAAGGATTACAATAACTTGCTATAGACATATCACAATCATTTAATTTACAATACTCTTTACATGGGACTTTTTGTAAATTATTAGTAACACAGTATTTTTTCATAGCAAATTGACAGTCTCCTAACCCATTTTGTCCCCAATATGTTCCACATTTATCTGGATTAACCCCATCTGGTAAAACATTTGAACAACACATTGGAGCTAACTCTTGGGGAACTATATCAAAAAACATATACTTAGGCCATGCAGTATTCCAATCTCTTTCTCCGCCACCTGTATCTTCATCTGCAGCAACGTTAAATGTATAGAATGGACTTGTTAAACTAAAACGATGATTATATCTACAGCTATAATCTCCTAAAAGTTCCATATTAATGACTTGAGAATCGTCACGTCCAATTGTTTTGCTTATACTAAGGTACTTAGGATGAACTGCAGCAAATACTCTTATATTTTCATTTGGCCATTTTGTTTGTGTTCCTGGATTCCACCACCACCAATCAGAATCACCCAAAACAACGGTATCTCCTAAGACTTTGTACTCTCCATAGTCTCTATTTGCGTTCGCAACTGCACGAGTTGACCAATAACAACCAGCTCCGTTACACGATCTTGATCGTGAAACATAAATCCAAGAATTATTTTGAATAATGGTAGAATATTTGAAATCGTTTTTAACTAATAGAACCCATATATTTGAAGGAACAACAACAGGATTAATTCCTACAGATTCTGCATTAAAAATAATATCACCAAGTGGAAGATATGGGTCATCTTGAGTAAAAAACATTTGACAAAAATAAAATACGCCCTTATTTGTACGTTGATATGCTTTATTTGATGCAATATTAGCTTTACCTATTTCAATTAACCATGAGAGTGGAACAATTTTAAATGGGAAAAAATTATTAATCCCTTGTTTTGCTAACTGCTTTATGACAGAAGAAGGAACTTTTGGAAAAATTGCATCACTATAAGAAGGATCTGATAAATCGTTTGAAAGTGATTTCCAAGACATTTATAGTAAGATTGGATTTTAATTTAAAGATATAAATCGTATCAATTAAATGATTTCTGAAATTTACAGACAAATTTATAATTGCGGAAAAGAATCCAGCGATATCACAAACTTACATGATCACTCAATTCGCGGTTTTTCTCGTTATGTTGAAATATTCTACATAGCTGGACAATATAATGTGCAAAATTTAAATCTCATGCATGCATTCACTTTACTGATGATTGATTTTGATGAATTAACGCATCTTGAATTTTTCGAAACTCGTTATTTATCATTGATTAATACTATAAAAAATAAATCAGAATTCACTGTTTTCAGAAAAGTTATATATGACACATCTTTACAAAATAAAACACTTATTGATAAAATGAAAGCAGTCATGCTAGACTTTCTAAAACATGAAATCATTAAACGAGAAATTTAATTAAATAAAGAACCAATATTTAATGGTATAGTAGAATTATATAATATCACTGTACTAATACAATTTCTTGATAATTTTTTATCCAACTTCGAATTCTTAAATTCAACATCATATCTTGCTCCTTCAAATGGATAATAATTATCATTTTCATTATAAATATTAGGCCAATTTCTGAATAAAATGTACTTAGTCTTACTTAGTATCCATCTTGTTTTATTAATCAAACTAGTGCACTCTTCTTCAGTATTATTAAATTTTGTTCCTATTGGAATAAATTGTGAAACATCTTCATACAAATATAATATATTATCGAATATATTCAAACGGATTCTTACAACGTTGTGATAATTATCACGTTGGTTTATTTCTTCCCATTCAGTATCGCTAAAATTATCTTCTTCGCTATATATATTATATATTTGTGTTAAACTAATTTCCATTGAATGTCGAAAATCAGTGATGTCAATTATATTATATGGCTGAGTATCGTCTTTATCTAGTTTCCAGAGTGTATCATTAATTTTAAACATATCAACATATGGATAACTTGTATATTTTATATAGTGTATGCATGTATCCATATTTTCTCTCCACATTGCAAACGAATGCTCTTTATATTCATTTCCAGGTTTTAATTGATCATGCAAATTTGATATAATCAAAAACATAGTTCCTTTTGGAGAAAAATATTTATTATTATTATCTATTATCAAGTCTCCTATATTAGCACATTTTTTTATTGCAAATTGTGCTAGTTTTACATAATATGGTGTACTACGTTTTTTAATGCAAAATGGAGAGTTAGGACACTCATATATTTGAGTATAAAATACTTTAGGACTATAAGGTTTTATATATTCATAAATTAAATTCGCAGTATTATTACAAACTGGTAAAGTTTTTAAAAAGTTTTGTATTTCCATTTATTATAATAACCTTACTTATTTAAGGTTATATTAAATTAGTAAATTAGTAAATTAGTAATCATGAAACTGAAACTCGAAAGACATTGCGTATTCATTTGCTATAAATATTCCAGCTTCTTTTGTAGTTACATGCAAGTTATGCAATATATCTCTATATTGTTTACATATCTCAGTTTGATCATCTCTTGTAAATTCTTTATGCGTAAAAACAAAAGGTAGAATAGAAGTAACTTTTGTCTGCTGTGTTATTGATTCTAAAAGAATTGGATGAATATCTATTTTGTTGTCTTCAACGTAATTTTTTATTTTTATTGTCATTATTCTATCAAATCTTTCTCTGTGTTCATCGTTTAAATCAAATTCTTGAAGAGTAGATTCTAATAAAGGGCTTGATAATTTTCTTGGTCTAAATAGCGGGGTATTTAGTAAAGAAGTGTTTGGCGATCCTATTGGAGAAACTTGCGAATCAATAGATAATTTTCTTGGTAAAATGAAAGGTGATGGTATCATTTTATATATCTTAATTTTATGTTAAATATTCAATTTATATTTTAAAATGACATTAGCAGTTGGAATAGTATTAGCTACTTTAGCTACGTTATCAACAAATTTCGGAAATAATATACAAAAATGGGCATTCAATAACGTTATATTAGATCAATATTATTACAAAAACAAATATTGGTTAAGCGGACTACTACTTAGCATTGCAGGATCTATTTGCGACTTATTTGCATTAGCAAACGCAGCACAATCTATTGTCGGTCCACTTGCTTCTATAGGTCTCATTTCTAACCTAGTATTTAGTCATTATTGGTTAAAAGAAAACATAACAAGAAAAGATATAAATTCTACTATTCTAATAATTATAGGTATTACAATAATACTTGTTTTTGGAAATCATTCAACCAAAACTTATGATATACAAGACTTTATTTCTTACAGTTCAAAACCTTCTAGCATATTATATATTTTAACCATACTTGCGATATCTTTATACTTAATAAGACACGTGAATTTAATAATAAACATAAGGGAACGTCTAAATACACAAGATTGTTCAGAAACTACTCAGTTAGATGAATATGTTGTTGGAAGACGTCTATCTCTTTTACGAACATATAACGAATACAAACGTAATTTTCCAAAATATCTAGCAATACTAAGTGGAATATTAGGTGGAAATTCTATTTTATTTGCGAAAATTTGTTCAGAATTAATATCAACAGCAATTAGTACAAAAGATCCATCTCAAATATTTTCTATTTTTGGTTTTATATCGATAATATTACTTATTTTTTGTATAGTGTATCAACAACGATATTTAGCAAAGGGATTAGAGTACTTTGACGTATCTATCATTATTCCTATATTTCAATGCGCGTTTATTTTAACAACAATACTAAGTGGTGGTTGTTATTTTATGGAATTTGCAAAATTAAATGAACTGTCAATCATTATGTTTGTATGCGGTACTATTATTATATTGTATGGAATTGAACAATTAAGTCATTCAGTAGAAGATGAACCAATTTCTAACTTAGAATTAACACAAATAGAAAGCGATTATACAGTCTTAGGTATTATTGAAGAAGAAGACTAATTACAATGTATCTGGATTTAAACGTTTTCCACGAATAAAACGAACAGGTTCAAACGTAAATTGTGAACGTTTTGGTTTATCTTCTGTATCAAATTCTTCAGCTTCATCGTAATAATACTTCATTTTTGGAACTATTACAGTTTTTATCCAATCTCTTAATGTATCGCTTGCTTTATTAATATTTTTTTGATTAAACTTGGAAGCAATATCTACTAAGTTATCTACGAAATGAGTAGACAGCCAGTATTGATAATTATAATCTAATTGATAATTAATACGTTGTATGGACTTATAATCAAATAAATATACATTTCCGTATTTTATATTTGCAAAATGATACCAAGCTTGTCTTAAATCTACTAAGTGATAAAAATCTGCCATAAAATGTTTTGATTTTATGAAATCAGAAAATGTACTTTTATAATTTACTACATCTTGGGCAAATTGATTTTCAATGAATCCTTCAATACGATCAATTAATTCTATTTCTAATTCCGTTAATAAATTTTGATATCTTACAAGTAAATTATTAAGTGTCAATTTAGTATTCTTTTTTAATTTTTGCTTGAAATGAAGCGTTATATACCAATTATAATTTATTGATTTTAATAAATCTTCATGCAATATTTCTAATCCATCTAATACTTCTTGTTGCCAGTAGGAATCATCAACTCTATATGATTCAGGAGTACGCGATAACGCAAACTCAAAATAATTTAGCGGTTCTATGTCTAAATGATCACCTCTAGTTTTCTTTTCAATAGGAAGTGGATTTTTAAAATACAAACTAGTTTGCTCTTTATTGAGTGATTTGATATCTTTGTCTAGTTCATATTGCATAAGTTTAGTTATCTCTAATTTCTTAAACTCTTGTTCTAAAGTTTCATCAGACAAATCTATGCATGGTTCTAATATATAAGAATAAGGATCATTATTTTCACATGTCTCTCCAATTAATATTGGCTCAAAAGGTCCGTTATCTATTTCTATCGTAAGTTTTTGAATTTTATTTGAACTTTGACCAGTAAACATACTTTCGTTTAAATTTTTTGAATTAACTACATTAAAATTAATATATCTTTTCATGTCTCTATTATATTTTGGAAGGTGGTTATATATAATATCTAGTACATGATTTCTAAATAGATTTATATTATGTTTGAATTCTTCCCCTTTAACATCCACATAGTATAAAACTTCTTCTTGTAATTTAAATATATTAATTAAACTATCACCATTTGTATCTATCATAAATTTCAACTGGAGATAAAAAAGATATTCAAGATACTCAAGAATTTTTAGCAAAGTCCATGAATTAACTAATGTAGCAGAGTCATTTGTGTCCTTAATTTTTAAAACTTGTGTATCGAGAATAATATCAAGGGTTTGCTTATCTATTATTTTTTTAGCAATCTTGATATAATTTTCATTAACCAATGTATAATTATTTGCAGGTTTAGGTTGACTTTTTTTCTCTAAATTATATAAGTATTTACGTTGTTCCATTGATAGTATAGGGAGTAAGCTAATATAAATATTTTTATAATATACATATAACTGTTCAAGTGGTATTACTTTAATAAGTTTCATAAAATCGAAATTTGATTTAACTTTAGCAAAATTACAAATTTCTTCTAATACTATAAATATTTGTTTAATATTTTCTGTTGTTAAAAATTCTTCTTTTGTAAGAAATGTTGGAATAGTGAATTTTGGCACAGCAAAATCTATTGATTTATTCTCAATACATTTGTCGTCTTTCCATTCAAACTTTGGATAAGGAACGCAATCTTCTTTGCGAGTAACAGAATGAACTACGTTATCTTGAAGTCCAAGTTGCTTAAATTTTAATAGTAAATTTTGTTCAGATTTTAACACGCTATGACTTCTTTTTCCATGGAATTTAAAATAATCATCCATTTATAATATATAAATGATTTTGTTTTTACTTTAAAATACTTAAAGTAATTTATATTTTTCTAAAGTATGCCCAACCATTTCTATCATTTGGCTCATATCTAACTAACTCATAATTTTTATTTTTCATTAAATCTTCACATACCAATTTATTTTTATCAACGTTAATATCATCTAAGATCCAATGGGTAACTCTATCTTGTAAGTCTTTATAAATAAAATAAGAATCCCAATCTCCACCGTCATGTACAACTAAATCAATTTGCTCATGCGGAGTAAATAACGTCGATTCTTGAGAATTTGCTAAATCAATCAAACATAAATATTTGGATTGTTCCATATGTTGCAAATGTGGAAATACTTGAATAATATCATCCCAAGAAATTCTTTTGTGTCCAACAGTTCCATGTATGAAATGGATATTTTGATTATTGGAGTAATATTGTCTTGCAAATTCCCATTTTTCCTTGTTGATTTCAAAACTATAAACTTGGGTATCTTTTCCTTCAATTCCATGTGCAATACATTTAGTTGTTCCTTGTCCATTCCAACAACCAACATCATAGATTAATTTAAAATCATTGTTTTTTATAAGTTCAACTATAAAATTACCAATAGATGAACCAATATTAATTTGACCAATATTATTCAAACTACATTCAGTAAAACCTTTTTTATCTTCGCTATACCACACCATTTTAAAATAAGTAATGTCTTATTTAAATCAATATTTATTTTAGATCATTTATTAACTTATTAAGATCAACTGGTTTATCAATTAGGACGCATTTATTATCTTCATCCCACTGGTTCGATCTTGAATAAACAAGGGTGTGAGTTTTTGTGACACTAGTAAGAAGTTCTTTTATGTCTCTTATATGAGCATCTCCAAAAAAACATATACTAGCGACAGGTGGTGTTATATTTTGTCCCATTTTATCTTTTGTCTTAAATAGTCTCAAAAACCAATAAATATCTAATAAAATCCTTAATCTGCTTATCATGTCATTATAAAAACGTAATGAAAATTTCAATTGTTGTTGTTTTTCAAAAATAGTTTCCATATCAACGTCGTTTGAAATATCTATAAGAATTTCTTTAAGTAACTCAGAACTTAAAATTGTATCTCCAATTGTTCTCGCGTTCAATTTAATATTCATCACATTAACATAATCTGCTATCCATGTATCTAAATACTTTAGTAAAAAATCTGATTGACGATTGATTCCGTTATGATGTAATTGTTTTTGTATGTAAGAAATACCGATTGTTTCTTTGTCATGTAATATTTCGTGATAAAATTGTTTTAAGTCTAAGCAAAATAAATTAATATAATAAAATAACTTATCTAATATTTTAGTAAAGTCCCTATTTGAATTAACACAGTAGTATTTTAAACAATTTACGAAATTTATTAATGGCTGAATATCAACTGAGCTATTAGGATGATGTAACATTGCTATTTCTTGAATAGCAGCTTCAAAGAAATATTTCATCTCATATTGATTAAATACTTCGTGAAATTGTCTTATATCTACGAAATGCCAACGTATATTTTTTGCTACACACCTGGAATATTTTTGATTAAAACAACTTATATGGTTATGAATAACATTATGGATGGATTGGTTTCTATCACTTTGATCTTTATTTCTATGGGCAAATATATTTTTATACTCTTTGTAATTTATAGTTTCTAAATCGTTTTTAAGATAAAATTGTTCAAGATTAAAATCGATTGGGTATTTTTTTGATGCTAATTTATCAAGTTCAATAAATAGATCATCTCCATACAGTTCAGCGCAATCATTTTTAAGATCACATGGACTACATGTTTTTCCAAGAATATTACTATGATAATCTCCAAATAAAATTATTACAGGTGGTTTGAGGCCATTTTGAGTCCATGTATTAGCCATTTCTCCATTTGGCGAAAGAACATGACATGATATTGGACCACTGATTTTTTGGAATATTCTTGAACCAATAAATAAACCATTTTTTAAGTTAGTAGGAAGTATTGGAATTATTTTAACAGCTAATAATTGTTCTTTTTCTGCAACTGATAACTGATCTGCATGAATTTCTAAATAATTCAAACGCTGATTTGCTTCAATCTCTGATATTTCTTCTAATACTTGTGGTTCTGTTTGTTGTGGTTCTGTTTGTTGTGGTTCTGGTTGTTGTGGTTCTTGCAGTTCTTGTTGTTGTAATTGTTGTACTAATTCTTTACAATAAGCTTTACCTATATCAGACTCTTTTTTTGGTATCCAATAATAAGGTGGTTTTGGTTTACAATCTTTCATTAATCTATTAGCATTTCTCCAGACTTGTTGTACTTGTGGTTGTACTTGTGGTTGTACTTGTGGTTGTACTTGTGGTTGTACTTGTGGTTGTACTTGTGGTTGTACTTGTGGTTGTACTTGTGGTTGTACTTCGTTAGGATTACCACATTTTTTTCTGAATGTTTCATAAACAGATTTTCCTACAGAAATTGCTCGTTTAGTTATAGGATTTATAGTTGGTATATTTCTCCATTTATCACAATCTTCTTCCGATATGTTCATTTATACTAATTAATAAAAAAATATTAAAATACATTACCAAATATTGTAAGGTATTTATTTTCTCTTGATTGAACTTTGCGCCATAACGTTTAATAAAGGTTTCATTTGTGGTTCTTGTAATTGCACTTGAATTTGATTCACAGGAACTACAGCTTGTTGTAATTTTAACTCTTGAGTTTCTTGCTCTTTTTGTGTTAAAGTTTGTTTTATTTGTTCATTTTCTGCTTTCAATTGATTTATAGTATTCAAATGTTGTTCATGATTTCTTTGCGCTAATTTATCTATATTATCCAACATATCTTTTGTTTGTTCTAATTCTTTATTGGTCATATACAAATCTTGTTGCAACTGATCACTATTACTTACATAAGTAAAGTATTCTTTAGAAGAGATAAGGACTAAAGCAAATCCTACTAATACAAGAATAATAATCTGATTTTTTGTTAATTCCATTTAGTATATTAGCTAGAAATTAATATAAAATTTTTCACATTCCTTTAATCATGATTTTCTAAAAGTCCTTTTATTTCTTCGATCAAAACATTATCTGTTATACGTTTATTATCAGCTGTTTTATCAACTAAACGTGGAGTAGAATTAAAATCTTCAAATAGAAGTACATTTTCCATAAAATCATCTTTATTTACGTCTTTATTCATCTCAACTTCTACCAATACTTTATCAAGATGAACAATACAATGATCAAAGTCTGACTCGTCCCTTATTTTCTCAAAAAAATCTTTTGCTCGTTCATACTCGTTTGACATGTATCGCATTTTTGTAAATGGAAATCCACCTACATTTGTGATTTGAAAAAAAGTATTTATAACAATGAATGCCGTATTTTTCACCATTTTATATTTTATATAAACTTTGCTTAAAATCAATTTATCGTTTAAAGATTCTTATTAAACAATTAAAATGAATCCATTTAATATTATTAGACGTTTTGGTCGTCACGGAGAATATAGCATTAATCTTTTGCACTTTGACAAAATCTGGTATGACCACAATAAAAAATCAATCTCGTTTTATAAATCAGGCAATAAAAACTACTCATTCACTTTTGATCATAACGAAGATGGTGTCAAAGAGTATGAACAAATAATCACAACTTTAAATGATCATTATAGAAATGACTTTAAGAAATAAATTTAAATTGTAACGAAATGTTTTATCCACTATTATTATCATGGCTTTTATCTTCGGCCTATATCATTATAAATTTTAACATTATTAATATAACTTCTTATTTTCAAATCTGGTATAACTATGAACTTTTAAAAATTTTATTTTTTATAGCTACTAAAATTGAAGGACAACTGTATCTAACTCTTCTATCTAAAGATTTATTTGATACACGTATTAAAAGAATTTTATATTGTAGTATTGGATTATCTGTATATTTTTTACAATTTAGCATGTTACAAGTTGGATTAAATTTACTAATGATATATTTAATAAAAAATATTAGAAGCAAATATGATAATAAATCAAATAAATATGTTTAAACCTTACGATAGTGTAAAGTTTAAATTTCAAACTCAGGATCATTATCAGGAGTAAAATTCATGAGTCGCTTATTTTTTATAGTTTCTTTAACTGTTAGTAAATCGTCTGTTTTTTCTTGTTGTGTATATCTAATAAATTCTTCTTTTGTTATTTTGTTATAACTTGGAAATTCTTCAGTTAGATACATGGAAAAATAATGATCGACTTCATCTTTTCTAATATGAAAAAAAAGTAAAGGAAATTTAGAAATATGTTGAATAACTTGCGAATTATTCCAAATGTTTTGCCAGATTTTTGCTTGTTTAGATTCACAATCACACCATAATATATGACCTTTTGATTCTTCTCCACAATATTTGCAAGTAATATAAAAACCCATCGTTAATTTAGACAACAAACCAAATTAAAATTTATTCATTTTAAAGCCCAACAATTTTTGGATGACAAAAAGCCAATTCCATTAAAAAAATAAATAGTAAATTACATGTGCTTAAATTTTCTGCTGGAATTACAATGTTTGTAGAAATATTTTTACCAATAAGATACCCAGTATAATTAGTTATAGGATCTAGTATCCATCTAGCTCTCCATCCAGAAAAATACTCCCATATTTCACAAAAGATGGAAACTAATATTATAAGTAGGTCTATATTTTTAATAAATATCCCAATCGTAATATATATTAATAAATGTCCTATAGTCCAACCATCTATATTTTCTCTCGAACAATCGTTATTTTTAGGATTTGTCGAAACAGATTTGATCCAGCACTTTGCCCAATTAGGAATATCTATTTTAAATTTAGTCATTGGATCATCTAATAATGGATTTGGTTTATAACGTGGTCTTATTATAAAATTATAAAGAATCCATATAAAGGTCCAAATAATAAAAATGACTAGAAGAATATTTATATCCTTTATAATTTCTGATATATTCATTTACTTTAATAAAATATATTCTTGATTAATTTAAAATGAAACGTAGTTATCAGAAGTTTTTGCCAAAACAAAAGCAGACTAAACGTAGTAATATAAAAACATCGTTTAGAAAAAAATGTAGTACAAGTATTAATAGAAAAGGTTCAAAAATTACAAGAACAACAAGATGTAATTCTTTACAACGTAGAGTAATAAGATCTCCTAAAAAATCCACAAAGAAATCACCTAAAAAATCCACAAAGAAATCAGATAAAAAATCCACAAAGAAATCACATAAACAATCCATAAAGAAATCACCTAAACAATCCATAAAGAAATCTCCTAAACAATCCATAAAGAAATTGCCTAATCAATCATCTAAGAAATCCACAAAGAAATTAGATAAAAAATCTCCTGTTGAAAATTTTAATGAAGATATTAGCGACGAAGAACCATTGCAAACAGATTATATAATTATACCTAAGTCTAAATTAAATAAGAAATTATCTAAAAATTCTATTAAACAAATCATATATAACAAAGAATCAGAAAGTGAATCAGAAAGTGAATCAGAAAGTGAATCAGAAAGTGAATCAGAAAGTGAATCGGAAAGTGAGTCAGAAAGTGAATCAGAAAGTGAATCAGAAAGTGAATCGGAAAGTGAGTCGGAAAGTGAGTCAGAAAGTGAATCGGAAAGTGAATCCGAACTTGATAAATATAGAAAAGAAACAATAAAAAAAGCTAATATGGATATATATGGTGAATTCGAAAGTGCAGAAGACAAAAAACAAAAAGAGGAAAGCAAAGTAACAGTGGAAAAGGTAATAGAACAAAATAAAGTAGAAGAAAGTAAAGAAGAAAGCAAAGATAATACATGTTCTTATAGAAGATGTAAACCTAAAGAAAAAGATGAAAATAAAGAAGATAAGAAAATAGTTGAAGTTAGTAAGATAGAAATTAAAGAAAAAGAAGAAAATAATAAACCACCAAAAAAGAAAAAATCAAAATTTATTGATTCTCCAAATATAAGTCCAAGAAAATTAGATAAAGATAAATTTGAGCAAACCAACGATCAAGATCAAGTATATTTAGAATTATTGGTTACATGCAAAATTTCAAGGCTAACAAATTATATTCCAGGAATTAAAAATGTTTTAGGACGTCATATAAAACGTGCACTTGATTCTTGTTATGTTAGACAACCAACTATTTCTATAGGGAATATATCTACAAAAAACATTACTGAAGGATTTATTTATAAAGCAAATATAACATTAATAACACAAAAGAATGAAGAAGAATGCGTATTAAGAATGTTACGTCATGCATATTACGATATACATCATGAAGAACAAGAAGGAACAATAATAGTAGAATCAATTGATATAAAGAAAAGACATGAGAGTCCAATTTATATACAATGGTTTCCAAATAGATTAGAACAAAACTTTTTATTATCTAAAGAAGCAAGTGCAGCTATGCCAATAGAAAAAATAAGAATTCTTAAAAAACATGAGTCTGATCCATCAAGAAAATATGAATTTGATTTGAATGTAAGAAAAACATTACAACATGAAGTTGGATTTCCATTTGAGCATGCAAAAGATGACGACGAAAGATTATTATTAACTTATTTCATAATAAAAACCTTAGGCAATATAAAATGGAAAAGAGATTTAAATATTTAAGTTTTTATTCTTTAAAATGATTAAAGAATAATATGAAGAGTTGGTTACATGTATTGAAACCAACGATATAAATGGATCTCAAGACTTAATTAAGATTATAAAAACTATTATACATGATCTAGATGAAAATGAGAAATTAGAATGGATCGAAAAAATAAGGGTACAAGAAAATTTACTTAATAATAAACGTAAAGATAGTTTACTGGACGTAGTCCTAAGCAAAGAGATATGTGCGACAAAAAAGTCAAATGATACAGTTTTAATACTTAAACAATCATTAACAGAATTACATAATACCGAAAAAATAGGATTAGATACAATTAATCATTTACATGAACAAAGTGAATCAATAAATAGAATGACTACAAAGACACAGAAAATTAATAACGATATGACACACTCTTCTAAACTACTGACGAAAATGAAATCAATATTTAGATAATTCATGCTTAAAATTATAAAATGGACATATAATGCGTACCGTAGCAATTGAAACGGAACATTGCCATCGTACCGAATCGTTTGAAACCATGTCTACTATAACGTTAAATACTGATATTATCTTATCTCTTATAGAACGTAGTAAACAGTTAACTAGAGATCTTGAAAATCTCTTAGTAATGACTAATGGATCTAGACCAATTATAATAGCAAAACCAATTCATCTCTTACAGAACATAAAACAAGAAATAGATAATTGGAACGACTATGATCCATATACTTATCTAATTAAATTATCTGATACTCTTATTCCATATGAAAAAAGTGGAGAAAAAATTGGAAACGATTTCAAACATCTATTCGAATCATTATTCATTCTTATGTGTAAAAAATTACTAAAAGTGGAAAAAGATGGATGTATTGGACTTAATACTGTCTTTTTATCTAATATAGTAAAAGTACGTGACATAAAATGGTTATTGAATATTATTGCTATTTACCATGGTCGTGATCTTCTTTTCAAATTTAATTACACTCATCTTGAAATATACGCTAAAATTGGTTCAAGAGACTGTCAAAATTTTATTAATAAATTAGTAAATGAAGTAGAATCCTATAGTACTTTCTATGAATATATACTACAACCACTATTCAAATCATGTGATTTAGAAAAAATTAAATATTACTTAACATGTAATGCTTATATTTATAAGCGCTACTGTGATTCTTATTGTAATCATACTTCTCATCAAGATTGTTATACTTGTTCATATGCAGAGAACGAAGATTACCATTATTACACGTGTTTTGAGAAAAAATTACGTCACGAAAAATATCTTATTAGTGAATGGACAAATCTTACAAATCCATACGAAACACAAAAAAGATGTGAATGCATTATGTGGTTAATGTACAAATTCGACGGAAAAATCAAATTTTTATTAGAAACAGAAAAAAACCAAATGTCTGATTTTATTGACCATTTTTTTTACGAAAAATATTCACATCTATTAAATGGAAACTGATATAAATTACGATTATCTATTTAAAATATTACTTATAGGTGACTCAGGTGTTGGAAAATCTTGCTTAATTTTACGTTTTGCTGAAAATATGTTTATAGATTCATATATATCTACTATCGGCGTTGATTTTAAAATTAAAACAATTTCCCTATTTGGTAAAATTGTTAAACTACAAATTTGGGACACTGCTGGACAAGAACGTTTTAGAACAATAACTACTAGTTACTATAGGGGATCACATGCAATATTAGTTGTTTACGATATTACTAGCATGGATTCATTCAGAAATGTTACATCTTGGTTAAATGAAATATCAAACTTTGCTAATAAAAACGTACAACTAATGCTGATCGGGAATAAATCAGATCTTGAACACAAAAGACAAGTAGATAATGATTTACCTAAGACATTAGCGTTTGCAAACGATTTAACTTTCTTCGAAACATCTGCAAAAAACTGCACTAATATTCATAAGGCATTTGAAGATATCGCGTCAAAATTAGTTAGATCTTCGCAAATAGAAACAAACGCAAAACAACTTTCTATAAATTCTATACCTATAAAAGAAGAAAAATCATGTTGCAATTCTTAATTAACGATTAAGAATTATAATTTAATATATCTTGACTCTACTTGCGAATTTGTTTCTTTTTTAAATGTAGACCAGGTATCTGAACGACACAATACACATGTTGTTCTTGTTTCTAACCATTTCAACATACATTTTTCATGTACATACTGATTACAAGTAGGACAACTTACATTCTTATGATCTTTTAAATAATCATAGCAAATTGGACACTCATCTTCTTCTCCTAATTCACGTTCTGAAATCTCAAATCTAGTTTTCTGAACTTCTTGTGAATCTGATTTTTCCGTTTTATCAACATTAAGCTTTTTAAACTTTTTCACCAATTCATCATCCATAAACTCACTCACTTTATTTCCCATTAATCTATTTTCTATTGATGCAATTTGTGCATCATTCAACGTATTTGTTTCCCAAAACTCATAATTCTGTGGTTCTCCTATAAAACAACGTCCTACTTTATATACTATAAACCAACAATGCTTACAAACAACGTCATGTTTATTGCAATTTATAATATCTGGACAATTACATGATATTTTACCAGTTGATTTAACAATACGTACTTTGTATACGTTTTTTGTTGAACCAGATACATGACACTCAATTAAGTCACTTTCTGTTTTTGAATCTAATAGATAAAATTCATCAACAAATATTTTCTGATATCGTTTTTCCTGATTACTTAATACTCCACGTCTACTCATTTATATATTCTCCTAAAATAGTTAATGTTCCTTTTACATAATCTCCTTTTTTCACTTTAATATCAAATCTATTCCTATTTGGTATTATTATATCAACTCTGCTTCCAAATTGGATCATTCCTATATCTTCTCCCACTCTAACATAACTTCCCACTACGTTTTTATTTTTTATTCGCCTAACGAGCTTTCCTGCTATCTGATATACATCCAATTCTCCCCACTTAGTTGATATACTTGTTATCACTTTTTCGTTATCCCTACTTTTATTCAAATCATTCGCCAATTCAAACTTCCCTGTAGAATCTTTCAGTATTTTTGCTATTGTACCGCATACTGGAAAAAATTGATAATGAATGTCAAACGGAGATAAAAAAATAGCTATATGAAGTTTATCAGAGTCAAGTGGACTTATATCCATTATTCTGCCAAATGCTGGACTATAAACTCGATTATCACATGACATTAACGTTTTATTAGGATAACGATAAAACCATGCAATAAAAACTAATAGCAAAAATACTGCAAAAAAGATTAGTTTCATTTATACCCAGTTAATAAAATAATTTCATTATATGCGATTTCGTCAAGAGTATAAAAGTCTATTTCCTTTGAACCATATTCTATTTCATGTCGTATCATATAACGTTCAATAATATTTGTTAGACCATCGTTATACTTATCAATATTTGCCATAAGATGCAAAATTAGTTTTTCTATTTTCTTAAAATCTAACATTTAAGGTTTTAACGATATATAATATTAAAATAAAATGTTTTTCAAAATAATAAGATCTTTATATCACATTTTTAATATTATTAACCTATTTTATACTTTATTTCAACCTTATTCGCAATTTAATGTCGCATCTTTCTTAAATTATCTATTCGTTCTATCACTACATGATTCGTATTTGACAAAAAGCAAGTCTTATACAAATTTTGTTTCAAGCTCTTTTATTGTTCTTTTATATCAAATAGGTTTATTTGCTTTCGCATGTAGCATTAAAGAAACGAATGAAATTATATTTCTTGCACTTATAATCATATTTCATGCTACTTACGATTGTCAAATTGCAAAAATAATGATCGACGACTATCTATTTGAAGAAAACTATGAAAAACTTCCATTTACACAAGAATCATATGCAATAGTAGTTTAGATCTCTATAAAAATGAAAATTAATATTCTGACAATAATCTTAGAAAATGATAGATTCAAAACATTGTTTAATATTATTTTATCCTAATTTACCAATATTTATTAGATTTATATTAGTAATAATTAATGTATTATATGATTTATATTTTTATGATATAAATTTATTCGCATTATATTTTTATTATATTGAAGTACTACTATTTTGCGATTTTATAATATTAAATAAAATTATAAAAATTAAATTGTTTACATTAAACGATGAATGTTGTATATGTAATATGAATCAAAATGATAAAATAAATACTCTTATTTGTGGACATAATGTTCATGAAGAATGTAGAAATGCTCTATATTTTGTATCTAAAAGAAACTATTGTGCAAAATGCAGAATAAATTATATTTAAATAATAGCTTAATTAGTATAGAAATGGATTCTCTAGATAATATTCCAATCGTCGCGACAAGTATATCAATTCTGGCGCGTTTTATTTTCATGTACTTAATTTGGAAAAACAAATCAAAAAATTCTTATTCATTAATTTTTTGCATTCTTTCCATAATTTCTAGCTCAATGTGGATATATTATTCTGTAGAAATAGATAATTTTCCAATCATATTTAGATCATCTTCTGAGATTTTATTATTACTGATTTCATCAATCTATATAATTTATAATAAACTTAATACCTAAACTTTACCAAATGTAAAGTTTACCTTACTTAGAAAAAATCATCCGTTGTTTCATCATCACTAAAATCTAGCTCCATTGCATATCGCAATATTCCACCTATTCCACCAAATCCTTTCACAAATTGAGATCCCTGTTCTGACTTATCACTTATTATAATCAGATCAAAGTTATATTCTTCATAATTTTCTGCCATCCAATCTATTATTGGAATAGTATCAACTATTTCTTGTGTACCAGGTTTATATACAATTGAACCATCTTTGCATGTATAACGTAATCCTTCATAGTTTTCAAAAAGTATAACCTTCTCTAACGATCTTGATTCTATCGCATTCATCACTTCCTTGCAACCAAATACATATTTGTTTGTATCTTTACTTATTTCTGTAAAGAATTCTGATAGAATCTTTTTCTCTTGATTTATTTTTACCATGCTTAATACATCTCCTGTTGCCTGTATTGCCTGATTTAAGCCATTTTCACCACCATAACTTATATCAATAACTTTGATAAGTATAGATTTCAGTCTTTGATCAAATAACTGACTATCAAAAAGCTTATGTTTGAAATTCGCACAACCTGCAAGTATTATTCCTTTTACTGTTGGCATATCATTCTTTATAAAACACTGCGTTGCTAACTCACTACACTTTCTAACATAGTGTCCATATGCTTCTTCACGTAATCTTGCAAATCTAACACTAGACTGACCACCCCTACCATGTTTCTTAGGTAAATCTACGCTAAACTGATTGATAATGGATTTTGTATTTGATTGAAGAAGTGCAAATAGACAACCTGACCCATCCATTATAATAAATCCATACTGCTCGTCAGACTGAAGAAGTGGAACTAGACAATCTAAATGAAATACACTATCACATATATAACCACTTCCGCTAATTGGTTTAAATGGAACATAATCTATGTTGATTTTCTTTTCTTTTCCATCTGGACAAACAACTTCTCCACAGAATAGAACGAGTCCATTTTTTGGCGCACGATTTGTATAATTTTTTAGTTTTTGAAGACATGCAGTGATAGCTGTAAGTACACTTTGTCTATTAACTCTTGATTTAATATTTGATGCTGCACCAAGTTCGTCTGTCAGTAACTTTGACGATTTACTAATTTGTTCATCAGGTGGTATGATCAGTGTTATACAGCTTGTTCCATTACCTTTAATTTTTTCTAAGTACTGAATGAGACGTTTAGTTTTAAATGCAGATATTTCTAAGCTAGCCATTTTATTGGTATAAATTGATTGTTTAAGCATATTTCATTTTAAATAAAAATGGACTTACTCATTGGAATAATACTAGTTGCTGTATATCCAGTAATAAACTGTGTAATTTTCATACTAACATGGTGTTCTTTTACAACGGATTATCTGGTTATATTTTTAATTGCTATAAGAATGATCTGCATAGCTGGTAATTGTTTATATTATAACGATTGTTTGGGACCATTGAATAACCTAATGCTTCAGACAATATTTATAGGAATATGCGAACTATTAGAAATAGTATGTATTAATTCAAATATAGGAAATATAACAAAAAATATTATTGGACTGTCGACATTTCAGTTATGTTTATCAGGATTAATTTGCTGTTATGGTCCTAGTATATATAATACGCCAGAACAGGTTAAAAGAGAATATAAATTATTGGATATAAACGCAGAGAACATAGAAACATGTAGCATATGTATGGATGATAAACGAGAAAATCTTGTTATGACAGAATGTAATCATGTATATCATAAAGAGTGTATAGAACATTGGATAGTCAAGTACAAAGGTAGTTGTCCAAATTGCAGAAATGAAATTTAATAGAATGAATAATATAACTATAAATGTTTGTAGTAATAAAACAATATTATCATTATTCAGAAGAGTCTCATTGGAGAGACAATGGATGGATAACACTTTCTTGTAAAGTTTTTGAGACGCGGGAAACATGCGACAATTATCTAAATAGTCTGAAACTTTTCGATTGCTTTTATGAGGATGCAAAGAAAATGACTGGGCAATATAGCTTTGATAAATATTATGAACGAGACGAGGAAGAAGATGACTCTTTTTATAATACATATGATCCAAGTTCTGGAATATACAAATATACTGTATCTCCTAGAGATTTAGAACGTTTTATAATAAAGAAAGTGGAGTTTGGAAAAGAAATAGGTTTGACTATGAATAATGATTCGGAAGACTATGAATTGAATTATGTTTATGTAGCTATAAAAGTTGAGTTAAATGAATTACTTTCAAGTGAAAATTTCTGGATAAGAAAAGGAAAAGAAGAGACTGATATATATTACTACTGGGCAAAATCAGGTCATGATAAAGACTATAAAATTATGATAAAGGAACAACGTGACCAGGAACAACGTGACCAAGAACAACGTGAACAGGAACAACGTGACCAGGAACAACGTGACCAGGAACAACGTGACCAAGAACAACGTGACCAGAAAATTGAAGTATCTTTATTTGAAGTGGCATGCTGGTTAGAAGAGACTACAGAAAATTCAGAATTAGCATGGGACATACTCAACTGTGATAACACTGTAGCTGAACGTACAAAATTTATATACTTTTATAAAGGAAAGACGTATAAGGAAGTGGTTCAATGTTTTAAAGAAGTTAATCGTCAAGATTTTCTTGATATTATTGAATAAACTTTACGTTTTGTAAAGTTTAAAATTTAATTAACTAATTCGTAATATTTAACGCACTTTGTATTAAATATACAACATGATTCCACATCTATTCCTAAATACCACGTATGTCTACGCAACATATTAATATCCTTCTTAAATTCTTCCTTAATTTATTCATAATTATTAAAATATATCCCATCCCATTCTTGGGATACCTTATTCCAGTTAACTCCTTGCTCAAATGGAACTTGATACTGTTTGCAAAATTTTCGCAGACATTCTATACTTTCTATACGTAGAATTTTTTCCCAATTCAAATAAAACTCGTACTTGTCACATGCATCTAAACATAAAAAATTTTCGTTATGACACCAATTTTTCCATGCATCATTCTTCGATAACCATAATCCAATCGGTTTAAACCACTCTTGCTCATATACCTTATGATCAAGTGCAAAATTTGGACCTGTCCAATGATAAAAACGAGTCATTCTTTCTACACTAACTAAATATCAGATTTTATCACTTTACGTTAAACCATATTATTTATCCTATTTATTTACGATAATTTAAAAAGAAAAACCCTATAACGTTCTCCATAAATTGAGTTTGTACCAAATCATTCCAAACGATTCAAAATTATTCGTACTAACAATTTATAATTATTCGTCATGCAAATTCAAAACGCTATTCAAGAAAATTCCAATCAAGATGGATTTTACTTCATTGAAAGTCCACAACAATCCATTCGCAACTTAGCTCAATTATGCAAGCTTTTTGGTCTAGATCAAGAATTATTAGATAACTTCTTAATTGAAAATGGAGCAATTATAGCTGG
>VFQS010000825.1_pt1 | contig 31268 bp, 24 predicted proteins | sample 3512361 | NCBI WGS metagenome assembly VFQS01 (sample SAMN10412375, study PRJNA504923) | tailings metagenome | isolation source: Relicate 1 Philex TSF3 active mining | place: Philippines
TTCTTGACCAGCCAACCCGACTTGAACTATCACAACCCTGACGTGGTGGAAGCCATTTTGGGCACTGTGAAATTCTGGTTAGAACTGGGCGTGGACGGCTACCGTTTGGACACCGCTAACTATTATTTCCACGACAAAAAATTGCGCAACAACCCAGGCCGCGGTCAACCTAAGGGCAACGACCCAGCAGTGAATGACGTCAATCCTTATGGCTGGCAGTATCACAAGTTTGACAAAACCCAACCCGAGAATTTGGGCTTCCTGAAACAACTGCGCGCACTGCTTGACCAATATCCCAACACCACCATGGTGGGCGAGATTGGAGACGACGATGGACTGACCGTCATGGCCGAGTACACCAGCGGCACCGACAAGTTGCACATGGCCTATAGCTTTGACTTGCTAGGGCCCGACAGCAGCAGCACGTATCTGCACGACTTGATGACGCGCTTTGCCGAGAAGAACGCGACAGGCTGGCCTTCATGGGCATTGTCGAATCATGACGTGGTGCGTGTGGGGTCGCGCTGGGGAGGCGAGTCTGCTGACGTTCGCAAACTGCGTGTTGCCGCGGCTTTCCAAATGTGTCTGCGCGGCTCGCCTTGCTTGTACCAAGGCGACGAACTGGGCCTGCCGGAAGCGCAAGTGGCTTATGAAGACCTGCAAGATCCATACGGCATCACCATGTGGCCCGAGTTCAAAGGCCGTGATGGTTGCCGCACGCCCATGCCCTGGGATGGCAAAGCAGCCGACATGGGCTTTGGCAGTGGCACGCAAAAGCCTTGGCTACCTTTGACAGAGGCCTATCGCAAATTGGCTGTGTCTGAACAAGACAAAGACCCTCAGTCTTTGCTGAACTTCTATCGTGGCTTGTTGGCTTGGCGCAAAGGCCAAGACGTGCTGTTGCATGGCGATCAAGCCTTGCTGCCTGTGCACAAACAAGTGATGGCTTTTGTACGCGAACACGAAGGCAAAAAAGTATTGTGCAGCTTCAACTTCAGTGACAGCACGGCCACCATGGACTTGCCTGCAGAATTCAAATCTGCATCGGCCTTGCATGTGCCAGGCTTGAGCGGCGGCAGTGTGGCAGGTGACACCATCAAATTAGAGACCTACGGCGCATTGCTGTTGGCCATCTGACATCGGAGACCAGCATGTCACGCATTGATTTTCAAAACGTCTGCAAGCGCTACTCACCTGAGTTGCCTTTGACGATCAACAACGCCAATCTCACCATTGAACAAGGCGAATTTTGTGTGTTTGTAGGCCCTTCTGGTTGTGGCAAGTCCACCTTGCTGCGCATGGTGGCGGGGCTTGAAGACATCACCTCGGGTGACTTGCTGATTGAAGGTCAACGCGTGAACGATTTACCACCTGCGAAGCGCGGCGTTGCCATGGTCTTTCAAAGTTATGCGCTTTACCCGCACATGACCGTGGGCGAAAACATGGCCTTTGGTTTGCGCGTGCTGGGCTCGAACAAAGCAGAGATAGACCGCAAGGTCAAGGCAGCCGCAGAGATCTTACAACTCACCCCACTGCTCGATCGCTTGCCCAAAGCCTTGTCGGGTGGTCAGCGCCAACGCGTGGCCATTGGCCGCGCCATTGTGAAAGAGCCCAAACTGTTTTTGTTTGACGAGCCCTTGTCCAACTTAGATGCCGCTTTGCGCGTTCAAACGCGTTTGGAAATTGCCAAGCTGCACAAAGACATGAACTCGGCCAGCATGATCTACGTCACGCACGATCAAGTCGAAGCCATGACCTTGGCCAACAAGATTGTGTTGTTGCACACAGGCGATCTGATTCAACAGCGCGGCAGTGTGGCGCAAGTGGGCTCGCCCATGAATTTGTACCACCGCCCCGGGAGTTTGTTTGTTGCTGAATTCATTGGCTCACCCAAAATGAACTTGCTCAAAGGCCAATTGGTCGATGCACAAGAGCGCTATGCCACGGTCAAAGTGGGCGATCAGATGATCAAGGCCGCAGTGGACGCGCGTCATTTGAAAGCAGGCGACAACGTACAACTGGGCATCCGGCCTGAACACATCCCTTTGACCTCGTCGAGCGAAGGCAGCAACGTCGCCGGCCACTTACAGCACATAGAACGCTTGGGCGATTCCTCTTTGCTGTACGTGCAAATGGGCGAAGGCCAAGCCGTCACCACCGTCAAAGTTGAAGGCAGCGCCACCACCAGCGCAGGGACTTCTCTTGCGTTGTGCATGTTGCCAGATCAATTGCATTTGTTTGACAGCACCGGCACGGCTTGTCATCGCACTGTGGAATTGCCCAACTGACATGCGCGCATTTTCAACCGATTGGCGCCAGCAAGTCGCGTATCAAATCTACCCTCGCTCGTTTGCCGATAGCAACGGCGATGGCATGGGTGACTTGCCTGGCATCACGTCTAAATTGGATCACTTAGAAGCTTTAGGCGTTGGCATTGTGTGGCTGTCACCGGTCTACGATTCGCCCAATGACGACAACGGCTACGACATCCGCGACTATCGCAGCATCATGAAAGAGTTCGGCACCATGGCCGACTTTGACGACATGCTGGCGGGCATGAAAGCGCGTGGCATTCGCCTGATGATGGACTTGGTGGTCAACCACACCTCCGATGAACACGAGTGGTTCAAGCAAGCCCGAAGTTCAAGAAACAACCCGTACCACGACTACTACATTTGGCACGATCCGGTGGAGGGCCGAGAGCCCACCAATTGGGAAGCTGCTTTCAATGGCTCAGCATGGACCCTGAACGAGCAGACAGGTGAGTACTACCTCCACATGTTTTCCAAAAAGCAGCCCGACCTGAATTGGGAGAACCCCAAAGTCAGGCAAGAGGTTTACGACCTGATGCACTTCTGGCTGAAAAAAGGCGTGGGCGGTTTTCGCATGGATGTGATCAACATGATCTCCAAGCCTTGGCAAACGGACGCGCGGGGGCAAGTCTTGAAAAGCTTGCCCAACGCACCCGTGGTGCAAGATGGTTTTTTACAACCTGCGTTTGAGATGGTGACGCACGGTCCGCGTTTTATGGCTTTCATGCGTGAAATGCGCCGCGAAGTACTCGATCATTACGACTGCATCACCGTCGGTGAAGCACCTTGCGCCACAGTGCAACAAGCGCAAGAGATCACCGACACAGAAACAGGTGCTTTGAACATGGTGTTCCAGTTTGAGAACATGGACGTCGACAGCCAACCTGGCAAGGGCAAGTGGGCCTTGAAGCCTTTGCACTTGCCTGATTTAAAGGCCAGCTTGGGCCATTGGCAAACCGAACTGCATGGCAAAGGCTGGAACAGTTTGTACTGGTGCAATCACGATCAACCAAGAGCCATCTCACGCTTTGGCGACGAAGGCACATACCGTGTTCGTTCCGGAAAAATGTTGGCCACGTGTCTGCACATGATGCAAGGCACGCCCTTCATTTACCAAGGTGAAGAGTTGGGCATGATCAACGTCAAGTGGTCTCATATCTCGCAATACCAAGACATCGAGACGCGCAACATGTTTCAAGTTGCAGTCGCGCAAAAAGGTGTGAACGCTGAGCATGTGATGAAGTCAATTCATGCCAAGGGCCGTGACAATGCCAGAACGCCCATGCAGTGGACGGGTGGCTCGCAAGCGGGTTTCACAACGGGTCAGCCTTGGTTGGCCGTGCATGACAACCACCCTCTCGTCAATGCTGAACAAGCTCGCGCAGATGCCGATTCGCTATTTCACTATTACCGACAATTGATTGCGCTGCGCAAAGACTGGCCGGTTGTGGTGGACGGCAACTTTGACATGCTGTTAGCCAAACACGCATCACTGTTTGCTTACACGCGCCAACTTGGCAATGTGCGCTTGTTGGTGCTGTGCAATTTCAGCGGCCAGTTTCAAGGGTTGCCTTTGAAACAGTTGCCTGACTTTTCAAATGCCAAACCTTTGATTGGCAATTTGCCCGTAGAAGAGTGGCCATTGGCGCCAGACACTTTGGCCGCCTGGGAGGCCCGCGTTTACGTCTTGTCTTGATGCCGTGAGAGCGCCAGGGTCTGGTGCCGCATTCTGGCATGGGTGGCCCTTGCATGTGGAATCCAGCCCCTTGTGACCCAGCGGCGCCACATCAACAAACCTCGAATCCACTCATCGGCGGCATAGGCAATCCAAATACCCGTCAGGCCCCAGGCCCAATGCACGCCCAACAACCAACTGCCGCCAGCCAAGACCACCGCCATCGAGCCAGCACCTGCATAAAACGGGTAACGTGAATCGCCGGTAGCGCGCAGTGCTGCAATCACAATCAAGTTGAAGGTGCGGCCTGTTTCTAGCAAGATCGACCACCAAAACAAACGCCGGCCTTCTTCCAAAATTTGAGGGTCGCTGGTAAACCAACCCAGCAAACTTGAGCCTTGCCAAGCCATGAGCACAGCCACCACCGTGGTGATGGCAAAGCCGACAATTTGTGCGCGCTTCACCAGCACATGCGCTTCACGCAATTGTCTCGCGCCCACCATGTGGCCCACCACCATTTCTACCGCGATGCCAATGGCCGCACCGCTGATCAAAATCCACATGTTGAACTGCAACACATAGGCCTGCGTGGCCAATGCCTGTGTGCCCATCACGCCCACAGCGGCCACACTGACCATGAACGCCAACTCCCATGACAGATTTTCTGCAGCACCAGGCAAACCAATGTGCAAGATGTGCTTCATTTGTGGCCAACGTACGCGCCAAAAATCGGACACCAAGGGCGCCAAGTTCAAGCGCCATTGCCAGAGCAGCCAATGCAAGCCCATGCCCACCAAGCGACTGGCCACCAAGGCCACAGCAAAGCCAGGCAAACCCATGCCCTGCCATTCGGCCCAGAAAGGCAGCCAAGGGGCGCCATGCATCAGGGGCCAGGCCAAGCTCACATGCACGGCGTGCATGACCAACATGACCCATAAAGTTTCGCGGGTGCGCAGATGGGCGCGCATGACACTGGCCATACAAGCATTCCAGGCATCCAACAACAGTGCCAAAGACAAGGCTTGCAAAAGTGGCACCGCCAAGACCATTACATCAGGCGGGGCGTTCAACAATTGCAACAAAGGCTGGGCAAACAACAAGGCCACCACAGCCATGCTGCCGCCCATCCAAGTCCCCGCCGCCAGTGCGGCGCGCGCCACCAGATCGGCTTCTGCGCGGTGCTTTGCACCTAGGTTTTGACTCACCACCACACCAATGCCTGCGCCCACCAAGCGAAACACCATGAACAGCAAACCAAACAAATGATTGGTGAGTGCAAACGCACCACCGGCCGCATCAGAAATATGCGCCGCAAAACGGGTGCCCAACATGCCTACGGCGATGCCGACGGCCAACTCTAAAAACAAAGGTGCAGCCACTGCACCCAGACGCATTTTCATGGCGGCAACATCAGTGTGAGACGGTCCATCCACAAGGCTTCGTCAGGATGTCCGCCACCCATTTCAGAACCACCGCCTTGCTGCGACAACTTGCGATAGCCATTGTCGTAATCCCAGGTGTACACACCTAAATGCAAGCCATTCAAAGTTGTCAAATCGGCCAGCAAACCCGCAGGCAAATCAAATTGCACTGTGCGCGCCGACAAATCCACTTTAATTTTGGCGGCCTCGGGCAACGACACGCCTTCTGCTGAAGCGCTGGCGTTTTGTGAAGAGAACAACGCATTGGACCAGCCATGCGCACGCAAACGATAGTGCCAATGCAAGTTGTCAGGCAAGTTGTCTTGCTGCAAAGGCATCACACGCAAGCTGTTGCTGGAATCGGGTTTGCCAATGAATACTGTCAATGCAACGTGGTCAAAGCCATTGGCAGGATTCCAACTTCGGTTGATGGCCCCCATCTTGATTTTCAAACGCAAGGATTTGCCTGCAGACCAAACTTCCATGTGCTCAATGTCAAAAGTGCCTGGCACATAGGTCGGGTCTTTCGGATAGACATAGCGCCCGTGCGGCCCCCGATCATCGCCAACAAGGTCTGCAACATTTGCGCGCAACTGCCAGTCTTTTTTCATGCGCACTTCATGCGCCTCACTGACGTTCAGTACCGCTTTGGTTTGGGCATGGCGCACCATCAAGACGACACGTTGCAGCGCTTCATCTGCCCAGCGCGACGTGTCGACACGCAAATGCCAACGCGACTTGTCGCCATCCTGTGTGGGCTTTAAAGCTTGTGCATTTTTTAAATCGCCATTGACCACAAAGAGAACTTCCAAATCGCTAGATGTAGGCAGCGTCCAATCTCCGCCCAGTTCAAAATCATTTGCCACTTGTTTTGGCATATCAGCAGGCAACTGCAATTGCAGTGCAGGACTGGGCCCCGTGGCGTCGGTGCTGGGCACTTTGCCACTGACCCATATTAGTGTGCTGCGAGGTGCCAATGGCACATTGAACAAAGCATCTGTCTTGGAAGGCATCAGGCGCACATCTGCAGGTATTTTGAATTGCGCCCCTTCATAGCCCCAAACCCCCTTCATGGCAATTGGCCTGCTGGACGCCTTCAAGCCCTGCATAAGGTCGAGGTTGTCTAGCAATACCTCATGCGATGCCGTGTTGAAAATCACCCAAGCCGATTGCCCTTCGTGGTCCATGCGATATGCCAAGACACCCGCACCTGCAGCATCTTCACGCAACACCGTAGGCACGCCGCGCGAAAACACTTTGTGTTGCTTGCGCACCTGCGCAATGCTTTGGGTAAAACGGTACAGGGGAGATTGCGTGTCAAAGTGATCGCGCCCGCCCGACCCATAACCCGTTGCAAACATCGCCGCACGCTGTTCTTTGAAACCTTGCTCGGTGCCGTAATACAAAGTCGGAATGCCTGGCAAGGTCATGATCAAGGCCAAGCTTTGTCGCAAGGCGAGCTCGTTGCCGCCTTTTAAAAATCGGTCGACATCGTGGTTATCCACAAAGCTCGGCATGCGGTGCGGGTCGCTGTGAAGGCGCATCATTTGCCGAATGCGTTCACCCAATTCTTGCGTGGGATGACCTCGTGCCATCACATTGCCTACGCTGCCGTACAAGGGAAAATTGAGCATGCCTTGCAAGACTGGCTGGCCCTTTGCATCGCGAACATAGCCTTCAATTTTGGACATGGCTTGCGTCTCACCTGCCTTGTCGATGGCAAAACCTTCACCGAAACTGAAGAAATCTTTGCGCCCGGTTTGCTTCGCCACGATGCGCATGCCGGGCTGCTTGGGGTCTTTGGCATACAAGAAATCTTGCACGGCATCAGGCGGCACAAAGAAAGCGGTGTCTAAGCGGAAGCCATCGACGCCCACTTTGCGAATCCAATGACCATAGCTGTCTCTTAGGGCACGACGTACCAAGGGATTTTCAGAATTCAAATCGTCCAAGCCCGACATCTGAAAATTCAACTCTTGCTGGCGGTCGTTGTAGTTGTTGACGTCTGGCGTCCAGTGATAGATGCCTGCTGCGCGATGCGCAGGGTTGCGCGCATCGTTCATGTTGAACGGCGCTTGCTGAGGCGCCGTCATGGGCACCGATTTGGGAATCATCTCAAAGCCCTGGGCAGGGTCTTGCGGGTTCCAATTTTTGTAGCGAAAGAAATCGCCGGTGTGGTTCAGCACAATGTCTTGGACCAAGTACATGCCCCTGCGATGCAAGGCATCCGAGAGCAACTGGTAGTCTTTCAAGCTACCCAGGTGCGGGTCGACTCGTTTGAAGTCAGAGGCCCAATAGCCGTGATAACCACCGTAGACCCCGTTCCACCACTGATTGGCCACGGGGGGTGTGACCCACACCGAAGTGGCGCCCAAACCCTGGATGTAGTCCAGCCTTTTTCGGATACCCGCCAAATCGCCACCGCTGTAATGCGATTCTTTGTGTGGATTGAATTCTCCGGCGCCTTGATCGTTGTTACGGGGGTTGCCATCCTCAAATCGATCGGTCATGAGGAAGTACATGATTTGATCGCGCCAATCGGGTGAGGGCACATGCAGCTTCAAATTCGGACCCGCATGGGCTGTTGCCAGAGCCACCCCACCAAGGGCTAACGCGGCTGAAATGCTTGTAGCTTTACTACGCAAGTAAGAAAATAACATGGCGACCCAATGAATGTTTTCTGGCTGAGGAAGCCTATTTTCCTCGAATATTTTGAAATTTCTCTCTCGATTGGACTTGAAATCACAGTCACAATGCGGTTACATTTCTGATCACTTTCGAAGTAGTTACATTACAAAATTCATGATCGCCTTCGACTCTCCTCGCCTGATCGCAGACATTGGCGGTTTGTATGCACGCTTTGCCATCGAGACCAGTTATGGCGAATTTGCACAGCAACGCAGCCTGCGATGTGCCGACTTCCCAAGCTTTGAGGCAGCCATGTCGGCCTACTTGGGCAGTCTCAAATCTGCAGCCGTGGCACATGCGGCTGTGGCCATTGCCAACCCGGTCGATGGCGATCAGGTGCGAATGACCAACTACCACTGGCAGTTTTCAATTGAAGAAACACGGGCCAATTTGGGTCTGGAAACCCTGGTGGTGGTCAACGATTTCACGTCGCTGGCCATGGCTTTGCCTCGACTCTCCGCAACAGACTTTAGACAAGTGGGCACCGGCCAAGCTGTCAAGAACAGTGTGATCGGCCTGATTGGCTCGGGCTCGGGCTTGGGCGTGTCGGGCTTGATTCCTTCAGGTGAAGGCTGGACTTCTTTGGGTTCTGAGGGCGGTCACGCCAGTTTTGCCCCGGCCGATGCGCGCGAAGCAGCCGTCCTGCAATATGCATGGCGACAGTTTGGACACGTTTCTTTTGAACGTTTGTTGTCGGGACCTGGCCTGGAGTTGACCTATTTGGCCTTGGCCGAACTGCAACAAAAAAATGTCAGGGCTTTGTCGGCACCCGACATCACGCGCATGGCCCTCGACAACCAGGATGCCCTGTGCACTGAAACCCTTGAGGTGTTTTGCAGTGTCTTGGGTACGGCTGCCAGCAATTTGGCAGTCACATTGGGCGCCACAGGCGGCATCTACATTGGCGGCAGCATCGTGCCCCGCTTAGGCGAATTCTTTGACCAATCGGGTTTCAGAAAACGCTTTGAAGAAAAGGGCCGGTTCACCAATTACGTGGCCCACATTCCTACCTATGTGATCACGGCACCAGAGGCCACTTTTTTGGGTGCATCGGCCATATTGGACAACCAACTGCGCGCTCTGCTGAGCTCACCTGGCTCAGCCATCCTCACCCAAATCAGGCGCTCGAGGGCAGAGTTGTCACCCGCAGAACAACGCGTGGCCGATTTGGTCTTGGCCAAACCACGCTCTGTTTTGAGCGACCCCATTCATGACATCGCCCTAGCGGCCCATGTCAGTCAACCCACCGTGATTCGATTTTGCCGCTCGGTAGGCTGCAAAGGTTTGTCTGACTTTAAATTGCGCTTGGCCTCTGGCCTGAGCATGTCGGTTCCGATCACCCACTCCCAGGTGACGCACGACGACTCTATGTTGGAGTTGGGCGCCAAGGTCTTGGGCAACACGGCCAATGCCATTTTGCAGTTGCGCAACGAACTTCAGCGCGACGCCATCGACCGTGCCATTGATTTGGTCGCGAACGCCAAACGGGTTGAACTCTTTGCAGTGGGCAATTACGCCGCTGTGGCGCAAGATGCGCAAACCAAATTTTTGCGCTTGGGATTGCCTTGCGGCGCTCACACCGACCCCCATTTACAAGATCTCACGGCAGCCACCATTCAGCCTGGCACAGTGGCTTTGATCATCAGCAGCGGCGGCAAGTTGCCTGAGTTAATGGCCCTGCAAGAGAAAATCCAGCAACGCGGCGCCACCTTGATTGCGATCACGGCCAATCAGTCACCTTTGGCCAGAAAAGCGGACGTCGCCTTGGTCGCAGAGCACAACGAACATGCCGCCACCCACTTGCCCATGGTCAGCCGAGTGTTGCACTTGCTGTTGATTGACATTTTGATTGTGGGCTTGGAGATGCGCCATTTGACAGCTCCCACCAACGCGCCTGACTTAGAAGGCCGCCCCCAGGAGGCCCCCCCGTCTCCGGGTGTGCGCCTGGCAACCCCTTTGAAACCCTACATCTCGCACAGCCAATGATGGGCGGGTTAAGATGGAAAACATCGGGATAACCCTTATGTAATTTTTCTACCAAATACTTGCGTAAGTCTGTAACTTAATTACAATTCCGACCCATCCAGAACCAAACCTGAAGATTTTGCGACCTCGGCAAACGCCGATGTCTCACCGACCTGAAAAGGAGTATTTGCTACATGATCGATTACGCCAGCCGGCAGAGAACCCCCCGCAAGCACATTGTGGGATTGACGGTTGTGGTGGTGTTACACGGGCTGCTGTTTTGGGCCATCAACTCCGGACTTGCGCGCAAGTTTGTGAAGGTCATCAAAGGACCGGTTGAGGCTGTTCTGTTGGAAGAGACCAAGCCAGACATTCCGCCCCCACCCCCACCACCGCCGCCCCCTAAAAACTTGCCCCCCCCACCGCCGGCCTATGTGCCGCCCGTGGAAGTGGCGGTGGCTGCCCCCACACCGGTCAACGCCATTGCGGCGGTGTCCAACACCCCTCAGCCAGTGGCGCCGCCCTCGCCTTTGCCTGTGCAAACAGCGCCGCCTGCACCGCCCGTGGTCACGGCCGCTGTCATCAGCGCCTCCAGCTGCGAGAAGCCTGAGTACCCCAGCGCCTCCAAGCGCTTGGAGGAAGAAGGCACGGTGCAACTTAAGTTCTTGGTGGGCGTAGACGGCAAGGTGATGGAGTCGGCCGTTGAGAAGTCATCCGGCTTTAGGCGTTTGGACGAAGCGGCCCGCGCAGGCTTGTCCAAGTGCCAGTTCAAGCCAGGCACCGTTGACGGCAAGCCTCAGCAAAGCTGGGCGAGCATGAAATACACATGGCGCTTGGAATAAGAGCGGCCTCGTCGCAGTCTCTTGACCAAGATCCAAACATCCAACAGTTTGTTGAACATTTTTTAAATTTAATTGAATTCGTTTCAGAGGAGTCTTTCCATGATCAAGCAACTCAAAACTCTCGTCCTGGCCATCGGTTTGGTGGCCGGCATGGGTCTGGCCAGCACCAGCTTTGCGGCCAAGCCTAAAGAGGCCGCGCCCGCCGCTGCCGCACCTGCAGCACCCGCCGCCGAGGCAGCACCTGCCGCACCCGCCGCCGCTGTGGCCGCACCCGCAGCCCCCGCTGCAGCGCCTTCTGCACACGAAGAGAATCCTTATGGCCTGGGCGCCTTGTGGGCCCAAGGCGACGTGGTGGCCAAGGGCACATTGCTCATCTTGGTGCTGATGTCCATGGGCTCTTGGTATGTGATCATCACCAAGTTCTTTGAGCAATCAAAGGCTGCCAAGTTTGCAACCGAAGCCAAAGACAACTTCTGGTCTGCTTCTTCACTGCGTCAAGGCGCAGATGGCTTGGCCGAAGACAGCCCCTTCCGCTTCATTGCAGAAAAAGGTCTGGAGAGCGCCAACAAGCACACAGGCCTCTTGGGTGCTGTGGACTTCAACACGTGGACCACACAAAGCATTCAGCGCGCCATTGGCAACGTTCAAAGCCGCCTGCAAGACGGCTTGGCTGTGTTGGCCACAGTGGGCTCCACATCACCTTTCGTCGGTTTGTTCGGCACGGTTTGGGGTATCTACAACGCGTTGGTCAAGATCGGTATGTCGGGCCAAGCCTCCATTGACAAAGTGGCCGGCCCCGTGGGCGAGTCCTTGATCATGACGGCCATTGGTTTGGCGGTGGCGGTGCCTGCTGTGCTCGGTTACAACTGGCTGGTGCGCCGCAACAAGGCCGTGATGGAAGACGTCAATGCTTTTGGCTCTGACTTGCACTCTGTGCTGCTGGCTTCTAGCAACAAGTAACTCCAAACACTGAGAGGCCAATCATGGCAATGAGCGTCGGTTCAGACAAAGACGATGAGATCATGAATGAGATCAACACCACGCCCCTGGTGGACGTGATGTTGGTTTTGTTGATCATCTTCTTGATCACGATTCCTGTGGTGACAACGTCCATCAAGGTGGACTTGCCCAAGGAGAAGAACATGGTGCGGGAGACCAAGCCAGAGAACGTGATCATCTCGGTGGACGTGAAGGGCAAGATCTTCTTGTACGACACGCCCATTAAAAATTCAGACGACTTGCTCAACCGCATGAAGAAGTTTGCAGTCATGAAGCCCCAACCTGAAGTTCAGATTCGGGGCGATGGCAAGAGCGACTTTGAGTCGGTGGGCCGGGTGATGTATGCGGTGCAGCGCGCCGGCATCACCAAGGTCGGGTTCATCACTGAGCCGCAATAAAGGAAGAAGATCATGGGAATGAACGTAGGCTCGGGCTCGGGCAGTGACGAGCCAGAAGTGATGATGGACATCAACACCACGCCATTGATTGACGTGATGTTGGTACTGCTCATCATGTTGATCATCACAATTCCAGCGCAACTTCACTCTGTGAATTTGGACATGCCGGTGTCGACACCGCCCACCAAGAAGGTGGAGCCTGTGGTGGTGAAGATTGACGTAGATGCGAGCAGCGTGATCAACTGGAACGGCAAGCCTATTGCAGGCCGCGCCGACCTGGAGGCCAAGTTGGTGGAGGCGTCAGCGATGCAGCCACAACCTGAGTTGCACATTCGCTCGCACGCCAAAGCCAAGTACGAGTCTGTCGCCTTGGTCATGGCCAGTGCACAGCGCTTGGGCTTGAACAAATTGGGCATTGTGGGCTCTGAGCAATTCGTCAATTAAGTTTTCTGAAGATTTGATTTGTGACTGATACGTTTCCGCGTTTATTGGGAGATGTGGGCGGCACCAACGCCCGGTTTGGTTGGCAAGCCAATGCACACAGCAGCATTGAACATGTATTGGTCTTGCCGTGTGCCGCGCACGAAACGCTTGAAGCGGCCATTCGCACTTACCTTGAGCTGAAAAGCTTGCCCATGCCCCGTGCCGGCGCATTGGGCATTGCCAACCCCATCACAGGGGATGTCATTCGCATGACCAATCACCATTGGTCGTTCTCAATTTCTGAAATGCAATGCAGCTTGGGCCTGCAACAGTTGAATGTCATCAATGACTTCACGGCCTTGGCCTTGGCATTGCCATCCATCGCAAAAGACAACTTGGTTCAAGTAGGCGGCACCGCTGCGCAAGCCTATGCCCCCAAAGCCTTGATCGGTGCAGGCACTGGTTTGGGTGTATCGGGCCTGATACCGACAGATGCCAACGACCATTGGGTGGCCATTGCGGGCGAGGGAGGTCATGTCACCTTGGCTGCGCAAACAGAGTCCGAATACCGCGTGATCGAATTGATTCGACAACGTTATGGCCATGTGTCCGCCGAACGTGTGCTGTCGGGTCAGGGCTTGGTGGACTTGTATTTGGCCTTACGCCAGTTGCAAAAGCAGCAACCGGTTGATGTGGCAGGCGCGGCAGAAATCACGGCTTGGGCCTTGCAAGACAAAGACCCCTTGGCATTGCAAAGCATCGACATGTTTGCAGGATTTTTAGGCTCTGTCACAGGCGACTTGGCTCTGACATTGGGTGCGCGGGGCGGTGTCTATTTGGGTGGTGGCATTGTGCCCCGCTGGCTAGGTTGGTTTGAAACCTCCCAATTTAGAGAGCGCTTTGAAGCCAAGGGACGCTTCAAAGCTTATTTAAAAGACATTCCGGTATGGGTCATCAATGCGGCAGAGTCACCGGCCTTGTTGGGTGCTGCGCGGTCTTTGCAATAGGCTCACGCATGTCAAAACATGGGCTTCTTTGGGACACAAAAAAACCGCACGAATGCGGTTTTTTTGTGGGTATTGATCAGACTCAGTCGGCGTACTTGCCGCTGGCGTCCACAGCCACCTTGATTTTTTGAATCTCGGCTGCCACAAACTTCTTGTGCTCTGCGGGCTCAACACGTTTGTCGGTCACCACAAGTGCGCCCAGACCTTCTTGCTTCTTGATGAAGTCAGGGTCTTTCAAAGCTTTTTTCAGGGCTTCGTTCAAAGCGGTGGTAATAGCAGCAGGTGTGCCTTTGGGTGCGTAGAGGCCGTGCCAAATGGTCAGGTCAAAACCTTTCATGCCCATCTCTTGCAGTGAAGGGTAGTACTTCAGCAATTTGTGATCGGACAAAGGCTTGGCCGTGGTCACAGCAAAAGCCTTAACGCGACCCGACTCAATTTGCGCTGTGGTGTTAGTGGTTTGATCGCACATGACATCAACTTGACCGCCCACCAAGGCATTCATGGCAGGTGCTGTACCGCCAAAAGGAATGGTGGTCATGGCTTCTTTGGACTGCAATTGGGATTGCCACAACATGCCGCAGATGTGCGAAGCAGAACCCAAACCGGCGTGGGCAATGTTCAACTTGCCGGCGTTGGCGCGGATGTAGTTTTCAAAATCGCGGTAGGTGTTGGCAGGCAGCTGGGGCTTGCCAATCAGGGTCATGGGCACATCATTGACCATGCCCAAGAATTCAAAGTCCTCTAGAGGCTTATAGGACAGTTTGCGATACAAAGCGGGCGTTGCTGCCATGCCAATGTGGAACAACAACAAAGAATGACCATCAGGGTTGGCACGTGCGATTTTGCTAGCGCCAATGGTGCCGCCTGCGCCAGCCACGTTTTCAACCACAAAGTTACCCCCTGGCAAAGTCTTGGCCATGGCAACAGCCAAATCGCGCGCAACTTTGTCAGTAGGTCCACCTGCTGCGAAGGGCACCACAATAGAGATGGGCTTGGAACCCGGGAAATTTTGAGCTTGCGCTACCAGCGCCAAGGCTGCCGCTGCAATTACGAGGATGCGTTTCATCTAAAACTCCTTATCTAGAACATTGAGTGTAGTCGGTACATTATCCCCCGTACCCCCGCAGAAACACTAAGACCTAAAGAGAAAAAGGGCTTCATTCCCTGAAGAATGAAGCCCTTTTGTGTCAACTCAAACTCAATCACTGATAACTTCTGGCGTCTTCAATCACCTTGCCGTCGTTGGCCAATGAGCCGGGTGCCACCAAGTGCACATCACTGCGCAGCTTGGTGATGTCGCGGATGGCCTCTGCAATTTGCGCTTTGAGCTGTTCTTCGCCATTGCCTGCAGCTTGGGTTTCAACGTGCAATGCCATGCTGTCGTTGGCCATCTCGCCTTGCACCACCAAACGGGCCTTCAAGGCGGCGGGGAAGCGCTTCACCACTTCAGCCACTTGACCGGGGTGCACAAACATACCGCGCACCTTGGTGGTTTGATCAGCTCGGCCCATCCAGCCTTTGATACGTTGATTGGTTCTACCGGTGGGGCAAGGTCCCACCAAAATAGCTGACAAATCGCCCGTGCCAAAACGGATCAATGGATAGTCAGGGTTCAGGCTGGTAATGACCAACTCGCCCACTTCGCCTTCGGGGACGGGGTCACCGGTGCCCGGACGAACAATTTCAACGATGACGCCTTCGTCCACCACCAAACCTTGACGGGCGCTGGTTTCGTAGGCAATGAGCCCCACATCGGCTGTGGCATAGCACTGATAAGCGTCTACACCTTTGGCGGTCATCCAATCGCGCAGGCTAGGCGGAAAGGCTTCGCCAGAGACCAAGGCTTTTTTGACGGAAGGCAGGGCCACGCCCATTTCAGCGGCTTTCTCGATGATGATTTTCAAGAAGCTGGGCGTGCCAATGTAGCCGGCGGGCTGCAACTCGGACATGGCTTGAACCTGTTGCTCTGTTTGGCCAATGCCACCCGGGAAAACAGTACAACCCAACGCATGTGCGCCCGTCTCCATCATGGAGCCTGCAGGTGTGAAGTGGTAACTGAAGCAATTGTGAATGAGCTCACCAGACTTGAAACCTGCGGCCGCAATGGCGCGCGCCATGCGCCAATAATCTGCGCGCGCGCCCTCGGGTTCATAAATAGGGCCTGGGCTTGAGAACACGCGGGGCATGTGCTTGCCAAAGGCAACCGCACTGAAGCCTCCAAAAACACTGGCGCCCGCAGCACGCGAGGTCTTTTGTTTTTCGAGCAATTCGTATTTGCGCACCACGGGCAATTGGGCCAAGGCTGCACGCGTTGTGATCTCTGCCGCGGAGATGCCTTTGAGTGACTCGGCAAAGGCCGGCGCATTCTTTTGTGCGTGCGCAATTTGCGCAGGCAAGGCGGCTAACAATGCGGCCTCCCGCTCAGCAGGGGCGCGCTTTTCCAATGCATCCAGATGCGTATTCATAAAAAATCCTTTGAATGTTTTTGGAAAATCAAGCCAGCCAACGCTTGCGGCGTTTGTAACTCTTCACATCTTTGAAGCTCTTGCGCTCGCCGCCGCCCATGCCCAGATAGAACTCTTTCACGTCTTCGTTGGTAGCCAAGTCTTTGGCGGCACCGTCCATCACAATGCGGCCGCTTTCCATGATGTAACCATAGTCTGCGTACTTCAGCGCCATGTTGGTGTTTTGCTCGGCAATCAAAAACGTGACTTTTTCTTTTTCGTTCAAGTCTTTGACGATGTTGAACACCTCTTCCACAATTTGTGGTGCCAAGCCCATAGAGGGTTCGTCGAGCAAGACCATGTTGGGGTTGGTCATGAGCGCGCGGCCAATGGCGCACATCTGTTGCTCACCACCGGACGTGTATGCGGCTTGAGAAGTGCGACGTGTTTTCAAACGGGGGAAGTAGGTGTAAACCTTGTCCAAGTTGGCCGCAATCTCGCCTTTGTCGGTGCGCGTGTAACTGCCTGTCATGAGATTTTCTTCAATGGTAAGGTGGGCAAAGCAATGACGCCCTTCCATCACTTGAACCACACCGCGGTTGACCAAATCGGCAGGCGATAAGTTTTCGATGCGCTCGCCGCGCAACTCAATGCTGCCCTTGGTGACTTCGCCACGCTCGCCTTTGAGCAAGTTGGAAATGGCCCGCAGGGTGGTTGTTTTGCCGGCGCCATTGCCGCCCAAAATGGCCACAATGCCTTGCTCGGGCACTTGCAATGAAACACCTTTTAAAACCAAGATGACGTGGTTGTAAATGACTTCAATGCCATTGACATTCAGAACTATCTTTTTCTCGCTCATGGACTTTGCCCCTTTGACCAAATGAAAACTTCGAGTGAGCTTCGAAGCTTTCATTTGGCAACTGCCGAAGCAGTTACCAAACTGTCAATCGGCAACTGCCGAAGCAGTTGCCAGAACTTGCATTGCTACAAGCAGCGTCTGATTAAGACTGGCAATCAGCCGGTGTGCGGCGTGTCAGCTTTTTCTCAGCAGCGTATTTGTCAGCAGCGGCTTTGACCATTGGCTTGATGATTTGCTCATCGGCCTGATACCAGTCGCTGGTGAATTCCCACTTGCTACCATTCCATGTGTGAATACGGGCCCAGTTGGCGCCCATGTGGTCAGCACAAGAAGTAGAGATAGGACGCAACACACCTTTGAAGCCCAGCGCGTCAAGCTTAGGTTGTGTCAGGTTCAAGTTCTCATAACCCCAACGTGCTTGCTCGCCGGTCATGACCTTGCCTTTGCCATATTTTTCTTGGGCTTGGCGAACGCCTTCAACTGCAAACATGGCGCTGAACAAACCGCGCATGTAAAGCACTTCACCGACTTCGTCCTTAGGACCTGTACCTTGGCCTTTGGCATGCAACTTTTCCAAAACTTCCTTCACAACAGCGGAGCCTTTTTCGGCGCCGTGTTGCATGGTGATGGCGTTGTAGCCTTTAGCGCCCATGCCAATGTCTTTGACATCAGGTTCGGCACCCGCCCACCACACACCGTAAATTTGCTCACGGGGGTAGCCTGTGGCTTGAGCCTCTTTCACCAAGGTGGAGTTCATCACCCCCCAACCCCAGTTGACCACGAAGTCAGGACGATCGCGGCGAATTTGCAACCAAGTTGATTTTTGCTCAACACCAGGGTGTGTCACAGGCAACAAGCTCAGCTTGAAACCGTGCATCGATGCACGCTCTTGCAAAATTGGAATGGCTTCTTTGCCGAACGGGCTGTCGTGGTATACCAAGGCAATGTGCTTGCCTTTGAGCTTGTCAGCGCCGCCTACTTTTTTGGCAATGTCTTGAACAATCACATCGCCAGCCACCCAATAAGTGCCAGCCAATGGGAAGTTCCATTTGAAGACGCCACCGTCAGCTGATTCGCTGCGGCCATAGCCAGCAGTGATCAAAGGGATTTTGTCGCCAGGGGCTTTTTCAGTCAGGGCAAACGTGATGCCGGTTGACAAAGGCTGGAACACTGTGGCTCCGCCGTTTTTGCCTTTCAGACGCTCGTAGCATTCAACACCACGGTCTGTGGCGTAGCCTGTTTCGCATTCTTCGAAACTGACTTTGACGCCATTGATACCGCCACGGGCGTTGACCAGTTTGAGATAGTCGACATAGCCATTGGCAAATGGCACGCCGTTAGGGGCATAAGCACCCGTTCTGTAGACCAGCACGGGGAAGAATTGCTCTTTGGTCTGTGCAGTTGCAACAGTGCTAACCAGCGCGCTGGAAAGTCCTGCAGCCGCCACAGTAACGGCTAGAGCGAGTTGACGAAGCTTCATGGTTGTCTCCTGTAAAAAATGAAAGTGTGAAGCACTACGGAAAAAATCAGTGAGGGAAAGGCCAGAGGCGAAGCTTTTGCTTTGCAACAGACCACAGTTTTGCCAAGCCGTGCGGCTCAACAATCAAAAACCAAACAATCAAGGCACCAAAGATCATGAACTCAGCATGCGAAATGGCGGCCGTGGAAATGGTGGCACCAAACAAAGCGCCCAACCAAGGCAAGAACTGGTTCAAAAAGATGGGCAAGACCACAATGAAGGCTGCACCAAAGAAGCTGCCCATGATGGAGCCCATGCCGCCAATGATCACCATGAACAAAAGTTGGAAGGAACGGTCAATCGAGAAGGCAGCAGGTTCCCAAGAACCCAAGTGAACAAAGCCCCACAAAGCACCTGCCACGCCCACGATGAAAGAGCTCACAGCGAATGCGCTGAGCTTGGCATACATGGGGCGAATGCCAATGACTGCGGCCGCAACGTCCATGTCGCGAATGGCCATCCATTCACGGCCAATGGCGGAGCGAACTAAGTTCTTAGCAAGCAAACCAAAGACCACCAAAAAGACCAAGCAAAACAAGTATTTTTCAACGGGTGTCTGGATGACAAAGCCCAACACATTCAAGTTGGAAACAGACACGGAGCCTGAGGCTGTGTTGTTGGTGAACCAGCCCACGCGCAAGAATGCCCAATCGCAAAAGAATTGAGCCGCCAAGGTCGCAACGGCCAGGTAAAGGCCTTTCACGCGCAAGCTGGGAATGCCAAAAAAGATGCCCACCAAGGTTGCAAAGAAGCCACCGCTTAACAGCGCAACGATCAGGGGAATGCCATCAATTCGAATGTAGGTGTTGTAGGCCATGTAGGCCCCAACAGCCATGAAGGCACCCGAACCCAAAGAGATTTGCCCGCAGTAGCCCACCAGGATATTCACCCCCAATGCCGCCAAAGACAAAATCAAAAAGGGGATCAAGATGGCACGGAACATGTATTCGTCGACCAAAAATGGCACACCCACGAAAGCAAAAGCAATCAGTGCCAAGATGGCCCAGCGATCTTGCGCGATGGCAAAAATTTGTTGATCGCTTCTGTAAGAAGTTTTGAATTGACCGTTTTCTCTGTAGAACATGTTGTTTTTCCTTAGACGCGATCAATGATTTTTTCGCCAAACAAACCTTGGGGTCGGAACAGCAAGAAGACCAATGCAAGGACATACGCAAACCAAATTTCAATGCCGCCACCCACATAAGGGCCTAGAAAAACTTCTGACAGTTTTTCGCCGACACCAATGATCAGGCCACCGATGATGGCGCCTGGCACAGACGTCAAGCCGCCCAAAATAATGACGGGCAGTGCGCGCAAAGCAACCGTTGTCAGGGAAAACTGGACGCCCATTTTGGAGCCCCAAATGATGCCCGCCACCAATGCAGTGATGCCCGCTACAAACCAAACAATGACCCAAATGCGGTTGAGTGGAATACCAATTGACTGAGCCGCTTGGTGGTCATCGGCCACAGCGCGCAAAGCACGACCCGTGCTGGTTTTTTGGAAGAACAAAGACAAAGCGGTTACCAGCAAGGCAGCAATCACCGCAGCATAGATGTCTTCCAAGTTGACCAACACACCGCCTGGAAATACAGAGTCGAACAAGAAGATGGGTTCTTTGGGCATGCCCACATCAATTTTGTAAATGTCGCTGCCAAAGATGGTTTGACCCAAGCCATCGATGAAGTAAGTAATGCCCAGAGTGGCCATGAGGAGTGTGACGCCCTCTTGATTGACCAAGTGACGCAACACAAAGCGTTCAATGAGCCACGCCAAGACAAACATCAAAGTAGCGGCCAATACAAATGCAATGGTGTTGCTGAGAACTTTGTTGTCCAGACCCAAGGTATCGGGGACCCATTCCGCAAACCGAGCCATGGCCAATGCCGCAAACAGCACCATGGCGCCTTGCGCAAAATTAAAAACGCCCGATGCTTTGAAAATCAGGACAAAGCCGAGTGCAACCAAGGCATACAACATACCGGCCATGAGGCCACCCAAAAGAGCTTCCAAGAAAAATGCCATGTTGTTCTCCTCAATGACTGGTGCCAAGGTAGGCACTGATCACTTCTTCGTTGTTACGCACTTCTTCGGGAGTCCCGTCGCCGATTTTTTTGCCGTAGTCCAGTACCACCACACGGTCTGAAATGTCCATCACCACCCCCATGTCGTGTTCGATCAACACAATGGTGGTGCCAAATTCGTCGTTCACATCCAAGATGAAACGGCTCATGTCTTGCTTTTCTTCCACGTTCATACCGGCCATGGGTTCGTCAAGCAATAAAACTTGGGGCTCCATGGCCAAGGCACGTCCGAGGTCAACACGTTTTTGTAATCCATAGGGCAGTTGACCAACGGGTGTTTTGCGATAAGCCTGAATTTCCAAGAAGTCGATGATGTGTTCGACAAAATCGCGATGGCGCTCTTCTTCTGCTTGCGCAGGACCAATTCGCAAAGCTTGTAAAAACAAATTGCTTTTGATGCGCAAGTTGCGGCCGGTCATGATGTTGTCAATCACGCTCATGCCTTTGAACAAAGCCAAGTTTTGGAATGTACGGGCCACGCCCATCTCGGCCACTTGGCGGCTGTCCATGTGGTCAAAGGTTTGACCGCGGAATGTGATGCTGCCTTCTTGCGGCGTGTAAACACCGTTGATGCAATTGAGCATGGAGCTTTTGCCAGCACCATTGGGGCCAATGATGGCGCGAATCTCATGCTCTTTGACATTGAAAGAAATGTCTGTGAGCGCCTTCACGCCCCCAAACCTTAAGCTGATGTTGTTCACATCCAATATGACGTCACCGATTTTTTTGCTCATGTTGATTTCTCTGTGTTGAGACCCGACGGGTTCAAGCCGCAGCCTTCACGGGGACAAATGTTTTGGCATCGGAAATTGTGAGAGTTGCGCTGACACTGCCTGTGCGACCGTCCTCAAACTTCACCACGGTTTCAATGAACTGGGTGGTCAAGCCGCCGTACAAAGCATCCACCAAGGGCAGATATTTCTCAGCAATGAAACCGCGGCGAACCTTGTTGGTTCGAGTCAACTCACCATCGTCGGCATCCAGCTCTTTGTGCAAGACCAAGAAGCGGCTGACCTGGCTGCCCGCCAGCAAGTCGTCTTCTGCCAAGTCGGCATTGACTTGCTCAACGCAGTCTTTGATCAACTCATAAACTTCTGGCTTTTGCGCCAAGTCGGTGTAACCGGCATAAGGCAAGTTGCGACGCTCTGCCCAATTGCCCACTGCGTCAAAATCGATGTTGATCATGACGCACACTTTTTCGCGCTGGTCGCCATAGGCCACCACTTCTTTGATGTGTGGGAAAAACTTGAGCTTGTTCTCAACGTACTTGGGCGCAAACATGGCGCCGTCGTTGCGACCACCTTTGATGCGTCCCACGTCTTTGACACGGTCAATGATTTTCAAATGGCCATGGCTGTCTAAGAAACCAGCATCGCTGGTGTGATACCAACCATCGGCCGTCAACACTTCGGCCGTGGCTTCTGGGTTTTTGTAATAGCCTTTGAGCAAGCCGGGCGACTTCACCAAGATCTCACCGTTGTCGGCCACTTTGATTTCAACACCGCGGCAAGGCACGCCCACGGTGTCGGCGCGGGCTTGGTTGTCGGGCTGCAAGCAGACAAACACGGCGGTTTCTGTGGAGCCATACAACTGCTTCAAGTTCACGCCAATAGAGCGGTAGAAAGTAAAGAGGTCAGGACCAATGGCTTCACCCGCGGTGTAAGCCACACGCACACGGCTAAAGCCGAGGTTGTTGCGCAGGGGGCCGTAGACCAACAAGTTGCCAAGGCCATACATCAGGCTGTTGAACAAGCCAATGGACTCCCCGTCCATGCGCTTAGGGCCGACTTCCTTGGCCAAGCGCATGAAGTATTTGTACATGTTGCGCTTGAAGCTGCTGGCGTCTTCCATGCGAATGCTCACGCTGGTGAGCATGCCTTCGAACACCCTTGGGGGTGCGAAGTAATAGGTCGGGCCAATCTCTTTCAAGTCAATGGAGACCGTTGCCGATGACTCTGGGCAATTGACCACATAACCGGCCACCAACCACTGCGCATAGCTGAAAATGTTTTGACCAATCCAAGCGGGCGGCAAATAGGCCAACACGTCTTCGTTGGAGGTGAGGCGGTCGAACTCTGCCCCAGCTTGCGCTCTGTCAATCAAAGTGCCGTGTGTGTGCACCACACCTTTGGGGTTGCCTGTGGTGCCTGATGTGAAGAACATGGCGGCCACGTCATCTTGTCTACCGATCTCTACTTGCTCTTTGTAAAAGTTAGGGTGTTGTTTGGCAAAGACTTCGCCTGCCGCCAACAACTCATCAACTGAGCCCAGTCCCGGTTCGTCGTATTTGCGCAGACCGCGTGGGTCATCGTAATAAATGTGTGCCAGTGCGGCATAGGTTTCGCGCACTTCCAACATTTTGTCGACTTGCTCTTGATCCTCGACCACGCACAAACGCACTTCGGCGTTGGTCATGGGGAAGACACATTCAGCTGCAACGGCGTCTTGGTACAAAGGAATTGGAATGGCACCCAGAGACTGCGCCGCCAACATGGTGGCGTAAAGGCGGGGACGGTTAGAGCCCACGACAACCATGTGCTCGCCGCGTTTCAAGCCTGCTTGGTGCAGGCCGCAAGCCATGTGGGTCACCATGGCGGCCATGTCTTGCCAATTGATGGTTTGCCAAATGCCATATTCTTTTTCGCGCATGGCGGGCGCTTGAGGGCGCTCAGCCGCGTGCTTGAGTAGCAAATTTGGAAAGGTCGTCTGCATACGGGTCCCTGTTAAAACTCTGCCCCTCTTGAAACAAAGGGGCGGATTGAATTCTTGGACTGAATGCTAGACTTGCATTTGACGTCAAGTTGTCGTTTCGACGACAATGTTGCTGTTGGCCCCCTAGGATTTTCCCTAGGATTATCAACGTCTTACACCAAGTTGACATGACTTCTGATCTGCATCAAAGAAGGCGCCCGCCCACAGAGGTGGAGCTGGACAACATTCCCTGGCTGCCTTTGCTGTTGCCCAAGGAGCGAGAACGCGCGATCAATGCCTTGCGCGTTGGGGATGCCGAAAAAGGGGACTACGTCTGCCGCGTGGGTCGCCCTGTCACGTATTGGTTTGGCACCGTGTCTGGCCTCTTGAAAATGAGCAGTGACAACGAAGACGGACAGACCATGACCTTTACAGGGGTGCCACCTGGCGGATGGTTTGGCGAGGGTACCGCGCTGAAACGTGAGGTGTACCGTTACAACATTCAAGCCTTGCGCACCAGTGTGGTGGCAGGTTTGCCGCTTGAAACCTTTCATTGGTTGATTGACAACTCATTGGGCTTTAACCGCTTTGTCATGAACCAATTGAACGAGCGCTTGGGCCAGTTCATTGCCGCGCGCGAGTTTGACCGTTTGAACAACCCCGACTTGCGGGTGGCTCGCAACTTGGCCGCCTTGTTCAACCCTGTGTTGTTTTCTGGCGTGGGCGATTTGCTTCGCATCACCCAACAAGAACTTGCTTACTTGGTGGGCCTCTCCAGGCAACGCGTCAACGAGGCCCTGATTCACTTGCAAGAAGAAGGACTGATTCGCGTGGAATACGGTGGCTTGCGCATTTTGGATCTGCATGCACTGCGCACCCGCATGATTGACCGAAGAAACAGGGACAATCAGGCCAAAGACAAAGCTTTATGAACCAGCCACCCGCTAAACCCTCTTTTACACGCGCACCCCGACCCGCCAACGCGGTCTCTAGTGCGCACCCCAGCGCTTCGGGCGCGACCACTGTGCGGTTGAACAAACGCATGGCCGAGCTTGGTTTGTGTTCACGTCGCGAAGCCGACGCGTGGATAGAACAGGGTTGGGTCTTGGTCAACGGTCAAGTCGCTGAAATGGGCATGCAAGTGGGCTCAGCCGATCGAATTACGGTAGAGCGCGCTGCTCAGGCGCATCAAGAACAACAAGTGACCGTGCTGCTGCACAAACCCATGGGCTATGTGAGCGGTCAAGCAGAGGATGGTCACGAACCTGCCATGGTTTTGTTTCAGGCGCGCAACCAGTGGTCGGGGGACACCACCCGCATTCGTTTCAGTCCTGCACAATTTAAGGGTCTGGCGCCCGCAGGCCGTTTGGACATTGATTCTGTGGGTTTGTTGGTCATGACCCAAGATGGCCGCATAGCGCGTCAATTGATTGGCGAAGACTCGGACATGGAGAAAGAGTATTTGGTACGCGTCACTTGCGCGGGTCCGCAAGGCGACATTGCGGTGAATGTGCAGGCGCATTTTCCCGCGGCACAAATGCAACGTTTGCGCCATGGCTTGAGTTTGGATGGCAAGCCCCTGAAGCCCGCGCAAGTGGAATGGCAAAACCCCGAGCAACTTCGATTTGTATTGAAGGAAGGCAAGAAGCGCCAAATCAGGCGCATGTGCGAGCAAGTGGGCCTGAAAGTGGTGGGCCTCAAACGCATTCGCATGGGCCGCGTGCATTTAGGCGCATTGCCTGTGGGGCAGTGGCGTTATTTAGGTCCCAAAGAATCTTTTTAAATGACCGCCTTGGTCGCGGCTTCAGTCTGGAGAAACTATGATCACAATCCCCTTGTTCAAGCCCTGGAAAATGGCCTTGAGTCTTTGCTTGTTCAGCAGCGCTTTGACCAGCACTGCGCAGACGGGCACCGTCAATGCCATTTGCAGCACCGATCAAAGTTGGTGTGAAATGGCTGCACAAGCCTTCACCAAAGCCACGGGCGTCACGGTGCTGCAAACGCGCAAAGCCACCGGTGAAGCCTTGGCGCAAATTCGCGCAGAGGCAGCCAATCCGAAAACCGATATTTGGTGGGGCGGCACAGGCGATCCCTTTTTACAAGCCGCTGAAATTGGCCTGCTTGCACCCTACCGCCCCGCCTACATCAACGACCTTTACGGCTGGAGTGTGCGCCAATATGCCATGACCGAAAACAAAGTGGGCGGCTTTTATACCAGTGCCATTGGATTTGGCTGGAACACCGAGGTTTTGAAAAAGAAAAACTTGCCAGCGCCCAAGTGCTGGTCCGATTTGATCAAACCCATTTACAAAGGCGAGATTGAAATTTCACACCCCGCCTCCAGTGGCACGGCCTACACCATCTTGGCGGGCTTGGTTCAGTTGATGGGTGAAGAGCCGGCTTTTGAGTACATGAAAAAACTCAATGCCAACATCACGCAATACACCCGCAGTGGCACTGCCCAAGCCCCCAATGTGGCCAAGGGCGAAGTGGCCGTGGGCGTGAGCTTCATGTTTGGTTTTGACCTTTGGAAACACAACAAATACCCCGTGCAATCTGGCGCGCCTTGCGAGGGCACCAGCTACGAAATTGGCGGCATTGCCTTGATCAAAGGCGCCCGCAATGCAGCAAGCGCCAAACAATACTACGACTGGCTCATGAGCGCTGAGGGTCAAAAAATTGGTGGCTTGGCCGGCAGCCTGCAATTTCCGGCCAACAAGACCTTCAAACCCGACCCACGCATTCCGACCTTGGACGACGTTCGCCTCATCAAATATGACTTTGAGAAATATGGCAAAGCCGCCGAACGCAAGCGACTGCTCGACCGCTGGAACAAAGAAGTGGGCGCACAAGCCCGCTAAGGCACACGCCCTCTTGAAAATTCAAAACCCATCCCCAATTCTGGGGGTGGTGGGCCGCACAGGCCCTGATTTGCCCTGCAAACGCCTGGGCAAGCTTTCTCTTTAACCGCTTTGTATCGATTTGAAAATGACAAAAAAGACCCATGCCTTTCAGGCCGAAGTAGCGCAGCTGCTCCACTTGGTAACGCACTCGCTGTATTCCAACCCCGAAATTTTTGTCCGTGAACTGGTCTCTAACGCATCGGACGCTTGCGACAAGTTGCGCTTTGAAGCATTGAACAATGACGCGCTGTACGAGAACCAACCCAACTTGGAAGTTCGTTTGTCGTTTGACACCGAAGCCAAAACTTTGACCATTGCCGACAACGGCATCGGCATGACCGCACAAGAAGCCATCGACAACTTGGGCACCATTGCCAAGAGCGGCACCAAGGACTTTGTGAGCAAACTGTCGGGCGATCAAAAAGCCGATGCGCAGCTCATTGGCCAATTTGGCGTGGGCTTTTATTCTGGCTTCATTGTGGCCGACAAGATTACCGTTGAAACACGCCGCGCCGGCGCGCCCACCTCCGAAGGCGTGCGCTGGATCAGCGGCGGCACCGGCGACTTTGAAGTGGAAGCCATTGAGCGCGCCTCACGCGGCACCAGCATCATCTTGCACTTGCGCGAAGACGCGCTGCAATACGCCAACACTTGGAAATTGAAAGAAATCGTTGGCAAATATTCCGACCACATCAGCTTGCCCATCTTGATGGAAAAAGAAGAGTGGAAAGATGGCGAACTGATTGGCAAAGACGAAAGTGAAGGCCGCAAGCCCGGCGGTATGGTCAAGACGGGTGAATGGGAAGCCATCAACAAAGCCACCGCTTTGTGGACACGTCCTAAGAAAGACGTGACCGAAGAACAGTACAAAGAGTTCTATAAGCAAATCAGCAAAGACTTTGCCGAGCCCCTGACCTGGACGCACAACCGTGTGGAAGGCAGCACCGAGTACACACAACTTTTGTACATACCCTCGCAAGCGCCCCATGACTTGTGGAACCGTGACAAAAAGGCTGGCATCAAGTTGTACGTTAAGCGCGTGTTCATCATGGACGATGCCGAAGCGCTCATGCCCAGCTACTTGCGCTTTGTCAAAGGTGTAGTGGACTCTGCCGATTTGCCTTTGAACGTGAGCCGTGAGTTGCTGCAAGAAAGCCGTGACGTCAAAGCCATTCGCGAAGGCTGCACCAAGCGCGTGCTGTCCATGCTCGAAGACTTGGCCAAGCACAACGAAGCGCCTAAGGCCTCTGAAGATGGCGTCACCGATGTGGTGAGCGAAGAAGACAAAGCCAAGCAAGGCCAGTACACCCGCTTCTACAAAGAGTTTGGTGCTGTGCTCAAAGAGGGCTTGGGCGAAGACTTTGGCAACCGCGAGCGCTTGGCCAAACTGTTGCGCTTTGCTTCAACCTCATCCGATGAAGTGAGCGTGTCTTTGGCCGACTACAAAGCGCGTATGAAAGAAGGCCAAGAAGCCATTTACTACATCACCGCCGACACACTGGCCGCCGCCAAGCACAGCCCTCAATTGGAAGTGTTCAAAAAGAAGGGCATCGAAGTTTTGCTCATGACCGACCGCGTGGACGAGTGGGCTCTGAACTTCATGCACGAGTTTGATGGCACCCCCATGCAAAGCGTGGCCAAAGGCGCCTTCGACTTGGGCAGCTTGCAAGACGAAGAAGAAAAGAAAGCCGCTGAAGAAGCCGCCGAAACCTTCAAGCCTTTGCTGGCCAAACTGAAAGAAGCCTTGAAAGACAAAGCCGAAGACGTGCGCGTGACCAGCCGCTTGGTAGACTCACCTGCCTGTTTGGTGGTGACTGACAACGGCATGAGCATGCAGTTGGCCCGCATGCTGAAACAAGCGGGTCAGCAAGCGCCTGAAACAAAGCCTGTGTTGGAAGTGAATCCTGAACACGCATTGGTAAAGAAGCTTGAAGGCTCCGTGCATTTTCATGACCTAGCCAATATTTTGTTTGACCAAGCTTTGTTAGCCGAAGGCGGTATGCCGGAAGACCCTGCAGCTTATGTGCGACGCGTGAATGCTTTGTTGGTTTGATGCACATTCAAAGCATTTGCATACCTAACAAAAAGCCGCCTTCGGGCGGCTTTTTGCATGTGCTTAAACCACTAAAAGTGGCTCTTGCATTTGTTCAATCTGCTCTTCCAACATTTGCACTTGCCCGTGCCAATAGTCGGGCGTACCAAACCACGGGAAGTTGATGGGGAAGATAGGATCGACCCAACGCCGCGCTAACCATGCGCTGTAGTGCACCAAGCGCAATGTGCGCAAAGGCTCAATCAAGGCCAGTTCACGCCGATCAAAATCGCGCACTTGCTCATACCCCTCTAGCAACATGCTCAACTGGCCTGAGCGTTGCTTGCGATCACCAGACAAGAGCATCCACAAGTCTTGCACCGCAGGGCCCATGCGCGCATCGTCTAAGTCGACAAAGTGAGGGCCGCCGCCTGGCAAATCTGCAGGCGTCCACAAAATATTGCCAGGGTGGCAGTCGCCATGCAAACGCAGCATTTGAAAATGGGGCCAATCGCTGCCATGCGCAGAACCCAAGCCAGCCGCATGCATCGCATCCATGGCTTGCTGCCAAGCGTCTTGCCAGGCACGCTCAACTTCCATGGGAATGGCTTTGTTATTGCACAACCAATCCTTGGGCTCTTGCATGAAGGTGTCGATGCTGAGCGCGGGTCGATTGTGAAAGGGCTTGGCTGCACCCACGGTGTGGATGCGCGCTAGAAAACGGCCAATCCATTCAAGCACCTCATCATCATCCAACTCGGGCGGGCGCCCCCCGCGTCGTTCACTCACTGAAAAAGTAAAGCCTTGAAAAACTTGGCCGAAAGCAGGGCCGTTTGCATCACTTGCATCAAAAGGTTTGTGATGCAAGGTACGCCCCTGCAAATTCAAGGCAGGCACAACAGGAACTTCTGCCGCAACCAACTCTGCCGCAAAGTCATGTTCTTCTTGAATCTGTGCATCTGTCCATCGGCCAGGCCGATAAAACTTTGCAACGACGCTGTCCGGCACAGGCGTGCCATCCGTTTGTGTCGGGGCTCGCTCAGTTTCAAGTTGGATTTGATAGACGCGGTTTTCGTAAGAGCTCAGCGCCGTGAGGCGACCATCTCCCATCAAGCCGATGTCGGCCAAAGCATCCAAAACAGCATCTGGCGTGAGCGAAGCATACGGATGCAAAACGTCCCACTCGGCAGGCCCTTGTGGGAGATCATTCGTCATTCAGTGTTCCTAAAAATTCAAACGGCACATCTTGCTTCACCAGAATGACCGTGCAAGGCGCCTCCATGGCCACTTTGATGGGCACCGTGGCCACAAAGCGTTGCATCTGCAGGCCATGGGTGGCTGCGCCCATGATGATCATGCTGACTTCGTTGCCTTGCGCATACTTGACCAAGGCATCAGCCACATCGCCCGACTCCAATACATGGAAAGAAACTTGATGGTCATGCAAATCAAGTCCTTGAGACCATTGTTGCATGCGCACCAAGTGCATTCGATGCACGCTGCTTTCACTTTGACTCGATTCTGTGCTGCTGATGTCACCCGAGGAAATCACGGTGACACACGCCAGGCGCGCGCCAGGCCGAATGCCCAAAGATCTGGCAACCGCTTCACGCAGTGAATACCAAGTGGCATCGCTCACATCGGCGTGCGGCAAGGCCACCATCAAAATGGGGACTTCTTTGATTTGCTGGGACGGTAACGGGCTAGGATGGTAGTGCATGCCGGCGGCTTTCAGCCAGCGCTTGAAATGTTCTTTGAAGCCTGTACCCTTCATTTGCCGACCGCGATCGGTGATGCGGATTTGATCAGGGTGACTCAAGTCCATGGCCAAGTGCGCCGCCGAAGGGTATCGCTTGGCCGCCTCGGGATGCAGGCATTTCAAAATCACTTCTTGCAACCACTCTGGCACCAGCGTGTTGCGCTTGCGAGGGGGCACAGGGTCCATCCACAAACGCTGACGCATGCCCCCTGCTGTGGCAGGCTCCCCAAAGGGCAACTCGCCTGTGGCCAGTTCATACAACATGACGCCGATGGCAAAAATATCAGAGCGCGGGTCGCCGCGTACGCCCACCACTTGTTCAGGCGCAATCCACGCGGGAGAACCCACAGCCTTGCGCAATTCTTCCGCCAACAAATCGGGGAAGTGTGCGTGGCATGACAAGCCAAAATCTAACAACACCACTTTGCCATTGGGGCGGATCAAGACATTGGCCGGCTTGAGGTCTAGGTGACACACATTTTGTTTGTGCAAGCTGTGCACCGCATGTGCCAATTCAGTCCCCAAGCGGGCAATGGCCCGGTCATGCAAGCCTGTTTGAAATGTTTCTTTGTGAAAGTTTTCGGCCCAAGTTTCAAGGGTTGCCGCTTGCACGTACTCCATGACCAAATAGGGCGTTCGCAACAAATCTCCGGCCGCCACAAAACGTGGCACGTGCGAGCCAGAGAGGGCTGGCAAAATTTGATGCTCCACCTCAAAGCTCACGATGTTCTCAGCCCCATCCCCCACAGACATGCGCGGAATTTTCATGGCCATCGGAAACTCTGATTCGCGACGCGTACCGTCTTCGCTCGAGGCGTATTGAACGGTGTAGATGTGCGCCATGCCGCCGGCATGCAGGCATTCTTCAATTTCAAAGCCATCAATCACATGGCCAGGATTTAAAAGTTTCATCGCCCCAACGCCAATCGTTCAGCAAAGAATTCGGGCAAGCCGGCATCAAGAATGGCATTTGCAGCCGCCCGATGGTCATAGGCCACACGGTGAAATGTCATGCGCCCCGCCACATCATCGTAGAGGGCATACATGGCTTCCGGTTTGTGATCGCGCGGCTGCCCCACCGACCCCACCGTGGCCACCCAGCGGCGATGCGAGGGCATGGGGACAGGTACGCCCGCAGTTGGCTCGAAGCGCATCATGCTGTGTCCGGTGCCGCGGTAATACACCGTTTGCTGATGCACATGCCCCACCACCACATGGCGTGCATCGAAGTTTTGAAGTGCATGATC